>ENA-UOOM01002988-UOOM01002988.1-fermentation-metagenome-genome-assembly--contig:-NODE-2988-length-12995-cov-7.547372_pt1 | contig 12995 bp, 12 predicted proteins | sample MGYA00245781_ERZ724031 | MGnify/ENA primary metagenome ERZ724031 (study PRJEB28704, sample SAMN03018317) | fermentation metagenome | biome: anthropogenic terrestrial biome; feature: soil; material... | reverse complement strand
AATTAAAAATATTACCCGAAGTATACAGCCTTCTTACAAATGACAATAATGTAATGGATAAAATAAGAGAAGTTCAGGTAGATGATTTATTAGGCAGAGACCCTATAAGTTTAGATTGTGAATTAACTAAGAAATATATATACAACAAAACAGTTCTTGTGACTGGAGGCGGCGGCTCCATAGGCTCGGAATTATGCAGGCAGATTTCATTATATTCGCCTAAGAAATTAATTATATTAGATATATATGAAAATAATGCATATGACATACAACAAGAATTAACAAGAACACATGACCAAAAATTAGATATAGAAATTGAAATAGCTTCTGTTAGGGATAAAAACAAAATAAATAAAATTTTTGAAACAAAAAACATTGATATAGTTTTTCACGCAGCTGCACATAAACATGTACCCCTTATGGAAAAAAATCCGGAGGAAGCAATCAAAAACAATGTTATAGGGACCTACAATATAGTTCAAGCAGCACATGAGTACAATGCAGATAAATTTGTACTGATTTCAACAGATAAGGCTGTTAATCCAACAAGTATAATGGGAGCAACCAAGCGAATAGCAGAAATGATAATACAATCATTTAATAAACAAAGTAAAACTGATTATGTGGCTGTTCGATTTGGCAATGTATTAGGCAGCAGCGGCTCTGTAATTCCATTGTTTAAAGAACAAATTAAGGCTGGGGGACCTGTTACTGTAACTCATGAAGAAATAACAAGATACTTCATGACTATACCTGAAGCAGTCCAGTTAGTTCTCAGAGCTTCATCTATGGCAAAAGGCGGAGAAATATTTGTCTTAGATATGGGTGAGCCGGTAAAAATAAAAGATTTGGCATACAATTTAATCAAGCTTTCAGGATTGGAGCCTGAAGTAGATATAAAAATTGAGTATACAGGACTAAGACCCGGAGAAAAACTGTATGAAGAATTATTAATAACCAACAGTGACAATCAAATTAAGACTGATATAGATAAAATATTTATTGAAAAACCAACTGAATTTAATGAAAATGAGCTGTTTGAATTAATAAACGAATTAGAAAATGCAGCTAATAATATAGATATTGATAAAATAATACTTTTATTAGAAAAATTAGTACCAACATACAAGAGAACAATAAACGGAAAAGCTGAATCAACAAATTACGCCTAATTTGTCATTTTTAGGGCGTAGTCCAATCTCAACCTGTCATCCTGAGCGGAGCGAAGGATCTCGCAGAAAGGAAAAAACCATGGATAAAAGAATTTACCTATCATCACCACACATGAGTGACGAAGGATACGAAATGGAATATATAAAAGAAGCTTTCGATACAAACTGGATTGCACCATTAGGAGCAAATGTGGATGGGTTTGAAAAAGAATTAGCTGCTAAAGTAGGCTCAAAATATGCGGTAGCTTTAGTATCCGGTACTGCTGCAATTCACATGGCATTAAAAGCTGCAGGAGTAGGTAAAGGAGATATTGTATTTTGCCAAGACTTAACATTTTCAGCAACAGCTAATCCTATCATTTATCAAAATGCAACTCCTGTTTTCATAGATAGTGATTATAAAACTTGGAATATGGACCCTAAAGCGCTAAAAGAAGCCTTTGAAAAATATTATGGACAAGTAAAAGCGGTTATTGTGGTACATTTATATGGTTTATCTGCTAATATGGATAAGATAATAGAAATCTGCAACAAGTATAATGTAACAGTAATCGAAGATGCTGCTGAGTCGTTAGGAACTTACTATAAAGGAAAACATACCGGTACCTTTGGTAAGTTTGGAGTGTTCAGTTTTAATGGAAATAAGATTATTACCACTTCGGGCGGGGGCATGCTGGTTTCTGATAATGAAGAGAAAATTCAAAGAGTTCGATTCTGGTCAACTCAGTCAAGAGACAAAGCAAAGCATTATCAGCACAGTGAAATAGGTTACAATTACAGAATGAGCAATATTGTGGCAGGCATTGGCAGAGGACAGCTTAAAGTGTTGGATAAAAGAATTGATAAGAAGAAATATATATTTGAGTTCTATAAGAGGGAATTAGGTCAGTTAGAAGGTGTTGACTTCATGCCTATCAATGATTGGAATGAACCTAATTATTGGTTGTCATGTATAATGCTAAATGGCAAGGTTAAACCATTAGATATAATGGTTAAACTTGAAAAGGAGAATATCGAGACAAGACCAATTTGGAAACCAATGCATTTGCAGCCTTTCTTTGCGAAGTATGACTACATTGGTGGAGATGTAAGCGAGAATCTCTTTGAAAATGGAGTATGCTTACCATCTGATACGAAGATGACTGATGAAGATATCAGTAGAATTTGTGAAATTATAAAAGGACTGTGGTAAATGAATTTAATTGAGGTTAAGCCAAGTAAAAGTGGTATATATAGAAGATTCATAAAAAGACCAATGGATTTCATTTTGTCATTGGCAGCTATTATCCTTTTAAGTCCTGTGCTTATAATTGTAGGAATTTTGGTAAGAGTAAAATTAGGTAGTCCGGTGCTGTTCATACAGAAAAGACCGGGAAAGAATGAAAAGATATTTTCAATATATAAATTTAGGACAATGACAAATGATAGAGATAAATTTGGAGAATTGTTACCTGATGAAATTAGACTTACTAAGTTTGGTAAATTCTTGCGTTCAACTTCTCTTGATGAATTGCCGGAATTATTCAATATCCTTATAGGTGATATGAGCATTGTAGGACCAAGACCTTTATTAATACAATATCTCCATTTATATGATGAACATCAAAAAAGAAGACATGAAGTTAGACCGGGTTTGTCTGGCTGGGCACAAATTAATGGTCGAAATGCAATTAGTTGGAATGATAAATTTAAGTATGATGTATATTATGTTGACAATTTAAGCTTTATTTTTGATTTAAAAATACTAGTACGAACTATATATAAAGTTATAAAAAGAGACGGCATAAATAGTCAAAGTGATGCAACAATGGAAGCATTTGATGGGAATAATTGAGGGAAGGAGATTTTATTTGATGAAAGAAATTATTATAATTGGAGCAGGTAATTTTGGCAGAGAAGTAGCATGGTTAATTGAAGATATAAATAACCAAGGAAACAAGTACAGAGTATTAGGCTATTTAGATGATACTGAAAGCCTTATAGGGCAAACAGTTCAAAACTATAAGGTGTTAGGAAACATTGAATATTTAAGGGATATTTGTCAGAATAATAAGGTATGTTGCGTTATTGCCATGCAGGATACTAATGCAAGAAAATCTATAGTCGAAAAACTTGAGTGGTTTGATGAGTGGGAAAATCTTATACATCCAAGTGCTATTATTTCAGATAGGACTATATTAGGTAAAGGAAACATTATTGCCGCTAACAATACATTATCAGTTGATGTAACAATTGGAAATCATTGTTTATTAAATATAGGTTGTACTATCGGGCATGATTGTGTTTTAGATGATTATGTATCAATTATGTCTAATTCAGCTCTTGGGGGAGGGGTAAAAATAAGAGAGGGTGCTTATTTAGGTACTACGGTAAGTGTTGTACCCGGTAAAACAATCGGAGAATTTTCAAAGGTTGGAATAGGTTCAGTTGTTATTAGGGATGTGAAGAGTAGAACAACAGTAATGGGTAACCCGGCAAAATTATTAAAATTTTAATTTATGTAGGAGAAAAGACTTATGAATGAAGTGGACTTTCTATCTAATATTGCAGAAATATTAGAAGTAGACGAAAATAAAATAAACTTAGATACTGACTTTAGAAAAGATGTAGATGATTTTGATTCTTTAAAAGGATTCAGTATGATTGTATTTTTTGAAGATGAATGCGAAAAGATTGTTACAGTAGAGCAATTTCTTAATGCAAAAACTATCGGAGATTTATATAAATTAGTAAATTAAGGAGGATAGTAATGACTATATCAAAAATTTCAGGGATAAGAATTGATGGTATATATGGTTGCCTGCCATCAAATGTCATAGACAACATAGAAGCAGGAAAAGAATTATTTGGTGAAAGTCTGGACAATTTAATAAAGGCAACTGGAATAGTAAAACGTAGAATTTGTTCTAATGGAGTTACGTCTTATGATTTGTGTTTAAAAGCAGCAAAAGAACTAATACATGACTTAAACATAGATAATGATGATATAGGAGGAATTATTAATGTAACTTTTACACCGGATAATCTTATGCCTAACAATGCAACTCATGCTCAATCAGATTTGAATTTAAATAATTCTGTTGCAGCTTTTGATATTAATTTAGCGTGCTCCGGTTACGTCTATGGTTTATGGGTAGCTGCTATGATGGCTAATACTCTAAATAAAACAATATTATTGTTAGATGGAGATAAACAAAGCTACTTAACATCACCTAAAGATAAATCAACGTATTTGCTTTTTGGAGATGCCGGTAGTGCAACAATAATTTCTCCTGATGGAAACAATGAAGATGAATTTGTATTTTCATTCTATACAGATGGGAGCAGAAGAGATTCTTTAATAATAAAAGATGGTGCTGCGCGCAATGAATTTAACGGAGAAAGTTTATTATATAAAGCTGATGAAGATGGTAATTTATTGAGAAATGTTGATATAAGAATGAGTGGAATGGATATTTTTAAATTCGTTGTACAAGATGGGAAGAAAAATATAATTGAATATTTAAATATATTAGGAAAAACTGCTGAAGACTTTGATTATCTAATTTTGCATCAAGCTAATGTTTATATGATTAAACAGTTATGCAAGAAAATCGGCTTTACATTAGATAAACTTCCTATTACTGCAGATAAGTATGGCAATTCAAGTTCTGCAACAATACCTATAACAATATCATCTGAATTACACGAAATATCAAAAGAAAAAGATTTAAAACTTCTAATATCAGGTTTTGGTGGAGGACTTTCATTAGGAATTGGAAGTATTAAACTCAATACAAATACTAAACTGAGGTTATTGGACTATGAATGTTGATAGGTGGGTTGTTGTTACCGGTGCCTCAAGTGGTATAGGTAAAAAAACAGCAGAAATTTTAATCAATACTGGTTATAAAGTAGTAGTTACTTCAAGAAGTGAAGAAAAATTAAATGAATTATTTGAAGAATTTGACAGTGATTTCTATAAAATAATATGCTGGGATTTAAGTAACTTGGATAGTATAAAGGATTATTCTAATATAGTAAACAAGGAAGTTGGTGCAATTTCAGGTTTAGTTCATTGTGCCGGAATCCAATCAATATTGCCTATGCACCTAATAAATCAAAAAAAGATTTTAGATAATTTTAATATTAATACATTTGCCGGTATGTTACTTGTAAGTAATTTTAGTAAAAAGGGTTATTTTACTGAGAACAAATCTTCATTTATATTAATATCATCATTATCGGCTCATGAAGGAGCTTTGGGTCGTTCAGTATATGGTTCCTCAAAAGGTGCCCTGGAGGGATTCTTACTACCGGCAGCATGTGAATTGATGTATAAAGGAATTAGATTAAATGTTATAATACCAGGAGTAGTAAACGCAGGACAAGGGAAAGATTATATTAGCAGGTTATCAGAAAACCAATTAGAAGAACTTAGCCGATCATATCCTTTAGGTACAAACGATGATGTTGATATAGCTAACATGATTGAATATTTACTTAGCGATAAGTCAAATAAAATAACCGGACAAAAAATAATAATTGATGGCGGACATATGGTCAGAAAAATTTGAAATTTGATGGAGGAAGCATGGAGGATAAATTTTTGGACATAGTTGCAAATGTTTTTAGGATTAAAAAGGAAGAGTTAAATATGAATTTACAAAAAGATGATATTGAAACATGGGATTCTTTAGCACATATAGCTTTAGTAGCTGAATTAGAAGAAGAACTTGGAATTGAAGTTCCCATAGAAGATGTGCCTAACATAAAAAAATTAAAAGATTTTGAAAGGTATTTTATTAATAATTAGGCAGGTGATCTTTATGAAGATACATCATATAGGATACTGTGTAAACAACATTGATAAATCGATACTAGAATTTGAAAAAATCGGATATGAGAGATTTGATTCAAAATTTAATGATATTGATAGAAAAATATATATTCAATTTATGAAAAATGGCAACATGTTAGTTGAACTTGTAAGCCCGACAAACGAAGGCGAATCATCAATTGATGGTATATTGAAAAAAATTGGGGATACAGCTTATCATATTTGTTACGAAGTTGAAGATATAAATGATGAAATTGAAAAATTAAAACAGGAAAAGTATATATTAATAAACCAACCGCAAGGGGCTATAGCTATAAATAGTTATGAGGTTGCATTTCTATATAAAAGAAATGTTGGATTGATTGAGCTTGTAGAGATAAAAAAATAAGGGGGAAATGATTTAGTTGAAGGTAGCATTATTATCGAATATAAATATAAACACAATAATTCAAAAATTGTCGTTAGATAATGAAATGTTTTTTCCTGAAGGATATAATACTTGGGTGCAGGATTTAATACAAAAAGATTCTAATCTATATAAATTTCAACCAAAATCAATATTCGTTGTAATAGATGGAAATGAACTATTCAAAAATGTTGATGTAAATAATGTAGAAGTTATGATAGAACAATATCTTTCTTATATTGAAATGTCTGTTAAAGAAAACCCTAATATATATTATTTTATTTCAGATATAGATATGCCTTTAATAAAATTACATCCAGTTAAAACATTTAGGGTTGAAAGAGAAATTGAATATAACTGGTATAAAAAATTATATGATTTGTCAGAAAAATATAATAATTTATATGTTTTTGATATTAAAAAAATGATTGAAGAATTGGGCAGGGAATACTTTTATTCAAGTAAAGTATGGTATCTTTCAAGCAATAAATTCTCTGTCAAAGGAGAAAAGAAAATAATAAGAGCAATAAATCAATTAATTAATGCAACTGAAGGGAAAAGAAAAAAATGCCTTGTACTTGATCTGGATAATACCATGTGGGGTGGAGTTATTGGTGAAGATGGATTAGAAGGGATATCTTTATCTGATAATAAAGAAGGTGCAAGATTCAAAGATTTTCAATATAGAATTAAAGAGATTAAGGATACCGGTATTATCTTGTCTATTGTATCAAAAAACAATTACGATGATGCAATGGAAGTGATAAATAATCATCCAGATATGGTTTTAAAAGAAAATGACTTTGTAGCTAAAAAGATAAATTGGAATAATAAACCACAAAATATTGATGAGTTAGCTGTAGAATTAAATATTGGAAAAGATTCCTTTGTTTTTATAGATGATAATCCTGTAGAAAGAGAGTTAGTTTCAAGTGCTATTCCTGAAATAAACGTACCTGAATTTCCTAAGGATACATGTCAATTAGAAAAATTTATTTCTGAACTGTATTATGATAATTTCTTATTATTAGAATTAACGGATGAAGATAAAAAGAAGACAGAAATGTATGAACAGAATTATAAACGTACACAAGAGCAGAGGCTATATTCAAATGTTGATGATTATTTGAAATCATTAGAAACTGAAGTTCAGATTAACAAAATAAGAGAAGAAGATATTACAAGAGTAGCACAGTTAACACAAAAAACTAATCAATTTAACTTAACAACTAAGAGGTATACTGAATCTGATATAATAAATATGATTAGTAGTAATAAATATATTATTTATGTGGGAACAGTTAAGGACAAGTTTGGAGATAACGGTAAATGTGTGACATTAATTATTGAAAAAAAGAACAATGTTATAGCTGATATAGATTCTTTTATAATGAGTTGCCGTGTAATGGGAAGGTTTATTGAAGATGCAATAATATCTTATGTTGAAGAAGATTTAAAAAACAATGGATTTAAAGTAATTCGAGCACATTATTATCCAACTAAGAAAAATATACCGGTTAAAGACCTATTTGAAAGACTGGGCTATGACATAGTTAATATTCATGATAATAAAGACTATGAACTTCAATTGAACAGTTATATTAGTAATAATAAAAGAAAAAATACTGCTTCAATAATTGAATGTTAGGTAGAAAGGCAAAAAATAATGAGAATTGGATTATTATTTCCCGGCCAAGGCTCACAATTTGTCGGCATGGGTCAAGAATTATATAATAAATTACCAACTGCTAAAAGATTAATAAATACTTCTAATGAGATATTAGGATTTGATTTAAAAAACATTATTTTTAATGGTACTGATGAAGATTTAACTTTAACTGAAATAGCCCAACCTGCGATTTTTGTAGTTTCCGCCATGTATTTTGAAAAGTTTAAGAAAATGGAAGAGAGTTTTGAAGTAGCAGCAGGGCATAGTCTCGGAGAATATTCAGCATTATATGCTGCAAATGTTATATCATTTGAAGATTGTTTAAGACTTGTCAGAAAAAGAGGATTAGCAATGAAAGAGCAGAATTCACTTGGAACTATGTTTGCTATTATGGGAGTAGATTTAGAATATATAACCAACTCCATAGGAGAATTTAATAAAAAAGTTGTAATAGCTAATGTTAATTCTAAGAGCCAAATAGTAATATCTGGTTATAAAGAAGAAACGATAAAAGTTGCTGAAAAATTGTCCAGGATAAATGGTTCAAAAGTAAAACAACTTAATGTAAGCAGTGCATTTCATAGTCCTTTAATGAATGATGCAAAAAAGATTATGGAATATGAAATTGATAAAGTATGTTTTAAAAAGCCAAGTTCATCCATCATACCTAATGTTTTAGGATATGCTACAGATGACATAAACACAATAAAAAATTCATTAAAAGAGCAAGTTACAGGACAAGTTAAATGGTTTGATACAATTATTTGCATGAAGGATTTTGGAATTGAGAAGTTATATGAAGTAGGTCCAGGAGAAGTATTAAAGAAGTTAAACAAGACAATCATATTTAGACCAAAATGTGAAAGTTTATAAAAATATAATTATTTAAGAAATCTAAAAAAGATGTATTATTTCATTTTAGTGGTGTCCTATATTGTAAAAGAAGATTAGTAGCGAGAATACATTTAATAAAGTTCTAAAACCTACTATACAATAGAAAAATATATAATAAACAGAAATGTATAAGTTTTCAAAATTACAGCAAATAAGATGAATAATATCACATGTATCCTTACTAAAATATTGTTAAGAACTAGCATTAGGAGCATATAAAAATGAAAAATAGTATTTGGTTATGGAATCATTACGCAACTGACATGTATAAAAATCAAGGTGGCAGACATTATTGGTTTGCACAAAATCTAATTTTGAAAGGCTATGATGTTACTGTATTTTGTGCTAATACTTATCATAATAAAACTGAATTCATAGATACTGGGAAGAAAAAATTTGTTACGGATATACTAAATAATATACCTTTTGTTTTTGTAAAAACGACTCCTGCTTTAGGTAATGGATTAGATAGGGTAAAAAATATGGTATTGTTTTACTGGAATTTATTCTCTGTTTCAAAGCAGTACGTAAAAGATAATGAAAAACCCGATGTGATTATCGCATCTAGCGTCCATCCCCTTACAATGGTAGCAGGTATTCAGATAGCGAAGAAAATGAATGTACCTTGCATTTGTGAAATACGAGATTTATGGCCAGAAGCCATTTTTTCTTTCAATAAAGCTAAAGAAAACAGCTTGTTAGGTAAAATTCTTTTAGCTGGAGAGCATTGGATATACAAAAAGGCAGATGCTTTAATATTTACCAAAGAAGGCGATACTGATTATATCAAAGAAAAGAAATGGGATACAAAACAAGGCGGCGATATCAATTTGAATAAAGCTCATTATATAAATAACGGTGTTGATATAAAAGCTTTTAATAAATCTATAGATGAAAATATAATTGACGATATGGACTTAAAGTCAGGAAAGTTTAATGTTATTTATGTAGGAGCAATAAGACCAGTAAATAATGTTGGCAATATACTTGATGCTGCAAATTTCCTTAAGGATAATAAAGAAATTCAGTTCTTAATATATGGAGATGGAAACCAAAAAGAAATGCTTGAAAAGAGAGTTGCTGATGAAGGTTTAACTAATGTTAAAATGAAGGGTTTTGTTAATAAGCAATTCATACCATATATATTAAGTAAATCATCTGTGAATGTTTTGAATTATTCTCATACCCAATATAACTGGGCAAGAGGCAATAGCTCAAATAAGCTTTTTGAGTATATGGCTTCCGGCAAGCCAATTATATCTACAGTAAAGATGGGATATTCAATAATCGAAAAATACAAATGCGGGGTGGAATTAAAAAATAGCACACCTCAAGAGTTAGCAAATGCAATATTAGAAATCAAGAAAATGCCTTTAGAAAAGTATGAATTGCTTAGTAATAATGCTAAAAGGGGTGCTGAGGATTTTGATTTTAAGGTTTTAACTGAGAAATTGATTGATGTAATAAATACAGTGAATTAAAATTAGCAGAGGTTATCATGATTAAATCACTTTTAACTGAATATGGTATGCCTTGGGTTTTTAACCGTTCACTATATTCAGCCAAGTTAAAAATGATGAGGACATTGCCTGCAACTGAGTTTCTTTATGAAAAAAAAGTAAACATAAAGCGAATCGATTTGTATAACGTTGATGTTTTTAAGATAGAGAGCTTCTTGAAAGAATTATCTGATGTTGATAAGAAGAAAATTATACAAGTTGCTGATAATGCGATAGACGGAAGAATTAATGCATTCTCATCAATAGATTTAGATTATGGTAATCCAATTAACTGGCATATCAACCCTATTACAGGCGTAGAAGTTAGCAAAGATATTAAGTGGTATAAAATACAGGATTTTGATCCTGCTATAGGGGATATTAAGGCTGTTTGGGAGGCATCAAGATTTACTCATTTCTTTTACTTCATTAAGGCTTATATGATAACTAAAGAAATGAAATATTATGAAGCCTTTTCACTCCAATTAGATAATTGGTTGAGAGAGAATCCATACTCATATGGTGCTAATTATAAATGTGGACAAGAAGCAACTTTAAGGATGATTAATGCTCTTATAGCATACGCAGTTTTTAAGGCTTATAACTTAACTGGAGATCATGATGATTCAAATTTAAAGGAGCTTGTGAAAGGAAGCTATAAAAAAGTATTATCAAATTTCTTTTATGCTCACAAATGCATCAAGAATAACCATACTCTTTCTGAAATTACAGGATTAATAGTAGGAGCCTGGTGTAGTGATGATGAATATGCTTTAAAGAAATCATATAATTTAATGGATAAAGAAATAGATAACCAATTTATGAAAGATGGTGGATATATACAATATTCTTTCAACTATCAAAGATTTGCCCTTCAAATAATGGAGTTTGTAATAAAAATAAGCGATAAGACAGAGATATACCTTTCAGACAATAGTATTGATTTAATTAATAAAAGTGCTTTATTGATGTATCAGTTACAAGATGCATCAGGAGATGTTCCCAATTATGGTTCAAATGATGGAGCATTGATATTTCCTGTAACGTCATGTGATTACCGAGATTTTAGACCCGTCCTTAATACTATATATGCACTTACGCAAGGAGAGAGATTATATAAACAAGGGAATTATGATGAAGAAATACTATGGTTCACTAATGAAAAACCTGAGAACTTTCCCATTTCTTCAACATATAGGGAAACAACCGGATATGGGGAATCAGGATTCTACTCATTTAGACATAATAATGGATTTTTTATGATTGTTTTGCAGGATTTTAAAACTAGACCAGCACAGATGGATCAGATGCATATTGATTTGTGGTATAATGGAATAAATGTTTTATGTGATAGCGGCACTTATTCTTACGCGACAGATATTGGAAAGAAAATGGCTTTAACGGCTGCTCATAATACTCTAATGGTAGACAGTAAAGAGCAGATGAATAAACACGGTCCATTTTTGATTTATGATTGGACTAAAACCAAGGATATTGAATTTAATAGTGATTACTTTAAAGGAACAATGATATCTAAAAATGGCTATTCACATACAAGGGAAATAAAAAAGACAGTTAACGGCTATGTTATTGAAGATATAGTGATAGGAGATTTTGATAATATAGACTTATTACTACATACTCCTTGTGATGTTGAGAAAAAGGAATTTGGATTAAATCTAATATATGATGGTAATGTAATTGCTAAAATTCTTACAGATGATGTTATTGAAATAAAAGAAAGCTACAGAAGCTTGTATTATATGAAAAAATCAATAATAAATAAAGTTGTTTTAAAGAGAAATGCAAATAAACGCAATAAAATGAAAATTGTTTTAAATGTATAGTTTAAGGGAAGGTATGAAAATGATTAACATAATAGGACAAGGATATATCGGCTTACCAACAGCATTAATGTTTGCAAAAAGCGGGATAAAAGTAGTGGGTACAGATTCTAATAAAGAATTGATTCAATCTTTACAAAATGGGAAACTTACTTTTGAAGAGAATGAGTTAGACGAACTATTTAAAGATGCAATAGCAAATGGCATAAAGTTTTCCACTGATTATCAAAAAACAGATACCTACATTATTTCAGTTCCAACACCATATATTAAGAAAAGCAAAAAACTTGATCCGTCTTTTGTTATTTCAGCAGCGCACAGCGTTTTAGAAGTTTGCGAAAAAGGTGCTATAATAATTATTGAATCCACAGTATCACCTGGTACAATAGATAAGTATGTTCGTCCTGAAATTGAGAAAAAGGGTTATATACTGGGGGAAGATGTACATCTTGTTCACGCTCCGGAAAGAATTATACCTGGAAATATGATTTACGAATTAGAACATAATTCAAGAACCATTGGAGCTGATGAAATTGAAATTGGTGCGAAAGTAAAAGAGTTATATTCAAGTTTCTGTAAGTCTGAAATTGTTGTAACTGATATTAGAACTGCTGAAATGTCAAAGGTTGTAGAAAATACTTATAGAGATGTTAACATAGCTTTTGCTAACGAGTTAGCTAAGATTTGCAGAA
>ENA-UOOM01002986-UOOM01002986.1-fermentation-metagenome-genome-assembly--contig:-NODE-2986-length-12999-cov-3.917954_pt1 | contig 12999 bp, 12 predicted proteins | sample MGYA00245781_ERZ724031 | MGnify/ENA primary metagenome ERZ724031 (study PRJEB28704, sample SAMN03018317) | fermentation metagenome | biome: anthropogenic terrestrial biome; feature: soil; material... | reverse complement strand
GGAAATATCATCCTTACGAGCAATCACTCCCCATTTTAAAACACTCTCCATAATGACGGAGTTGGTGAGGGTGCACCTGTTTGGGAACGTCAGGGCAGTTTTGGAGGGCTGATTTTCCATACTTCTTCATGAAAGTTTCTACGGTGTCGGTTGACATCCGATGGCTTACCCCATGGGTTACCACATAAAACAGATATTTATCTCCATACTTTTGGTATTCTGGGTGAAATATCGATAGATAATTCAGTAAGTGCCTGACCGTTGTATCCATTAAAGGAACGGTTCTGATTTTGTTTCCTCTTCCTGTTAGATATACAAACGGTGCTCCACTGCTTATGGATAAATCTTTAATTCTTATATCAAGCAGTTCCTGGCAGCGCGCCGCAGTATCATACATCAGAATCATAAAAAACTGATTCCGCAGTTCTTTTGATTTTCTGGTATCGGGTTGATTCAGTAGCTCTATTAATGCTGGCTCGCTTAAGAACTCTACGATTTTTGAATTTTTCTTTTTCGCAGGAACAGCGCATACTCCCGCATAGACAGACGATAGGGAAAAATCGTTCAATCCAAGATATTTGGCAAAAGACCGCAAGGCCATTAAGCGTTGATTGCAAGTACTGGAGCTGTTTTGACGCTTAACTGTCAGCCATTCCAGAAAACCATTGATATTGTCCTTATTGACATCATTTATGGATAATTCAAAAAGAGAAATGGACTTTGATTCACTCATATAATCAAGAAATAAATTAAAGGCATATTTATAGGATGCTACCGTATTCCCGCTGTAGCACTTTTGCTTTGGCAGATATATCTGGAAAAAATCATGGATGGCTTTTATCAGTGCCTCATCCTTTAGCTTCATGTGTCACCTCCGGAATCAATGATTCATAAGCATTCAGATCCATTCCGGACAACTCAGAAAAGCATTCCGGAACTAAGTGGATATAGTAATTATGACAATCTTGTCATAAAAAATAACTCCACTTTTATGTTGATATGACTATCTGGATTCTTGTGGGAAAGCAGTACGCACGTCTCCACATGGCTCGATTGCTCAGGATGGATGTCTGGATGCTGCAAATACGTTCCGGCTGTATGCGGAAATTTATCCAAGGGTAAAATCAGCCGAAATGTGGTCAAAATATAGCCTTGTCCGTTCTCGGAAAAATGTCTATGAGGCGGCTCCTACTTACTATACGCAATCTGAAAGATTTTCCGACCGTCTCGAGACTGCGCTCCGTGGGAACAAGTCAGGATTGCCATCGTCTCAACCCTTGTTCTTGGATTTCCCAGTGGCCGTGATAGGTTATTTTTTACCTTTCTGTTCCAGCTGCTTTATGCTATCCAGGTAATCCTGCTCCACGCGGCTTATCGTTTTCGCTTTGTATTTTTATACTCCGTCTGTGCCTTGTCCATTGCCTGATCATGGCTGACCGTCCCATTTCCAATCAGCAGCTTTTCTCCTGTGGAGGTCAAAATGCCGTCGAGATGTTTGGCCCAGTCCTCCATAGTCATTGGAATCTCACGCTCTGCCTGTCTCTCGGCAAAATCAAGATATCCGGAAACAAGCTGGCCCATCGCGCGAAGCTCTTTTTCATTCAGATAGTTTTTTGCAATCTTCGCTTCACGGAGTGTAGGCTGGTCTCCTGAAAAAGTCATCAAGCCCATAAAATCCTTTTCTGCGTCAGCACGATGATAGATAACCTCCGCAGCAGTCTCGCCGGAAACAGCATAATGAATCTTGTTCTGAACTCGCTTGAAAATTGTATAGAGACTTCTGCATTGGGATTGTAATCAACGCTTGTCGCATAGATTTCCAACACCTGACGATAGAACACTTTTTCAGAAGCTCGGATGTCACGGATTCTTTCCAGTAACTCCTTAAAGTATCCGCCACCGCCCAGCTCTTTCAAACGGTCATCATCCATTGCAAAACCTTTTTTGATGTATTCCTTTAATATGTCTCTTGCCCATATACGGAACTGCACGCCACGCTGGGATTTGACACGATAGCCAACGGAGATAATAACATCGAGATTATAATAATCCACTTGATATGTTTTTCCATCCGCAGCAGTTGTTGCAAAATTTGCAACAACTGAATTTCTGACTAATTCTCCATCCTCAAAGATGTTTTTAATATGCTTGGATATGGTAGACTTATCTCGTTGAAACAAATCAGCCATCTGCTCCAGCGACAGCCATACCGTTTCGTCCTGCATACTGACATCTATCTTCGTCAGACCATCTTCGGTCTGGTATATAATTATTTCTCCACGGTCGTCCATGCTGATGTCCTCCTGTTCTGATTCATTTCACAGCTTTTTCTTTGCATTGCAAGTCATAACTAAAGAATCGTACATATCCATCAAGAAATAGTCTTTATATTAACCTGCGTAATATCTGCTCCAGATTGTTAATAAACATTGAGGTTACATGAAGTCTCCGTCGGTATTAAAAATATGATCCAACTCGTCAGTGTTGACCGCATGTGATACCTTATCCCGAATTGCAGACTTGTACATATTCAGTCTCCTGAACCGGTCTTTTCCAGCTGCATCCTTGCTCATACGAATAAGTTGAATACTTCCAACGCCCGGATTCTGCCTTGCGTACTCTGCGAAGCCCTTTGCCTTACCAAGATTGTCCTTAAAGTCAGGATTATGCGGCTCAAGAATGTCAATGACATATTCTGACACTGGATCTTTTCTAACAATAATAAAATCAGGGAAAGTCGGTTTAATCTCACCATCGATTTCATATGGAATACAAAGCGCCCATGATGCTCTGGACGGATTGCGAATCCAACAAACAAAATCAGGTCTTTTCTCTTCTTCCTCAATAACACCAGATTCCCAAGAATTTAACTTCATCGTAGCTGTTCCTGTTTTATCGTTAACAAAAAGGTGATCCTTATAGGCTGTGCCGCCTTCTTCATGTGGAACCTGGATGGTCTCTGGAAGCCGGAAATTATGCTTGCTTATCACATCGCCATCGGAAACGATACTGTCATATTCTCGACGAATTTTTTCTGAATCAATAGTTGCAATATATCTCCGATAATCATCATTCAAGCTATGAAAGCGATTCTCTGCATACGAGTAGAGTCTGTCCATACAATCTTGATCCGCAACAAACAGAATTACATCTACCTTAAAAGCTGATAGATCAGACATGTCCATATACTTATTTCCATAGGCCATTCCGATACCTTCACGTCCAAGTTTTGCATCTGCAACTTGGAACTGTCGTTCAAGGTCTGTATCGGTCGTTGTGAACATATCATGCACTGAATAGTTGTCCACGGTTTCGCCAAAAGCATCAAAAATCTGTGTGGCAAGTTTGAACTGCTTTACCTGTTGAACGAGCTCATCATATTTGCCCTTAACTCTCAGGGCTCCTATGTAATCGTGAATCATCTGAACAATTTCGCCCTGCACCTCTCTGATTGCTTCGCGGTGCAAATTAGATATACTGAGCAAATGTGCCATTCTGAACAGTGATTTCAAATAATCGTTGATTCTAAGTGCCCTGACGTTATAAGAAAGCAGACCTGCGTCATTTATGAATTTCATGACTGCCTCACGGTCAAACTGATCCTCTGCTGGTTCTTCCTGCGAGTTTTCCTGCGTACTTGTAGTTGCAGCCTGGTCTTCCGATGCTCTCCCTAATGCCTGGGCAACCGCGGCAGGAGATATGTTCTGACTTGAATGCTGATCATTCTCAGCTTCCTGCTTTGGTTGGATTGCTGTCGGCTGTGATTCGGGTTGTAACAGTCCATCAGAAGTTTGTTCTTGCCCCGTCGCATAAATTTCTTCATGCAGCGCTGAACTTGCCTCACCAAAACTGTGAGTCTCAGTTCCTTGATTCATAAACACATCCAGTGTCATCTGCCTAGGATACTGCATATCGATTTTCTTTTTCTTGGGCTTTACGGTCAATGTCTCAAATTGCTTACCAGACAATGACTCTCCAAAAATATCTGAAGGTATATCCCCACCCTCGGTACTCTGTAATGCCTCTACAACATCTTTTACTGTATTTTCATTAAAATACGGCAAATAGAGATGCACATCATTCAGAACATCATCAACCTGAATATGCATCTGCATCGGTGTCCTGACCATTCTTCCAAGGAGCTGTGCAATATATGTGGCATCACTGGCGTGCTTGAATGACATCATGGTCTCAGCTCTTGGACAATCCCAGCCTGTAGAAAGGTTTTCTTTAAAGAACACAATGCGAATGTTCCTGTCCTCCGCTATACGAGATGGCTCTTCGTAGCGCACTTCAAGTCCATTTATTGAAAGTGACGCCGTCGTGCCGCCGAATGTATGTACAACTTGACCGTTTTCCAGTTTGAAACCCGACCGCTCTTCAATTTTGGCTATGCAATCTTCCAGATTTGTATCAGTCAATTTATCTCCGGTTCCGTTTAATACCTGGACAATCAGGATCGGATTCACATAGGCATAGTGCTGCTCATAGCAATACTGCGTCCAATGCTCCCATTTTTCCTTCCAATCATCCGCTGCAGCCTGTAAGATCGCCATATCATTATTAACTGCACCTTCCTCCGGATAAGTGATGACAATTCTGTCTTTTAGCAATCCTGATGCACGAACTTCATCAGATGTGACGATAGCTTTGTGTATTGTAGAGGATGTGCCCTCGACCAACGCATTGAATCTCTGAGTTGTGGCGGACATGCCAATGACAACCGGCATCGGAGGGATACAGTCATCATCGCTGCCCTTGATGAACTTTTGCATGATAGTAGTTGCTTTGCCGGCTTCTCGCCCCTGCATGCCGCGATGCGCCTCATCAATGATAAAATACAGACGGTCGCTCTTTTCTCGAATGGTATTAGCAAGTGTCTGCCAGATGGTATAAGTACGGCCATCTCCATTCTTCGTAAGCTTGGAAGAAACGGACAACTTCTGCGTATTCAGAAAATAGATATGTCCGTTCTCAAATACCTCTCTATCAAATGACTCCTCGGAAACTGTAACACACTGTGAAAGCCTGATTTTATCTGCCTTGGAATCGATCTTCTGCTTGGATTGTTCGTTCAATTGCGGAGAATCAGAGAGCCAGACGATAATAGCGTCCTGCTGTTCAGCATAATTCTCGTCACCGAAAAAAAAATTCTCGATCAAAGCCGACATAATAATTGTCTTTCCGGCCCCAGTCGGTGCAGTGAATGAAACAACCTGCGGCGCATGCGTTCTATGAAAACTACCCATAGCCTCCGCCGTTTTCATGCGTATATCGAGAAGCGACTTTCTCTGAAAAGGAAATAATTCTACGTTCATGGTTACCTCCCTGAATTGATCCGGAAATTATCCAGATAATCTCTATAAAGCTGGTAGCAGTCTTTGCCATCATATGTACGAATCATCGTCTGGTATGCTACCTCTGAATCCGTTACAATGAAGACCGTCCGGATCTCTGGATGCTTTTGCATTTCCGCGTCAAATTCGGAATAATAAATCTCATCTATCAAGACTGCCATCTTATTTTGTGAAAGGATAAGCATGTTGGGGAGTTCATCCGACTCAAGCACAGGGCACCTTCCAATGGCTCCACCTTTCATCCAAAGTACTGGAAACAGCTCTCGAAACTGCCTACCAAGTGCGATAGAAGTTTTATCGAGAAAGGTTAATTTAAAGTATTCACAATTTGTCTTGAACCCACTTGCCATTGGAAAACCCGAGCCCAAGTAATTTCCATTCAGCGGATTGCCATTCGAATCATGACCCTCTATTGTACAGACTGTACGGGGCCAAGTAATATAACGGGCTATTCCAAACTTCTCCCATTCGCTGTCTCCTTGATGAAGACCTTTTTTGTACAGTGATTTAGCTTCTCTGTCGGAAACTTCATTATTTGTCACCATTATGCACCGACGATGTCCATTATCTTCTGCATTTAGCAAATTTACCGCATGCAGTGTTGTTCCTGATCCCGAAAAGAAGTCCACAATCAAAGCATCTTTCTTGTCTGCAATATAAAATCGCAAAGTATCTTCTACTGCATACAACGACTTTGGAAAAGGAAAGTCTCTATTGGGAATTACTTTATCTATGAGATTTGTTCCATAAGTGCTGGCGTCATGCCAGTCGCGAACCCACATTGTCTTTGGCTCCCTGTCCTGTTCCTCATCTTCATTCCATTCTAGGATAAGTGAGCCGTCAGCTTCTTTACCGGTTGCAATAAGAATGCCATCACGCAATTGTTCTTTCTGTTTCTTTTTCAGAAAAACGATAGCCCATTGGTCTCTCTTCTTGTTATATGCACCTAATTTTGCTATTCCTTGCTTCAAATAACTTTGCAAAGTATCATATCCAAGTTGCCATCTTCCTTCACTATTATCTGTTCTAATTGGCCATACCGCCTTTAGCCCTGGAATAGGAGGTTTTTTTTCGATGTCATGCCTGTTTACATCAATTGGAAGTGGTTCGCCAACAACTTCTATCTTTCTTCTCTTCTCATCAACCCATACTGGATAAAACAAATTTGGCGACTCTCTTCTAGAAGATCCATTAGAGCCTCGGCGTAACATGCTATTCCATATTGTGTCGGTTTTCGCTTCTTTTGCATTGTGATTGCTGTTATCAGTAACATCGAGCATAGAATATTTAGATTTTTGTATATTCATCGAGCCAAACTGAAGAAAGAACAAGTATTCATCACATCTTGCAAACTGTCCCACTCTTGTAGATGCTTTTTTATTTATCCTCGACGTCACCATCTGCATACGTGCCTCTGGAAATATTTCCTCAAGTAGGCAGCCAAGATGTAGATACTCTTTTTCATCGATAGTAACAATTAACACTGAATCTTCGGGATTCAGAAGTTTCTTCGCCAGCTTCAGGCGTTTCTCCATCATTGACAGCCATTTGCTGTGCCTGTAGGCATCTGAGCTGTCGACATAATCGTTATTATATTTCCAGTCACGAGCACCGGTATTATATGGCGGATCAATATAGATACAATCAACCTTTCCAGCATAGAGATACTCCAACAACTGAAGCGCATGATAATTGTCTGCCTCGATCAGTGTGTGCCAGAGATCACTATCAGGCGCATTTTCAACCTTATCAATCGGCTTCAGACACGGATAAATCGGGTCACCAAATCGAGCAATACATACAAGAGACGAAACAGGGATCTCAACCGTCGTTTTTCTTTCCTTTTCATAGCATTTAGCTGTACCGCCCGTAATTGACTCCACCATATAACTCTGCTGAATGTTCTTGCCTTTAATTGCAACAAGAGCACCCTTCCTTACGGGAATGTCGTAAAGAGGCGTGCACTCTGGAATATGCTCTTCAAAAACAAGGCCGAATTTTTTCTGCTTGAGTAACTTATTCGTTTCCTGCAGGATTCGTTCCCGGAGTGCGGGGTCATCAATCTGCTGGATCAGGTCTTGTAATAGTGCCATGGTTCCACCTCATTCTTCCGTTATTGTCTTTGACTTGATATGATAATCAATGCCGTGCTCTTTACAAAAAGCAATTACTTCTGCAGCGCACTCATTATAAAAATGATTATGTCCTTCATAAGAATTTGCGACTTTACTGTAGTTTGTCCTTCCAAAAATAATTCGATCTACAAAATCTATAGCTTCCAATATTTCATGCAGATCTTGCTCGATCATGTTCGGTGTCGGATAAGGTTCGATGCTTACCCAGGTCTTGCACCCCGCGTCATGGAGTGCCCGGAGAGCAGCCAGCCGATTTACAGAAGATGTCGCTCCTGGCTCCATCTGTTCACGGTATGTCTCGTCAAGTGAAATCAATGTAATTCCATGCTCATTTTCTTTTGAAAGCTCCGCCAGTTCCATTGGCAAGAGTCCCTTAGTAAGTGTTGTACATTTTATACCTGCATCGTTTAATTTTCGAATAGCAGCTATACTCATTTCAGAAACTTCCGGATATCCATTCATAAACGGATCGGTCGTAAAGCAAAGTTGAACAGAATGAATTTTGTCTTTCAACCGTGGAATTTCTTTATCCAATAGATCAAGCGTATTTGAAACAAGTGCTGGTTCAATCCAGCTTTCATAATTTTTAATCTGCCCGAACCGTTTTTTCATAAGAAATGCATAGCATGGATATCTGCATCCGTGTGCACATCCCTGTACATGATTCATTGTGTAATCGCCATACTCCACCCCGGTTTGATAAAGCATGGATTTTCGTATAATGGTCTTCAAGTAAAATTTCCTCCGCCTACTTGTTTTTCAGTATATAATCTGCTATCTTTAGCGCAAGGTTCTGTGCTGCTGAGCTCTTGTTTGAAATTGCAAAGCAGAACAGGAACATCGGCGACCTTTTGACATTTCTGAATATGCGAGGGTGCTTGGACACACAGGGAAATATCGTCTCAAGACGAGAGATAATGTAATCCTTAACGTGTTCAGGATTTGCATCTTTAACTAATCTTTCTCCCTGATTTATAGTCGTCTCATCAGGAAATATATCAAATAAAGTTAATTGTGGATCTTTCCTGTAAAACTCTGTCTGCCATCCGGAGTCGCCAAGCAGTCGATCTATGCAATCTTCCCATCTATCATATTTCCCGTTTTTTGGCAGCATTCTTTCCAGCACCGAAAATGGAAACAGGTACCAAACATCAATAGATTGCGTCCTTGACACATCCACAAGAGTTGTCCAATTCACCTGCGTCGCATAGGGGTCTAAGAACAGGAGTCCTCTGTTATATCGCCAATCCACATCGTTGATGATCTGAGCAAGTTTATCATTGGCATCTCCACAGTAGATCGTAACCATTCGCATTAAAAGCGGAAACTCAGTGTTTACCATATTTCGAAGTTCATCCGCTTTTTGATCATCAGCTTCAATGAAGTAATAATGATCGAATTTCATATCAGCTGACAATGCCCTCTTTGCAGATCCGACAAGGTGCTGTTCGCCATCACTTGTTTCAATCTCGCCTGTTCCGGCAAATGCATCTATATAAATTTTCTTAAACTTCTGATTTTGTAGCGCAATGAGGTATGCATCCAGATAACTTGTGAAAATATTCAGTTTTTCTTCTGTCCAGTGGCCTCCAAATTTTTGTGATGTTGCCATTTGTTTTCCCATCCTCATTAATATGCCCTCTGCCTTACAAGGAGAAGAAGATGACTGTTTCTTTCTTACCATTTTCATCGCTTACAATCTGTTCTATTTTTGCGCCAAATCTTTCAGAAAGATCCTTCTTTATCTCATTCCGATACCCTTCTGACGGGAAAATCGGGTGATCATCCAGTAGTTCCCACATTTCGGTAAGCTGCACCTGTTTACGGCCTTTGAAGTTTTGCTGAAGGTATCTCGAAATATCAGAAACATGGAAGCAAGATTCATCCGTTTCATTTGTAATGATGCCATAAGAATCAAAAGAAAGTTGCTCACTCTCCGGAGAATTCTTGGTAGACGACTGATTGCCAAATACCTTCCAGGCACTTTTCTTGTATAGCTTGAACCCTTCTTTATTACTTGTGCAATGTATCAGGTTATACATGTGTGAGTTCTGCGTGTTATAGAAAGGAAATGCCGACACAAAGTACCTGCGTGTTCCCTTTAGGGAATTAATAATCTCCTCAACTCTTGCCTCATATGCAACCTTGTCACTTCCAAACGGAACCAATTTTTCAAAATCTTCAAGATACGTATTCTCATATTTTTCTTTAGTGGTTTTCTTCTTAGCACTTGTAATCGCTCTAACCGGATCAGAAACCATGTGATTGATTACAACTTCGCCCCAGTTGCGAAAAAATGGTAGCAACGCTTCCCAATCGATATCGGCATCGTAAGGATCATAAAATAGAAAATAATGTAAATGACCGGCCTGATATAGCTGCGGCCCTATAGTTCTTAAAAGTTCATGTGCATCAAGTCGTGACGTCACAATCTGAAAATTCCGTTCATTCTGTGGCAAGTGTTTTTCCAACTCATCCACTCGATTTTTATCTTTGTCGTTTAAATAAACTTGTACTGTTTTATTTGGATAAAGCCTTGCAACATTCAGCAGAGCTTCAGAAACTCGCAGTGCCGTTCCCTTTACTATTTCTCCGGCATCGTTTGTATACACACCGCAATTGCACATACAATCAATAAAGATAAGACCATTGCACGAGTCGGTCAGCATAAGTTTCTGCGCCCACGATTTTATGTACTCTTCGATCAATTCAAATTTCTTTATCGTATGGGGACTGGCTTTACTGATTACATTTTTTCTTCTGCCTGACATATTCTCACCCCTCAAGCTTTGCTATCTCCATCTGTGGGGATAAAATCCATAATATCTCCTATATTACAGTCAAGTGCCTTGCACACCTTCATCAACACTTCCATGCTTACAGTCTCTCCCTTTGAAAGCTTTGTAACTGAAGCCCAGCTCATTCCAGCAGCTGCCTGTAAGTCTTTCTTTTTCATGTCTTTGTCGATCAAAATTTTCCATAATTTTTTATAACTAACTTCCATGGTGGTCACCTCTCGATTTTCAAAAACAGATATTACCGCAGCATGAGTATAGTGTATCATCTTCTCGTTTCAGAATAAAGAGTAATTCTTCATGAATAGAAGAATTTTCTTTTTATTCTATTGAATGCACAACACAATTCTGCTATAATATGAAATTATCAATTACACCGGTTTTCAGGGAAGGAAGGCTGTACAAGTTGAGCACGTATAATAACGAGATCGAACAGTTTATTTACAATGTTTGCTACCATCCCATGTGGGAAGCGGCTTATTCGTATATTACAGAGCATCCGTATGCTCTAAATCTTACATATTCAAAAATTCAAAGCCCAGATTCTGCTTTGCTGGAAGACATGATTCTGGAATTTTCGAAGAACATTCGTATCAATGAAGATGCCTTATTATTCGATGCAGTTGTAAGTTGCACTAATCCTTCTCTCCTTCGACTACATTGATATCTTCCGAATCGTATGCCCCTTCAGGGTATTCTCGAATCCAACCTTCGATTTGTATAATTCTACCACATTCATGACATTCATAACCATCCTCGGAATTAAAGCTATAGACTACATCTGGTCCCATTCCATTCTCTTTCTCATAACTGCTCTCGTCATACATGTAATCTTCTAAATCCACTTCATGTTCCTCACCGCAATAAGGGCATTTGATACTGCGAATTAACGATACCGCACGATAGCCATACATATCTTCTGTATTGATGAATTCCTCGCCCTCTGCTTCTCTCGCCGCAATAACATTCCAATAATGGTCTGTTTCGAATGTTTCAAATTCCACCTTATCAGCAAGAAGTTCTGAAAGCAAAATCAATGCATTTTGCTTTCTCTTTATCTCAGCATCAATATTATTCTTTCTGATTTTTATTGCTTCTTCTAAAGTGCATTCACCTTCTTGCAACTTTCTGATATCGCTGCATGTAAGCCCAGATTTAGTAAGCACTACAAGCAATCGTAAATGCTCACAATCTGCATCTGTATAATTGGTGCTTCGATTTCCAGATGGTGGATTCTCCGGTGTGAAGATTCCCTCCCTCTTAAACAGCTTAATTCTGTCACCATCGATATTGAGTTTTTCTTGAATTTCTTTTGGTCTCATATACTTCGACCTCCTTTCAAGACCTATCTTAGCAAGTAGGGACTTTGTCCCTGTCAAGTATTTTTTCAAAAAATATCATTTCAGCGAATCCCATAGTTTTTCTGCTTTTTTATATGTTACAGGCTTTTTAATGTGGTGTGGCAATTCGTTTCTCTCTTCATCATTATGATAGTAATATACAACTGATTTAATTTTAGGATTGGTGCTAATAAGTAAAAACAGGTGCTCATCATTTGCTGGTGCAAGTCCAACTACTTCCAACTGTCCACCTATCGATTTAAACAGAGATTCTTTATACTTTGTTTCAGACTCAATCAATTCTCCATACTTATCAAGCCAAGACCAACTCATAACTGCATCACTATAGCATTGTTCCATCCCATGAATCATATTAGATATCAATTTTTTGCACTCCTGTTTATGCTCCTGGTAGTATAAACTGGTATTACTGTACTCTGGTGCTAATTTTGAAAACTCCCCATGAAGATGACATATTCGCTCTGAACTGCCTAACGTACTTTCCAAGTTATAATCGTAATTTGTTGTGAAGATATTACTGAATCGATTGAGGTACTTATTCATCCCTGGATAAAAATTTTTATACACATTGTTGATTTCACCGTTATTATATATGCCATCAACTATCATTTGGCGAAGAAAAGCAAATCCTATTTTTCTGAATTTTTCACTCTGTTCCTCTCCATCTTCTGCTCTAAATCCATTATTAAATATCTCAAAAGCCAAAAAGTAATCCTCTAAAAAGATAGACAGCACATTACTTCTTTCTGGATATGTTCTTGAAATTCTATCTAATTCCATTACCATAAACAAACCTTCAGCATTACCTCTGAGTTTTTTTCCTCTGATTTGATTAATAACATTTACCAGTCCCTCTAAAAATTCAAGCTGTTCTTCTGTCGATAATGAATTTTCCGCTAGTGCTGTATATTTTCCGGCCTTTATATTTTCAACTACTCTATTCATTGTTGCACAGCCAGAATATACATCTTTTCCGCCAAACTGAATATTAATACCGTTACCTACGAGTAAATTTCTTTCCATTCGCAAATTATCTCCTTTCTCTCCATCGACATTCAATCCGCTACCTAAACTCTCTCTGACATCTAAACCACTGTTTTAATGCCCGACATCTAAATCGGCGTCTAAACTATACACACTTTTTCAGGCAAGTCTTCGTTGCACTGTTTCCGCAGAGCGTTATGTTAAGGCCTTTGATTGAATGTTTCCATAATCTCGATAGCAAAAAAGACCTGAAATCAAGCCTTTTTCACACCTTATCATTTCATCTTAGACATCAATACAACCGTTTCAACATGCACCGTTGAGCAGAACTGGTCAACTGCCACGCATTTCACGACTTCATACCCCC
>ENA-UOOM01002985-UOOM01002985.1-fermentation-metagenome-genome-assembly--contig:-NODE-2985-length-12999-cov-21.096956_pt1 | contig 12999 bp, 18 predicted proteins | sample MGYA00245781_ERZ724031 | MGnify/ENA primary metagenome ERZ724031 (study PRJEB28704, sample SAMN03018317) | fermentation metagenome | biome: anthropogenic terrestrial biome; feature: soil... | reverse complement strand
TAGCGCGCCACGTTCGGGACGTGGAGGTCGGGTGTTCGAGTCACCTCATCCCGACACAAAAAAGACGGAAGTTTAGGCTTTCGTCTTTTTTATATTCTTAATCCTGGAATTTTATCAATAAATTCTTGTTTTCGTCATGATATTTTACTCAACGTAAAAGTATAAAGTTCTTCAACATGTTTTCAATTTAAATCCCACTTTTAGAAGTTTTCGATGTCCGGGGAAATTTTTTCACAAATGTGAAGACGCCAGAACTCTCTGGCTTGTGTCATAATTTTTTTTGCAATTACTTTCATCAATTTTTCCGTTAGAATTGTATGTTATAATTTGGTTTTGGTCTGATTTCCATTTTATTGTACAAAGTAACATAAATAAGCCAGACGAATATGAGATGATGATGCATAAATTGTATCTATATCGTTCTGATTGACTCAATAATGGTTGTAAATGTCATATAATCAGAGAGTAGGATTTATGAAGTCATTTAAGCATTTGTCCAATTTTTCCCCACTTTTGATTCTAATTAAATAGGATTTCGAAATCTTATTTAACTCTCTTCAGCAAAATTACAATAGTAATAATATATACAAATACAATGGCAAAAGGAATGGCTACAAACCGAAGATCGGGTAAAAGATACCATAGCGTTAAAACAAGTATGGTTCTGAAAATTCCGTGAAAAAGTCCAACCCAGTGTTGTACAATCCATGAAAAAGGAAGCCACATCAGACCGGTAAGAATGCCGACAGTTAGAGGCAGAGACGTGTAGTCTGTCATGAAAAACGGTATGGCAATGGAGTAAACCAGCAGCGCTTCGCCCATCGCGAAAAAGAACAGGTTGTCAAACGTGTTTTTGAGTTTTTTCTTATCTAGAAAATTTTCGCCGGTAAATTTCGAAATAAACATACCCAAGCTGGCGATAAATCCGGTACAAATAAATAACAACCAAGTTTCGAGTTGAGGTGGAAGAAAAATACCGCCAATTCCTACAATTGTCCACATAATGATGCCTGCAAAAGGCATGGCAAGGAATTTTCGTTGAGCAAATTCCTGACGCTGTGTTTCTAAAGATCGTGTTTCTGTGTTCATAAATTCAAATATCCTTTAAGTGATTCTACATATTTCTCAAAAGCTTTCACACCAACAGGTGTTATTTTGCACACGGTGCGGGTTCGTTTTCCTACAAATCCACGCTCTACTTCAACATAACCCGCTTCGCTCAATTTATCTATTTGCACACTCAGGTTTCCCGATGTCGATTTTGTTGTATCCTTCAGGTAAACAAAATCAGCTTCTTCTATCGATAGCAGAATCGACATAATCGCTAATCTTAATTCAGAATGAAGTAGAGGATCGAGTTCCTTAAACATTTTTTCGTCCTTTCCAATTCAAAATATGCCCCGGAATTACTTGTATCAACAGGAAGAGAGCTGCAAAGACTAGGATTGAATCTGATGTATTACCCAAAATCAAACAAATAACAGACAAAAACATTCCGATGAATCCCGAAATAATTAATGGTCTAAATTTTATGATTAGTCCGGTAATTGTTGTTCCAATGCTAATGAGTACGACAACTAGAAATAATATCGGGAAACTGTAGATAAAAGAGGATGCCAAAGAAGGAATAAATGCAGAAATCCCAATTACTGTCCATACGTAGGAGATAATTTTATCGATATATGTCTTTGGAGTTTTTGCTTTTTTCTTGAGGAAGATGAACATCAGCGGAAGACCAATTACAGGAATTGTTAACCAAAAAAAGTTCCACATATGATTTCCCGTTGTGGTCAGCATATACCAAACTATCAAAGACACAATAACAGTAGTGTATCCCCAAATGAGAAAAGGTATACCGTTATCTTTTTCCAAACGTTGCTGCGTGTTGCGAATCATTTGAGTGATAAGCTCTAAGCTTTCTTTCTCATTCAATTGTTTTTCTTCCATAAAATAAAGTTTTAAAAAATGGATAATCTTGATTGTTTGTAAATCGGATACAAATATAAATCAGTTTATAATATAAACTATAATATTATAAAAGAAAATTCATTATTTTAACTTTATTTAATAGATTTAGTTATTCGCGAGGTGATTCTTTAATAATAGGAATTTCTCTTTTTACGCTTTGACTGAGAGAAATCATGGTTTCAGTAGCCACTACTCCGGGAATCTCCTGAATTTTATTGTTTAGCAAATCCATTAGATGCTCATTGTCTTTAGCATATAGTTTGATGAGAAGCGTATAGGGTCCGGTAGTAAAATGACATTCTGTTACTTCGGGGATTTTATCGAATTCGGGAATCACGTTTTTATACATGGAGCCTTTTTCAAGTTTCACGCCGATATATGCACTGGCAGCGTATCCAAGAATTTTTGGATTGACATGATAGCCGGATCCGGTTATAACATTGTTTTCCACCATACGCTGAACGCGTTGATGAATGGCGGCGCGTGAAACTCCACATTGATCAGCAACATCTCTGAACGGGATTCGAGCGTTTTGCGAAATTATTTCAAGTATTTGTCTGTCTAGCCTGTCAATTTTTTCCATGGGAATTTGTTTTAAAATAATAGTTCAAAGATAGAGAAAAAGTCACAATAAAATAGCATTTTGAAAAGGTTTTTTCCAAAAACGGGTGTTTTTAACACGAAATAAAGGTGAAATACTGATCATTCGTTTACAAAAAGTAATTCAATTTAAATTGTCCCTAAATATAAATTCTGCAAATTCCAAATCGAGAGGAGTAGTGATTTTGATATTCTTTTCATCTCCCTCCACCAGTTTTATCTGAACCCCATCGTCTTCAGCAACAGATGCATCATCAGTGAATTCTTCCCGATAAGGTGTTTCGTACGCGTTTTTTAATAAATCGCCCGGAAAAACCTGCGGTGTTTGTACCAACCGCAAACGTGTCCTGTCCAATGGTTTATGTTCGTACCCGGTGGTGATGCGTACGCTGTTTTTTTCTTCGATAACGGGAATAATTCCACAACGAAAATCGAAAGCTTCCTTATAACACCGTTCGATAACTTTTTTCGATACAAATGGCCGGGCAGCATCGTGTATACCAACAATTTCGTCTTCAGAAATCTCCGATAATCCGTTTTTCACAGAATGAAAACGCGTTTCGCCACCATTTACAATCGTGTGTGCTATTCGAAAATCGTGTTTTTCGCAAAGTTCGTTCCAGAAATTACTAAATCCCTCGGGTAAAACAACTACAATACGTATCCGGTAATCGAAGTTGTAAAAAGCTTCAATAGTTCTCATCAACATAGGTTTCCCGCCAATGAGTCGGAACTGTTTCGGGATTTCTCCGCCGGCTCTCAATCCTTTGCCTCCGGCAACGATAACTACACTGAAATGTTGTTCCGGTATCATAAGCTATGAAATTTCATCGAGAATTTTTTGGAGCTCTTTATCGGTTTTCGTGAGTTTTTCTTTGCAGAATGCAATCAGTTCCGATGCGCGTTTCACTTTTTCGGTCAAAGCATCAACGTCCAATTCACCCGATTCTATTGCCGAAACAATTTCTTCGAGTTCCTGTTTTGCTTGCGTATAGGTGAGAGTTAATTCTTTCATTTATTCAATTGTTTTTTGAGTCTTTTTTTATTAAAAAACGGGCAATTGCCGAGTAATTCGTTATCATGAGGTAGCCGATTATCAAACTTAAAACTTTTATCCCCCAAGCAACATAATCGGTTAAAATCGTGTTTTCCATTTGATTTTGAACTTCGTTCTGCTTCTTTATGAGTAGTTTAAGCAGAAAGACGAGGTGAGTTAAAACCGTCGGTAAATGGAGGATAATTAAATATAATCCAACAGTTATAATCGCTATTTTCAATACATTAATAAATTCTATGCGTTTTACCGAAAAAGCATCATCGTCGAAACCTTTATCTAACTTCAAAGCTCTAATGATAGGATCGGGTCTGAAAATCAGCAATAAAAATATATATGCAAACAGGAAAACTACAACAATGGCCAAAATCAAGCTGAATGCGGGCATACTTTGAAAAAAGATCGCTATGCTTGGGAGGTAATTAAAGATAATCATAGCCAGGAAATACAATCCCAATAATTTCAATACAATTCTAAAGAAATCTTTTTTTGTCACGACATTAGTTTTTTGTAGTTATTGATTTAACTTTCCCATCAGCAAAAACGGTTTCGATAATTTCGTTTTCTAACAATTCTTTTACCGATTTGATAATTTTCCCTTCTTTTAATGTCAAACTATATCCCCGTTTTAGAACATTTTCGGGTGAAACCATGTGGATGTATTGACCTTTCTCGGACACGAAGTGATTTTCTATTTGCAACAACCGTTTGGTCTGGTGTTTAAAGACAACCGATAGTTGCTGTATCCCGGAAAGTTCGTCCCGAACAAAAATATTTGATGAATGAATCATCCTTCGCGATAGGTCTGTTAGTTTATATTGTGCATTTTGTATAATAAAATTGCTTTCTTCTACCAATCGCTTTTGTAAATTTATTAAATCAGCAGCAGTTTCTGAAACATGTGAGATAAGAAATTCTGCTACAGCCGTTGGGGTTTTCGCACGAGTGTGGGCAACGGCATCTACAACGGTAATATCGCGTTCGTGGCCGATTCCACTGATGATAGGAAGAGGGAATTGCGCACAATTCGTAGCTAGTAAATATGAATCAAAACAACTTAAATCGGACGATGACCCGCCTCCGCGAATAATGCCAACTGCATCGAAATTCTCTTTGTATTCGTAAATCTTTTCCAATGCTGAAATTATCGATGCTTCGCTACGATCGCCTTGCATTATTGCCGGAAACAGCTTGGTATAAAACACAAATCCGTACGGGTTTTTTGCCAGTTGGTCACAAAAATCTTCATATCCAGCGGCAGTAGGTGATGAGATTACTGCAATTCGATTAGTAAGTTCAGGAAGTGAAAGTTCTTTGTTTAATGTCAGCACACCTTCTTCTTCCAGTTGCTTGAGAATAAGTTGCCGGTTTCGGGCAATTTCGCCAATGGTGAACGACGGATCAATATCGACTACTGAAAGCGAATAGCCGTAAAGTTCGTGAAATTCAATAGAAACCCTTACTAAAACACTTAATCCCGATGAAAACTGCTGGCCGGTTTCTGTTTCGAAATACGAGGAAAGCATTTCGTATACATTGCTCCAGATCATTCCGCGCGCACGCGCAACGATGTTTTGATTTCTGGTGTCTTTTTCAATAAATTCCAGGTAACAATGTCCGTTTTGGTTTCGGCGCACATCGCTCGTTTCTGCCCGCACCCAATATGTATCGGGTAAATGATCGCGAATGGCATCGCGTACTTGCCAGTTTAGTTCGGATAAAGAAAGCGATAGTTCGGGCATTAGCTATTAACCATTTTAATAGTTGAAATTCTTGTTTGTCATTTTCAGATTCTTCACTACGTTCAGAATGACAGCAAAAGGTGATGTCTTCAGTTAGCTTGTCATGCTGACGTCAGGAAGCATCTATTATAATTTAAATCTTACAGTCTTTTGCGTGTAAGGTGATTTGAATACAAAATGTACAAATTTATTTGTTTTTCTTATTTCATCGGGAATGGAAATGTTAAGTATTTCATTTTCAAATTTGTGTTGAGAAATCAGATTCCCTGATTCATCCAATAGATTTACCTGATAAGCATCCAGCGAAAAATCCGGTTCAGTGAGTGTTATCAAATAATTGTCTCTTGCAGGACGAGTTATTGAAAAGTACTTTTCTGTAACCGATTTTTCGTTTACATTCAGTTTACCCAGTACTTCTCTCATAGCTTTTCCAAAGTCTGGAATGCCGTATCCGTAAACTGAATCGGGTTTAGCATATCTGTCTGACGAGCGTTTGATAATTTCCAGCACATCCGAGCGATTCATTTCTGGATCAATCGACCACAACGAAGCCACCAATCCCGCCACAAAAGGTGATGAAAGTGATGTGCCATTCGTGTAATCAACTAATCCGTTATATCCTATCGTTACAGTGCCCCTGCCCACCGAAACAATGTCGGGTTTCACCCGATTATCGGCTGTGAAACCTTTCGAACTGAACGATGCAATAACGCTATCGGTTCCTACTGCACCCACTGTTAGAGCGTTTTTTGCATCGGCCGGAGCCGATACTTTTTGCCACGGTTTATTGCCTTCGTTTCCGGCGCTGATAACCAAGATCATCCCCTTTTCATACGCCTTATCTGCAGCCTGAGACATAAAAGATGTTTTTCCGTCTAAATCCTCGTGTTTGTAATTCAGGCTTTTATCATCGAAAGCAGTATATCCCAACGAAGTATTTACCAAGTCTGTACCGATGCTGTCTGCGTACTCAATGGCGCGAACCCAGTAATCTTCTTCCACAGGAAACTCGCTCGAGGAATCTTCCGATCTAAGCAGATGGTACATTGTCGATGGTGCTGATCCCATCATGATTTTAGGCAAGTTAACCGCCATGGTTGAAAAGACTTTAGTTCCGTGGTCGCTGGATGCAAAAATATCGCCTTCGGGAACAAAACTTTTGAATCCGATTATGTTAATTCTTCCGAATTGCGGAATAACATCCGCATTTGTGAATCCGGCATCGATGACCGCAACGTTTATGCCTTTGCCGGTGAATCCGCTTAGCGACATCTCTCTGGCATTGTGTAGGGCAAATTGCTCATCAGTGAGACCGAAATAATTTTCCGAGCCATTTTCTTCAAGGCAGTCGGGCAGGCCAAGACGCGGACGGACAGAATTGTGGAAATTTCGTTCAATTCCGCGCCAAACGTATTTTGCGGAATCTACAAAAGAGAGTTTGACGATATCTTTTATTTGTGCGCTGTCTTTCAGTTGCACTGTGATGGTTTTAAACCATTTGCTGTGAGAAACAGGCTTCCCGCCGGCACTTATTATCAGGTTGAAATAATCGGGAGATATGGGGAAATCGGTCTCATCGATTTTTACTTGTTGCTGTTTTTTGCGTTCGATAGCCTTTGAGGTTAAGAATTTCTCGGGTTTGGATACGGAAAATCCGGTTTCGCCCTTGTCTTTTAGATAAACACGAAACTTGTATTGTTGCTGTGGGTTTTGAGCAGATAACGAAATGCTGAATAGCAGTAAGAGTACGATGTGCAATGATCTCATCCTTTCACAATAAACGATTGAATGACAAATATACATAAAAAAACCGTCTGACCGATTTTCGGATCAGACGGATTTGCAAAATTTATTCGAAATGCGGTGTGTGTAGTTATTTATTAAATCCTTCCGTCATTTGTTGAATATCTTGAAGCGTGAAATTTCCTAAAAACTGCATAATCACATTTTCGCCATCGTTTCCGGCAACGATCATAATGAGTTCGCGAATGTCTTCAGGTTTACCTTTCATAAAGAAATTGATGTTATCGTTCTCATCTGATTTTACACGCATCAGCAGCTCGTAATCGTTACCTTTTACCCGGTTATTTGCGAGCGAAAGCATTTGCGGGGCAATTTTTTGATCTTCCGATGTGAGAATAAGTATTGATGACAGTTTGTTCAAAAAACCGCCAACATTAACGCCCCCGTAATCCATTTTTGAATTTTTTGGAATCATCGATAACATTGTTTTCGAAATGTATACCGATGTTACACCGTCCATATCCGAAAATTGTTCAAACGGATTTTTTTGTGCAAAAGTGAGCGAGAAGCTCGTTAGCAGCAATATAGATAAAATTATTTTTTTCATATGTTAATTGTTTTATTTGGTTGATTTGTTAATAATTTCTTGTGCTTTTTCCAATTGTGCATTTGCTTTTTCTACCGATTCTGTTCCTTTAGAAAAGTTTTCAGAAAAAAGTTGTAATGCGTCCATAGTTGCCCGATAAGCGTCATCGGGATTGTTGTATGTGTCCGTAAAAAACACCGGATCTGCTTGTTGGCTTTTCTGGAATTGTCTCACTCCCAAAATAAGTGCTAACGATGCTGCAACGCCAATTGCCCAATATTTTATATGAAGTGTTTTTATCTTTTTTTCCGATGAGTTTTCCTCTTTAAATGAATCGATCAGTGATTCTATATCCCTGCTGGATTCTAGTGGAATATCTACTGCCGTCTCATGCAAAGCGCGGAACAATCTTTTATCGGATAAAAACTCGTCGGGAGTATTTTCCTGAAGAAGAAAATCTGCAAGTGCTTTCTCTTCTTCCAAAGAAGTTTCTCCCTGATAGAACTTTTCTAATAAGTCTTTTATATTATTCGTATCCATTTCCGTTTCTGTTTAATTTTTCTTTCATCGTTCGCCTCGCCCTTGATAACAACTGCCGGATATTGACCTCTGTTTGTCCTGTGGTTTCGGCAATCTCAGTAATCGACATATCGGCAAAGTGCCTGAGTTTAATTGCTTCCTGTTGCGTTTGGGGTAGAGTGGTTATACATTTCATTAAATTGGATAATTCGTTGCGGGCATCAATTCTTTCTTCTTCCCGATGTTCGCAAACCATGTCTTTATTTTCGATAACTGATGTCGCTTTGCGGCGATTGTTCCTCAGCAGATCAATTGATACATTTTTGGTCATTGTTACCACAAATGCTTCATCGTTGCGTACGTTTTCGAGATTGTTTCTCTGCTCCCAAAGCTTTATGAACACTTCCTGCGAAACATCATTTGCGTCATCATTGTTCTCGAGAATATTGTACGAAATTCGATAAATCAATGAATGAAACGATAAGAAGCGTTTTTTAAATTCGTCATTGCCCATTATTGTTCGAGTTCACTAATTTTTGTACATCTTCAGGTCTTATTTTTCCTTTGATGCGTACGAGAGCAGGTTCATTGCCCATGGAAACAATTATCAATTCGCGGATGGCGTCGTTTTGAATTCGCGCTAGAATTCTTGTTTTTTCATCTTTTTCGTTGGCTTTCAGCAGAACTTCGTATTTGTCATCATTCAGTCTTTCAGCCAGAGCATTGAACCGAAGTTTCACATCTTGAGAGCATTCATCAAACGACATTACTTTGACGCTCGAAATGTTGAGCCCATCTGCATGTTTCGTCATAAATGGCTTTGCTACAAGCATAAGCAAGCCTCCTACGTTTACTTTCTCAACGTTTTTCTCCTGTGAAAAATGATTATACAGGTGTTCGATTGAAACTTTTGATTGACAAAACAGGGATGCTGACAATAAACCGCACAATAAGATCAGTGATAGACGTTTCATAAAGTTTTTATTTTGATAAAACAAATAGGAAATTTTCTCCTTTTAAAAAGAAGACGGAAGTGGATTAGATTTGTGACAAGAAATGTGCTATTTTTTGAAATTTTCCCGATTTTTTTCTCTTCGCTTAAGCACGAAGTGGAGCAAAATAGCTAAAGCAAGGCATACTCCGATAATTATCCAAAACTCTTTAAGGTTACCCGATTCTTTGTAATTAGGATATCCTATAACAGCCATAACAATTGCATAGATTGCCAAAGCCAATGGCAGGAATATATGCTTCTTATTTTTTAGAAACATCGGTCGGATTTATTTTTTTTGCGAATTCCTTTATTTTCTCTTTCGAGATAGAAGAAACAAGTTCTCCCGATGCAGCCATCCGTCTTGTAATAATTTTCTCCCAGAAAGAGAGTCTGGATTTATCAACTACTCCTCCAAAATAATCGCTAACCATAGCGCTGCTGATCAGTGCCGGTGGAAAAGCCTCTTTTAATTCTCTTTCAGCTCTTTCATCGGAATACAGGCAGCAGATAAAAAGTCCAAGACGTTTTTTGGTAAGAACATCGAGATTCATTTCACAAAATTCAGAAACCGATTTCTGAATTTTTCCCTGATATATGGAACCACCGATAATGATTGAATCGTACGTTGATGCATCGGGAAACGATTCCCGATTATTTAGGTTGCAGATATCGACTTTACCGTCGATCAAATTGAATAGTTCCCGCGCACACCTCTCCACATTCCCGTGACGGGAAGCATAAACAATAAGTGTGTTATCCGTAGCCATCTTATTTTTTTATGAAGAAGTGTGAGCGGGATAGATTTTATTTCACATTTTCTAAAATTGCCAGTAGGTAATCGTAAGATTTTCCTACTGCCGGAATATGTACCGCTTCGTCTGGCGAATGCGCGCCTGTAATAGTTGGACCGAACGAAACAATATCGAGTTTGTGTCCTGCGTTCGATTGAATGATCCCGCATTCCAGCCCGGCGTGAATAACGTTTACGTTGGGACGTTCACCGTATTTTTCCATATAAGTTTTTGTCATCGTGGTAAGCAATTCCGAGTTTGCATCGGGTTGCCAACCGGGATAAGCGCCATCGAATTCCACTTTGGCACCGGCAAGCATAAATACGCTTTCAACCGACGAACAAACCCACTCTTTGCGGCTTTCCGATGAACTGCGAACCAGCAATTTCACATCAATTTGTCCTTCCGATGATTGAACCAATGCCAGGTTAAGCGAACTTTCCACCACACCCGGGAAATCGGCAAGCATACTGATTACACCGTTGGGACAACCTTCCACAGCATTAATCAAATCGTCCTGAACTTCGATAGGCAGTAGCGATTTTGGCAAATCTGCTTTTTCTGCTTTAAAAGAAATGGCGTTTTCGATACTCGCAAATTCTTCACGGAAAAGCGATTCGTACTCGCTCACCAAATCAACAAGATCATCCGAGAGCTGTTCGGGAATGGTAATCACCGCAAACGATTCTCGTGGAATGGCGTTTCGCAGCGATCCGCCGTGAATACTGGCTAAACGAGCTTCGTAATTTCTGACAATATCCTTCAGAAAACGGTTCATTAATTTATTGGCATTCGCGTGTCCCAAGTGGATCTGTGTTCCCGAGTGTCCACCTTTTAAGCCGGTAAGGTTGATTTTGAAAGCAACATCGCCTTTCTCAATTTCTTCATCGGGTTTAAACTGGAACGATACATTAACATCTGTTCCGCCGGCACAACCCACGCAAAGATCGCCGTCTTCTTCGGTATCCAGATTCAGCATCATAGTGCCGCTCAAAAAACCCTTTTGCAAGCCAAATGCACCGTCCATTCCCACTTCTTCGTCAACCGTAAAAAGTGCTTCAATAGGCGGATGATTCAGCAAACTGTCTTCCAGCACAGCCATCATCATGGCACAGCCGATGCCGTTATCTGCTCCCAGCGTTGTGGAGCGGGCTTTCACCCATTCGCCGTCAATATATGTCTTAATTGGGTCTGTGCCAAAATCGTGCGTAACGTCGGAGTTTTTCTGCGGAACCATATCCAGATGCGATTGAAGAATTACGGTTTTGCCGCTTTCGTATCCTTTCGATGCCGGTTTTTTAATGAGCACGTTTCCTGCTTTATCCTTTTTGGTTTCCAGATTAAGCGATTTACCAAAATCCATTACAAATTTTGTAACTTCTTCCATTTGTCCGGTCGGACGCGGAATTTGATTTAATTCATGAAAGTATTTCCAAACACTTTGGGGACTTAAGCTTAAAATTTCTGATGTTGCCATAATTAGTATTTATTTTTTTTGATTTTCAATTGTCTGCAATCCTAGATTTTCCTTTTTCCGCTTCACGTAAGGAAGAGCTAAAATCCCTATCACGCCCAGCAGGATGATCCAAACCGATTGAACGGTGAAAACTGTTCCGGCAAATGCGCTGGCTTCCTCATACCCAACACCGAGGATAATCAGCGAAGAGATTACCATAAAGTGCCACGTGCCGACACCTCCCTGAACGGGAACAGCAACACCGACGTTGCTCATGGCATAAACAATCCACCCGATTATCGGACCCAGATTCTTCGTGAAATCGAAGGCGAAAAAGCAAATGTAAAAATACACATAAAAACTCAACCAAGCCAGAATGGTATAGATTATTATCTTTTTTTTCGATTTCATCTTAGCAATCAGTGTCATATCATACTTGACAATCTGAAGGAAATTATTTACTTTTTTCACTACCGGATTTTCTTTAAAGTAGGTAAACATCACAAAAATTCCGACGATAATCAGTGCCAGTAACAGATATAACCAGGCGGAAGTGAATATTCCCGTAAGATTTTCGGCGAAGCCGGGATTTTGATGAAAATAAGTAACAAAAAAATCGACATAAAGCGCCAGGCTGATGATAACGAGAACAACGCCTGCTAGAATATCAAGAATTTTATCTACAAAAAAAGTCTCAAAAGTTTTGCCAAACGGAATCTGATCGTATTTAGTTACTATCCCGCATCGCCAAAGATCTCCGGCGCGGGGCAAAAGAAAATTTACAGCATAATTACCGAACGTAGCAAACACAATACTCTCTCTCTTTGGATTATAACCCAGCGAATTAAGAAAAAGTTCCCAGCGTAGGGCACGGAAATAATTACCCAGCAAACCGAATATGAGCGATGAAGCAATAATCCCAAAGTGAGCGGATTTGGCTATTTCCCAAACCTCCTTGAAGCTGGTTTTACGATAAAGTAACCAGAATATGGCTATGCCAAGTGCAAGAGAAAATACAGTTTTAAGAATATCCTGTATGCGCTTTGAGTTCATTGAGTGATTTAATCAGATCTTTCGCGAATAGCTGTCAAAGGTAAAAAATAGGGCTAAAAAGCACTATTTTAACTTATTGTTCTATCCTTTTTTAGCTGTTGATTGCCAAAATTTTTAAATATTTAGTTACCTTTGCGGCCGTAAAGATAGCTAATAATCGCTAATTGACAATGATATCGGTAAAACCTAAAAAAAATCTCGGGCAGCATTTCCTGAAAGATTCAGCAATTGCAAGTCGTATTGCCGACACGCTCGATACTTTTGCGCCGCTTCCTATTCTGGAAGTGGGGCCGGGAACCGGTATGCTTACACAATTTCTGCTGCCCAAAGAAAGAAACCTGACGGTGGTGGAGGTCGATAGGGAGTCTGTTGCTTATCTGAAAGAGAATTTTCCTCAATTAAACGGAAATATTTTGCAGCAAAACTTCCTGACAATGGATTTTGCAAAATACTATGATGGATCATTCTGTGTTATAGGAAATTATCCTTACAA
>ENA-UOOM01002984-UOOM01002984.1-fermentation-metagenome-genome-assembly--contig:-NODE-2984-length-13004-cov-81.232991_pt1 | contig 13004 bp, 10 predicted proteins | sample MGYA00245781_ERZ724031 | MGnify/ENA primary metagenome ERZ724031 (study PRJEB28704, sample SAMN03018317) | fermentation metagenome | biome: anthropogenic terrestrial biome; feature: soil... | reverse complement strand
TTCGCTTCGCTCGCAATGACAGATTACAGATCCGTCACTGCGAGCCCCCGTCAGACGAAAGGCGGGAGCTATTGCGTCAGAACAAGGGGGTGCGGCAGATTGCCTTTGCTCACTTGTCAGGATTAAATACAAAAGATTAACTGCAGATTGCCACGCCGTTTTGCCGAACTAAATCAACTCTCAACCATCAAGGCTTAACGGCAAAACGGCTCGCAATGACGAGTAAACTGATAGAAACCAGGGAGATGGGAGCGGGGAGCGGGGAGCGGGGAACGCCAACCCCCTCTTTAGAGGGGGGCAGGGGGGGTGAGAGGGGGGAGCCGGGGGCGGGGAACTGGGAGCTGCTCGACAAACAGATTGTCATTCTGAGCCGCTTTTGTGAAGAATCTTAACTTTACAAAAATTTCAGGTGTGTCGAAAGCCCCTGGTCGTTCTTCACTCATCACCCATGCCCGCATGAATTTCTAACGTCTTTCATATTAAATACCTCTATAATACAACTAATCAAGATTAAAATTTGCGGCTGTAATTACACCATCCGATATTTGCGAAGGAGAATTAATGACAATTGAAAATAACCAGGAACAAATCCAAAAAAATGAGTCGCCGGATCTGAAAGAAAGCCGGCATACTGAGGGCGGACCAACCCCACCCCAAGGCACACCCCAGGAAGGCGGGCAACAGAATTATTTTAAAGGTCCCAATATTTTTAACATCATGCTGGTAATTTTCGTAATTACTTTTTTGATTAATACCCTCTTTCTGAATAACCTGAAAAAAAACGTCCAGATGGAGATCCCCTATAGCCAGTTTATTCAACTGGTTGAAAGCGGAAATATCGAGCTTGTGGAGCTTGGCGATGAGGAAGTTGCCATGACAATTTCCCAAACCGCTGACCTTCAGGAAGTTGAACAAATCCTCTTCCCCGCTGGCAGGGACCAAAATATCCCTGCTCCGGATAGCGGAATCATCCTCACAGCAATCAGAGCTGACGACCCGCAGCTGATCGATCGCCTGACCGAAAACGAAGTAACCTTCGGGCAGGTACAAACACAGACCGGACCAAGCCCGCTGGTCAACTTTTTGACTTTCTGGGTCTTGCCGATTGTGCTGATGTACCTGTTCTATTCCTTCGTCATTCGCAACGCGGCTAAAAAAATGGGCGGCGCGCAGGGAACTGGCGGCGGTCTTTTTGGAATCGGAAAGAGCAAAGCGACTGAGTACAACGTTGAAAAACATGTCGAAGTTGGATTCAGCGATGTTGCCGGTCAGGATGAAGCCAAAGAAAGCCTGATGGAGATGGTTGATTTCCTCAAAAATCCAGGGAAGTACACCAAAATCGGCGCCAAACAGCCCAAGGGAGCCTTGCTGGTCGGTCCTCCCGGAACTGGTAAGACGCTGCTGGCGAGAGCAGTTGCCGGCGAAGCAGACGTGCCTTTCTATTCGATCTCAGGCAGTGAATTTGTGGAAATGTTCGTTGGCGTGGGCGCATCCCGTGTGCGCGACTTGTTTGAAACTGCCAAAAAGAACACCCCCTGCATCATTTTTATCGATGAAATCGACGCGATCGGGAAGAGCCGCGACGCCGCGCTGGGCAGCAACGATGAGCGCGAACAAACTCTAAACCAATTGCTGGCTGAAATGGATGGCTTTGAGGGCAATGAGGGCATCGTCGTTTTGGCTGCAACCAACCGACCGGAAGTGCTCGACAAAGCTCTCCTGCGCCCGGGTCGTTTTGACCGCCGCATCATTGTTGACAAGCCCGACCTGAAAGGTCGTGAGGAAATTTTGCAGGTTCACGCCAAGAATTACATATTGGGTCCCGATGTCAACTTCCGTGATATCGCCCTGACAACCTCCGGTGCAACTGGCGCAGACCTGGCAAACATGCTCAACGAAGCAGCTTTGCTGGCAGTCAAGGAAGGTCGCGATGTTGTCGCCCAAAATGATATTCTCGAAGCGGTTGAGGTGGTTATTGCTGGTAAAGAAATGAAAGACCGCGTGATGAACCCCAGGGAACGCGAAATGGTCGCCTATCATGAGGTCGGTCATGCCTTGGTGAGCGCGCTGCAGAAAGATGGACCTCCCGTGACCAAGATCACTATTGTCCCCCGAACCATGGGCAGCCTTGGTTACACCATGAATGTCCCCGAAGAGGATCGCTATTTGTTGACCCGATCGGAACTTCTGGCACAAATCACCAGCCTTTTAGGCGGACGCGCGGCTGAGATCGTCAAATTTGGCGAAGTTACCACAGGCGCGTCCAATGATATCGAACGGGCAACCAAACTGGCTCGCGGGATGATTACCCAATATGGAATGAATGACAAATTCGGTCCGATGAACCTCGAGAGCACAACCAGTCAATATCTGGATGGCAGAAATGTCAGCAATTACTCCGACGAAACCGGCACAATTATTGACAGCGAAGTGCGCAAGACCCTGGGAGACTGCCAGGACGATGCGATCGTGTTGTTGCGAGAAAATACAGCCGCGCTGGATAGAATTGCAGAATACTTGCTCGAAAAAGAAAACATCAGCGGCGATGAGTTCATGACGTTGTTGAAAGCTGATCAGTAAGAGAGAGCGGGGAGCGGGAAGCGGGGAGCGGGGAGCGGGGAACGGGGAACGGCAACCCCCTCTTTAGAGGGGGGCAGGGGGGTGAGAGAATTACAAAAAGGATGTATGGGTGCGGTCATTGCGAGCGAAGCGAAGCAATCCGCATTTTTTCTTTTTGCTTGTACCATGACAAGAAAATAAAGGCAGGCTGCCGCGCCCCCTTGTCGTGGTTCAATAGCTCCAGCCGTTCGTATAACGGGGGCTCGCAGTGACGAAATGTTTTTTGTCAGAACCTGCACAGGGCGGACGTCCTTACCGCTCTTACCCCCCACCCGGAATGGTTGGTGTTTTACTGATCCGTTTTTCTCTCACCCCCTTTAATTCCCCCTCTCCAGCAAAGCTGGACGCAAGCAGTAAAGAGGGGGTCGTTGTCGCGCTCCCGGCTCCCAGCTCCCCGCTTCCTGTCAGCTACCAGCTGCCAATTGCGCTAACGCTTTCCCCCCAAATATCCCCGGGTGTGCGCCCAAACCCGGGGGGACTATATACTCGTCAATACCCTCCAAAATCTCTGCCGCCTGGATGTACCCATTCAATTTCTCTACTGTCTTTTGGCGAATTATCGGGAACAAAAAATCCGCGTCCATCACACCCCCACCCAAAATGATCCGCTGCGGGGTAAGCGTGCAAATGATAGCCTGTATAGCCAGAGCGATATACCCGGCTTCCAGCTCCCAGGCGGGGTGATCACGCTCCAACTGCTCAGCGGGCGCACCCCAACGCGCCTTCATTGCCGGACCGCTCGCCAGCCCTTCAAAACAATCGCCATGAAACGGGCAAACCCCCATAAAATGCTTGTCGCCAGCGAATCGCGGCAGGCGCATGTGCCCCATTTCGGGATGCAGCAAACCGTGAAGCAGGCTTCCGTTCACCATCGCGCCCCCACCGACCCCCGTGCCGATTGTGATGTAGACCAGGTCGCTCAAGCCGATGCCAGCGCCCCACAACGATTCCGCCAAAACAGCGCCATTCACATCCGTATCAAAACCGACCGGTATGCCGAGCGCTCGTTCAAAAAAACCAGCGATATTAATGAAGGACCAGCCCGGTTTGGGCGTGGCGAGGAGCTTCCCATAGGTTGGAGAGCCGCGGCGCGGGTCGAGCGGTCCAAAACAAGCGACGCCCAGCGCGGTCAGTTTCCCCAGTAAAATCTCTTGTTGTTTAAAGAAGTTCAGACACGCTCCCAGGGTTTGCGTGGGGGTCGTGGTCGGGATGCGCGATTTAGCCAGAATCTGATTATCCCCGTCGATCATCGCGCAATCAAACTTCGTGCCTCCGCCTTCGATACTGCCAAATAAATTCATAACCACCTCCACCAGCTTGATAGCGATAATTATAGCTTCTGTATGAGTTGGCTTTGAACCCGCCCCGGCAATCAAATCAGAGTTACGGGTGTGTTGTCATATTGAACGAAGTGACACAAAGTGTACTTCGTAAGGATCTTGACGTTTCATTCACAACGACTGTTATATTGTAAAGCTAAGATTCTTCGCAAAAGAGGCTCAGAATGACAATCAAAAGAATAAGAGACCAAAGGCAGACTGCCGCGCCCCCTTGTTGGCATTCAAAAGCTTCCGCCTTTTGTCTATCGGGGGCTCGCAGTGACGCATCTGTAATCTGTCATTGCGAGCGAAGCGAAGCAATCCGCAGTTTTTCTTTTTGCTTGTACCCAAGACGAGAAAATAAAGGCAGGCTGCCACGTCCCCTTGTTGTGATTCAAAAGTTCCTGCCTTTCGTCTACCGGGGGCTCGCAGTGACGGATCTGTAATCTGTCGTTGCGAGCGAAGCGAAGCAATCTGCCTTTAATCATTTACTAAAAAGCAATTTGCAGTTTGTCTTTTTCATCTATTCAGGATTAAAGATCAAAGGCAGGCTGCCGCGCCCCCTTATCGTTAATCAATAGCTCAGTTATTTGTATAACGGGGGCTCGCTGTGACGGGTACGAGAATGACAATTAAAAGAGTGAGAAGGTAAGTTGAACGAATAATACGAGCAGTTTCCTGCTCCCCGCCACCAGCTGCCTGCTCCCCGTTCCTCTCACCCCCTTTAATTCCCCCTCTAAAGAGGGGGTCATTGTCGCGCTACCCGCTTCCAGTTCCCGGCTACCCCTTTAATTCCCCCTCTCCAGCAAAGCTGGACGCAAGCAGTAAAGAGGGGGTCATTGTCGCACTGCCCGCTCCCGGCTCCCCGCACCCCATTTAATTCTCCCTCTCCAGCAAAGCTGGACGCAAGCAGTAAAGAGGGGGTCGTTGTCTCGCTCCCGGCCACCTGCTCCTCGCTGCCCCCAATCACCTGAAAGCTTTGAACTTACTACCATACACCATCCAAAATCAGGTAAACTTGGAGCTATGAAATTTATCACCATAACCACTGACTTTGGTAATTTCAACGGTTTTACAGGAACAATGAAGGGTGTCATTTTTAACATCACACCTGATGCTCAAATCGTAGACATTACTCACGAAATCCCTGCGCAGGATGTGCGCACCGGCTCAATCGCCCTCTGGCGTGCCGTGCCCTACTTCCCTGCCAATACGGTTCACATCGCCGTGGTTGACCCCGGTGTGGGCACAACCCGCAGACCGATTGCCGCGAGACTTGGCGACCAGGTTTTCGTTTTGCCCGATAACGGGTTGATCACCCCCATGCTCGAAGACGCTGAAGCTGCCGGAAAAGATATTGTGATTGTTCACCTGGACAAACCGGAATTCTGGTTACCTGTGGTCTTTACCACCTTCCACGGACGCGATATTTTTGCGCCTTGTGGTGCCCACCTTGCCAAAGGCGTCAGACTTGAGGATATGGGCACAATCATCACAGACCCTGTGCGCAGACCCTTGCCCAAACCTTCAAAATCAGACCGAGGCTTTGCAGCCAATATTATTGTGATCGATGTTTTTGGCAATTGTTCCACCAACCTGCGTGTTTCGCAGGTGCCGGACCTCGCCAAAACCACGCTGAAAATCGCCGGACAGACGATTGAGGGCATTGTACCATCTTACGGTCATCGCAAACCCGGTGAGCTGGTGGCAGTTACCGATAGTGAGGGGTTTGTTGAAATTGCGGTTGTCAACGGCAGCGCTGCCAACAAGTTTTGCATACGGCTTGACGACCCTGTTGAGGTGATCTTCGATGACTGATCTCCAACCGCTGCCACTGGTTGTCAAAGACTTGAGTTTCCAATATCATACCCGCAATACCCTTGCAATTGAGGGAATAAACATGATTCTCGAACCCGGTCAGGTGATGCTTTTGGCTGGGTCTTCGGGCAGCGGTAAAACAACGCTGATGCGCTGCATTAACGGGCTGATCCCCCATTCTTATAATGGCGACATGAGCGGTGAGGTCTTTGTCCATGGGCAATCTGTGAAAGGCATGGGCTTGGCGCAAATTTCAACCCATATCGGCACGCTCCTGCAAGACCCCGAACGTCAGATTTTGGGCACCTATGTGCTTAACGAAGTTTGTTTTGGGCTGGAATCGTTGGGCATGAAGCATAAAGAGATGCTGCCCATTGCTCACAAAGCCCTGGAGCGGCTTCATATCCTGCATTTGAAAGATAAAGAAACTTTTCTCACCTCCGGAGGGGAGAAACAAAAAGTTGCCCTGGCTGGTGTGCTGGCGATGGAGCCAAGCATCCTGCTGCTTGATGAGCCATTGGCAAGCCTGGACCCCGCCTCAGCGCACGAAGCTCTGCTTACGTTTCGTGAACTGGCAGATGAAGGACTTTCGGTAATGATTGTTGAACATCGGGTTGAAGATGTTTTGGCGATTAATCCCGAAAAAGTGCTCTATATGGACGACGGAAAAATCGTTTATGACGGAGATGCAGAGGGGTTGATGGATGCGGTTGATTATAGCCGGATAAAATTGCCTGCTCCGGCAGTTGCCCGGCGCGCCAAACAATTCCCGGTTCCTCATTTTCAACCCACCGTCCCGGATGTTGACCCGCTCTCCGAACCGCTGGTCTCTTTTCAGGATGTCCGTTTCCAATATAAAAAAGATAGCCCCGAAGTGCTTCATGGGATCAATCTGGATATCCGCGCGGGGGAAGTTATCGCGATTTTAGGGCATAACGGCTCTGGTAAGACCACTACGGTCAAGCATGCCCTCGGGCTGCTAAAGCCTACCAGCGGCAGAGTGTTGCTTGAAGGGGCAGACACCAAAAATTCAACTGTCGCCAAGGCTGCCAAAACGATTGGATACGTGTTTCAGAGCCCAAGCCAGATGCTTTTTGCGGCAACAGTGCGTGAAGAACTGGCTTATGGACCAAAAAACCTTAAATTCAGCACTCAGGAGGTGGAAGAAAACGTCAATTGGGCAATCGAAACGGTCAACCTCGAAGAGGAATTGCCCACACCGCCGCTTGCCCTCTCGTTTGGGCAGCAAAAAAGGGTCTCAATCGCATCAGTGCTCTCGATGAAATCACGAGTTTTAATGATGGATGAGCCTACAGCCGGGCAGGATTATTGGAATTATCAGTCATTCATGAGCACCATTCTGCAAACCCCGGGCTTTGACGCCATCGTTTTTATCACTCATGACCTGGATCTGGCTCTTATCTTTGCCAACCGGGTGGTGGTTTTGTATGCTGGTGAAGTGGTTGCGGACGGTCATCCACAGGAAATATTTAAGGATGAACAAAAGTTGAAAAAGTGGCGATTGATGCCAACTTCTTTGCTAAAATTGAATCAGCAGTTATGGCCAAAGACCGGTCAATACTTAAGCGCGGAAGCGCTTAGCCAATTTATATCATAGTTATTCGGAGGTTATCAATGCAAGACACACACACAACTGGTAAGAAGAAACAGATTTGGGCTTTTGGCACCAAACAAGTCGTCTATGCCGCCATTGGCGCGGCGCTTTATGCTGTTGTCACCTAGGCGTTCAATATCTGGCAAATCCCCGGTGCAGGCAATGTCGGCATCCGCCCGGCGGTTGTCATTCCGATGTTCTTCGGTATTGCTTTTGGTCCGATCGTTGGCTTTATCACCGGCTTTGTAGGCAACATTCTCGCAGACATGCTCAGCGGTTATGGCTTTTGGATCTGGTGGGATCTCGGCAACGGCATTATGGGTCTCATCCCGGGCATTTTCTCTGCCCTGGTCTACAAGTACAACGAAAGAAAATCCATCATTTGGGGTGAAGTCTCTGTTATCCTGGGCACTGCCCTTGGGATGGGGCTTGCCAGCTTCTCAGAAATGTGGGTATCGGGTGCGGACATCAACACGGTTATTTTTGCCAACTTCGTGCCTGCCTTCCTGACCAACATTATCTGGGGTTTGATTCTGCTGCCAATTTTGATGATTGCTTACGCAGCCATCGTCCAACGCAGCGGTCGGTAATAAAAAAACCTGAGGGCGACCTGATTATAAGCGAGACCTTCGCCGGTCTCCTGGGGTCGCCCTCCATGTTGCCTTATGCTTGTTGCCTGGAATTATCGCTATCGTAATAGCCCAATGGATCATATCGATCCACGGGCACGTTTTATCTTCTCATTTGCAATCTTATTCGCCGCCACCGCAACCTGGAACCCTGCCATCTTGTTTGCAGTGTTTGTTGTTTCAATCCTTTGGTACAGCATGGGCAGGCTAACCTGGAAAGACACACGCCTGGGATGGTTGATGATCTCGATCATGCTTTTCACTATGATTGTGGTCAACACGATCATCACTGGTGGTGGGGCTGGAGGGGTTGTGCCTCCAGGCGGACAACTTGTTTGGCCCAACGGGGCAGTCATTTTTGGACGGCAGGTCAACCTGGGGCTGACCGTGGAACGCTTGTGGTTCGCCGTTTCGCAATTGATGCGCATTCTTTCAATCTCACTAGTGTTTATAATGATCCCTTATACGATGGACTCCCGTGCATACGGGGTCACATTCAGCAAACTGGGCTTGCCAGACCGGTTGGCATACACCATGGAGCTTTCTTTTCGGTTCATCCCAACCCTGGCGCGCAATTTTCAGGTGACGCTGGATGCGCAGCGAGCGCGTGGGTTTGAGCTGGATGCCGGCAAAGGCAACATCGTGCAAAAAATCAGGCAGGTGGCACCGTTGTTAATCCCGGTCACGATGAACGCGATTATATCAAGCGAAGATATTGCCAACGCGATGGATTTGCGTGGTTTTGGTCAGATGAAACGCACCTGGCTCTATGAGCTCAGGTTCCACTGGTGGGATTGGGCACTCATTGCGTTTGGGCTGGTTATGTTGGTTGTTATCCTGGTTTTAGCCTATCGGTTGGATATGCGGCTTTTCTCAGTGCCGCAGTGGTGGTATAGGCTGTTTGGGTAGAGCAGCCTTCCTTAGATCCTCCCCGTACAGCTAAGCCCTGTGCCCGCGCAGCAGGGTATTGCTCCAGCCGTTGAAATTGGCAAATTATAAGTCGGCGGAGGGAGCAGAGCCCCCACTCCCCTGCGCTTCGCTTTGGGGATCTTCGACGTACGAATAAATTCATCGCCTTCCGCAGCATAACCGCGCCGGCAATATGTCCGACAAACCTGCTATCGCCAGTATCCACCTTCTATCCCCTGATTCCAGCTCTGTGTTCCCTGCTATAATTTCGCCCACACGAGGATAAAAATGATTTTTGTCGAAAACGAACCCAACAATGACCCGCGGGTGAACCTTGCCATCGAGGAATACCTGATCAAAAACATCGCCCTCATAGATGAGATTTTGCTCTTTTACATCAACCAACCTTCCATCATTATCGGGCGCAACCAGATAACAGTGCAGGAAATCAACGTCGATTTTGTTGAAGAAAACAACATTATCGTGGTGCGCAGGCTTTCTGGTGGGGGAGCGGTCTATCACGACCACGGTAACCTCAATTTTTCATTTATCGCACCCAACTCTCCGGACAATTTCCATAATTTCCGCAAGTTTACCCAGCCGGTGGTGGATGTTTTAAACAAGATGGGTGTACCGGCGGAACTCTCTGGGCGCAACGATATCCTGGTTGAGGGGAAGAAGATCTCCGGCAACGCACAATATGTTGCTGGTCCGCGCATGGTAAGTCATGGCACGCTGCTCTGGGATACCGATTTGAGCAAGGTGGGAGCCTCGCTCAGGGTCAAGCCGGCAAAATTTGAGAGCAAAGGGATTCAATCGGTGCGCTCGCGCGTGGCGAATATCACCGAATATTTGCCCGAACCTCACCCTGACATCATGCAATTTCGACAGATGATTATCGAGGGGGTGTTTGCCGGTGGCAAGGTGAATGAATATGTGCTCACCGAGGATGATTGGGAGGGGATCCGAAAGATATCCAAGGATCGCTATTTCAGCTGGGATTGGAATTATGGCAGATCGCCCAAATTCGCCATCCACCGTGAGACGCGCTACGCCGGCGGCACAATCGAAGCCTGGCTGGATGTTGCCAAAGGTGGAGAGATCAACCAGGTGCGTTTTTTTGGAGATTTTTTCGGTCAGCGTGACGTGGCGGAATTGGAAGCCGAATTACGCGGAATTCCATATGAACCTACTGCCCTTTCAGACGCACTTGAATGTGTTTCCGTGGGGGATTATTTCGTCAACTTCAACAGGGACGAATTGTTGGATTTGTTGTATTAAAGGAAGGCGGCTGATTGCTGACAGGGAACAGGGAGCTAGGAGCGGGCAGCGGGGAGGGGAGCGACGATGACCCCCTCTTTAGAGGGGGAATTAAAGGGGTGCGGGGAGCTTTGAATAATGATAAGGGGGCGCGGCAGCCAGCCTTTGACTTCTTGTCAGGAATAGATGTAAAAGATAAACTGCGGATTGCTTCGCTTCGCTCGCAATGACGGGTTACAGACGCGTCACTGCGAGCCCTCGTTACTCGAATGGCAGGAACCTTTGAATGCCAACAAGGGGGCGTGGCAGTCTGACTTTGGTTCTTTGTATTGATTAGGTGCAAAAGATAAACTGCGGATTGCTTCGCTTCGCTCGCAATGACAGATTTCAAATGCGTCACTGCGAGCCCCCGTTACTGGAATTGCAGGAGCTTTTGAATGCCAACAAGGGGGCGCGGCAGGCTGACTTTGATTCTTTGTATTGATTAGGTGCAAAAGGCAAACTGTAGATTGCTTCGCTTCGCTCGCAATGACAGATTTCAAATGCGTCACTGCGAGCCTCCGTCAGTTGAAAGGCGGGAGCTTTTGAATGCCAACCAGGGGGCGTGGCAGGCTGCTTTTGATCACTTTTCATGATTAGATGCAAAAGATAAACTGCGGATTGCCACGCCGTTTTGCCGAACGAAATTTATGCCCAACGATCAAAGCATAACGGCAAAACGGCTCGCAATGACCGCCCTCCTGCTTCATCATGGAATTCTCTCACCCCCCCTGCCCCCCTCTGAAGAGGGGGTTCAGCTACGACCCCTCTTTACTGCTTGCGTCCAGCTATGCTGGAGAGGGGGAATTAAAGGGGAATCAGGGAGCTGCTCGACCAGCGGACTGGCATTCTGAGCCTCTTTTGCGAAGAATCTGAACTTTGCATTGAACAGTCGTTGTGATTGAAAAGTTAAGATCCTTACGAAGTACATTGTGTGTCACTTCGTTCAGGATGACAAAACCCTTTCCTTCAGGATGACAAGCAAAGAGCCGACGGCTGATAGCTGAAAGCTTTAATAATGTAATTAAATCACCCCCCTGTCACCTCTCCAGCAGAGCCGGACGCAAGCAGTAAAAATGGGGGTTGCTGATCACTATTCCCCCCTCCCCGTTACACAAATTACTTCTCTCCATTCCGTTTTGATAAAATATCCTTACTACGGAAAGGAGTAAATCATGGACCATCAGGATCATGAATTTAACGAAATCCCAGCCGAAGACGCTGGCACAGCAGAAGTTAAAGGCGACGGCTGGACGATGATCGAATCGGACCCGCTGAATTTTACCGACCATACTGAGGAAGAATACGCCCCACACGAAGCATCCGATCACGACGAAGATTGGGCTGAAAAGAGCCTCGACCAGGTCAAAGAAGGATTGAGTCAAATTAATCAAGCGCTGAAGTATGCGTTTACCGAAGGTAAGAACGACCCTAAAATCAAGCAATTTGGCGATGATGTGCGCACAGCGTTTGAAAATATTGGCAAGGAAATCGAGAATATATTCAAGAAGGAATAGCTTTTAAGCCGAACCCTCATCAAAACCACCCTTAACATCCTCCAGCGGCGAGGGCAGACGCTCAGCCGCCTGGCGTTTGCTTTCCTCACTGCGTCGGTCGTAACGGCGGGTGGTGTCGCTGCTGTTATGACCGGCAATTGCTGAAACGGTGAGCACGTCCACATCCGCTGAAAGCATGTCGGTAATCGTCGTACGGCGCAGGTCGTGGGGCGTGAATGACTCGAGCCCGGCTTGTTTTTGACGCGTTTTGAGCACATAATAAACAGCCTGTGGGCTCAATCGGTTTAGCGAGACCTTGCCGCCCTTGCTTATGCGCGTAAAAAGAGGACCGAGGCGTCTCCCACGGTGCGAAAGCCAGTCATCCAGGGTGGTGACAGCGTCTGCTGAGAGGAAAACTTCGCGCTGCTTGCTGCCTTTGCCGAGGATGCGCAGCTTGTTTTCTTTGAAGAAATAATCGGACAAATTCAGATCGACCACCTCCTGCCGGCGGATACCGGTGACGTACATCAGGGTGAACAGGGCGGCATCACGCGCGGAGAGGGCGGGGTTGCGCTGGTCGTCTCCCAGGCAGACCTGGATCAGCGCGCGCAGTTCCTTGTTTTCGAGCGTGCGCCCGCGCAGAATGGTTTCATGGCGCAGCGATTTCACCCCGGCAGCGCGGTAGTAGTCGTTGTGCTCTGTGTACAGACCGAGGCGATAGGCTTCTTCGAGCACGCGCCGCAGCGCGACAAGGTGCTTGTTGACGGTCGCCTTCGCGTAGCCGATTTCGGTCATGCGGCTGCTGAGCTGGCTGGTATGCTCGTAGCGCAAGTGATGCCAGGGGAATTTTGCGGCTATATTGATTTTTCCGTCAGAGAAGATGTAAGCAAGGTTGTTGAGCGCGGTCGCCTGTGTGCGCCTGCCGCTGGGGCTGAGCGTGTTAAGGTAGGCTTGAGCGGGGGAGGGCAGGGTGGGGTCGAACTGCAGCTGCTCATCCTGGAGGGGGAGGAAGGGTTGTTTTCGTTCGTTTGGCATGGTGCTCCTTTTGGGAATATTATTCTCGTAAGAAATTATAACCCAGGGAACGTGGGTTGTTCATTTCGAGCCGTTTTGCCGTTAAATCTTGATGGTTGAGGGTTGATTTCGTTCGGCAAAACGGCGTGGTAATCGGCAGTATTTCTTGTGCACCTAACCCTGATAGGGAATTAAGAGCAGGCTGCCACGCCCCCTTATTGTGATTCAATCGCTCCTGCCATTCGTGTAACGGGGGCTCGCAGTGACGCATCTGTAATCTGTCATT
>ENA-UOOM01002983-UOOM01002983.1-fermentation-metagenome-genome-assembly--contig:-NODE-2983-length-13010-cov-2.905133_pt1 | contig 13010 bp, 8 predicted proteins | sample MGYA00245781_ERZ724031 | MGnify/ENA primary metagenome ERZ724031 (study PRJEB28704, sample SAMN03018317) | fermentation metagenome | biome: anthropogenic terrestrial biome; feature: soil; material... | reverse complement strand
CATACCTTATCTTATTGTTCACAATAAATCGGATAAGGAAAGTTTAACCGATACATTAAAACATCATTTAGAGGAGTTTGGTGTTCCTGTTTTGGAATGTAGTTCCTTGCAAAACAAAGGTATCAAGGAACTAATCGATGCTTTGGTGAGAATCACTCCACCATCAGCCTATATATCAAATACTTTTGTGGGTGATATTGTTTCAAACGGCGATTTAATCGTATTAGTTATGCCACAAGATTCTGAAGCTCCCGAAGGCCGTTTGATATTACCTCAAGTACAACTCATACGCGATATTCTCGATAATCATGCCGTTGTCGTTGGTTTGCAACCGCAAGAATTAAAAGGATATATAGACAAACAGAAACCGAATTTAGTCATTACAGATAGTCAAGCTTTTGATTTTGTATCGAAAATAGTGCCTGTTTCCATTCCTTTGAGTAGTTTTAGTATTATTTTGGCACGTGCTAAAGGTAATTTTGAAGATTATTTAAAAGGAACACCTGCCATTTCAAGCTTAAAAAATGGTGATAAAATACTTATGCTCGAATCATGTACACATGTAACTTCTTGCGAAGATATTGGACGACACAAAATCCCGCGGATGTTACGCTCATTTACTGGAAAAGATTTACGTTTTGAGTGGGTTACTGCTTTGTCGCCATTGCCCGATTTAGATGATATAAATTTGGGAATACAATGCGGAGCTTGCATGGTTACACAAAAACAAGTGTCGGTGCGCATGAAACAATTAATCGATAAACAGATACCCATTTCTAACTACGGTATGGCCATTGCTTATGTTACCGGAATTTTTGATAGAGTAACTGAAATATTTAAACAATAAAGAATGGACACACTGCATCTTTCTTTGTTTCAAGCGAATATCAACTGGAAATCTGTATCATCGAATCTATTGCATTATGAGTCTTGTTTAGCAAAAAGGAATATTCAGACGGATGTGTTGATTTTTCCTGAAATGTTTAATACAGGCTTTGTGGTCGATACGATTCAACTGGCGGAATCCATGGATGGTGAAAGCGTGTCTTTTTTGCGACGAATTGCCCATAAGTTTGATACTGCCGTAGTGGCTAGTTTAGCCATTAAAGAAAAGAAGCATTATTATAACCGCTTGTTATGGGTAAATCCGAATGGCAGCATACAATCCTACGATAAAAAGCATTTGTTTCGTATGGCTTCTGAAGAACAATTGTTGACGAAAGGAAAAGAACAACTTCTGATTGAATACAAAGGATGGCGGTTTTTACCATTGATTTGTTATGACTTACGTTTTCCTGTTTGGAGTCGTAATGGACGTAAGGGAGATAGTTTTTTATACGACTGTTTGCTTTATATTGCCAATTGGCCTTCCGGACGCATGTCGGTGTTCAATACTTTACTGAAAGCTCGAGCCATCGAAAATCAAGCTTTTGTAATTGCGGTTAATAGAGTGGGGAATGATGGTAACAACTTGCATTATATCGGAGAATCACAGATTATTGATCCTATCGGTCAACGTCTCTTACATGCTTCCCATGAAGAAACATTGATTGATATTACTTTACATAAAGATGAATTGCAGCACTACCGTACCCGCTTTCCGGTATCCTTGGATTGGGATGCATTTACCTTATTGGATGAATAGATAGACAACATAAACAGCCTGTCTTTAATCTCTCTATTCTTATTATCTTTATTGTCATTCTGAGCGTAACGAAGTGAAGCGAAGAATCAGTTACTCATAACCTATTTTATCGGACAATAATAATTATTTTTATAAAAAATATTGGAATAAGTAAAAAAAATATTATATTTGCAAAAAAATAATAGATAATAGTAATGGGGATGCAGCGATTTACATATTACTATAAGAAATTTGTTTATACAAGGATATCATTCTTTGTCATGTGTGTATTTTGTGTACTCAATGGGAGTATCTATGCACAAACAGCCGATTTTACTGCCGATACCACCAAAGGTTGTGTTCCCATGCAAGTATCGTTTACTGATTTGTCGAGCGGTAATCCGGTGGCTTGGGAATGGGATATGGGTGATGGTTCATCGCATATTTATATTCAAAATCCTACTTTTGTCTATAATCATCCGGGTACATATGATGTAACATTAACCGTTACCTATGCAGACAATAGCAAGAAGTTAAAAAACATTCAAAATTATATAACTGCTTCATCCGGTCCTTATGTGAATTTTTCGTCTGATATTACAACAGCTTGTCAATATCAAAGCATCACGTTTAGCGATACGGTCATTCCCGGAGGAGCCAATGTGAAAAGTCTGCTATGGGATTTCGGCGATGGAGGAACTTCTACCCAAAACAATCCCGGCTATAGTTATCGGGATGCCGGTCAATACAAAGTATCGTTGACAGCCTATAATCAAATGGGATGTGCAACAAAAACAGAAAAAGTATCCTATGTTACTATATATCCTAATCCTGTTGCCGACTTTATGGCTGATTCGGTGTTCTGTGTGCAAAGTGCCAGTGAGACGAAATCGGTAAACTTTGTCAATAATTCTTCCAATTTTATAAGTAGTTTATGGCAATTTCATGATGGTACAACTTCCACTCAAACCAATCCTACTAAAGTATTTGGTATTGGCGACCATGACGTTACCTTGATAGTTACGAGTGATAAGGGATGTAAGGATACGCTGAAAAAATCGGATTATATTTCCGTGCATATTTTCAATGCGGATTTTACGGTTTCCGATACCATAGTTTGCGATACAAATACACAAATAACGTTCTACGGCTTGTACGGAGTTCAATATACATGGTCATTTGGCGATGGAGCCAACGGAATAGGTATGAAGCCGAATCATACGTACCAAAAGTCAGGGAAATATACTGTTAGCTTATATGCTACCAGTAGTTTAGGGTGTAAAGATACCGTGGTGAAAGTAAATTATATTTCCGTATATGATTCTATTTCTCCCGTTATCATGGTTCGCGATACTTTTCATTGCGATACCAATGCACACATAACTTTTGTAAATCATACCGTATATCCCTCCTCCGATGATTTAGGATTAGAGCGAACGGTGTGGAATGTAGAAGGGGATAGCTCTCAACTACTTACCGGGGATTCAGTGATATATGTCTATGGTCGTTACGGCAGATGGGAGAGTAAAGTATACATTACTACGCCCTATGGGTGTAAATTGCCGATGGCTGAACAGTGGGTCGAAATTAAACCCTTTAAAGTAATGTTTATTATCGATTCATTTCCGGGAGGATGCGCACCGCTTGATGTTCAAGGGACGGTTAGTGCCGTTGGACAATCATCACCCATCACCCATTGTATGTGGATATGGAATAGTGACGATACAACTTATACTAATTTCGGTTTTGCTAATTATACTTATACCGATAGCGGAGTCTATGAGCCCAAAGTGATAGTAACCAATAAGCAGGGGTGCTTAGCAGAAGACACTAAAACGATGATGATAGGATTTAAACCGGTTTGTAATTGGACATCCACCCCTACACAGAACTGTAAAAGTCAGTTTAGGTTGCCTGTCTATGCTTACGATTCCTTGGATGCCGATAGTAATTTGGTGGGCGATGCCCCGGCCAATAACTGGATATGGTATCGCGACGGGAAAGACGTAACCGTTGATATCGGTAATTATAATAATTTAGCCTTCAGAGATACCGGACTCATCACCTATGCAAGTTTGGTGTGCTATCATTATTATTGTCCGAGCGATACCGTAACAAAAAGCATACAAGCCTATGTATGTCCTCCCATTGCTCGCATTGATTCCATTTCGTACCCTTATATGTCCATAAACTATAATCCCTATTTACACCCTAATTGCAATAAGTTCCCTATGCTCCCTGATAATGTCAACGGATCGATAGGGGCCAATCTATTTCGATGGAATTTCGGCAATGATTACGATTCAACAGCCATAGGAGGTTCCAACTTTAAAGGCGATACCAGTTCGTTAAGAAATCCGCCTTACCAATACAAATACGGTCCTTATTTAGAAGAAAAAGACGGAAATGTCTATATTATGTTAATAGCCGTAAATGATAATACGACAATTTACAATGCCTGTGGATATTGTGAGGATACAGTTACGGCTTTAATCCGTATTTCAGTGGCTGATATGCGATTAAGGATTACAGACCAAGATTCTGTATTGATAGAAGATATATGTCAAAATCAGGAGGTTTACTTTTGGGATTCGAGCTTTTGCACCAGTAGGCTGACGAATTGGGGATTACGCATAAGCGATAGTTTGCACCCTTCGGTCTATTTACTCGATACAGTCATCAATTATTTTGTCAATACTTATGACTCTGTAAACGATACCCCTCTGAGTATACGAAAACGTATTCCGTTTCATTTCTCCGATTATGGGGTATATTATGCTTATTTATACAATGCCGATACCATCCTTTGCGGGAGAGATAAAAACAAATCCGATTCGCCTGTAATGGAATATTATTATGATACGCTTGATTTAAGAATGGATACCCTGCGTTTGGTGGTGTATCCGCGCAGTGTTCCCGACTGTGCTGTGCCCTCACCGGTTTGTGCCGATGATACCGTAGTCTTTTCCGATTTATCCTATACTCCTTCTCCCTTCAATAATTTTTCTATCAAAGAATATCTATGGACATCGGCCGGACAGAGCGATACGGCGAGTATGCCTAAATTTGTTTACCATAGCGGCGGTAAATACGATGTTTCGTTACGTGTAATCAATGAAAAAGGATGCGACAGTACGCGTGTCTTCTTAGATAAAATTACGGTTTTTGATCTGAACGCTTATTTTTCCAAATCTACTTCTACGGCATGCAATCATGAATTAGTCTCGTTTCGAAATTTGAGTAATAGCGTTCCTACCCTTTCTTTATCCTATCTCTGGGATTTTAACGGCGAAGACACCGCTACAAGCAGAAACGCCCAATATGCTTTCCATGTCGACACTTCACAATGGGTGTATATTACCTTGACAGCTTATGACGAAATGATTGGATGTGTCGATGTGTATCGAGATTCTGTATACATACGACGCATTTATGCTGATTTTGATGCCAACGAAAACAGAGCAGCCTGTCCGACTTTGCAGTGCTATTTCTCCGATCAATCTTCTACCGATTCTATCGTCTCCTGGGAATGGGATTTTGGAGATACACTCAGTATGGCAAATACTTCTCCCTTACAAAATCCTTCGCATAACTATGCTTTTGCAGGGAGTTACGATGTACGCTTGATTGTTACCGATAACATAGGATGTGTAGATACTATCCTTAAAGAGAACTATGTAGTCGTAAATGGTCCTTACGGATATTTTGACGTGCATCCAACATCAGGTTGTTATCCTTTGACTGTTGCCTTTTCCTGTAATTTTATCAATGTAGATACTTTGATGATCATCACCGGCGATGGAAATACGTTGATTTCAGACGATACCACTAAATCATTCAGCTTTACCTATCAGAATCCCGGACCTTACATTCCTTCTATGCGGTTGATAAAGTGGGTTTACGATTCCTTAAGCGGCGAATGGATACGATGTGTGCAGAATTTTTGGAATTACGATACCGTTTGGGCTATTCAAGTGATGCCTAACTTTCTGACCGATAGCATTTATTGTCAAAAACTGCCGATTATATTTAAAAACCTCACCGATACCATGCATGCTGCTATCTATCCTCCCTCTCTTTTCAATGAAGCAAAGTTCTATTGGCATTATGGAGAAGGAGATTGGGATAGCCTGCATTTCGACGGGAACACAAGCTATGACACATCAGGTATCTATGATGTTAGTTTGAAGGTTGTAATAAGAGGATGTACGGCAACCCTTACCAAGTCTATACAGGTGTTTGATTTTCCCGATGTAATCACGTCAGTTTCCGACACTGCCGCTTGCGATTCCGTGTGGGTTGAGTTTACAGCCGATAGCCTTTCAGGACTGGAAACAAGTTTCGATTGGGTATTTCACGACGGAGAAGCTGCCAAAGGAAATCCCGTGAAACACTTATTTACTTCTACGGGAACCTACCCGTATTCCTTGACACTTACTTTCTTTGACACGAAATGCATCAAAACCTACCTTGACAGCCTCGATGTATTTGCGTGGATATCGCCAATGGCCGATTTCATCATTCAAAATAAAGATGGCCGCGATATTACCGACAATGAAGACATAGGTATTAAAGCGACCGAATCGGCCTATTTTGTCGACCAATCGCAATCCTATGATGGACAAATTGTTAGATGGATATGGGATTACGGTGATTTATCTCAAGATACACTTTTTCAATCCATAACACTTTTTCATTCCTATACAACGACTTCAGGAATTGTTAAGGTTAAATTGTATGTGATAGACGAGAATGGATGCGAAAGTGCCATGGAACATCTTCTCTTAGTGCTCGAAGCATTGCGGTTTCCGAATGTGTTTACCCCTAACAACGACGGGGTGAACGACTATTTCTTTCCTATTGAAGTAGTTGGCTATTTCTTAGATTTTGAAATGATAATCTATAACCGCTGGGGAGCCAAAGTGTGGGAAAGACGTTGTGGAGGCAATAATTGTCCCGACTATAACAACGAAAATTTTTGGTGGGACGGTAAAATTCAGAATGGCAAGGATGCCTCGGAAGGGGTCTATTATTGGGTGGTTACGGCCTTGCCAAAATCGCAAAAAACAACTTTTATTCTACATGGAAGCGTAAGCCTTTTCCGCTAATTATTTTTAACATTATACATTATTTTCTATTGTTTATTATTTTTAATTTGTTTACTTTTGTACCTTCAAAAAATTTCAATTAAACATAATAAATAATAATGAAGATATTAGTATTAAACTGTGGAAGCTCATCCATTAAATATCAATTAATCGACATGGCTAACAATGCCGATTTGTTAGCTAAAGGACTTATGGAACGTATAGGCTTGGAAATGGGTGAATTTACACACAAAGCAAAAGGAAAAGATAAGTATTATACACAATTACCCATTGCCGATCACGCAGTAGGTATCGATTTGTTGTTAAAGACGTTAACAGACAAGGAATTAGGAGTTATAAGTCATGTGAACGAAATAGGCGCTTGCGGTCATCGCGTGGCACATGGAGGCGAATATTTTCCCGAAAGTACCGTTATTGAAGAAGAAGAAATGAAAAACATAGAAAAATTATGTGTGATAGCTCCTCTTCATAATCCCGGAAACCTACTGGGCTTAAAGGTAATGAAAAGAGTATTACCTCATGTAAAACAAGTTGGGGTGTTCGATACCTCGTTTCATCAGAGTATGCCTCCCAAGGCTTATCTCTATGCCATACCTTACGAATACTATACAAATCAGAAAATTAGAAGATACGGTTTTCACGGAACCAGTCATAAATACGTAGCACCCAAAGCAGCTGAGTTTTTAGGCGAAGACTGGACGAAGAAGAAAATCATCGTTTGTCATTTAGGCAACGGAGCTTCCATATGCGCTGTTGATTGCGGTAAATCTGTCGACACATCCATGGGATTTACTCCCGTTGAAGGCTTGATAATGGGAACACGCAGCGGCGATTTAGATGCCGGTGTGTTGATGTATATTGCCGAAAATGAAAAACTCGACTACAAAGGCATGAACAATTTGGTGAATAAAAAGTCTGGATTACAAGGCATATCGGGCGGTAAATCCGATATGCGCGATATTCGCGCCGGCAGAGATGCAGGCGATGAACGTTGTACACACGCTTTTAATATGTTTGCTTATCGCGTACAAAAGTATATAGGCGCTTATACCGCCGCTATGAACGGCGTGGATATCATTGCTATGACCGGAGGAATAGGCGAAAATGCCTGGTTTATGCGCGAAGCTATTTTAGAAAATATGGAATTTTTCGGAATTGAATTAGATAGAGATGCAAATAAACATTTTGTGGGGGTTGATGGTTTAATATCTAAAACGAATGGAAAAGTGAAAGTCCTTTCGGTTACTACCAACGAAGAAATGGTGATTGCTTTAGATACGTATAGATTGGTACATTAATAATTTTTCACTATATATTATTCTTTAAGGATACTCCTAATACTTCATACGCGTTAGGGGTATTCTTATTTTGTGTATATCATGTTTGGCAGAACCTTGTGTAAAACATAGGCAATATTGAAATATACATTTTGGTGATCAAAATCACCCGTTTCAGACGTAAAAATGAAGCTTTTGTAAATAATTTGCTATATATCTAAAAATGTTGCGCAACAACTTTAAAACGTTGCGGAACAAATTTAAAACGTTGCGGAACAAATAAAATTTGTTGCGGAACAAATGAAACTTTGTTGCGGAACAAATGAAACCTCCTTGCGCAACAAATTTAATATTGTTCTCAGAACCTTTTTCGGCAGAAATGAACGTTTCCAATCGACATATGATTTTCGTTACATCTAAGGAGTTTTTATTGAAACATTTCACCGAAAAATATTCATGAACGATTGCTTTTAATATCTTTTAATTTTGTAATTTTGCCGAAAAAATAAATCATATAAAAGAATTAATTATGGGTAAGAGAACAATAGTAGCCATGCCTGGCGATGGAATAGGAAAAATAGTACTGGAGCAATGCATACGATTACTCAACGCAGCTGGTTTTGATGCCGAATATGTGTATGGAGATATCGGATGGGAATTTTGGTGTAAAGAGGGGAATCCGCTTCCTGACCGTACCATAGCTTTGTTAGAGAAATATAAAATCGGCCTCTTTGGAGCCATCACCTCCAAACCCAAAGATAAAGCAAAATCCGAACTCGATCCTGCTTTGCAAAATCAAGAACTGGTGTATTATAGTCCTATTGTTACTATGCGTCAGCGGTTTAAAATGGATATCTGTATGAGGCCATGCAAAACCATCAAAGGAAATCCCTTGAATTTTATCCGACGCACCGCCGACGGTGGATTTGAAGAGCCTTTGATTGATGCCATGATTTTCCGTCAAAATACAGAAGGTCTTTACGGTGGCATAGAATGGAGCAATGCACCCGACGAAGTGTGGAATGCCATGATGACTCACAAGAAGTTCGTAGCTAATTTTTCAACACATCCCCGCAATGAGGTCTTTATCTCAACACGTATATTAACAAAAAAATATACCGAACGTATCCTACGTGCCGCCTTCGATTATGCTAAAGAAAAAGGCTTTGAAGGAATTACCGTTTGCGAAAAACCCAATGTCATTCGCGAGACTTCGGGCATGATGCTCAAATTAGCGCAAGATATAGCTAAAAAAGACTATCCCGGAATCAGTGTGTGGGATACAAATATTGATGCGCAAATGATGTGGCTCACTAAGAATCCGGAACATTATAATGTGATAGTTGCCAGCAATATGTTTGGCGATATCCTTTCCGATGGCTTTGCCGGATTAGTAGGAGGTTTGGGCTTTGCCAGTTCCGCTCAGTTTGGCGAAGATGGCATTGCCGTGTTTGAACCTACACACGGCTCGGCACCTAAATATGCATCCTATGAAACACCTATCGTAAACCCCATTGCTATGTTCCAATCTGCCTGCTTGATGTTAGATTATATAGGCGAAAAAACCATCGCCCAACGCATTGAAAATGCCATAGCAAAGGTAGTGCTCGAAGGAAAAGTGAGAACATACGATATGATGAAAATGAGCGGATCCCCCCAAGTGATTCAGAAAGGAGCTGCCTCGACGGTTCAAATAAGTGATGAAATCATAAAATATTTATAATAACTTATTTATATTAAAAAAGATGGAAGATCTTTTACGAATAAAACACACCGCCCATACACTTAAAGCCGGTAATGTGTTGATTAGTGTCCCCTTTATGGGCGATTCTTATTTCGATCGTACGCTCGTTTTGCTTATCGATCATAATCCGGAAGGATCTTTTGGTTTGATATTGAATAAAAAAATAAATCAAATACCTTTAAAATTCGTAAAAACCGATATCAAAAAGAAGTTGCAAGTATACAACGGCGGACCGGTCGAATTGAATCATTTGTTCTTTCTGCATACCTACGGATCCCTTATGGGGGAAAATACCTATATAAGTGATGGAGTTTCATTTGGTGGACAAGAATCGGAATTGGTAGCTTTGATGAAGGATAATCTATTGGATGAAAATAACATTCGTTTTTATTTAGGCTACGCCGGATGGAGTGCCGGTCAGTTAGAGCAGGAAATCAAAGCAGATATGTGGGTGATAGGCGCTTTCAGAAAGGATTTAGCCTTTGCCGATACCGTCAATGTATGGCGTATGGCGGTTGCTGATTTAGGAAACGACTATACGCATTGGCTGCAATTTCCCGATAAGGCGTACTATAATTAGTATATCTACATCTACTTAAACCCTATTTTTTTATAAGACCAATAAGCATATATATGTTTCGATGTATATGCTTATTTTTTTTATTTGATGTATGCCGCTATTTATAAGATATTTGCTAATTGTTCTTTGATTTTTTCGAGTTCATCTTTCATTTGGACCACTCGTTTTTGTATGTTGGCATCCAAAGATTTTGAACCTAAAGTATTAATCTCTCTGCCAATTTCTTGACATATAAAGGCCAATTTTTTCCCGTTTGAATTGTTTTCTCTCATAGTCTCAATAAAATATTGACAATGTTGGGCTAATCTTACTTTTTCTTCCGTAAAATCGAGTTTTTCCAAGTAGAAAATCAATTCTTGTTCAAAACGATTGGTGTCGAAATTAGCCATTTGATCGGAATATTCGTGAAAAGATTTCATCAACCGACTTTTAACAGACTGTATTCTTTCACTTTCAAAGGGTTCCACTTCTTTTAAAAGCGTAAGGATACCAGTGATGTGTAATTCGAATTCCGTTTCAAGTATTTTTCCTTCTTTTTGACGGCTCTCGTTTGTTAAACGACAGGCTTCTTTTATAACATTTTGTAATATAGACCAATCTTCTTCAATTGTATCGGGCTGGGAACTTACCATCACATCGGGCACTTTCATGGCTATCGATAAGATTTGTGCATCGTCGGTGTGTATGGACAGTTCTTTGGAAATTTGCTTTAAATCATGGAATATTTTCTTTACAAGTGTACTATCAATGGCATAATTCACATCGCTTTCGTTGTCGTACGCAATAGTAATGCTGCAATCAATTTTTCCTCTTTCCAAGAGGAAGTTAATCAATTTGCGGATTTCGTTTTCTTTGTCCCTACATTCAATAGGCAGTTTAGTGCTAAAATCGAATTGTTTGGCATTGATGCTTTTAATTTCAACAGTAAATGTTTTATGTTGCGATTTGAAAGAATAGGCGCCAAACCCGGTCATTGATTTTATCATAATACGTAAAATTAAATAAATTATAAATTTTCGGCAAATATACTGAAATTGACTTTGCCATACTTACGGTGTTGGTAGAATTTATCATACGTCTTATATTCAATAGTCTTCGGATGTTCAATGATTAGAAATCCATCCGGGAGGAGCAATTTATTTTCAAAAATAAGGGTAGGGAGTAGGTTGAATTCCGTCCAGTCATAAGGTGGATCGGCAAAAATGATGTGATATTTTTGTCGGGTTTGTCTGATATAATTCAAGGCTTCTTGATTTATAGTATGGATGTTTTCGAAATGTAGCTTAGTAGCAGTGCTTTTAATAAACTGTGTACAAGCTTGATGCTTGTCAACCGACACAACGGATAAGGCGCCGCGTGCGGCAAACTCATAGCTGATATTGCCGGTACCGGCAAACAAATCTAAAACATGTATGGCGTCGAAGTGAAAGAAATTATATAAGATGTTAAACAAACTTTCCTTTCCTATATCGGTTGTAGGACGTACGGGTAGGTTTTGAGGTGCAATGATGTGTTTTCCCTTGTGGTTGCCACTGATGATTCGGATAGTTAAAGGATTATATCACTAAAATAGTGATAGTTGTCTAGTTCGGATGAGTTTGTTTGTTTTAGAATGGATAGATTTTTTATGTATTTTTTTGTTAAACTGAATATAGGGGATTGTTCTTCTATATTGCCGCAGATATAAAGAAATACGGGCTCGGAAGAGGGGTAGATTTTACGTAAAAAATCAACAGTATAGTAAACAAAGTCCGATTCCTTGGTGAAGTTCAATCCATTTGCTCCTAAAAAATTGTGATTATGCGATGCTAAGATGGTGAAATGCATGTTTTCAATGAAAATCAGGGCGGTGTTTTCCTTTTCTTGGATGCGGGATAGTAATGTAAATAGTGTTGAAATATGTGTTTTGATTTCAAATTCAGGTAATAATGATTGTATAGAGCCTAACAATGTTTGATTGCATTTCGTAAGGTTATATAATTCATATACATCAACGAACTCAAGGCAAGCTTTTCCTTGTGGGTCTTCAGGATATATCAAGGAAAGGATGTGGTTTATTTCCTTTTCTTCGTAATACTCTTTGGGAATTTGGGTATTTGATTTCGTATAAATATAAAATACATTCTTTTGACAAGGAATGTTCAATTTATTATTTATTTCGGAGATCCATGAAACAATCTCATTCTCTTTGAGACTAGGGTCAATGTTATATGTATTGATAAGATGTATCTCTTTTGTTTCAGGATGATAAATAGCAATGGTGCATACGTTGGATGTTAATCGTATGGATTTAATGCATGCAGATGCATCCACTTTTTCGATGGAATTGACATACTGAAAAGAAGGGATCAACGTGTCCATGGTTTATTGCCAGTTACCATCGGTTGAGGCTTCGGTCATGGAACCTAAAATAACATCGGTTACATAATCCTTATAATCATAATTAGGTCCTAAGAATTGGTCTTGTAAATTATTATATATCAGTCGACGAATGAAGGAACCTGTGATGTGCGGGTCGTCATTTAGATTTTTTAAGTATTGTGATTTTAATGCCTTTACTTCATAAACATGTACGGCAATATTGCCTCTAACAATAGTATCTGCATCAATTAAAAATTGCTCATTGGTATATGGAACTATGTCGAAGGTGTTAATGTCTAAATTGGGAATAGATTTC
>ENA-UOOM01002981-UOOM01002981.1-fermentation-metagenome-genome-assembly--contig:-NODE-2981-length-13015-cov-3.966512_pt1 | contig 13015 bp, 12 predicted proteins | sample MGYA00245781_ERZ724031 | MGnify/ENA primary metagenome ERZ724031 (study PRJEB28704, sample SAMN03018317) | fermentation metagenome | biome: anthropogenic terrestrial biome; feature: soil; material... | reverse complement strand
TATTATAAATCAGCGGACTCATGCTCAAAAAATTTTTTAAGTGCTAAACTTCTGGCAAATAAGATAATAAGCCTGCTGGGAGACCCCGAAAAGCGCAAAAATATGGGTGAGTTTGGCTATAACCGTGTTGTCAATGAACTAAGCTGGGAACATACCAGCAAGGCATTGTTGGAGGGATATGATAAGTTTTTTACTGGAAAATTCTAAAGAAAAGGAATGTGTACAAATGGCAGATAATAAAATTAAAGTTCTTATGATCGGTCCGGGGCGTGATGTGAAGGGGGGTATTTCTACTGTAGTAAACCAGTATTATGAAGCGCATTTGGATGAAATGGTTCAATTGAAATATATTGCTACAATGGAAGATGGCAACAAGCTAAAGAAGTTACTTATAGCAGCAAAAGCATTGGTACAGTTCAAGCATTGTGTGAAAGATTATGATATTGTCCATGTTCATATGGCGTCTCGTGCAAGCTTTTATCGGAAAAGTTATTTTGTTAAAATTGCGTATGCTATCGGAAAGAAGATTGTAATCCACATGCACGGTGGAGAATTTGATGTATTTTACAATGAGGAATGCAATGCAAATCAGAGGGAGAATGTGCGTAAAATCTTTGCAATGGCAGATGTAGTGATTGCATTGTCAGATTCGCGGTCGAAATTCCTTGGAAAAATCTGCGACTCGAAGAAAGTGATGACCCTTTATAATTCTGTTGTGTTGCCTGCATATCAGAAGAATGATTATCAGGATCAAAATGTATTGTTTCTCGGCCGACTCGGTAAACGGAAAGGCGCATATGATTTAATTGAGGCAATGCCGAAAGTAATTACGTCTTGCCCGGATGTGCATTTCTACCTTGGTGGCGATGGTGAAATTGAAATGTGCCGTCAGAAATGCGAAGAAATGGGCATTTCAGACTATGTTACTTTCCTTGGGTGGGTCAAGGGAAAAGATAAAGTTGATATACTAAAAAAGTGCAGTATTTATGTATTGCCATCATACCATGAGGGGATGCCAATGTCTGTTTTGGAAGCAATGTCTTACGGCCTTGCAACAGTTTCTACTACAATCGGTGGAATCGCCAATGTCATTGACGATGGCAAAGACGGGATTTTGATTGTACCGGGTGATAAGGATAAAATTGCAGATAGTTTGATTATTCTTTTACAACATCCGATATATAAAAAGCAAATAGGTAAGGCTGGAAGAACTAAAATTGAAGACAAATTTAATTTGGATAGAATGGTTTTAAAGTTGGTTGCGGAATATCAAAAAATCATAAATCGACAAGACAGTGGTATAGATGTGTGAATGAGAAACATAAGGAGTTGGAACGAGTTATCTTAATGTTCGGTGCAAACAACTCGACATATAATATATATCACTTTGTCATTATATATAAATATATAGTTTAGTGATGGTTATTTTTAATGCCATACTATTATGATTGTTAGTGGAAAAGGAATGGGGAAAGATTCTATGAAGAGAGTTTTAATCTATATGAAAAAGAATGATTTGGCGCAGATTGGCGGCCCGGTTGGCTACAATTACAATCTACTGTGTGGAATGGAAAGTCTGCCCCACATTAATATTGAAATCAACTATTTGCCGGGTCGTCCTAGCGTTAGCAAACAGGCGAACCAGAAAATTGCCAAAATAAATAACAAAATAGTGCGAAATATGCTGTTGGCCGGTAAAAGCATTGCCAATAAGGGTTTAATGATGTATGGACCGAAGCATAAGGCTGCAGTGGATTTGAGCCAATATGATGCAGTCCATTTTCATAAAACAATGGATTTGTACCGAGCAAAAGACAGCCTTGCTAATTATAAAGGTAAGGTGTTACTGACTTCCCATACACCGACGATGCCCTATTTGGAAGTTATTGATAATATGACTGATTTTGAAAAAAGATATATGAAGTGGTTCTACAGAAAGTTACCGGAAATCGACCGTTTTGCATTTGAACGTGCCGATTATATTATTTTTCCCTGCCCGGAGGCGGAAGAACCTTATTATCATACTTGGCCTGGATACGATGAGTTTCATCGGAAAAACGAGAATAAATTCCGCTACCTTCCTACCGGAACTAGTCAAAAAACTGCTCAGCTGTCCCGGACAGAGGTGTTGGGAAAATACCACATTCCTCAAGATGCATTTGTAATTTCCTATGTGGGGCGACACAATGAAATCAAGGGGTATGGTGATTTAAAGGAAGTTGCACGGGAATTACTCGAAAAGTATCCAAACTTATATTTTCTGATTGCTGGCAAAGAAGGGCCAATGATGGGTTTGAAACATCCCAGATGGATAGAAGCTGGGTGGACCAATGACCCTGGTTCCATCATCAAAGCGGCAGACTTCTTTATGCTTCCAAACAGAGAAACTTATTTTGACTTGGTAATGCTAGAGGTCTTATCACTGGGGCAGATTGTTCTTGCATCTCGCACGGGAGGGAACCGCTATTTCGAGCAGTTTGGAACCGATGGTATTTTGCTTTATGATAGCCTGGATGAAGCAGTGGAAAAGGTCAGTAAGCTGTATGAATTATCAGCGGATCAGACTGTTGCTCTTCGAAAAGCGAACCGAGAACTCTATGAGGCGCATTTTACCAATAAGGTCTTTGCAGAACAATATCAGAGATTGATGAGCTCATTGGTGTGATTTTGTACAGTTTTATATTCGAATTATGAATGATGGTGATAAATATGGAAATTTATGCAGAAAGAAAATTTGAGCATGTAATCTCACTTGGTTACTTTTGCACTATTGCAATGGAAATGCAACGGTATGGATTGAGGGACAGCAGCATGCCATTTGATTGGCTCTTTGATGTTGACTGGACAAGCATTGAAGAACTCTGGGACAATCATTTTATGCAGTTCCTCGACAGAGATTTGCTGTATCAGGAAAAAGGGAGCTCGGATCATTACTGGAATGTCCGATATAATATTGGTTTTTTTCATGATTTTGACGGCTTTCAAAGCCTGGATGCGCAGCTGGGGAAAGTACAGGAGAAATATAATCGAAGAATTGAACGCTTTTATAAAGACATCCAAGAACCAACTCTTTTTGTACGGTATATTAAAAACAGAGAAGAACTAGAGTATATTGAGCAAAACTATGATATTGTTCTTTCTAAATTAAAAAGCTGTAATCAAGAGAATGCTATTCTTTTCATAAGCAATGATGATTTGCAGTCTGAATGCCTGCCGCTTTATACGGCAGAGAAAGACGAAAATGACTTTTGTGCAAGGAAGCCAACTGATAAAAATGCTGAATTACGTACGATCTTTTATAAGCTAAATTATGATCAGAGCAGAAGGATGATTAATCTTAAAAAATATCAGGCAGAAAGAAAAAGGCGAAGAGGCATTTGGTTTCGCGTTCAGAAAAGATTTAAAAGGTACTATAAGCACTATTTTGTCAAGTATTATATCCACGATAAAATAGTCAAGAAATAAAGGATTAGAATATCATGATCAATAAAATTTTATCTCATATAAAAAGAAGAGCACGACGGTTGATAAACCAGCGTCATATCAATGACTTTGCATCTGAACAAGGTGGCTGGGTAAAGCAACCTGGATCGGTACTTGGAAATAAATATACGGGTACGTTATTTGATCCGTTTGTCAACCATGAAAATGGTTACTATAGGCTCTATATTTCTGATCGCAGACATGGTAGTATAGTTTTGACAGAATCAGAAGATGGTATAAATTGGGGAAGATATTGTACGCTAATACAGGGAGAACCCGGCAACCAATGGGAGGACATCGTCAATCGTGCTGCGGTTGTATCACATAATGATATTAGCTATCTCTGGTATACTGGTCAAGCAGGGAACAACAGTAGAATCGGCTTAGCTACTAGCAAAGACGGTATCCACTATCGAAAATATGCCAACAACCCTGTTCTTATTCCAGAATTTGATTATGAAAAGAAATCGGTTATGAACCCCTGTGTTTTGTGGGATGAGGGAGAGAAGATTTTTAAGATGTGGTATGCTGCAGGAGAAACCTACGAGCCGGATGTAATCTGCTATGCGGTCAGTTGTGATGGAATCCGATGGTCCAAATGGAAGGGGAATCCTATTTTGAAAGCATCTGAACATATGTATGATAAATATAAGGTGGGTGGATGTGATGTACACCAGATGGCAGATGGAAGTTACTTGATGTTCTATATTGGATATCAGAATTTGGACGTGGCACGCATCTGCATGGCTTTTTCACAGGATGGAATCACCAACTGGAAGCGAAGCAAGGATAACCCCATCTTATCGCCATCTAAAAATGGTTGGGATAGACATGCCGTTTATAAACCGGCTGCTTGCCAAGTAGATGGAAAGTGGTATTTATGGTACAATGGGCGAAAAAATACAGACGAGTATATTGGATTAGCTGTCCATGAAGGGAAAATATTTTAATTTTATTTTCCATAGGTTATGATTTTATTTAAAATAGTGTCAAACGGCACTAAAGTTCCCAAAATATATGAAGGGTGTAGCTCACAGACGAAAGAGTTGCAGTTCGATGAGGGATTACATTAGCAGCTAAAATATATTAGATGGAGGAGAATTAATGGTTAAAACCTTGACTATCTCAATTGCTGCATATAATGCAGCACAATATATCCGACAAACTTTAGATTCCTGTCTGGCAGAGGAAGTCCTGGATGATTTGGAAATCATGGTGATTGATGATGGCGGTACAGATGAGACGGCAGAAATCGCTCGGTATTATGAACAGCGTTATCCTGGGACTGTTCATTTTGTTCATAAAGAAAATGGCGGATATGGTACAACGGTTAATACCAGTATGGCATTGGCGACCGGTAAGTATTTCCGTCTATTGGATGGGGATGATTGGTTTGATCAAAACGGTTTGATCAAATTGGTCAGGTATCTGAAACAGTGTTCGGCCGATATGGTTTTAACAAAGATGAATTGCGTGTATCCGGATCGGGAAGTTCTGGCAGATGATACGTGGAAGCAATTTGCTGGAATGGAAACGGAATTATCGGCGTTTCCCAAAGGAGCTTTCGCGGGAATGTGGGAAGTAACATTTCTGACGGAAATCTTACATCAGCATCCTTTTGAACTTCCTGCTCACACTCTATATACAGACCACATTTTCGTTATGAAGACGATTCCGTATATCAAAACAGTGGCATGTATGGACTTTCCATTATATTGCTATAGGCTTGGAAATGATGGACAAAGTGTTAGCGTTGGTTCGCGAAAGAAGCATGTGGATGAGAAAATTAAAGTAGCCCGCATCCTTTGTAAATATTATCATGATAAGTGTAGAGGGATACCAAATCAGGAATTTGCTCTTGAAAGGGCTAAAATATGCTATCTCGAGTCTTTCAAGGATTTACTACTTCTTTCGTGCAATTATAAGAATTATCAAAAAATGAAACAATGGGACCTGGAACTTAAAAATATCGATGTAGAAATATATCATGGTGTAAAGTCCGGCAGAAAAGCAGTGAATTTATTTCGAAAAGCAGGTTTTGTGGGATATCTACTGCTCAAAATAAGGAATCATAATAGGTATAATTGAAAAAACCTAATTTGGGAAAGCGAGGATGATTATGTTAGATATATTGATTATAATTACATTATCTTTTATTGCTCTCAACTTTTTTATAACGAATGGTGATTTCTTTCATCCTTCTACAGCTTTTTGTGAAATCTTTGGCATTTATGAAATTGTCTGCGCCATTATCGGAATAAAATACAATTTTGAAATCCACTTGAATACGATTCTTGTATTATCATCTGGAATGCTCATTTTTACATTGTTTGCCCTGGTAACTCAGCTAAAGGATAAAAAAAGTAAAGCTATACAGCAGACATACAAGTTACAATATATCGAGATAAACAGAATTATCGTAATTGGTGTCATGCTTGTACAGTTGTTAGTAATTTACCTCTATATTAAATACTTGAAGCAGCTTTTCATTGCTTATACGGGTCATGCTGGTACATTGATTGAAACGATTGGCGCGCATAATACATTTGTGAAATTTGATTATGACGTTATTACTAGTTTGGGGATACAACCTTCTAAAATTTATAAGATTTTTAGCCCAATCTGTAACGCCTGTGCGTATGTTTTTCTGTTTATCATAATTAATAATTACTTAGCGGCTAAAAAAAGAGAAATCACTTTAACATGCTCCTTTCTTTTTATGTGCTGTAGCGTATATTTATCCTTGGGACGAATGGCAATTATTCAAGCATTAATTGCCATGGTAATCATGGTCTACATTTTAAAAGGCAAACAGAATGGCTTTAGTAGGGGCCGCTGGAAAATGCTATTTAAAGTTACGCTTTTGTTAATTGCGGTTGTTATTGTTTTCGTATTAAGTACTCAATTTTTAGGAAGAGAAAATAACGAAATCAATCTTTCTTCTTTCTTTGACTATATTGGTGCACCAATCATCAATTTAGATAGTTTTTTACAGACAGATTTTAAACTTTCAACTTTATTTGGTGATCAAACATTCCGTAACCTATATAATTCAATCGGAAATAAGATTGGTATGCCACAATGGGTCTATCCATTGGATCTGCCTTCTTACGGATGGTATAAAGATCTATGGATGGGTAATGTCTATACAACTTACTATCCGTTTATACGTGATTTTGGTTACATTGGTATTTTTCCGCTGATTTTATTAATGGCAATATATTATATATTTACATATAAAAAGATTAAGAATAAAAAGTTCAGTTATAAAAGTTTAAGTTTTGTTATTGTGGTATATTCTTATCTATTTGGAGACTTGGTATTGTCGGCTTTTTCGAATCGATTTTATGAAAATGTGGTGACGCTTGACTTTATTAAATTTTTAATTTATCTATATATAGGATATTTAATATTTATTTATCAGAAGACAAAGCAGCAGTATTCCTAGCTGGAGAGTTTCTACAAATTATAGAGATTGATTTTTGAGCGAACTTTACATCCAAGAAACAACAGCATCCAATGCGAAAGAGACAATATATAAAGCAGCAATATATCATAAATAAAATAAAAAGTATAATAAAAATAATTCGAGGTGGAGTAGAATGTTCGATTATTTAATAGTTGGTTCTGGTTTATTTGGTTCTATATTTGCTTTTGAAGCTAACAAAAGAGGGAAAAAGGTTCTTGTTATTGATAAACGTGATCATATAGGTGGCAATATTTATACTACTAAAATAGAAGGTATTAATGTTCATAAATATGGTGCTCATATATTCCACACTAATAGTAGGCAAGTTTGGGATTATATTCAGCAATTTGCGGAGTTTAATCGTTATACTAATTCCCCGATTGCTCGATATAAGGATGAACTTTATAATTTACCATTTAATATGAATACATTTTCCAAGATGTGGGGAGTTGTTACACCAGCGGAGGCAAAGGCAAAGATTGCAGAACAGGTTGCAGAAGCTGGCATAACAGAGCCGCATAACCTTGAAGAGCAAGCAATCAGTTTAGTTGGACATGATATCTATGATAAGTTGATCAAGGGTTATACTGAGAAACAATGGGGTAAAAAAGCTACAGAGCTGCCAAGTTTTATTATTAAGCGTTTACCAGTTCGTTTCGTTTATGATAACAATTATTTTGATGATAAGTATCAGGGCATTCCGATAGGTGGTTATACACAGATAATTGAAAAGATGCTGAATGGTATCGAAGTTAGATTGAATACAGATTTCTTTGCAAATCGTGATGGATTGTCAGCGATAGCTAATAGAATTGTTTTTACCGGTATGATTGATGAATACTATAATCATTGTTATGGTGAACTTGAATATCGTTCCCTCTGTTTTGAAACAGAAGTACTGGATTGTGAAAACTATCAGGGCAATGCTGTAGTTAATTATACAGATTATGAAGTTCCTTATACCAGAATTATCGAGCATAAACATTTTGAATATGGGACCCAAAGTAAAACTGTTATTACAAGGGAGTATCCTGCTAAATGGAATAAAGGTGATGAACCATATTATCCTATAAATAATGAAAAAAATAATAGGTTGTATGAAAAATATAAACAGCTGGCTGGTAAGGAGTCTAATGTTATTTTTGGTGGAAGGCTGGCACAGTATAGATATTATGATATGGATGATGTAATAGAGCAGGCATTGGAATATGTTAAAGAGCAGCTATAAAAGTTATCCAATAAAATCGTAAAAAAGAACCGGTTGAGGAGGAACACATGAGTATAACTAAAAATTATCTTTATAATTTAGCGTATCAGATATTATTAATAATACTTCCAATAATAACTGTTCCATATGTAACCAGGGTACTCGGGACAAATGGAATTGGAATTAACACATATACAAATTCCATCATTCAGTATTTTGTTTTGCTTGGGACACTTGGTATCAATCTTTACGGCAGCAGGACTATTGCTTATGTAAGAGATGACAAGGAAAAATTAAGCAAGACATTTTGGAGTATTTTTATAATAAAATTAGTAACGACAATAATTGCTTATGTAGCATTTATAACATTTACTTATATAGATAAAAGCAGTTATAGCAACTATTTATGGATTCAATCCATTAATATAATTTCAGTTGCTGTCGATGTTTCTTGGCTTTTGATGGGGCTAGAACAATTCAAAAAAACAGTAACAAGAAATCTGATAGTAAAAATAATTAGTGTTATTTTAATTTTCACTTTCGTAAAAACAGCTAAAGATTTGTGGCTGTATATATTGATAAATGGCCTTTCAAATTTAATCGGGCAACTGGCTTTGTGGGTTTATATTCCTAACATCATAGTTAAGGTTAAAATTAGTTATGACGATATAAAAGTTCATATCCTACCATCTTTAAAATTATTTATACCACAAATAGCGACTCAAATATATGGTGTCTTTGATAAAACATTGGTTGGATACTTTGGGTTACCAAGCGAAGCAGGTATTTACGATATGGGCCAGAAAATAGTCTACATGAGTTTGACTATTACTTCTTCAATGGGTACTGTAATGCTGCCAAGGATTACAAATACCATTGTAAATGGAGATATTCAAAAAGTTAAAGATTATATTATTAAATCTTTTAACTTTGCTTCGTATATAGCGATACCGTTATGTCTGGGGCTGATAGGTATATCAAAGGGATTTTCCATATGGTTTTTTGGTAATGACTTTTATAAATCGAGTTATATCATGGAGATTGAAAGTATTATAATTGTACTAATATCCTGGAGCAATGTCACAGGAATTCAGTTGTTGCTGCCGCTTGGAAGAACTAATGATTTTACTTTATCAGTAACCATTGGGGCTATAGTTGATATAATATCCAATTTGATTTTGGTAAGGCACTTATATTCAATAGGAGCTGCAATATCTACTGTTTTAGCGGAACTATCTGTTACAACTATTCAGATGTATCTGCTAAGAAAAGAATTGCCTTTTAAAGATATGTTTAAAGATATATGGAAGTATTTATTATCCAGCGTCCTTATGTTTATATGTGTTAAACTAATTGGCAGCAAACTCGAAATGGGCTTTGTTACCACTTTGATTCAGATATGCAGTGGAGCTGTGATTTATTTTATAGTTCTTTATATTTTAAAATCTGATTTTCAAAATAATGCTATAAATATGGTTAAGAAGAAACTAAAACTAAGCATATAAAATTATTGTTAATGCTCAGTAGTGTTCCACCGTTTTGGACAGACGGTTTTCAAATCTTCAGAACGGCAGTTTCATCACATAAGAATATTTATAAGGGGTGAAAAATGTGCAAGTTACAATGTATGATGTGAAATTTGGGGATTGCTTTTCACTAGAGGAAGACGGCTCATATTTTGTTGTAGATTGTGGTTCAAAAAACTCAGATAGTTACATGACGAGAGAGACTTTTCCTTTTAGTAAAATTCAGCCATTATTGAAGTTTAATCCTGCTCTATTGATAACTCATTTTGATTACGATCATTATAGCGGTATATTAGCTATGAGTGATAATAATGGCTGCGTAACAAAAAATAAATATAAAAGCTGCTTAAAAGAAATTTATTTGCCTTACTGTTTTTGGCTTGATGGAAATGTAATAACAGGATACAAAGAAAGTATAGATCAGACAGGGCTTATTCATACAATGATATATTTAACCTTACTTACACGGTTTAAAAAGCTTATCAACTTATCAAGGTTATTCGCTTCTATTCCATCACTAGTGCTAAATCACAAAAATGTTCACTGTGTAGAAGCCGGAGAAACTATTGATTTTAAGGGCCACCCATTCAATGTACTTTGGCCTTCCCAAAATGCAGTTCAAATGCTGTCTACTGATCGTATTGCAAATGTTAATAAAGTGCTGAGAGAAAAATTAAAAAAACAAATAGGTACACAAGAAACTAAAATTGAAAGGAACTACGAAGAAACTATTGAGAGTTTTGCTGCTTCATTGCAGGAAATTTATAAGTATTACGCTGCGATAGAAAAAAACTCTGATACTTTTAATGGAGTTTTAGGAAGATTTAATGAGGCGTTTACTAAATTTATTAATTTATCCGAGTCTATAACTAAAATTGCGGTGAAGGGTTCGCCTGCAATTCTTAAAGGTGAAGAGTCAGTCATAGATGGTATGAATGCATGCAGTATTATATTTGATGAAAAATCAGAAGGAAATCGAATAGGGAAAGTGTTATTTCTGGGTGATGCAACACCGAAAGTAATTCATCAGATAGATAATAAATTTGCAAATAGTTATGTAGTTATCAAAGTACAGCATCATGCTACTAACCCTTATTTCTGCTGTTTGCATAAAGCTAAATATAATCTTATTTCGAATAACGGATATCCTAATTGGCCCATTAGCAATAGACAAGTTCAACAAATACAAGGAAATGGTGGAAGTATTCTCTACACCAGCTCGCATAACTATGGATGTATAAATGGTAAGTGCAACTCCAGCAATTGTAATCCATCAAGTTTTACTATAAATGTTTAATTAGCAAAATAAATGGCATTCATATGAGTTATGGGAGGCTACAAGCTAGGGGAAGGGCTCCCCGGTTTATAGGAAAATGGTAGATGTGCGGCATATGAATAAAACTATTATGGGTTTTAGCATGAGCTATTGAGTATAAGAGTTAGATGGCAAATGAATATGGGGAAGCTATGAGAATACATATGACAAGAAGTTAGTAGACGAGGTATTAAGAATTGAAAAAGACGAGCATTCATTTGATAGTGAAACTATTATAGAGTTTAGTGATGGTTACTTCTTCAATAGTTCAAGAAAATGTGAATAAATTCCTCCTTAGCTGGAGAAACTACTAATAAAAAAAATATGGTTAAGAAGGAATAATATTATACCGCGAGTTGCATGTAAAAATCATCTGATTCAATATACCATGTAATGAGTAAAAGTATTAGCGAGGTTAATTTGTTTAAAGACGATGATGAAACATTTTTAATGAGCCAATTCAGCAATAAAGAAGTGGATGCAAAAAAGCTATACTTAAAATTTGTAAAGCAGTGTACTGATGAAAATATAAAAAGGGTTAAAAGATAATTAAATTTAGTGATATAAATGGCAAGCACTTAAAATTTGTTTGAAATATATGATTTTTTATAAAACAACACTTATCTTTTCGGTAAGTGTTGTTTTATAATGCAAAAATATTTAAAAAGGAATTCAAATGATATGAAGAAAAAATTATAAGGATTTACGAGGACTGTTAAATTCAATGATTTAAAAATAATGGGGGTGTTACCTTGAAGGTTTTAGTTACTGGGGGGGGCAGGTTTTATAGGTTCGCATATTGTCGATAAGCTAATTAAAGAAGGATATGAGGTTTGCATTATTGATAATATGTCTCATGGGAAAGAGAAAAATATGAATAAGGATGCAAAGTTTTATAAAATTGATATAAGGGATAAAGAAATTATTAATATATTTAAAAAGGAAAAGCCTGATTATGTAATGCATGAGGCAGCACAAATTTCTGTGCAAAATTCAATGATAAATTCAATTGAAGATGCTGAAATAAATATTTTAGAAGCATGTAGAAAAGTTAATGTAAAGAAAATAATTTATCCGGCTTCTGCTGCAATTTTTGGAGAACCAGAATATCTACCTATCATCCACTTAATATGATTTCAAGTCATGGTGTAAGTAAACATACTGTTGAATATTATTTAAAAGTCTATAAAGAATTATATGGAATAAACTATAATATTTTAATATGTTCAAACGTTTATGGACCAAGACAGGATTCATCAGGGGAAGGTGGAGTTGTCTCAATATTTTTCGATAAAATACTTAAAGGACAGGTCCCGACTATATTTGAAGATGGTGAGCAAATTAGAGATTTTGTTTATGTAAAAGATGTAGCAATGGCAAATTCAATGATGTTAAAAATAGATAAATGCGGGATTTATAATTTATGTACAAATACAAAAACAACTATAAATCAACTTTTTAATTGTATTAAAGAAATTGCAAATATTGGCATTTGCCCATACTATGAGGAGCAAAGAGCAGAGGATATTATAACTAGCTATATGAGCTATGATAAGATAAAAAAAGAAGTTGGGTGGGAACCAACATATGAGCTAAAGGATGGATTAAATGAAATAATAAAAAATGTTTCAAAAGATAAATTAATAATTAAAGAGGCAGATTTTCAAAAGGGAAATTATGCTCTTAACGAAATTTAAAATATCATTGAAGTTGGACAAGTTGAAGAGCTTCAGGGGGTATGGGGGTTTGGAAAAGTGAAAGCTGAGAAATATGGGGATATGATATTAAAAATTATAAATAGGTATAAATAAAGGCTTATAGAAAGCCCGCTCTGGGTTTTCGTAAGTCTTTATTTAAATACAAAATATATTAAGTATCTGTCATAGTTGGATTAATATTTTTAAAGGAGGTTGAAAAAGTGAAAGGATTTAAAAAGGGGTTAGGCGCTGCTTTAGCAGTACTTATGGTAGTAGTTACATGTTTTAGCAGTATGCCTGTTCATGCAGCAGAGACTC
>ENA-UOOM01002978-UOOM01002978.1-fermentation-metagenome-genome-assembly--contig:-NODE-2978-length-13030-cov-7.934104_pt1 | contig 13030 bp, 17 predicted proteins | sample MGYA00245781_ERZ724031 | MGnify/ENA primary metagenome ERZ724031 (study PRJEB28704, sample SAMN03018317) | fermentation metagenome | biome: anthropogenic terrestrial biome; feature: soil; material... | reverse complement strand
TCTGGTGGGTAAAGCTCACAGCCAGCCACTTCAAGCGGGATATTGCGGCGGAGCTGGAAACGGCGCTCAGTATCATCACCACAGCCTACCTCAGAAACGAGGACATCCTGACGGCAGTAGACGAAAATCTGCCGTATCTTAACCCTCCCGTGCTATCGGTTTTCAAAGGGTTTGTGTCCCGTGTCAGGCTGGTTGACCCCGATGTGACGGCAGCGCTCCATGACCTGAAAGACCGCATCGACAACGCTGTATATGTCGAATGGTGCGATGCCCTCATTGCCTGCCAGCACGACCGCAGTCTCAAGACCACCTTGACCCCTATCGTCAGCAAGCTGTCCGATATGCGGGTGGTTAACGGTGAGCTGGAAAACATGGTGTTTGAGCCGAGAAAGGAATTCATCATCATGCAGATTCTCGTCGTCGGCAATATCCCGCTCATGTATTTTTTGAACAAGGATTGGTACCACACGCTGATGCACACACCGCTGGGGCAGATTATTCTGACCATTTGCGCCGCCGTGATTTTCGTTTCTACGGCGTTTGTTATCAAGCTCACGCAGCCCATCGAATATCGAAGATAGGAGGACGCTCATGACAATCTACATCTTTTTATTCGGAGTCCTCCTATCGGCAGGGCTCTTTTTCATTACCGCCGATCTGCTACGGCTGCCCACTCTCGCCACCCAAAAGGCGATGCTGTCGGCGGGTAAGCAGGCCAAGGCAAAACCCAAAGCCACCGATGCACTGCTGCGAAACGCCGCCATCCGGCTCTCCCGGCATATCCACATGGATGAGTACAAGAAAAGCAGAATGGAAAATGTGCTGTCGGCGGCAGGGCTTTCCGATTCGCCGGAGCTGTTCACGGCAATGGCAATCGTCAAGGCGATGAGTATTGCGCTTTGCATCATTCCCTGCCTTATCGTCCTCCCTCTACTGGCACCCATTGTACTGTTCGCTGCCGTGCTGGTCTATTTCAAAGAGATACGCAAGGCGGACGAGGCTCTGGCAGCTAAACGAGGCAAAATCGAACAGGAACTGCCCCGCTTCGTTGCAACCATCACCCAGGAGCTGAAAGCCAGCCGGGATGTGCTATCCATGCTGGAGAATTTCAAGAGAAATGCGGGCGAAGATTTTTCCGCAGAGCTTGACATCCTCACGGCGGATATGCGCTCATCCAGCTACGAGGCGGCACTGACGAGGTTCGAGGCGAGGTTCAATTCGCCTATGCTGTCGGATATCACGCGAGGGCTAATCGGCGTACTGCGCGGGGACGACGGAGCCATGTATTTTCAGATGCTGGCACATGACATGAAGCAACTGGAACTCCAGCGGTTGAAGGCACAGGCCATGAAGATTCCGCCCAAAATCCGGGTGTTTTCCTTTGCCATGCTGATGTGCTTTCTCATGACCTACATGGCGATTATTGTCTATGAAATCATCACATCCCTCGGCGGGATGTTTTAAGGAGGTGCGCAAATGCAGCGAGAACTGATGATAGATGCGTTTCGGAAAAAGCTCGACCGCAACTGGAACGATTACCTCCGTGAGCTGGACGGACTTTCCAAAGGCGTTCTTATCGGAAAAAGCGATGAGATTACTGCCGTCCGCTTTGTCTATAACGAGCTGTACGGTGGCGGGTACCCGGAAGACTATATGGAATACCTCCTGTGTTTTGAAAACCCGCTGGAGGTCGCAAGGGACCAGTGGATATCGGAGCAATCGGTGGATTTCAGCGAAGAACTCAATCATGCGCTCTGGAGTCTGATGGACAAGGGTACTGCGGAACAGGATTATGCTCTTGACCCCGAATATACGCCGGGTCCCGTAACAGATAAAAAAATCACTGTTCGGGAATTCATTGAACGCCATCCCTGTGCCAATCTCGACATGATGACTCCCGGCGGCTTTGTGTACCTGTCACAGGAAGAAGCACAGCTTCTGCTATCCGGGCAGGGCATAAAAGGGCATCCCGGTGATCCTGAATATGCTATGGAAATTACTGCAAAAGAACTTCTGAATCAGGAAATCCATAGCGCCAGTTTCAGCAAGGGTACATGGCGTATATTAAGCGATTACATCCGGGAGCCGGAACAGGAGCAGGCCCCCTTTGAACAGGGGGTGACCATGTGCTGAAAATACTGAAAAGCAAAGCCGGCGAAGGCTACATTGATGTGGCGGTGTTGGTGCTGTGCGCTATGCTGGTTATCGCCCTTGCGGTGAAGGTGTTCCCGGTGTATATCCAAAAGCAGCAGATTGACACCTTTGCCGTGGAACTCATTCGGGAGGCGGAAATCTCCGGGCAGATTGGCAGCGAAACCAGCCGCCGTGAACAATTCCTGCGGGAAAAGACCGGACTGACCCCCACCGTGACATGGTCCAAGACCGGCAGGATTCAGCTCAATGAGGAAGTTACGGTGACGGTCACCTACCAGACCAACATCGGGCTTTTTGCCGGATTTGGCTCGTTCCCCATTACGCTGAGAGCAGATGCGGCGGGAAAAAGCGAGGTCTACTGGAAATGACGGAAAAAATCAAGCAAATCCTACAAGGAAAAAGCGGCTCAGGCTTCCCGCTCATCATTGCCATCGCCTTGTCGCTGGTGATTGTCTTTACCGGTATTTCAGAGTATTTCCGGCTTGTGATCGTAGCGCAGGGTGTGCGGGATGCGGTGCAGACCGCTGTTATCTCCACCGTCAACGACAACTACGACGATGTGTACCACGGCGTGCGGGAGGGTTATTCAGGAGCCTACCAGCCTATTGCCGAAGATTTTGAGGAAAGCATTGATTACGGCGATATCTATGACAGGCTGGATGGTGTACTCGGTCTTTCCTACAGCGGCAGCTATCATGAAAAACGCACTCTGGACGGCAAGCTGGAATTTAAGGTGTGGAATCTGGAGGTGGATATCCGAAACGCTCCCTTTGCATCGGGCGACCAAGCCTCCTCCCGCTTTGAAGCTGACAGCACCATCATGCTGGAGGTTCCCGTGTCCTTTGGCGGAAAACTGCTGCCCCCCATGACGATCAAAGTCAAGACCAGCGCCGGATACACACCGAGGTTTTAACCCTGCGGAGAAGTTTTCTTGGAATAATGATAGACTTTTTGAAAAGTTCGTGGTAGGGTGTGACTTAACAGGAACCTATCAAAATTTAACAAATAGGAGGACACTCTTATGAAAAATATGAATGCTAAAACAAAGAAATGGCTGGCCGTAACCGGATGCCTCGCCCTCTGTGCGGTGCTTGTGGTGTTGATCGGACAGCAGTTCATAACCCCAAAACCGGTGGACACCCCTCCCTCGCCCCAAAGCTCCGAGGTGAGCAATGTGACGGTGGACCCCAGGGTGCCGGATAGCACAGAGAAAGAAAAAGAGATCATCGTAACCCCGCCTGATACCACCCAACCGACAAACATCGACAACGGTGCGGTTTCCAGCGGCACGGAACAGACCATCCAGGGCGATGCAACCAAGCCCGAATATACCGAGGAACAGCTCAAAGACCCCACGCAGAAACCTGACGGCGAAAAGGTCACGGAGCCTCCCAAGCCTGTCGACCATGATAAGGTGGAAAAGCCCAAGGATACCCCCAAAAACGACAATCAGCCGCAGGGCGGCGAAACCAAGGACGGCAAGATTTATGTGCCGGGTTTCGGGTGGATTGACGATAACGGCGGTGGCGGTCAAGGCACAACTGTAGACGGTGACGGCGATATCAATAAACAAGTCGGCAATATGGGGGAATAACAGAATACTTTCACAAGGCACGGTTGAAACAGACCGTGCCTTTACTTTTGCAAAAAGGAGGCCGCAATGAAGAAATTATTCAAGAGCATAGCCAGTCTTATGCTGGTGCTTTGCCTATTCTGCCCCCTAACCGCATTTGCTGATACCGGCGGCAGCGGAAATATCGATGGCGGCGGTGGAGGCATGGGCAGCGGAACCAGCACCAACACATGGAGCGGCGGTAACGAGGGTGTGCGTATTACTGTGGTTCGGGCAAGTGATCACGCAACGGTCACCACGCCGGTAGATTTTACAAATAAGAAACCGGACAATATTCGTGTTCATTTTGGAAAGGTGAGCAAACTGTCCTATAGCTCCGGTCAGCAATTAAGCCCTACCACAAGTGTGTACCATTATATTAATCCAGCCCAAACCATACCCCGCATTATCAGCACCAACGGCAACAACAATATTGCCGCCATCAAGAAGTATTTCTGCTCGGAGTATGTCATCAAACGCATCGCAGATGTAACAGGCATGGATTACGATGTTCTCATCGGCGGTGAGTATAAAATCCTCTTGGAGCCCATTGCCTACTACAAATTTGAGGGAGTTATGATTGCCACCACCGCTACCGAAGCAGCCCTGTATGATGAACAGGTTAGCGGTCTGCTCCGCAGAAGAATGGTGTCTCTTACCCACAAAAATCTTCCCCTTGCCATGTTTTTAGAGATAGGTGATCTCGGCTACCCCGCATGGGGAGGCAGCAAAAGCAGCGCCGCATCCAATGCGGATATCAAGTCCAGCCTTGGAATTGGCATTGTCCGTTTTACGGAGAAATCGGAGGAACCTCAGATTGACGCCTACGATTATGAGTACCGTGTAAGCACGGATGTCATCACGGCAGTGAGAGTCAGCGGAGGTCAGTCAGATCCTGACAGGCCCACCCGTGTCAGCTTTAGTATCGGTGGGCAAACCTACATCGTGGGTAATGTCTACTACCCCGAAGGCGACAGCCAGCTTGCGTGGGTGAAATGGAGAACCCCCGATACTGAGCAGAACATGACAATCCAGGTGACGGTATCCGGTTCCGGCAGCACTGCCAAAACGACCCTCAACGTCAAAATTGTTGACCTTGATAAGAACCCTCCGCCCAATCCCGTAGCCGATGACCGCAACGACAGCTTCCGTGCCTTTGCCGTACCAAGCAGAGCGGTAAAAAGCTCGGCAAGCTGGAGCATCTGGCGACCGTGGTGGCAGGAATATTGGGTATGGCACAGCGGCGATGAGGACGATGACGGATACTGGTGTGACCATGGGTGGTATGAATTTGACCTGGACCGCTACAGCGCCAGCCTGACCTCTTCCATGAGCATCAAATGCGACAGCATGAATCCAACTGCCAGCGAAAGAACGATGAAATCCGGATATGGCATCAACCAGACTGTCACCGGAAGTATCAGCTCCAATCAAAGCTCGGCGGTTACTCAGCCGCAGAATGCGGTCAGTTATTTCCCCGAATTTTCCTATGAAACCTATTGGCGGCTCTTGGAGCGCATGGGATCGGGACGGTTTGAGTTTCAGAAAAACTCTTACTCCACCTACAAAAACCGCACCCATTTCAGCCCGATCTGGATGCCGGACGGAGCCTATACCGTCAACACCTGGCTCATTGATGGGTGGACACCGGATGGAATGCTGTCTGCCAATCTCACGGACAGCTTAACGATTCACAGTTCACTTTGGGATGATTGGCACGTTGCTCCTAAAAAACCGTAGGGGGTAGTGATGAAATGGCATATGAACGAATTGAGGCGCCAAAAGGCAGCCTATACCACTACACGAAAAAAAACCGGCTGGAAGCAATTCTGCAGGATGACCGCATCCGCCGCTTCGGAGATCGTGAGTGCTGGTTCTGTACTTCCCTCGCAGATACCCTGAGGCTTATGGAAATGACCGTCATGAAAGAAGGACATCCATACGTTGATACTCGGGGATTTTTACAACGGTACCCCGCTTTCGTACCAGAGGATTATATCATTATAAAGCTGGAGCAGCGCCATCAAAATGGAGAATGGGTACGCTGGAACCAGGAGATGCCTCCCGGCTGTTCCCCTGAAATACTTGCGGAAGCTGAAGAATTCAGCTTATTGAAGAAAGGATTCCGAGGTGACCTGAAATTCCATCAGAATCCCCAGGTGTTCGAGGCTGTCTCGCTTTTGAATGAACAGGCTCCGGGCATGGATATGACAATGAAACTATAAAAAGCAGAAAAAGAACAAGGTCGCAGGAGCAATTCTGCGGCCTTTTCTCAACTTTTAGAAAGGTGGTTTTTATGAAAAGGTATAAGAAAATTGCTCTTATGCTTATCCTCGTCCTGATGGCAACCATGTTCTTTAGCACAACCGCTTTTGCGGCAAATGGCGATGTTGCGGGAGCCATTGAGGGCACATGGAACGATGCCTCCGGGCAGATCAAGACGGTGGTCAACAAGGTGGTGTTCCCCGCAATCGACCTCATCCTGGCAGTGTTTTTCTTCGCCAAATTAGGGATGGCGTACTTCGACTATCGCAAGCACGGTCAATTCGAATGGGCGGCTCCGGCGATTCTGTTCGCCTGTTTAGTGTTCACCCTGACAGCACCGACCTATATCTGGACGATACTTGGATTATGATATTGGAATAGGAAGTGGGCAACCAAGCCAAGGTTGCCCACACTTTCGTAGTAGTCAAGATCAGCTTTGGTAATCCTACTTTATGTCATACTAAGGTATGTCATTTTTTTATTGTGATTGTACGGTTATTAATTTCAATAATACCTTCCTCTTTTAATTTCTTAAGCTCTCTAAATAGAGAAGGTCTTTGTACACCCAAATAATCTGCCAGTTGTCTTTTACTCATTGGAAGAAGAATTACCGAAGATTTCTGTATAATAGTTTGCTGTTTAAAATAATCCATAATATTTTCTCGAAGTGTTCTTTGAGTAAACATTGCTATCTTCTGATTTATTCCTTGCGAATTTTGTGAGATTGACTTTATATAGTGCAATGTAAAATTGTAATCATGCAAAAACTCCAAAACAGCATTTATGTCAATATGGATAATTTGACAATCTGTAAGACAATAGATATTAAGAGGATAACTGTGGTTTTCACCAAATAATAAATTTGCTCCTATCACACTTCCCTGACTAAATTCAAACATCGTAGTTGCTGAGCCGTTAATTGATAAAGAATACGCAACCAAACTCCCTGACAATACATTATCTAATGTACGGCAAGTTTCATTTGCATTATGGACGGTTGTACCTTTCATATAGTGCTTTTGATAAATATGATTACCTGCTATTAGTTTTTCTAAATCAGATTCCTTTATAGCTGAGAATAATGAAATGTTTCGTAAAATGTCAATATTCATGAATTAAGCCCTCCATTTAAAAACATTATATCAAAAAGAAACATTGGTGTCTATTTGATAATAAGAAACTACTTTATAATTAGGTTATCACAAAAAGAATGGAGGATTCGTATGGATATTTTTACAGTGGCAATGTGGATAGGAACGATTATATTCCTTTTGATTTCCTTGAAAAAGGATAAAACAAAGACAGTGAAAGCCCTTAAAATGGCATTTGGTATGGGCAAGGGTATGTTGGGAAGCATATTATCAATTATTTTTTTAATTGGTTTAATTCTGACAATATTACCACCAGAGAATATTGCCAAATTTGTAGGAAGTCAATCATTGTTTATAGCAACGGTGGGTTCGGCGGCATTTGGAACAATTACACTGATCCCTGCTTTTATTGCTTTTCCGCTTGTCGGTACACTGGTTGACGCTGGGGTTAGTATTGTTCCTTCCGTAGCATTTTTAACTACACTTACAATGGTAGGGATCGTAACATTTCCACTTGAAAAGCGTGAATTTGGGCTTAAATTTACTGCTACCAGAAATGGATTAAGCTTTTTATTTGCCATAATTATCGCTATGGTAATGGGGGTGATTGTATGAAAATCTTAAAAAAAGCAAAAGATAATATCTTCTTGATATTGATTGCAACTTCCTATATCCTACTGTTTGTAATTAAACCAGATATGGGTGTCACATCAATTAAAAACAGTGCCTATTACATTAAAGAAATGCTTATGATAATGCCCGTGATATTTGTTCTTACGGCGCTTTTGGATACATGGATTGCAAAAGAAAAAATCACGAAATACTTAGGAAAAGAATCCAAAGTTAAAGGTATCATATTGTCGTTCGTTTTAGGCAGCATTTCTGCGGGACCGATATATGCAGCATTTCCTATGTGTGTCATGCTCCACAAAAAGGGAGCTTCTGTACGAAACTTAGTTATAATTTTAAGTTCGTGGGCAGTAATAAAGGTTCCAATGCTGCTAAATGAAGCAAAATTTTTGGGAATAAAGTTTATGGCAATCCGTTGGGTGTTAACAGTAATTGCTATAGTAGTATTTTCGTGGATTGCTTCAAAGATTGTGAAAGACGAAGATATAGTACAGGAAGAAGAAAAAGCGGGTGGACTTATATTAAACAGAGGATCTTGCATGGGCTGTACATTGTGTACTAAAAAATATCCTGAGGTTTTTGGTATGCAAGGTAAAAAAGCATATATAAAAGCTTATGACTCTGAAATAGACAAAGAAAGGCTTAACCAAACAATATTAGCTTGTCCTGTTAGAGCCATTCATTTTAATGAATAATTAAGAAATGTTGTAAAAGCAACGTACATTTCTTAGTATATGCGGTATAATTTAATCATTAGCTATTTTAACAATAAGGAATTATTGAATAATAACCCCCACAATTCAAAACCTATTATAATAAAAGAGGAGATATATACAATGATTGAGCAAATTCATGAGATGTCAACCGGAGATGAAAAAGCGATTGAAAGAGTAATTCAGGATGAAAATATTCATTATCTTCATATGGTCTTTAATAAGGAGGAAGGCCTCCCAGAACATTTCTCTAATTCCAACGTTTATATGACAGTGGTAAGAGGGACTTTATCTATCGGGCTAAATGATCAAGAAGTTCACCAATATGATAAAGGAACTCTTTTGAAGATTCCTGTAAATACAAAGATGAATGTAAAAAATTTATCCAAAAGTGTGCTTGAGTTAATTGTTGTAAAAGCACCGGCACCTTTGAAATAGTGAAACAAAATTTATAATCATTGAAAGGAGGAGCAAATAATGATAAAATATGTATGTATCCCATGTGGATATATCTATGACCCACAAATAGGTGATCCAGATAGTGGAATAGCCCCTGGCACTGCGTTTGAAGATATCCCTGATAATTGGGTTTGCCCAATTTGCTTTGTGGGTAAAGATGAGTTTGAACCAGTAAAGGAATAATACGAAGGAGGGAACGATTATGAGTATGTTTTGTTACCAATGCCAAGAAACCGCAAAAGGTACCGGTTGTGAGGTAAGAGGTGTGTGTGGCAAAAATGAGGAAGTTGCAAAATTGCAAGACTTGCTGATTTATGTTACAAAAGGGATTTCTGAAATCGTGGTAAAAGGAAAAGTGGATGTTAAATCCATAAGTGAAGTAAATCATGAAGTTTTAAAAAGCCTTTTTATCACTATTACAAATGCTAATTTTGATGACGGTGCAATCGAAAATCAAATCCATAAAATGATTGGATTTAGAAACGAGCTAAAAAAACAGATTTCTGGTGTTAACCTTGGTGATGCAGCGGAGTTTGAAGTAAGCGATAGAGCATCGATGTTAGACAAAGCATCTAAAGTAGGTGTACTTTCAACTGAAAATGAAGATGTTCGTTCTCTTAGAGAGATGATTATCTATGGCTTGAAAGGTATGGCAGCATATACACATCACGCTCTTAATATCAGCAAAGAAGATCTTGCTATCAGTGCATTTATATATGAGGCACTTGCGTCAACCCTTGATAATTCATTGTCAGCAGACAATCTTGTGGCATTAACATTAAAGACAGGCGAGTTTGGCGTGAAAGCGATGGCGCTGTTAGATGAAGCCAATACCTCCAAATATGGAAATCCTGAAATTACCAGCGTTAATATTGGTGTAAGAAACAATCCTGGAATACTGATTTCAGGCCATGATCTCACTGATTTAGAGCAACTACTGGAACAAACCAAGGGTACTGGTATTGATGTTTATACCCATAGCGAAATGCTTCCGGCACATTATTATCCATTTTTCAAGAAGTATGATAATTTTGCGGGAAATTACGGTGGTTCATGGTGGCAGCAAGTTACGGAATTTGGAACCTTTAATGGACCGATTTTATTTACTACAAACTGTATTGTGCCTCCAAGAAGTGAGGAAATCAGACAAAGAATCTTTACTTCCGGTGCATCGGGTTACCCGGGATGTATGCACATCACAGCCGATGAAAATGGCAAGAAAGATTTTTCTGAAATCATTACGATGGCAAAGCAGTGTAAGCCTCCGGTAGAAATTGAAACAGGCAGTATTGTTGGCGGTTTTGCTCACAATCAAGTTTTTGCTCTTGCAGATAAAGTAGTGGATGCCGTAAAATCAGGTGCTATTAAGAAGTTCTTTGTTATGGCAGGCTGTGATGGCAGAATGAAATCTCGTGAGTATTACACCGAGTTTGCAAAAAAACTGCCTAATGACACAGTTATTCTCACAGCGGGATGTGCCAAGTACCGTTACAATAAACTTGGATTGGGAGATATCGGAGGTATTCCAAGAGTTCTTGATGCTGGTCAGTGTAATGATTCCTACTCGCTTGTAGTAATCGCATTGAAGCTGAAGGAAATATTTGGACTTGACGATGTTAACGATCTACCGATTGCATATAACATTGCTTGGTATGAGCAAAAGGCGGTAATTGTACTACTTGCGTTACTTTATTTAGGTGTGAAGAATATCCATCTTGGACCTACCTTACCAGGATTTTTATCTCCGAACGTTGCAAAGGTCCTTGTTGAAAAATTTGGCATTGCAGGTATCGGACAAGTTGAAGATGATATCAAGTTATTCATGGGCGAATAATTCGTTTTGATATTTTAAATAAAAGCAAAGATTCTGATTAACATTCGGAATCTTTGCTTTTTTATATTTAGAAATAAATTTGTCACCACCCATATGCAAGGATACCCTGGACGATTCTCGGAATGTAGGGGTGAAAGATGATCAGATATTTAGAACCTATTGATGGAGCTTATATCAGAAAAGCCAGGAAAACGGCTCTTGCCGCTCTCCTGGCTTTTCCAAAATGGTTTCGCTATTCTTCCTCACCCTCCGGACCCAATTCTTTTCTAAGCTCCAGCACGACGCCATCATCGCCAGAGATAAAAAGCTCCTCCGTTTTTTGCTGCGCATGCTGAAGCAACGAAATCGCGTCCGCCACATCGTTGAACAACGAATCGTACATTTTTTTATAGTCTGCCATGCAATTGACCTCCTAAGATTATTTCGGCGGCCACCGTTGTGTGGTATTGAAACTCTGAAAGAGATGATTGTCAAGTCGTTTTTGAAGTTTTATCAAGAATTGAGCTCTGCTCGAAATCAGTCAAACAAGATGGACAAACACACCGCAAGCCTTGCTATGGTGTGACTTTTATGCATTGAAGGAGGTGAACCTCAAATGTTTATATGGGACTTTGTCCTTGGATCCGTGATGGATCAGATCATCGAATGGCTCTACGGACAAGTGGTCGGCTTTCTGGCCGACTTTTTTGCGCAGATGGGGAACATGGGCGTGGAACTGTTTGAGATGAACTGGGTACAGTCCATCGTCCTGTTCTTCTCGTATCTGGCTTGGGCGCTGTATGGAACCGGGCTTGTGGTGTCGGTGTTTGAAACCGGCATTGAGTACCAGCACGGCCGGGGCAGCATAAAGGACGCCGCCTTAAACGCCATCAAAGGCTTTATGGCGGTGTCCCTTTTTACCATCTTACCGGTGGAACTGTTCAAGCTCTCGGTCAATCTCCAGAGCAGCCTCACGGCAGGGATTACCGGGTACGGAAGCAGCTTCGGTGACCTTGCAGGGAACATCATAGCAGAGCTTGGCAGCTCGTCAGACCTTGGCGGCGCTATGAGCTCCGGTATCTTTGGAGGGCTGTCTGCAATCACAAGTCCCATCATGATGCTCTTTATGATTATTATGATGGGATACGCAGTCATTAAAGTGTTCTTCGCTAACCTAAAGCGCGGCGGCATCCTGCTGATCCAGATTGCCGTAGGCAGCCTGTATATGTTTTCCGTTCCCCGCGGTTACATTGATGGATTTACACAGTGGTGCAAACAGATTATCGGTCTGTGTCTGACCACATTTTTGCAGGCAACCATCCTTGCCGCAGGGCTTATGGTCCTGAGAACCCACGCCCTGCTGGGGCTTGGGTTGATGCTTTCCGCCGGAGAAGTGCCGAGGATTGCCGGAGTTTTCGGGCTGGATACCAGCACAAAGGCCAACGTAATGAGTGCTATGTACACGGCGCAGGCCGCTGTGAACACCACCCGAACCGTGGTGCAGGCGGTTGCACCGAAATAACGCAGAAAGGAAAAAGCCAATGAAATTGATTTATATGGCGTCCCCCTACGCCGGGGACATCGAAAAGAATACAGAGTTTGCCAAGAGAGCGTGCCGCCATGTAATGAACGAAGGGCACGCTTTTTTTGCGCCCCATTTGTTATACCCAACCATTCTGGACGAACATCAGCCGGAACAGCGTCAGCTTGGACTTGACATGGGAATCACCATGTTATCCCGTTGTGACGAGTTATGGTGCTACGGCGACCACATCTCGCTGGGGATGCACCTTGAAATCGAGGAAGCGAGCAGGCTCGGAATCCCGGTGCGCCGGGTAATGGAACAGGAAAACGGCTTTGCCATAGGCAGAGTAAAAAACAATGCACCGGCCGAGGCTCCTGAACAGGCTATGAGGATGGTCTGATGATGACCATGGGGAGCCTCTTCGATGGGATCGGAGGCTTTCCGCTTGCTGCTGTCCGCAATGGAATCAACCCCTTATGGGCAAGTGAAATCGAAGCCTTTCCCATTGAAGTGACAAAAATCCGATTTCCTGAAATGCTCCATGTCGGAGATATCACAAAACTTGACGGAGCGGCATTGCCTCCTGTGGATGTGATTTGCGGGGGCAGCCCATGCCAGGACCTGAGTGTGGCTGGGCAGCGTGCCGGACTTGCCGGAGAACGCTCCGGTCTATTTATGGAGCAGACACGGATTGCAAAGGAGATGAGAAAAGTCGATGAGCAGCGAAACGTACCAGCTCACCTTGTTCGACCTCGATACCTCGTTTGG
>ENA-UOOM01002977-UOOM01002977.1-fermentation-metagenome-genome-assembly--contig:-NODE-2977-length-13037-cov-9.464566_pt1 | contig 13037 bp, 13 predicted proteins | sample MGYA00245781_ERZ724031 | MGnify/ENA primary metagenome ERZ724031 (study PRJEB28704, sample SAMN03018317) | fermentation metagenome | biome: anthropogenic terrestrial biome; feature: soil; material... | reverse complement strand
TTCTCTTAGGTACTGCCATTTTTACACCTCCTTAATTCTTCAACAGGTCTTTTAATTTTTCCAGACGTGGATCTGTTAAGTTATTTTCGCATTGACATTTTTCATAATTTAAATTTACTCCGCAATTGGGGCATATGCCTTTACAATCTTTATTGCATAATAATTTCATTGGCATGGACAAATAAATCAATTGTTTGATTGTTTCATCCATTTGTACGTTTCCGTCTGCTATAACGAATTGAATTTCATCAGACTCTTTATCTTCTTTCTTCACAATAACTGCCTGAAACTTGGTTTCTATTGTATTGTCAAATTCCTTTAAACACCTTGCACATTCACCGGTGAAGGTATAATTGACAGTGCCTGAAAACATTAGATTGTCATCAATTTTGAATATTTCCCCATTTAATAAAACAATCTTGTTCAGACGTGTTTTTTCTAAAAAATCTTCGTCATCAATGACAAAATTTTCATTTACCTTTAAAGATATAGCATCAGATGATAAAAACTTGTTTATTTTAAGTAACATAATACCACCCTTTTTATTCGCAGAGTTAATTATATGAGAAAAGAAATTATTTGTCAAGCAATTTATTTTTACATCAATTGCTTGTAAGTTCCTTCGTATCTCTTGCTATCATTACTTCTTCGTTTGTCGGAATAACAAATACTTTTACTTTAGAGCCATCCTTGGATATTTCAGCTTCCTTACCTCTGATATTATTTTTAGTATCGTCTATTTCAACTCCCAAAAATTCCAATCCTTCGCATACTTCTTTTCTTGCGGAAGCAGAATTTTCTCCGAGACCTGCGGTAAATACCAAATAATCCAATCCGCCCATTGCTGCCGCATAAGAGCCTATATATTTTTTTACTATGTATGCAAATTTATCTAAGGCTAATCGAGCTCTCATATTTCCCTTTTCAGCGGCACCTTCAATATCCCTGAAGTCGCTTGAAACACCTGAAATACCTAAAACTCCGGATTTCTTGTTCATTAAATTATCTACTTCTTCACTTGTCATATTCTCTTTTTCAATTAAGAATGTAACTATTGCGGGATCTATGTCACCGCATCTCGTTCCCATTACAAGACCTTCAAGAGGAGTCATTCCCATGCTTGTGTCAAAAGATTTTCCGTCTTTTATAGCTGTAAGACTTGCGCCGTTTCCTAAGTGACATGTAACAATTTTTGTTCCCCCAAGACTTTTGCCTGTTAAATCGGCAACTCTTTCGGATACATATTTATGCGATGTACCATGGAATCCGTATCTTCTGATTTTCTTTTCTTCATATAATTCATAAGGCAACGGATATATAAAGGATACAGGCGGCATTGTCTGATGAAATGCTGTGTCAAATACCGCTACCATGGGTACATCGGGCAAAAGCTCCTGACATGCTTCAATACCTATGATATTTGGAGGATTGTGAAGCGGTGCCAATCCTATACATTCCTTCATAGCCTCAATAACTTCATCATCGATTAAAACGGACTGTGCAAACTTTTCTCCGCCGTGAACAACCCTGTGACCCACAGCGTCAATTTCGCCCAATGCTTTAACTGCTCCGTAGTTTGCATCAACAAGTGTTTTCAGTACAAGATTAATTGCATCCTTGTGGTTTTTCATAACTTCTTCGATTACCACCTTGTCTAATCCTGTCTTTTCATGTTTTAAAACACTGCCTTCAATTCCTATTCTTTCAACTAAACCTTTAGCCAAGACACTTTCATCATCCATGTTAATTAACTGATATTTCAATGATGAACTGCCGCAGTTGATTACTAATACATTCATGTTACTCCTCCATAGTTTTAAATTTATATATAAAATCCAAAATATCCACCGAACATGTCATTGCTATTATAACCGCCATTCCGAGAGAACAGAGCGGAATCTCATAAGATCTGTCGCTACATTCAGTATGACATATCCGATGTTATGATACCTTCGATTTTTTTGTTTTGTAATACAATTATATCACAATTTGATATGTGGTAATTCCATAAAGTTTCATCATCAGCGATTTCAAAATACAAAAGTATTGCTTGAATTACACCGAAATGAGTTGCAACTAATGAATTGTCGGGAATATTATCCATAAAGTCCGATATTCTTAATATTATGTCATCATAGCCTTCCCCTTTCGGGAATTTATATTTATGTTTAAATTCAATCCAGCCTTCCGATTCATCGGCGTATTGCTTCACAATTTCTTCCCATGTTAAATTTTCAAAAATGCCGAAGTTAACTTCTGTCAGGCAATTTTCAAAAATTATATCTTTTTTATTAAATCCGATTTCATCCGCAATTATTTCGGCTGTATATTTTGCTCTTTTAAGCGGGCTTGAAAAAATCTGATTTATTGTTTTATTTTTTAATTTTTTTCCTGCCTTGGCTGCCTGTAAAGCACCTTCCTCAGTCAGGTCAACATCCGTTATTCCGCAGAATCTCATATTTGTATTTGCTTCTGACTCTCCGTGGCGAACTAAGTATATCATAACTACCTCTGTAAAAAAAGTACTAAAATCATAAAAATTATCTGGCTTATTTCCGTAATAAAGCCGCATGTATCACCCGTCATACCGCCTATTTTGTCTTCTATCAATGTCGATATGAAATATGAGGCGCAGACTGTGGCAAAGCATGCAGCAAATATGGTTGTTCTGTAATATGAAAGCATTGAAAATACAAATAAAATTAATAAATTTATCAACAGAACCCTATTATTTATATTTTCAATAAATGCAGTTCCCATACCTTTTGTTTTTTTTGCATATTTTTTATTCCAGCAAGCGGCTATTGCACCGGCACGTCCTACGACAGGCATCATAAATACAGCTGCAATATCACAGTATGAAAACAGAATAAACTGAGAAAGTATAATTAATATCAGTGTTATTACTCCAAAAGCTCCTATATGCGAGTCACTCATTATTTCAAATATTCTGCTTCCTGTTCTGCCGGAAAATATACCGTCGGATGTATCGGCTGCACCGTCCAGATGAATACCTCCTGTTGTTACAATGTACATAATTGTAAGAACAAGCCCTCTTATGAAGGATATGTATATATTGTTAAAAACAACATATACAACGCACAAAAGAAAACCTATTACAGCACCCATCAGCGTGTAGAGATTCAAAGATTTAATAAAATTTTCTTCATTAAATTCAATTTTTCTTCCGACAGGAATTCGTGTGAAAAAAGAAATGAGAGTTAAAAATCCCGAGGCCATTTTACCATCTCCCCTTTGTGTTTAAGCTTGATTGGTATTCCGGAAAAAATAAAATACATAAAATCAGATTCTTGTCCTATTCTATTGTTTATCCTTCCGCTGATATCCCTGAAATAATTTCCCATATAGTAATAAGGAACTAAACCCATACCTGTTTCATTAGACACTATTATCAGTTTTTTGTTGTTTTCATTGCATACATTAACCAATGCTAAAACATCTTTGGTTATTATGCTTTCCAATTTATTTACATCCTCAGCAGGGCAGTTATCAAAATCCAATCCGCTGTCAACCATAAAATTCCCTATCATTGTCGTGATGCAATCCAATAATACTGCCTCCGAACGAATAAATTCAGGTTTTTCCATAAGTCTATTAAAATCACGATACATTTCCAACGTGTACCATGATGAAGGTCTCTGCTCTTTGTGTTTTTTAACTCTGTCTGCCATTGCCTGGTCTGTTACTGCTGCAGTTGCTATGTACAATACCTTTTCCGAATATTCCTTTGCCTTTAATTCCGCAAATGTACTCTTCCCGCTTCTTGCACCGCCTATAACAAATGTTACGCTCATTTTATCACCATATAATAATTTTTACCGTTAATATTAGTATTATAACACTTATGCGGTAAAAATCAAACAAAGATTTTCAAAGTTTTGGGGACGGTTCTTTTGATTTTCGAAGTTTTGCAAAAAGGACCTAAGTCCTTTTTGATTTGATTAAAACATAGTGTTGAATTGCTGCTGATTAGAATTGTTTAATTGATTTGACTGTTGCTGTATTACAGGCATTTGTTCTTGAATTTGATTAATGCCCATTTTTTTCTTCGCTTCATTTAATTCAAACTGTTTAACATTGTTGGAAAAATTATAATTTTGATTGCTGTTAAAATTTTGCATTCTATTAATCATCCTTTTCAAATATTTTTAGCTTTCTTAGCTAAGAATATTATCTGCATTTAAAAATTTTATATAGCTGAAAAAAATTAATTCTTTTGTTAAAAAATTTTATTTTATAAATTATTTTTATACGAAAGTAAAAAAAATTTATAAATATATCTTTTGAAAAAATTTTGTGTTTGACATTGGTGTCATTTCTATTTAAGATAAATGTAAAATATATTGAAGGATATGAATATGAAAATAACCGGTGTTGTAGCGGAATATAATCCATTTCATGCAGGTCATGAATATCAGCTTAAGATGGCAAGAAAGCTGTCCGGCTGTGATTGTCTTGCGGTTGTAATGAGCGGAAATTATGTACAGCGTGGGGAGCCTGCAATAATTGATAAATTCAAGCGTGCCGAGGCTGCTGTTTATAGTGGTGCGGATATTGTTATTGAGCTTCCGATGCCTTTCTCATGCCAAAATGCAGAAATGTTTGCACTTGCAGCAGTAAAGGAGTTAAAAAAACTTAATATTGATTCCATAAGTTTCGGCTGTGAAAATGATAATTCCAAGCTTTTGGAAAAAATTGCAGGACTGCAGTTATCTCCTAAGTTTAACAATTATGTTAAGGAAGAAATGAAAAAAGGATTGTCGTATCCAAACGCCATGTCAAATGCTCTTAAGTTTGTATTGGGAAATGAAGCAGATGCCGTATATTCGCCCAACAACGTTCTATCGGTTGAATATATCAAAAGCGCTATGAAACTTAATTTAAATTTGGAATACTACCCTGTCAGGCGCTTGGGAATGAACCATAATGATGTTGAAATTTCAGGACCTTTCCACAGTGCTTCCGTAATAAGAAAACATATAATAGGAGGCTCATACAGCAATCTTAAACTTACGGAAAAAAGTATTCAGATGATTGATAAATTCTATGCAGAGCATAAAAAATATAATTCATTAAATAATTATTTGGATTTTTTGTATTATAAGATAATAAACACACCGGAATTAAATAAAATCTACGAAATAAGGGAAGGCTTGGACAATAAAATATTATCGCAGGTTTACAAGCATAATAATATTGATGATTTCATAATGTCGCTTAAATCAAAGCGTTACACTTATTCAAGACTGAGAAGAAGCCTTTTGAATATTTTGCTTGATATAAAGGCTGATGATATAACTGATATTATGTCCGACCGCAACGATTATGTAAAAGTGCTTTCATTTAGCAATACAGGCAGAAAAGCAATCAAATATGCCAAAAGCAACGGTATTAAAGTAATAAACAGATATTCCGACTACAAAAAATATGATTTAATTTCTGAAAATCTTAAAGGTTTTAATATTACAAACAGGTCATCAAACATATATTACCTGCCTTTGAAAAACAGGAAAATAAACAGCGAATATACTGAAAATGCCGTATATGTCGATATATAAAGTTTAATGAACTATCCGCTCTAATTGCCACCTTTGCATCATGATATAGTCTACATCACCACGACGCTCAGGATTGGAGCCGTGCACACAAATCCGGCACCACTACAGTATCCAGACCGCTTGCTGCAAACTTGCTGGCCAAGATTGAACGCTTTAGAAGACCGTTTTTCGCTATAACATAATAAATAAATGTTTTTGTTATGTAGCTTTTTTTTTAAAAATAAGATAATAACTTAACTCCATCATCATCAAAAGGCATATTTATGGATTTATCTATATGCTCCATCTCATAATCTTCCTGTTCCCTTAAATCGATTATTAAATCATTATTATTTTCTTTCTGAATTGCTTCATTAAATACATCAATATCCTGAATTACTGAATGTTTTACCTCTTTAAAAGATATCAATAAATAAGTATATATGGTCATTATAGCTATACATAAAATAGCTGCAGCTATTTTTTTCATAACAGAATTCATTTTACTCTCCTTTATTTATGCAAAATTTTAAAAAGTGTATTCCGATTATTAAAATAAAAAATTGAGACAATTATAAATATAATTTATTTTTATATATACAAAGTATTTATTAAGTAAAATTTCAGTATTGCTTACTTACACCACATTTTTGATTTACACATAGGTACCTCTTTAGTTTACCTTGCATTTAAAGAAAAAGGTCATGTCTGACACATTACAAAAATTGCTGCTACAACTAAGCATATATATCACCCTTGTACAATAAAATAAGTAGGGGGTGTTTTAATGTTTAAAAGAAATTTTATTCCTGTTTTTATATTATTCATAATTTTTTTATTTGTAATGAAGCCCGGTATAGTATCGGAAGGAGTTTTCAACGGTCTTAAAATATGGGTTAACAACATGATACCGTACCTTCTCCCCATGTCTATTTTATCAAACATATTGCTGCAATACAATTTTTTATATAGAATGTCGGATAAATTGTCCTTTTTATCAAACAGGATTTTTAACAGCAAATATGCATTCATCCCCTATTTTATAAGCTTCGTGGTAGGTTATCCGTCAGGAGCAATGACGATAAATACAATGGCTTCCTATAAAAGAATAGACAGCCGTGAAGCAAATTCATTGATTACTTTCACAAATAACTGTAGCTTTCAGTTTATGGCTGGAGCAGTGTCCTTTTCAATGCTTGGCGACTTTAATTTATATAAATACATTGTTGTTCCCCATTTGTTAGGTGCAGTTTTTATCGGGATAATTTTAAGGAAAAATGATATTCATCACACTGTTATAAATGAAAAAAAGCAAAAATACATTTCATTTTATGATGCCTTCAATTCATCAATTTATAAATCGGTTGCCTCCATATTGTCCATTGGCGGTGTAATAGTTATATTTTCTGTATTTTCCAACTTTTTTGATAATATTCTTATTTCGGCATCAGAATATTTTTCTTTAAGTACTCAATTAAGCGATATCATACATTCTGTTTCCGTAGGAGTTTTAGAGATTGCCAACGGCTGCAGCGTTGCTGCCTCGTCCACTCTTCCCATGGATGTAAGACTGATAATAATTAATTTTCTCATAAGTTTCTCCGGAATATCCGTAATTTTTCAAACAGTGGCGGTTGCAAATGATTTTGATTTCAATATAGGCAATTATATTTTTTATAGAGTTATTCAGGGAATAATATCGGTTATAATATGCATTGCAATGTTAATTTTACATAATTATTGAAATATGTAAAATTACTATGTATAATGAAATTACTTCAGATAAAAGGTGATAAAATGATAAACGTAACATTAATCGGTACAGGAGGGATGATTCCCCTGCCCGGCAGATATCTGGCATCCTGTCATATCGAATATAACGGAAGAGCAATACTTATAGACTGCGGCGAAGGTACCCAAATTTCACTTCACAAGGGGAAATTAAGCTTAAATAAAATTGACACCATATTAATAACTCATTGCCATGCAGATCATGTTACAGGTCTTCCGGGTCTGCTGCTTACAATCGGAAATCACGGCAGAACTGAGCCTTTAAATATTATAGCTCCTAGGGGAAGCACCAAAATATTAAACTCACTGTTGGTTGTTTGCGGCTTTCTTCCTTATGAAGTCAGAATTGCCGAGCTTCATGACACAAAGCCCCAGGAATTTAATCAAATAGGCTTAAAAATAACGTCAATTCCGCTGAAGCATCATATAAACTGTTTAGGCTACAGCCTTGAACTTAATTTAAGACCTCATTTCCGGCCGGAAACAGCTAAAGAGCTGAATATCCCGGTAAAGCTGTGGAGGCTGCTTCACAATGGCGAAGATGTTGTTGTTGATAACAAAACTATTACTCCGAACATGGTTTTAGGAAATCCGAGAAGTCCCATTAAAATTTCTTATGTAACAGATACAAGACCTGTTAAATTAATTGATGAAATTGTAAAGAATTCTGACTTGTTCATTTGTGAAGGAATGTATGGTGATGATGAGCAGCTTTCAGGTGCTGTTGAAAAAATGCATATGATCTTTTCTGAAGCTGCAAAAATTGCATTAAATTCAAATGTAAAGGAATTATGGCTGACACATTTCAGTCCCTCCATGCCATCACCGGGAGATTATTTGGAAGCGGCAGCAAGTATCTTCCAAAACACTGTAATTGGCAGGGACTTAATGAGCAAGACATTAAAATCCAAATAAGTACTCAGAAACAAAAGAGGTGATTAAAATAAGCAAACAGACATTAAAAGAATATCTTTTTATAGCAGTAGGGTCATTCTTCGTATCGGTAGGCGTGTACTATTTCATGGTTCCGGAAAATTTGGCTACAGGAGGAGTATCAGGGCTTTCAATTGTTTTAAGCAATTATTTAAATATACCTATTTCAATTATAAACTTTTCTTTGAATCTTATATTATTTATAATAGGATTTATTTTCTTAGGCAAGGAATTTGGAGGAAAAACAATTTTTTCGGTAATATTTATATCATTTTTTATGTATTTGATGGAAGCATTCTTCCCTGTATCAGCACCTGTAACCGATGAAATATTATTGAACTTAATATGCGGCATAGTATTATCCGCCATAGGGCTTTCTATAGTATTCAATCATAATGCTTCAACCGGCGGCACCGATATTATTGCTAAAATATTGAACAAATATTTCAATATGGATATGGGCAAGGGTTTAATGGCTGCCGATGTAATAGTAGTGGCATTCGCTTTCTTAACTTATGGTGTACAAACAGGTATAGTCGGAGCCTTCGGTTGGTTTTTGAACGGTGTTGTATTAAATTATTTTCTTGACGGTTTTTCCGTTAAAAATGAAGTTGTTATTATTTCTAAAAAGCATGATGAAATTAAAAAATACATTTTTGACAAATTAGACAGAGGCGTAACCTTGTACAAGGCGGAAGGCGGTTACACAAATGAAGAAAAAGACATAGTGGTAACCATACTTGACAGAAAGGAATACTACATATTGAAAAAACAGCTTAAAATAATAGACCCTGATGTGTTTGTAACGGTAAGAACAGTGCAGGAAGTTTATGGTTTTGGTTTCTCAAAATTTTAAAGATTGAATAAAAGACGTATTCATACTCAAAAAGAGCGGATAACCGCTCTTTTTGAGTGTTTGTATTATATTCTTAGAATATTCCTAATCCAAAGAAGTCATCTAACTGCCCAATCAATACGAAAGCCATAGCAATCGGTACAATGAACTTGAAACATATATCCCAGAACTTAAAGGCTGCCATCTGAACGCCGGGAGATGATTCCACTTCTTCCTTAATAGCAATCGATTTAAGTGACCAGCCTATAATTATTGCCATTAGCATCGCGCCAAGAGGCATAAATACTCCTTCCGAAATCATGTCATAGAAGTCCAGCCAGCAGTCAAATGCCATACGAACCTCTTTCATTCCGAATATGGTAGCAGGGATATCAATCGTAGCACCTCCCGCTACTCCGGCACCAAGTCCGTCCAAGCATACAGGAATACCTACAATGAAAATAATAATCCCAACAATTGTGGTAAGGTTCTTACGATTTGGACTCAATCCTTTTTCAACTCGTTTATCAATAAAGAATGCGGTACATACCTCTAAGAGAGAAATCGCAGAAGTAATCGCTGCTATGAATACAAGGAAGTAGAATATAAATCCGAACAAATTACCTATGAAGCCTCCCATACCAACGCTAAACACCTGATGCAACGTTACAAATAACAGTCCGGGGCCTGCTCCGAAGCTAATGCCTTCAACTCCCTGATACATGAATGCACCAACCGCGGGCATTACAGCCAAACCTGCAAGTATTGCAAAAATTGTATCTGCTATAGGAATAATCAAAGCATTTTTCTCTAAATTCTCACTTTTGCTAAGATAAGAGCCGTATGTTATCATGCAGCCCATTCCTAAAGACAGTGAGAAGAACATCTGTCCGGCTGCTGTTTTAAGAACCTTCATAAAGCCTACTTCCGAAAAAGCCGCAAAGTTAGGAGCAAACATAAATTGCAGACCTACAAAAGCACCTTCCAACGTAACACTTCGAATGATTACTATAAGAAGCATTCCAAACAATGCAGGCATAGCTACCTTTGTAAATTTTTCGATACCGCCGGAAACTCCACCCATTACGATGGCAATTGTAGTTGCCATGAAAAGACCGTGATACAGCAGACTAGCTCCGCTATTAGTAGTGAACGAGCCGAAGAATTCACCGCTTCCCATTCCGCCAAAACCGGCACCTGCGCTGAAAATTTCTAATATAAATCCTAACGAATAACGCAGTGTAAATCCGCCTAATACACTGTAAAAGGCTAAAATCAGGAAGCCTGAAAGAAAACCCAACCAGCCTACCCATGTGTACTTTTTACTTATTAATTTATAAGTTCCAACAACTCCCAAACCATATTTACGACCTAAAGCAAGTTCTCCCAACATAGTTGCAAAGCCAACAAATATAACCATTGCCAAGTACAAAACTAAGAAAGCAAATCCTCCGTTCGCTCCCATCTTGTAGGGGAATCCCCAGATATTACCCAAGCCAACCGCCGAGCCGATGGCTGCCATTAAGAAACCAAAACTGCTGCCCCATTGACCTCTGCTACTTTCTTTATTCATAATTACACCTTCCCTTCATTTTTATAAATAATAATACAGTGATAAAAATTATTCCGATAAGAATTTACAAAAAAGTTTAAACTATTTTAATATTCACCTCCTTTTAACTTTACAAACTCTATTCAAATGCCCCCTTTTTTAAAAAACTTTGCAAACGTATACACCTAAAAAAGCTTTGCAAATATTTTGGTTGAAATGATTATACTATATGGGAATTCGTTTGTCCAGAAAAAGTTTTGTTATAATTTAAACAATTCATATATATAACTTTATACTATATTATGGGTAATAATTCTATTTATGAATTTAGATTTTTAACTTTACAATAAAAAAAAGATTCTTCAGAAAATATCTGAAAAATCTTATATGCTACAACCTCATATATCTGAGTTCTTCTTTTATTTTTCGCCTATAGAAAGCATAAGGTTGAGTATAATTCCGACTATCGCCGCTGTGGCTATAGCAGGTATTTGAACTCCGAACATGGGAATCATTCCCCCTTCAAATCCAAAGCTTCCTCCAAGTCCTACTATTAAAATTACGGCTATTACCGCTAAATTCTTGGAGCTGAACATGTCAACTTTTCTGTCTAACATAATTGTTATACCCTGTGCACCGATAACCCCGAATAAATAAATTGACAATCCTCCGATTACCGATGTAGGAATGGAATATATAATGTTAATTAAAGGAGTAAAGCAGGAAATAATCATTGTCAGTACAGCCGCAAGCATCAATACATATATGGAAAAGTTTTTTGATATTGCCATGGCACTGATATTTTCACCATAGTTTGTTCCTGCAGGTCCTCCTATAAATCCGGAAATAATGTCACCTATTCCGTCACCTATAAGATTTAGACCCAATTTATTTTCAATATCATATTTTTTGCTTACACCCTTCTTCCTTGCCAAATCATTTACATAAATATCTAATTGGTATACATGAGCTGTAGATTCAGGAATAGTAGCTATTGCAATCGGCATGATTGCCACTATTGCCGTAACGGAAGGTTTAGGCAATGTGAATATTGGAAGGTTAAACACTCCGGCAGATTGAATGGTGTTAAATGATACAAAGGGAATTCCCGAAATTCTGCCTATTAGCAGCGCGGCTGCATATCCCGTCAAAAGACCGAACAAAATAGGAAGCTGGCTTAGCTTTCCTTTTAAATATACCGAATATAAAATTGTTGACAATAAAGTTATTATTGCTATAACCCATGCCCAGCTGCTTGCAAAAGCATTGCCCTGTGCAGCCTCAGGAAAGGATGCGGCATTTGTCATTGCATTAGCCGCCAAGGACAATCCGATAATTATGGCTATGCTTCCCGTAACGGTTGCAGGAAGAACTTTGTCGATTTTTTCTTTACCTGATTTATTAATTATAAAACCTGCAATTATGGAAATAAAACCCGACATTATGATACCGAATTGTGCTATTGATATTTTATCATTCAGAGAATATTGAGCGAATGCTTCGGCGCTCATGATAGATGCTATTGCTGCAATATATGAGAAGCTTGAACCGTAGTACAGGGGAATTTGCCTTCCTGTGATAAGTATAAATCCTAATGTTGCCAGGCCGCTTGCAAATATTGTAGTAGAAACATGAAAACCAGTAATAAGGGCAACTAAGACTGTTGCGGGAAACATTACCACAATTTGCTGTAGTGCAAATAGAATAAGACCGATAAAGGGCGGACGCTCGTCCGGCAAATAACCAAAAACTTCATTTTTTGTTGACATACATACCTCCATATAATAAGAACTTAGCAAATTAAAAAATCCTCGACCGGCCGCCAAGGAAATATGCACAAAAAAAATATACGGATATGCAATCTTGACGGCATCACGGTACCGTGTTAAAGATTATTTTATCCAATTATAGCACGAACAATCAATCAGGTCAACAGCAAAATTTGACAAATTTCAACACCAATTTCAGCCAATTTCAGCCCTCAGAATGAACATGACCGGGTCATAGCAATAACGAGGGCGGAGAACCCCCGTTGGCTTTGAATAACTTTATTCGTACATCACATCTCCGAACAGTTCTTCGTCGGTCGGCTGATTTGGAGGCGTCGGATATGATACCCAGGTAATATTGAGAAGCTTCTCCCAGGTTATGTTGTCGCTTGAAATATTCCCTCCCCAAGTTCCGCATCCAAGACTCAGTGTCATAGGCATTCCGTTTGTCCAAGCACCGCTGTTTGACAGGCATTGAGGCTGTCTCACCATAAGACGGCTGGTCTTGGTTTTTAAAGCATACTTTAGTATATGCTCATCATTTGTCGAATGAATGCCGCAGGAATGACCCTTACCCTGGTATTCCGTGATTTCATTTA
>ENA-UOOM01002976-UOOM01002976.1-fermentation-metagenome-genome-assembly--contig:-NODE-2976-length-13037-cov-71.998613_pt1 | contig 13037 bp, 7 predicted proteins | sample MGYA00245781_ERZ724031 | MGnify/ENA primary metagenome ERZ724031 (study PRJEB28704, sample SAMN03018317) | fermentation metagenome | biome: anthropogenic terrestrial biome; feature: soil; material... | reverse complement strand
ATGTGGAAACGGCGCGTGCCTTTCAGATGCAGTCGGTAGAAATGGTGAAAATCATTATTCAATATGGAGGTGGCGTGAGAGGCGGAAAAGCCATCATGAATCTGATTGGAATCGAATGTGGACCCTGCCGCCCTCCTTTTGCCACATTCGAAAGGGAAGAGTATGATGCTCTCAGGGAGAACCTCCAGGGCATTGGTTTATTGGTAAAATAGAGAAGGGAGTGTGTCCTCTAAACAATACCCCCTTCTGGAAGAATTTAAAAACACAATTATTTTTAAAATCTATACAAAGATGAGAAAAATTTATCGATTTTTGGCCTTATTAACTGGTATAATCTTTTCAGTTGCTTTTCTCCAGGCACAGGAGATAATGGTTAAAGGTGAAGTGCGCGATAACGAAGGTGAAACTTTACCTGGTGTTTCTGTGGTTGTGAAAGGAACCACACATGGTACCGTCACTGATATTGACGGGAATTATGCGTTGGCCGTTACTTCCGGTTCAACACTGATTTTTTCATATGTGGGTTATCAAACATTGGAAGTGAGAGTGACAAGCTCACCGGTCATCAATGTTGTTTTAAACACATCGACAGTAGGTCTTGATGAAGTGGTGGTCGTGGGATATGGAACCCAGTCACGCCGTACCATCACGTCTGCCATTACCAAAGTGGGTGGAGAGGTATTACAAAATGTACCGGTAAACACGGTAGGAGAAGGATTGAAAGGGAAAATTTCCGGAACACGTATTTATTCAAACAACAATACGCCAGGTGAAGATGCAACCATTCGGATTCGCGGCGGTTCCTCCATCAACAAGAGCAATGAACCACTCATCCTGGTAGATGGAGTTGAAAGAGCGTTTAGTGGGATAAATCCGAACGATATTGAATCAATAGAAGTTCTTAAAGATGCCTCATCCACAGCTATATACGGTTCAAGAGCTTCCAATGGGGTTGTTTTGATTACAACGAAAAAAGGATCTGTTGGCAAAGCTCCGAACATCACTTTCGAAGCAAACATGGCATTGCAGGAAGCAGGGACACTCTATAAGTTCATGAACGCCAGGGATTATCTGAGTATTGTTCGTCCGGCAGTAGCTGCAGGTCCCAATGCAAAGTATAATTCAATGGATGGTTATTCCGCCAGTTCCGGCAATACAGCTACCTCCATCTATTCTACTCGTTATCTGGGAGAAGGAGAGACTATCCCGGCAGGTTATTATTCCATGCCCGATCCAATTGATCCGACAAAAACGCTGATATTTCAGGATAACAACTTTCAGGATGAAATCTACAAGCAGGCAGTTTGGCAAAATTATTATGTCGGACTTGATGGGGGAAATGAAGGGATTCGTTACAATGTCAGCCTTGGCTATACCGACGACGCCGGTGTTGCCATAGCCACTGGGTTCGACCGATTGAATTTACGCAGTAACATCGATGTAAACATCAATAAACATTTGTCACTTGTCGCGGGATTCGACTACTCCAGAGCTAATTCACAGGAGTACCCTAATCAGATGAATGTCATTTCAAGGGGTTTGGCGACACCACCCACTCAGAAAAAGTACAATGATGATGGAACCCCCACCAAAGGATACAATGCCACCTCACCCAATCCACTCTGGTATGCCTATTATAATGATCAAAGCCGAGAAGATAAAAGATTGTCAGCTTTTGGTAAACTTACTTACCGCATTTTTGATGATCTGAAAATTGAATCGCAATTATCAACCTACAACCATCATTACCAAAGCAACAGCTTTCAGAGAGCCAATGAATTTAACGGACTCCGTCCAGCCAGTTCATCCTTTGGCGAGCTTAAACGAGACAAACTGGAGATCTATGCAACCTATATTAAGGGGTTAGACGATCATTCATTATCTATAATGGGAGGACACTCTTATCAGAAGGACAGTAACCAATCCCTGGGGGCTTCCGTTGATGGGGCTAGTTCTGATAAGGTGCCTACACTGACCGCAGGCCCCAATAAGAAGGATGCAACCAGCAATTTTACTCAGGATGTGACGATTGGTTATTTCGGTCGTTTGACATATGATTTTCAAAAAAAATATCTGCTTTCTGCAACATTTCGGGAGGATGCTTCCTCACGTTTTGCAAAAGGAAAACAGTGGGGATTCTTTCCAGGAGCATCAGCCGGATGGATTATCTCGGATGAACCCTTTATGCAGGGTATAAAAAATCTTGATAACTTGAAAATCAGAGTTAGTTACGGCCAAACAGGGAACAATGCAATTGGTCTGTACGATGCGTACGGAAGGTATTCCACCAATGCAAGATATGATGGATTTGCGGGTATTGTAGCTTCTACTATGCCAAATATGGATCTGACCTGGGAGACCTCTACGCAACTCGACCTGGGATTCGATCTGTCACTTTTCAAGAATCGATTCACAGTCTCAGCAGATTATTTCGATAAAATCACAGAAAACCTACTTTTTAGCAAAGAGTTGCCAAATACCACCGGTTTTTCTTCTGTACAAACAAATATTGGAGAAGTAAAATTTTATGGATTCGACCTGGAGATTGGTTCGACCAATATTCGTACAAAAGATTTTGAATGGACTTCGAAATTCACCTGGAGTTTTGTAAAAAACAAGGTGCTTAAATTGCCAGATAACGGACGAGACAAGAATCGTATCGGGGGTATCACCCTAGCCGACGGAACGGCTTTCGGTGGAACTGCTGAAGGTGAGTCGCTTTACCGTTATTATGGATATATGGTAGACTATATCATTGAAACGGAAGAACAAGCCAAAACAGCGATGTATGATAATTCGGCAAAAGGCTATCTCCCTTCAGACGGGAAGAAAATTGCCGGAAGAAAGCATATCGGAGACTATGAATGGAAGAACAGGCCAGGTAGTCAGACCCGAAACGATAAAGATTACATTGACAGTCAAGATCAGTTTTTTCTGGGGTACACTGTTCCACACTCTACAGGAGGTTTAAATAACAATCTTACATTCAGAAATATATCTCTAAATGTTTTTGTTGATTGGGCATTGGGACACTCAATCAATAACAATTCTGAAATGCGATATTTTATGAACACCTTTGCCAATAATTACACATTGATTGATAAGGTAAAACAAACATGGAAAGCTCCCGGTGATAAAACAAAATATGCTCGTTTTACAGCCAATGATCCGGATGACGGAAATGCCAATTTTAGTCGTACATCCAACATCTTCAACTATAAAGGTGATTACCTTTGTATTCGTGAAATTAGCCTGCAATACAATGTACCTTCTTCAAAATTAGGTAAACTGGGTATGCAAAATCTGGCCATTACCTTAGCTGGTAATAATCTGCATTATTTCACCGCAGTGGAAGGCGTTTCACCTGAAGTAGGTGCATCCACCACATATAATGCTGGTTATTACAATTATCCTCCTATTCGTAAATATTCTATCGGAGTAAAAGTTACATTCTAAATCACACTACAAAAATGAGAATCATGAAAAGTAAAATCATCATATGCTTAATGTCCTTTTTTACGTTATTGACAGCATGTCACGGTGATCTGGACATCGTACAAAAGAGTGAGGTATCTGCCAACTCTATGTGGCAGGATGAAGGAGATGCTACTTCGGCTATATATGGGCTATATAACAGATTCAGATCTACATTTGAGCAAGGCTACATGTACTGGGGAGAGTATCGAACAGGATTGTGGGCCGACGGACTTGCTGGTCAGACGGCACGAGATCAGATTTATCAGAATCAGATTCCCACCAACCATGGTTATGCCAATTGGACTGATTTATATACGACGATCAATCAGGCTAATCTGATCCTGAAATATACACCAGAAATAGAATTTGTCAGTGAAGAAACAAAAAATAAGGTATTGGCCAATGCTTATTTCGTGCGTGCATTCTGTTATTACTGGATAGGCCGAATTTGGGGAGATGCTCCGGTATTGCTGGAAGGTTTTGAGTCAGATAAACAGGAAGGATTGTTCCCCGGTCGCGATGCGGCAGATTTGGTGTTTAAGCAAGTTGGTGATGATATTAATGCTGCGCTTAGTCATATGCCCGCCTCTGTAACCGACCGTAAATTAGCTTCACAGGCCTCTATAAACATGTTAAAAGCTGATTATAATCTTTGGATGTTTAAGGTACGTAACGGAGGCGATGCGGCACTCAACAATGCTGCAACGGCTGTTGCTGCAGTACTGGGAAACGGCAATTACAGCTTAGTAACTGATTATTCTTCCATTTTTAAGAATGAAGGGGGACCGGAGGTTATCTTTGCCTGGAGTTATCTTCAGGATGAACACACAAGTGGTGCCACGAATGACTGGCTGGTGCCCTCCCAGTATATTTCCCCAGAATATATTGAAAATCCTGTGAAAGTGGGAAGTCATCAACAATGGTGTTTTTATACGGCCGATTACAAAGCATTGCTTTCAGAGTATGAAAATGACCGACGAACCATTGTAAGTTTCCAGACGTTCTTTGATGATAAGAAAAATGGTACTTTCCAATGGATAAACAAGTATGCTGGATCCTGGGTAAGCGGTACTCGTATTTTCGATTCGGACGTGATCGTATATCGTTATGCAGATGCTGTACTGTTTGATGCAGAAATTAAAAATGCAAAAAACGACCGTAACGGAGCTGTGACTGCTCTCAACAAAATTGCCAAACGTGCCTATGGAGTCGATAGTTTTTATTCGAATACGCTTACAGCTTCCGAAATTGATGCATTAATACTGAAGGAGCGAATGAAAGAATTTGCAGCAGAAGGAAAGCTTTGGTGGGATTATATCCGTTTTGATGTAGTTTTTGAAAAAAATCCGTTCCTTGTAGGTCGTGAAAATGAACAAAACATCTTGTTGTGGCCTGTAGCACAAGCATCTATCAATCGAAATCCCAATCTCAACCAGACCCCGGGTTATGATAAATAGAAAATAATAAGAAGGAGACTCTCTAATTTCATGAGTCTCCCTCTTATTTAAAATAACCATAAAAGAGTGAATATCAATTCGTCCATCTGTAACCTGAAATTTGGATTGTTCTTTCATCTGCTTTTTTTATCATGTAGTAATAGAGATGAAGCAAAAGAACAAATACCCAATGTATTATTTATTGCGATAGATGATATGCTTCCGGTATTAGGTTGCTATGGGAACTCAACGGCTCTTACACCCAATATCGACACGCTAGCAAATCAGGGAGTTTTATTTATGAATGCCTACTGTCAGGTGGGACTCAGTAATCCTTCCAGAGCTTCATTGATGACGGGAATGCGACCGGATGAAATTAAGGTATGGACGCTAAAACCTCATTTTCGTGAAGAAAAACCGAATGTAGTCACATTGCCTCAGTTCTATAAAGAAAAAGGCTACGCAACACGTGCAGTAGGAAAGATATATCATGATGGGGCATATCATCAGGATCCTGTATCATGGTCGAATCCTTCCGTACTGAGTGTTACGCGTGACGGAAGAGGACATAAGTATGTATTACCTGAAAATTATATGCCCAAAAGGTCAAAAGCAACAACTACGGAGAATGCAAATGTACAGGATACGGCATATATTGATGGGAAAGTATGTCAGGCAGCAATTGAATTACTAAATCAACTGACAGATTCAACTTTTTTTCTTGCAGTGGGTTTCAGGCGTCCCCATCTTCCTTTCTCGGCGCCTAAAAAATATTGGGATCTCTATGAGCGTGAAATGTTCAAAAAAGAATTAAAAAATCCGAGAAGACCCGCAAGAGCACCAGATTTTGCATTTCATAATTCCAACGAGTTAAGAGGGTATGAAGATATTGGAGAATTAGGAGTTATCCGGGAAGAGAAACAGCTGGAGCTCTTGCATGGATACTTTGCAAGCGTAAGCTATATAGATGCACAAATAGGTAAGTTGATTGCAGAATTAAAGCGACTGGGTCGCTATGATAATACGATCATCGTTCTTTATTCCGACAATGGTTTTCATCTTGGAGATTTCGGATTATGGGGAAAAACAACAAATTATGAAGCTTCGGTAAATATTCCATTAATATTCTGTGGTAAGGGAATTGAACAGGGAGCAATTAACCGATCAATGGTCGAGTTAATCGATATTTATCCAACCCTAATTGATTTGACTCATGGAGAAATGAAATCATCTCACGACGGAATTTCTCTTTTGCCGATCCTTAAAGGAAAGTCCTCAAAAGTGAAAAGTTATGCACTAAGTCAGATTGTAAGACCTTATCAGGACGCCATCAATTCGAGATCACCAGATTCAATGGGATATTCATTGAGAACGGAAAAATATCGTTACATAGAATGGCGAAATACAAAAAACATGTCGGTGTTCGCCCGAGAATTGTATCGGATGGATGATGCTTTGTCAGAAAAAGAAAATATAGCATCTGATATAAAAAATGAAGCATTAATGAATCAATTTTCCGATATTGTTAACAGGATTAGAAAATAGGAGAATGTATGCTGTTTGTGAAATCAAACATCAGTTAAAGAATAACAATACAACAAATGGTTCTTTTTAATCTATATGATATGAGGAAAAATTTACTTTTAATATCGAGTATCCTGCTTGTCTTACCGTTCCTTTCTTTGAAGGAAAAGGAAGATATTGATCAAACCGTCTTGTGGGAACAGGGGATGGGTGAATATAACAATTACAGGATACCGGCGCTGGTTGTCACCAACGAAGGAACACTGCTTGCTTTTTGCGAGGGACGTGAGTCAGGTGATACCGGAGATATCAATTTATTGTTAAAACGTTCGGAAGATAATGGGATGACCTGGAGCAATGAACAGGTTGTATGGGACGATGCAAAAAACACCTGTGGGAATCCTTGTCCTGTGGTCGATGAGGAAACCGGGCGAATCTGGTTGTTTATGAGCTGGAATAATGGGAAAGACAAGGAAAGTGACATCATCAATAAAACATCGTTGTCTTCTAGATTGCCCTATGTCTGTTATTCCGATGACGATGGCAAAACGTGGTCGAAGCCGGCGAGTCTGGAAGAAACATGCCGCGACCCTTCATGGGGGTGGTATGCTACCGGCCCCGGAATAGGGATACAAGTGAAGAAGGGCTCTTACAAAGGCAGGCTGGTTATTCCGGCGAATCATAGTTACGATGATCCTCAAGGAAACCTGGCAGGAGGCCCCTATGGCTATGGAGCCCATGTGATCTACTCTGACGATCATGGAAAATCGTGGCAGATAAGCGAATCCATCAAGCCTGGGTGCAACGAAAGTCAGGTGACTGAATTATCCGACGGTACCTTGCTGATGAACATGCGGTCCTACAATAATAAACAGGCAAGGGCAATCAGTTATAGCACGGATGGTGGGCAAAGCTGGTCGGATATTGAACACGACTTTCAGCTGGTGGAGTCGTTATGCCAGGCGGCCGTATTGAATTTTGGTGAGGTGGACGGACAAGGGGTGCATCTGTTTCTCAATCCTGCCGTGCCTCACGGAAGAGATCATCTGACGCTTAAAGTTAGCTTGGACGACTGCCGGAGTTGGAGCAACAGTAAGCTGGTGTATGAGGGGCCGGCTGCATACTCCTGCATTACCAGGTTACCGAATGGAAGAGTGGGCCTTTTTTTTGAAGCCGGAGAAAAAAGACCGTACGAAAAAATGATCTTTGTCTCCTTTGACTGGAATGAGATTTTTCTTACGGGAACCATCGTACCATGAAGCCACTTTCTTCAGATGAAATATACGGCAATTGGGCAACGCTGCTCTTGGCAACTGACAAAAACGGAGAGATTGACTTTTCCCGAATGAATGATGAGATTGACGTTTTAATCGATTCACAACCCAACGGAATTTATTCAAACGGGACTGCCGGTGAATTCTATTCACAGACCGATGACGAGTTTCTTCGGATTAGTGAACTACTGGCTGTGAAGTGTGAAAAGGGAGGTATCCCTTTTCAAATAGGAATCAGTCACATGAGTCCGCAGATATCGCTGCACCGGTTGAAAATGATTACACATTTAAAGCCGGGAGCGGTACAAGTTATTCTTCCCGATTGGTTTCCCCCCACTTTGGAAGAGTGCGCGATATTTCTGAAAAAAATTGCAGCGGAAGCCGGCGAGATCAATCTTGTCCTGTATAACCCGCCACACGCGAAGAAGCAGTTACAGCCCGAAGAGTGGCAGGTTTTAAAAAAGGGAATACCGGCTTTGGTGGGTGTGAAGGTGTTTGACAGAAATTCCGACTTGGAATGGTACAAAAGGGTAAAAGACAACAGGGATGGCATTTCCGTGTTTATACCGGGTCATAATCTAGCGACCGGCATCAGCCTGGGTGCACAGGGAGCCTATTCCAACGTCTCTTGTCTGAACCCACGGGCTGCCCAGAAATGGTATCAACTAGTGCGAACCGACATGAGTCAGGCGCTGGAGTTGGAACAAAGGATCAAACATTTTATGAAAACCCTGATAGAGCCGTTTATTACGCAACATCACTTTTCCAATCATGCCTGCGATCGTTTTATGGCTTTGGTAGGCGAATGGGCCGACGTAGGTGCCAGCTTGAGGTGGCCCTATAAGTCTATTCCGGAAGATTTGGCCGGTGATGTTCGGAAAAAAGCTGTGAATATCATCCCCGAATTTTTTGAATAACAACACACATATCTTTTTATCATGCAAAGAAAATTACTGTTTTTACTTTCTCTGGTCATGCTGACCATCTCATGCGGATATAACAATCGAGTAAGCGCCGAAATAGATTCGCCCACTCTTCCCGTTCTGACTGGAAAAAAGTACAACCCGGTACAGAAAATCAGGTTGATCCGCGATAGTACCGGCTTAAACCGGGAAGAATATATTCTTGAGAAAGTGACGCTCTCACTGGAAGGAACGACCGATATAAGTGACATCGACAAGGTAATGCTGTTCAGGGCAGGAGAGAACGATAAATTAGAAACAGATCATCCTGTCGGCGAGGTGCAGCCTACTGCAACGAAGATTACTTTTTCCAATCACTTCACCGTAACAGAAGATACTACTATCCTCTGGGTTTCAGTTACCCTGAAAAAAAGTATCGATCTGTCACACAAAATAAAAATACGGTGCGAAGAAATAGTCACCGACCGGGGAAAACTGAAAATTTTACCGCATGATGCAAAGGAACTGAGAGCCGGTGTGGCCCTTCGGCAACATGGACAGGATGGTGTACACACCTCACGCATACCCGGTCTGGCTACTTCAAAAAAAGGTACGTTGTTGGCAATCTATGATGCACGCTACGAAAGTGCGCGTGACCTGCAGGGTCATATGGACATTGCCTTGAACCGGAGCTTCGATGGCGGACGCACTTGGGACCCCATGCAGGTGGTACTCGATAGGAAGGAGTGGGGTGGCATGCCGGAGAAATATAATGGGGTGAGCGATGCCTGTATCCTGGTGGATGATCGAACAGGAGACATTTATGTAGCCGGCCTGTGGATGCACGGATTGTTGGATGCGGAGACAGGGAAATGGGTTGAGGGTTTGACTGCCGACAGCACACGGTGGCTACACCAATGGCGTGCGAAAGGTTCTCAGCCCGGCTTTGGTGTGAAGGAAACCTCCCAGTTCCTGATTACGAAAAGCAGCGACGATGGCCTCACCTGGAGCGAACCAATCAACATCACCTCCGCAAAAAAGAAGGAGTGGTGGCTCTTTGCGCCGGCACCCGGACAGGGAATCACCATGACTGACGGCACGTTGGTTTTTCCATCACAAGGTAGGGATGAAAATGGCACCTCATTCTCTAACATTACCTGGAGCAAAGATGGAGGAAAGACATGGAAAACAAGTAACCCGGCAACCAAAAATACGACAGAGTGTGCCGTGGTTGAACTCCAAGACGGATCACTGATGCTGAATATGCGGGATAACCGCAACAGGGGCAATGAGGAGGTGAACGGCCGATCGGTGTTTGTTACCAGTGATCTGGGTGAGACTTGGAAAGAGCACCCCACCTCCCGGAAAGCTCTTATAGAACCCACCTGCATGGCTAGTCTCCATACACATCGTTATATGGAGGATGGTGTGAAAAAATCGTTGCTACTGTTTGTCAATCCGGCATCTACCTCAAAACGGAATAACATCACCCTGAAAGTGAGTTACGACGGTGGCAATACCTGGCCCGAAGAGAAACAGATCCTGCTTGATGAATACAGCGGACGTGGCTATTCCTGCATCACATCGGTGAACGACTCCACCCTTGGCATTCTGTATGAGAGCAGCCAGGCTGACATGGTCTTCCAGACGGTTTCTCTTAAAGAGATACAACCATGATGCGTTCGAAGACTTACAATTTTTTATTCACCACAAACTTCATATAAATTTACTGCATGATCCGAAAGAAAATTTCACGTATCTATCTCCTTATATGGATGTGGTTATCCATATCCGTCACTTTCCTAAAAGCGGATAATCTAAATACCCTTCACCAGATCAACTGTTTCTCCATGGAGACATTGGAAGATTCTACCCTGTGGGAGGGGCTGGCAGGTACTTTTTTCGGTAAACAGGAAAACCGGTTTATCATGGCTGGAGGATCCGCTTTCCCCGGAGGGAAACCATGGCAGGATGGAATCAAACATTTTTCGGATCAGGTATTTGTTTTTGAACAACTCCCTGACGGATCTTTCAGCAAGGTCTATCAGGGAAATGACCTGCCTGTACCCTTGGCGGAAGGCTCCTATGCCACGCTTCCCGGGGGACTGCTCTGTGTGGGTGGACTTACCCCGGATGGCATCACCGGAAAATCCTGGTTGCTGGCATACTCCGGCAGCGGCATCACTGTCACAGAATATCCCTCGCTACCAGTGCCGGTAAAAAATTCCACAGCTACAGTCATAGGCTCAAAGGTTTATTTGGTTGGCGGCGAACTGGCCGACGGCACCTCAACCGACCAGTTTTTGGTGCTCGACCTCTCCAATCCGACAAAAGGATGGGAAAAACTACCCAATTTTCCAGTACCGGTTTCGGGAGCTACCCTTACTTCCCAGCAGGATGGGGAAGAGGTGGCTCTCTTCTCTTTTGGCGGAAGGGCCAGAAGAACTGCCGGAGAAGCCACAATCTTTTATGCATCTGTTTACCATTTCCGACCTTCACTCAACAGGTGGACCCAAAAAGGAGATATCCAGCACGATAAGGACACTTCAGTTTCTTTGGCAATGGCTACCGCCTCAGCTGTGGGTGGTTCACATGTGCTGCTCTACGGCGGTGATACTGGCCATATTTTTAACCAGGTAGAGAAGGCTGTCCGGGAAGGCAATACAGCTAAAAGGGATAGTTTGTGGATACATCATACGGGATTTCATAACAAGATATTGATCTACAATACCATCACCGATACATGGTTTGAAGCAGGAGAAACTGTGAATCCTCCCGTGGCTGTCACATCGGATGTATCCGACGGGAAGAATGTCTATATTGCCAGCGGGGAAATTCGCCCCGGAGTGCGTTCCCCCCTCATCACGCAGCTTTATTATACCTCACAACCCTCTTTCGGATGGATCAACTACCTGGTGCTTATCCTCTATTTTGGAGGAATGCTGCTGATGGGCTTCTACTTCATGAAACGAAATGAGAATACCGAGGATTTCTTCAAAGCGAGCGGACGCATTCCCTGGTGGGCCGCGGGAATCAGTATTTTTGCCACAACGCTGAGTGCTATTACATTCCTGTCGATACCTGCAAAGACTTATGCAACCGACTGGCGTATGCTTGTCTTTAATATCTGCATCATTCTCATTGTCCCGGTGGTCATTCGTTATTTTCTTCCTTTCTTTACCCGCTTCCGGTTGGGTACTGCTTACGAATACCTGGAGAAACGCTTCAACCGCACCACAAGATGGCTGGCTTCTGCCCTGTTTGTTGTCTTTATGGTGAGCCGCATTGCCATTGTGCTGTTTTTGCCGGCACTGGCACTGAATGCGGTGACAGGGTTCGATATTTATCTCTCTATCGTAGTCATGGGGTTGGTAACCATTATCTACAGTACTAGCGGCGGTATGGAGGCCGTTGTCTGGGGAGACGTCATACAGGGATTTATTCTCGTCTTTGGAGCACTTGCTGCATTTGTTTTGATGGTAATGGGTATCGATGGAGGCTTGGGAGAATTCTGGCATACTTCCATCGAGTTTCACAAATTCCGGACGTTCGATTTCCGGTTTGATTTTACACAGCCGGTATTCTGGGTCGTATTGATTGGCGGAGTGGCTAATTCGCTCATCACCTACACCAGCGATCAGTCTATCGTACAACGTTATATGAGCACAAAAGATGAAAAATCCACTTCCCGCAGCATCTGGCTGAATGGTATCCTAAGTGTTCCGGTCACCATTTTGTTTTTTCTGATAGGAACCGGCCTTTTCGCATTCTATAAAGATAACCCCGCAAGCATGATGGTTACCAATCCCAATATCGATTCGGTATTTCCGCAGTTTATCGTGTCGGAGATGCCGGTAGGGTTTGCCGGACTGCTCATTGCCGCCATTTTTGCCGCAGCCATGTCAACCCTTTCATCCAACATCAACTCCTCTGCCGCCGTGCTCACATCCGATTTCTACCAGACCATTTTCCCGAAAAGTACTTTTTCATCACAACTGAAAATGGCCCGCTGGTCGGGCCTCCTCTGCGGATTACTGGGAATGGGTATGGCATTGATGCTGGCCACCTGGAACATCGCTTCTTTGTGGGACCAGTTCAACACGTTCCTGGGACTTCTCACCAGCGGAATGGGGGCCCTCTTTATCCTGGGAATATTCTTTCCCCGGGTGGGTGCAGGGGCAGCCCTTGTCGGCGTGATCACAGGGCTCTTCCTGCTACTGATCATCAAGGAGCATACTCCCTTGTCGTTTTTGCTGTACGGTTTTATCGGAGTGTCGGTAAGTATCCTGATTGCCTGGCTGTCAAGTTTTTTGTTACCCAACAAAAAGGAGATCAAAGAATACACCTGGAAGGGTATGCAGAAAGAATGACATGCTACCCCTTTTTTAGGGACAAGATAACTTGATCTTTTCAAAGTGGCACAA
>ENA-UOOM01002975-UOOM01002975.1-fermentation-metagenome-genome-assembly--contig:-NODE-2975-length-13043-cov-4.875500_pt1 | contig 13043 bp, 8 predicted proteins | sample MGYA00245781_ERZ724031 | MGnify/ENA primary metagenome ERZ724031 (study PRJEB28704, sample SAMN03018317) | fermentation metagenome | biome: anthropogenic terrestrial biome; feature: soil; material... | reverse complement strand
GTACATCTTCCGGGGCTGAAAATCCGGGACCTATCCCTATGACCAGAGGCGCCATGCCCTTGTCAGTCCCAAGATTTTTTTTAGCCATAATGGCATCAACGACGAGGTCCGGCTTCAGTATGCCGATAGATGACCCTTCCGGGTCGACCAGTACCGATATTCTGCCTCTGTCAAAAGAAAAGTCTTTCAGAGAATCTATCCTGACCGCTTCCATGTCTTCAATGACTGTCGATCCGTCAAATATAGCAGAGGCCACAGATACTGTTCTCCTGACGACCAGAGGTGTCTCTGTCTCCAGAGAAAGTACCGCATAACCCGCTTTCCAGAGTCTGTAAATTATTCCTGTTGCCAGATCTCCGCCGCCTCTGACTATTGCAAGTTTTTCGCGCGTCATTGAAATATCCCCCCCACAGAGATCAAGACTGCCACTAGAGTATGCTTATTTTTAATACGTCGCACCTGAGGCATCTGCCGGCTTCTTTTTCTACCTGTTCCGAGGTAAAGCCCTTTTCAACCTCACAGAAACAGTTTTTCCTCTCGTCCGGCGATAGGATAGGCATGGCTTCACGGTCCGCTTTTGTTTCATCAACAGGCTTGGTAAGCTCCCTCTTCAAAGTCTTCTTGTCGATCACCTGTCCGTCGCCCCCAAGGTAGCGGTCGATCGAAGATGCCGCCTGCTTTCCCCTGTTGACGCCCGATACAACTGAGTCAGGCCCGGAAACACAGTCTCCGCCTGCGAATATCCAGGGAGTATGGGTCAAACCATGATATGATGCCCTGAAAACATTTCCCCTGATCTCGACAAGTCCGCATTCATCGCATACAACATCACAGCTCAGAGCCTGACCTATTGCACAGATCAGCATGTCTGCCTTCAGTGTCATTGTCGATGAGTCATCATAAGAGGGTGAGAATCGCCCGGAAGCGTCAAAGACTGAGACACACTTTTTGAATACGACCTCTTTCACTGTGCCGTTATCAGCATTGATCACTTTAGGACCCCATCCGTTTACTACGTGAAGGCCTTCTTCTTTGCCTTCCCTTACCTCATCGGCATGTGCAGGCATCTCATTTTCCTTTTCAAGGCAGACAAGGGATACCTTCGAAGCTCCCAATCTGATGGATGTCCTGGCACAGTCCATAGCAACGTTTCCGCCACCGACGACCACAACTTCCTTGCCTTTCAGGTCGGCCTTCTTTTCAAGTCTCTGGGTACGGAGGAACGAAACGCCCGACATTACACCCTCTGAATCTTCGCCTTCTACGTTCAGTTTTCTGTCATTGTGATCTCCGACAGCAAGGTATATTGCCATGTAACCCTTTGACCTCAGTTCTTCGAGCCTGATGTCTACGCCGATCCTGGTGCCTGTGACAAACTCTATTCCCATTTCTCTGAAGACGTCAAGTTCCCTTTCGAACATCTCCCTGGGGAGACGATACTCGGGAAGACCCACAGCAAGCATTCCGCCTATAACATCAAGCGCCTCGAATACCGTTACGGAATATCCTTTTTTCTGAAGGTAAAATGCGCAGGAAAGCCCTGACGGCCCCGAACCAACAACGGCTACCCTCTTGCCGTTTGCGGCTTCCATGTTTGGCAGCGGGAATCTGCCCTCTTTTTCGTAAAGTGTATCGGTGATGAATCTTTTTACCCCCCTGATCGCTATGGGTTCGTCGATCTTTACCCTGTTGCACATGGCTTCGCAGGGGTGGTTACATACACGGCCGCAGGTAAGCACCAAGGGGAGTTCAGTCTGGATCACCTGATATGCTTCCTTGTACATTCCTCTTCTGGCAAAATCAAGGTAGAGTGGGACTTCGACATTTGACGGACAGGCATTCTGGCATGTGTAGCGCATGCAGTGGACGTAGGCTGTCGGATCATGCCTTTCATAGAGGCACTCCGTGCAGTAAAGGCACTCGGTTATCCTGTCCAGCCGCCCGTCCTGAGCCTTCTTTACCCACATCGGATCCGCGATCAGCGGCCTTGCAAGAGCGACCATATCCGCCCTTCCGGTGGCGATCACTTCATCTGCAAATTCAGGGTTACCGAGCTTACCGACTGTTACTACCGGCACATCTACGCACTTTTTTATCTCTTCGGCAAGGTAGACGTTGGGACCATCGGGATATTCTATAGTAGGTTTACCGCGCTGGTCGGAGTAACCCTTGACAGGCGCGTCGTCAAAACGTACTCCCGCGGAAACATCCATGCAGTCTACACCGTTCTTGACAAGTTCCTGCGCAAATATTCTGCTCTGGACTATCGTGTTTCCTCCGAGCACAAATTCTTCCGCACTTATCCTGGCGAAGATCGGAAAATCAGGACCGACAAGCTTTCTGACTTTTTTCAGTATCTCAAGGTGGATGAACATCCTTCCGTAAACATCTCCGCCGAACTCATCGGTGCGGAGGTTGGTCCTTCTTGAAATAAAATCGGCCATTGTGTAGGTATGGGCATAATGAAGCTCGATCGCATCGAATCCTGCTTCATAAGCCCTTCTGGCACCTTCGACAAAATCGTCGATGATACCGTAGCATTCCTGGTTCGTGAGTTCATGGGGCTTCATTCCCACGCCGTAAATGGAGTGGGCTATCTGCAGCCCGATCTTGCAGTCTTCCTCGTGTACAGCTGCGATAAGGCTTTTAAATCCGTTGATGTGTTCATCTTTGCTTATCTGCAGTCTAAGTCCCGCATGGATGTATTTTGAACTTACGCTGGTATGCTCGGTCATAATCAGTCCCACACCGGAACGTGCCCTGTCAACGTAGTGCTTGATGGTATTCTTGGAAACAAATCCATCGGGGCCTGCCGAGTTTGTGAACATCGGAGACATTATTACTCTGTTTTTAAGTTCCATGTTGTTTATCTTTATCGGAGAAAATAATCCAATTCTCTGCATTTAAAACACTCTCCCTGCCTTGTGAAAATAGTATTTAATATCCCTTATATGAAAAAATCTGCGGAGAGCAAATAATTCTGCTCAGCACAGATCTTTCATATTTTGAATTTTTAAAGAGTCGTTATTATTTATTTGCCTGTTGCCTTGCGGGTTTTGATCTTCTCAGATGCGATCCTGATCGCATCGTAGAACTGGATATATCCCGTGCATCGGCAAAAATGTCCTGAAAGCTCATCCCTTACCTCTTCTTTGGTAGGGGAATCGTTGCGCATAAGCATGGACTTGGCAGACATTACAACGCCGGGTGTACAGAATCCGCACTGGATGGCTCCCGCTTCTATGAATGCCTCCTGGATGGGATCAAGCTCATCGTCATTGATAAGTCCCTCAATAGTCAGGATATTCTTGCCTGTTGCCTTCATAGCCGGAATAAGGCATGAGTTCACCGCAACTCCGTCTATTAGGACAGTACAGGCTCCGCACTCACCCTCTTCACATCCCTTCTTGGTCCCGGTAAGCCCCAGGTCTGCCCTAAGAACATCCGCAAGGGTATGAGAAGGATCTATCATGATGCTTACATTTTTGCCGTTGACGATACAATTCAATTCCTGCATTTATATCACTCCTTAAACAAGGGCCATGGAAGCTTCTCTTAAAGCCTGCCCTACCAGATCCTTAACAAGATTCTTTCTGTATGCACCCGAACCGCGCTGAAGTGAATCTCTCGGAGACGCCTCTTCTCCTGCCAATTTTGAAGCTTCTTGAAAAACTTCCTCTGAAGGCTTTTTACCCACAAGGTACTCCTCGGTTTTTTTTGCACGGAAAGGCACTATATCAACGGGCGAAGCAACGACCCTTGCTTCAGTTATTATCCCGGAGGTGTCGGCAGTAAGCATAACGGCTACGTTGACAACAGGCAGGGACATCGCTTCACGGGGTGATATGCGTTTAAACGAGGTGCCATATTTACATTTCGGTATATCAATAAATATTTTTGTCAAGACTTTCTTAGTAGGGTCAACAGTGCTTACTCCAACTTTTTTCGGAAGTTCTCTTATCTTCTGGATCCTTGGGCCCTTCTCGTCAACGATCTCACAGGAAGCGTCCAGTGCAGTCATCGGGACCACAGAGTCGGCAGCGGGCTGTGCGCTTACAATATTTCCGGCCAGAGTCGCGACGTTGCGTATCTGAGGTGAGCCAACGTTCCTGCATCCGTCTGACAGTGCGGGAAAATATTTTTTTACAGTATCATTCGATGCGATCTCAGCATGTGTCATGGCAGCTCCGATCACAAGTTTGTCACCCGAAACCTCGACAAAGCGCATCTCCTTCACGTCAGAGACATCTACCAGTACGGCAGGGGAGACTTTCCCCTCTTTTATCCAAAGGGAGAGGTCGGTAGCACCGGAAACAAGCCTCGCTTCACCTTTGCACTCAGAAAGCATCTTTATGCATTCTTCTACATTTTTTGGAAAAAGATACTTCTCAACTTTTTTCAATTTGTTTCCCTCCTACCAAATCCAAAGTACTGCTGTGCCATCAGCAACGCGAATACGCCAAGACCGATGTAATCGGAAATTTTTTCAGGATACATAAGCAGGAGTCCTCCAATGATCAGGACACCCCTCATTATCAGAGGTATCTTTTTCCTCATGTACCCTTCCAGGCCTGCACAAAGTATTAATACGCCAAGTGTCGCTGAAAAAACTATCCATATACTTTCGATCGAGAAATTATCCGGCGTCACCATCAGCCTGGGTTCATATACGAAAATAAATGGAACTGCAAAAGAGACCAGCCCTATACGGCAGGCCTGCCAGCCAACTGTTGCTGCATTCGACTCTGAAATACCGGCAGCAGCATAGGATGCAACAGCTACAGGAGGTGTTATCGCGGAAAGTGTGGCAAAATAAACAACAAACATGTGAGCCTCCATTGGCTGGAGCCCCAGTTCGTAAAGTGAAGGGATGCAAAGTGCCGCTGTAAGGCAGTACGCCGCTGCCACAGGCATCCCCATGCCAAGAAGGGTACATATGGCTGCCGTAAGTATCAGTGCGGAAAGACTGCTGTTGCCTCCCAGGCTGAGTATAAGGCTTGCAAGCTTACCGCTGAGTCCTGTAGTCATAAGACCGGCAATTACACATCCTGCGACAGCGCATGAGAGAGAAACTATGACTGCAGATTTAGCCGCGTCTTCAAGTGCGCTTAAAATTTTCTTTAAGCCCATCCTTGTATCTTTACGCACCCAGGAAGCTGCGATAACCGCAATTATCCCTATGACAGCGGAAAGATTGGCCGTGTAACCTTTCATGAGCATTGCAACAAGTATTACCAGAGGAACAAGGAATATCCATCCCTCTTTCAGAGTTGCCCATACAGGCGGGAGATCCTTTACATCAAGGCCTTCAAGTCCGTCTTTCTTCGCCCTGAAGTGGACAATAAGCAGAAGAGCCAGATAATAGAGGACACCGGGAACAAAAGCGGCAATAGCAATATTTTTATAGGATATTCCCGCCATTTCGACCATCAGGAAGGCTGCCGTGCCCATTATGGGCGGCATGATGCCGCCCCCTGTAGCGGCGACCGCGGTCACGGCACCTGAAAATGTCCCGTCGTACCCGGACCTTTTCATCATTGGGATAGTAAATGAACCGGTAGTTACCACATTTGCGGTAGGACTTCCGTTGATCATGCCGAAAAGTCCGCTTGTGATGATCGCGACCTTGCCCGCGCCTCCTGCATAACGACCTGCAATGGCCATGGAGAATTTATAAAAGAAATCCCCGGCTCCCGACGATGCAAAGAAAGCACCGAACATTACGAACATGAAAACATACGTAGCTGCAGCTGCTATCGGTGACGAGTAAATCCCGTTGGTGGTAAAGACCAGCTGATCAAGTATGTCAATGGCAAGAAGTTTGCGATGATAAAGGATCCCGGGTATTTTATGCCCCCAAAAAGCATAAGCAAGGAACAGACAGCCTATACCGGGCAATATGATCCCCATGCATCTTCTTGTAAGGTCGATAACTGCAACCACAGTTATGATCCCGACAATAACGTCAAGAGTGCTTAGTTCATCCACCTGAGGCATGCGGGTAAGATAGTTCTCCATATTGGCAACCATATATACACCGCAGAGCATTACAACCATCGCGTAAATCCACTGCGTTATGGGGATCTTACCTGCCCTCTCACAGGTGCAGTATGGGGTGTACATGATCGCGCAGAGGATCATGATGAAAGTGAGGTGGATCGTATAATGCATCTGCGGCACGATAGTCAGGAATGTCGACTGGGCAAGCTGATATACCGACATCATGATCGCCACTACAGTGACGGCCCTAGCATCCCTGCCCTCAAACAGTCTCTTCTTGCCCTCTTCCGTACAAATACTCCAGAAATTTTTCAAAATTCAGCACCTCTATCTTCTGAATGTCAATTCAAAATGTCCAACTATATGCGGTTTTTGGCATCATTGCTATTAAGGGCCCAGAACATCTTTTCCGGGGTTATCGGAAGATCTCTGATCCTTACCCCGCAGGCATCTTCGATAGCATTTGCTATTGCAGGGGCTGTCGGTATAAGTGTGGGTTCACCGACTCCCTTCGCACCGTAGGGACCCAACGGGTCGTTAGTCTCGATCGCTATTCCCTCTACTGCGGGCATGTCCTTTATTGTCATGAAGGTATATCCGTGGAGACCGGTCGAGGCCGGGATCCCGTTTTTGAAGAGCATATTTTCATAGAGACACCAGCCGATACCCTGCGCTACTCCGCCGGTTATCTGGCCCTGCAGTCCGAATTCATTTACGACCTTACCTACATCATGCACAGCGATAACCCGAAGGACCTTGACTTTGCCCGTTGCTGTGTCAACTTCAACCTCAACGCCGTGAGCCCCGTAAGTATATGCGCTTGAGTAGTCGCCATAGAAGTTTTCGTCGGCACCTATTGTAGGAGGCTCATATGTTACGTTGGCGATGAGCGGAACTCCGGCATTAGACCTTATTGCCTTTGTCGCAACGTCTTTGACCGTCAATAGTATCGACGGGTCTCTGCTGCATTTGACCAGGCCATTTTCAATGAACAGTGTATCTCTCTGACGGGAGGTCATTTTGGCCGCCAGATCGAGTATCTGCGAGAGAAGCTGTTCGCATGCGAGCAGAACAGCTTTACCGCCCAGGGTAGTGACCCGGCTGGAATAAGTTCCCATCCCAAAGGGACATACGTCTGTATCAAGGGGCATGACCGTTATTGTATCGATGGGTATACAGAGTTTCTCCGCTGCTATCTGCGCAAAGACAGTCTTAGCTCCCTGCCCCATGTCCGCTTCGCCGGAGAATATAAAGACTCCGCCGTCTTCGTGCATACGTACTGTTGCAGCCGAACCGTCGAATTTTTCTCCGCCGCGGTTGCCCGAAACGTGGGTCATACATGCAACTCCGATACCCCGCTTGATGCGTCCGTTCTGTTCTTCTGCCGGAAGCCTGTTTTCACGGATCTTTTCTGCTGCGATCCTTATACAGTCCTGAAGCCCGCAGCTCTTTATCTTCCACTTATGGAGCGTAACGTCGCCTTTCTGGACGGCGTTCTTTATGCGTACCTCAACAGGGTCCAGCCCTACCTTGTTGCAGCATTCGTCAATAAACGATTCAACTGCAAAATGGCTCTGGCTGTTTCCGTATCCCCTGAATCCGCTTGTCGGGATAAGATTGGTATATACAAGATATGAGTCGCATTTAGTCGACTTATACCTGTAAAGGCAGTCTGTACGCATTGACAGGTTAAGGAGGACCTTGGGAGCTGCCCATGAATAAGGGCCGTTGTCGGCAATGATCGTCATCTGCTTCGAAACCAACGTGCCGTCTTTCATCATTCCAAGCTTGACCTTCATTCTCGGTGCTATTCTGGGGCGCGTTGTAAGCTGTTCCTCTTCCCTTGTCAAAAGGACTTTGACCGGTCTGCCGGTCTTCTTGGCAAGTACTGCCGCGATCGGATGGAAGTTCCGGATCCATATTTTTGCCCCGAATGCTCCTCCGATGAAGGGACATTTGACATTCACCATAGAAGGCTTTATCCCGAGAGCCTTGGCTATTTCGTTCCTTGCCTGGAACGCCGCCTGGATGCCGGTCCACACTGTCAGACGGCCGTTTGATTCCCACTGGGCAACAGCTCCGAATGGCTCGAGATAAAGTCCGGAGACACGATGGGTGCTGAATTCTTTCTCAAACACGTAATCACATGCGGCAAAGTCTTCTTCTACGTTTCCGCGTTCTAAGTGATATTCCTTAGCTATGTTCCCGGGTTTGTCATCGTGGACTGAAGCAGCGCCGGGCTCCATTGCCTTGACCGGGTCGTCGATAACAGGCAGCACCTCATACTCGACTTTGATGAGCTTTAATGCTTCCCTTGCGATCTCTTCCGTATCGGCTGCAAGAGCTGCAACTTCATCACCAACGTAACGGACTTTATCGACAGCAAGCATGTCCACGTCGGGGATCTCCATGCCGAACTTGTTCCTGGGGCAGTCCTTGGCTGTTATGACAGCCCTTACACCCTTCAATTTTTCAGCTTCAGATGTATCGATCGAAAGTATCCTTGCATGCGGATGGGGGGATCTGAGTATTTTGCCGATAAGCAGACCGGGAAAAGAAATATCGTCGAGATATTTTGCTTTTCCTGTCACCTTATCAACTGCGTCCACAAAACACTGTTTTGTACCTATGCTCTTAAACTGCTCCATGTACATACCTCCACTGCTAATAATTATTTCCGGTCTAGTTTTTTTACTTCAAAAAGACATTTTTTATTATCTATGCCGCCTGATACGGCCATTTCACCTGAAACAAAAATAACGGCTCCGCGTATCATCCCGCATTTCATAAGTGATTCCGCTCTCTCTTTTCCGGACATGAGAGCTTTAAACACGCTTTCCTTTTTCAAATTACCTACTGACTTTGTAACAAGAAGACCTTTAATGTCTGTTCCGTAATCCAACTCTTCTGCAGGGCACTGAACTATAGCGGGATCGTCAGATATACATGCGTTTGCTATGGATGTTGCGGCTGCATCTGCCAATGAAGAATTTTCAGCAAGAGCAGTAACGGCAGATGCTATGCCCCGAGTGAGACTTCGGCCTCCCATCCCGCTGGTCGCTATTCCTCTTATATCCTCAAAAGAATTGACCTCAAGACAATGGGTCTTATTTCCAATTTTAATGTCGCTTATCAGGGCAGCTCTGATCGATTTTCTCCCTTTTTCGCTGACTTTCCAGGCAATGTCGCCTCCGTTGTTTGCCATCGCGAAATCTGTTCCAAAACTGTTCATTTTTTCTACAGCAAGATCTGAAACTGTTCCCGCAACGGCGGCAAGGGGCGTGAAATCCGGCTCATTGAGCATCCTGACTGAATTTACCATTCTTTTGACAGCGTCAGGAGCATGCACCGGGATGTCTTTTATCTCTGAAACCGGCCTTCTGATTATTTCAAGATACATAGCCAGGTCATTAAAAACCTCTACGGCCTTTTCCGCTCCTGCAACTGCCGCTTCTGTGAAGGGAAGACCATTTTTTTTTGCTTCAAGTGTCATCGTTATCGGTCCGTGGTCTACTAAAACTACGCCCTCTCCGATGACATAATATTTCTCTGTCTTTGTCAAAGTGTCCGACCTCTGTTTCCCTATCCTTCAAAGGGAGCGCTTAGCGCACTCCCTTTGAAGGATACAGGTGATCTATGTTTATTTGTTTTCTTTAAAGAATTTCACTGCTCCGGGGTGCATGAGTACAGGCTCAACATCCTTAAGTTCTGCTATTTTGAGGTCTTTGAGGGATCCGTGGATATTGCGGAAATAGTCGAAGTTGTCCTTTATCGACTTCAAAACCGCATAGGCCTCATCGTCAGAAAGATCTGTGCTGGCAAAAAGTACAACCGTTGCTCCTACCGTCGGGACATCAGCCTTGAGGAAGTTGTAGGCACTCTTTGGTATTGTCGTTGAATAGGTTCCAAGTGCTTCGTTGACCTTTTTCTGCCCAGCAGATGTCATTGGCAGAAGATTGAGCTTCAATGTCGTGCCCGCATCGGTAACATGGCTTGAGGGGACCTGGATGACGTTGCTGTAAGCATCGATCTTACCGTCTCTCATTAGATCAAGGGCCGCGCCCATTGAGCTGTTTTTGACCTGACCGCCCATTTTTTCTATCTCGGCGGCTTCAATGCCTTCAGCCTTTATGACCTCTTTTCCGACGATATCCATGAAGGAATCCTTTGTGTTGAAATAGACCTTGAGCGGGAATTTTTTGCCTTTGATGTCTGCAAATTTGTTGATCCCTGTGTCAGACTTGATGATAAAATGCTCGACAGCACCTTTGTAAAGTACGCACAGTGCTCTCAGGTTCCCGATCTTATTCTTGAAGGGAGGATTGCCCTTTGCCGCCATATTGATCAGCTGAGCGTGAGCGATCCCTAACTGTACCTTGCCTTTTGAGACAAGAGCAAGGTTTGCAGCTTCCTGACCGACTTCATATGCAGTGTTCGACCCGGGATAGCTACGCCTGATGACTTCTCCTACTCCTTCACCGATGGCTGCCCATGCTCCGCCAATAGATCCGCCGCAGATCGCGAGGTCGACTTTTTTGACTTCTGCTGACGCAGTTGAAACATTACCGGCAAGAAACGCGAAGAGCATTACGAACATGATGATTCCAACTATGATTTTTTTCATTACAAATTTTCCTCCTCTCAAATTGTGTGCGTTAAGCACTTTTCACTTAATGTGATCACACATTAATAACCTTAACTTAGTCTTTCAGCTCGGTAAGTTCGTATCTTCCTTCTGCCAGGACATCTTCCTTTGTTCTTATGGCGTGTACGTGACCTTTGATATCCTCGTATGTTTTTACCGTCATCGTATATTCGATCGGGGCAAGGACTGCAGGCGAGGCAGTATAGTTGAACGGATGCTCGATCATTTTTTCTACGTCAGCAAGGAATGTAATGCCGCCTCCGGGCATGATGTAAGTCGGTGCACCAGCTATGGTAAGATGTGCATCTCCCCTGTGAACTGCATTTGTTATCCGGATAGGATCTACAGTGACACCGGCTCTTGCGCTGCCTCCGACCCCGGCGTAATACATAGCGGAGACCCTGCTGTCTTCGCAGCACCCTGCAGCCATCTTTCTGAATTCTTCCAGTTCCGGCGAGATAACGGCAGGCTTTACTGTTCCGTCTTCCTGGATCTCGAACAAGGCTATCTTTCTCCAGGTCGTTTCAGCAACAAGGATCTTCATTCCGGGTTTGGCTATGCTCATGTCGATATCTTTGATCGCTTCTATGGGATCATTGATGTTGGTTCCGCCCCATCCGTCTCCATGTTCAAAGAAATAACGTCCGTTTGTCGCAAGGCGCCCAACAGGAGTCACTCCGCTGTAGGGTTTTTGTTCCGCTCCGGCGGGATGTTTCGTAAAGAGACCGGTGATATGGTGGTCAAGTATTATCGCTTCATCTATAAGAGGAGCAAGTGAACGGGCGAAAAGTCCGCAGCATGCTCCGCCGCATCCTACTCTCATCTTGTCATCAACTTCTCCGTTGATCACCGGATGCTCTCCCACCTGAAGTTCCAGCTTGCATCCGCCGTCTATGCTAAGTTTTACTTTCTCTTTGTTCCCAAGCTCAGCCATCGTCTTGACAACGTACATACCGTCGGGACCCTTTACCTTATTCACACCGCCCAGGATGAGAATGTGGGAGCCGTACTGTTCAGTGGTAACGATCCCAACGACCCTTCCTTCACGTCGGACCAGCGCACCCTCGTCACCGACATGCGCATTAGAGTCGATCTTCACCATCATCGAACTGTATGATACGGGAGCTTCTGTGACTACCGTCACAACATCAAAATCGTCTCGCCTCTCAATTACTATATAGGGGGCGGGCTTGTAATCAGGATAAGCAGCGCCTGCTCCGACGGCAGAGACAATAGGCTTTGCTATGGCAATTTTTTCAGGGTCGACCTTTGTGTTTGTCGGGATCTGGAGAGGCCTGACTAAAATAAGATTTCCGGATTCATTTTTAAATCTTTTACATGCCCCTTCCTTTCCTTCAGGAATACGGCATTTGACACCGCAATTACGGCAAAGGAGCGTTTCTGACGCAACCGCATCTTCAGAAAGGGCGTCAAATTTGCAATATTTGATGCAGGTGACACAGTGGACGCAATTATCGTTTACGACCGCCTTCTTGTTTATTACTTTTATCGCATCTGAAGGACAGACCTGTTCGCAGGCCTTACACCCTATACATTTCGCGACATCGACCTTGATCATATGTTCCACTCCTTCTGAAAGGGGCTGTATTAATAAAAAAACAAAGAGATTTCGGCAATGATACTTTATCTTTCATAAATACCATTGCCGAGGGTAAAACAATGATTTGTTGTTAAATAGTTTTATCCATTTTCGCTTTAAGGATCGCAAGCAGGCGTTCCTGTTCGTTGCTGACGATCATGACTCCTTCGTCAACTCCCATTCCGGGTTTGCCGGCCATCGCAAAAGGCTTTGTGGCGACTGCGAGGTTGGCGCAGACAAGAGCGGATTTGTCTGTCTCATTGCAGGTGCCGCCCTGATAAGCAAGTACGCCGTTCTTTTTGCAGTAAAGCACCGCTTCGATGATGTTGTTGATGCCGCCGAGGTCGATGGTCTTGACCTGGACCATATCCGCTCCCTTGGCATCTACCCACTCGACTATCTCTTCATATGTATTGGCATACTCGTCGATGATGAGCTTCAGTCTGCACCCGGCTTCGTCGAGGCGTTTGCGGAGATACTTCATGCCTTCAAGCTGTTTAGCATTCGACTTAAGGTCAATGGGCATTTCAATAAATATTTCATAGGGTTCGCAGGCTTCGGCTACCTTGAGAAGGTAATCGAATACCTTGTCAAGGTCGTCGTTGAACGCGTAGCCCATGCAGCCGTATACGTCGTAGCGCATTACAGGCATGTAATCAGCGTCACCGATCTCTGTGATGCGGTTCTTTACCCACTTGACCCAGTCAAGGAACTTCTGTCCGTCCCTGCCAAGCTTCTCTTCGACATTGTTGATGAGTCCGTGGGGCATCATGCCGACTTTTTTGAGGATCATCTTGT
>ENA-UOOM01002971-UOOM01002971.1-fermentation-metagenome-genome-assembly--contig:-NODE-2971-length-13047-cov-45.855911_pt1 | contig 13047 bp, 14 predicted proteins | sample MGYA00245781_ERZ724031 | MGnify/ENA primary metagenome ERZ724031 (study PRJEB28704, sample SAMN03018317) | fermentation metagenome | biome: anthropogenic terrestrial biome; feature: soil... | reverse complement strand
ATAAAATTTAAATACAAAGAAAACCGATAACTATTTTCAGTTACCGGTTTTGTTTTATTCATACATAATTCCATTTTCAATAATAAAATCTTTGAAAAATGGCAATGTAAATTGAACGTAGCCACGTTTAAGAGAAATTATCACTTGATCATCTAATAAGCGACGGCGATAAATTGATACATAATTATGTGTTTTAGCCATTTCTTCTTCAATAAATTTAATCGGAACATTTTCTTCATTAAATTTAGCCATTGCTTTAACAAATTCTTGGTCAACATCTGATAATCCAGAATATATTTTTCCATAAACGTTGCGATACAATTCTTCTTTATATTCATCTAAAACAGAATTAAGTACATTATTAGTAATTTCTTTCTCTTCTGTATCCCAAAGTAAATATCCAAGTAATTGAAAAGCATATGCGTAACCATTTGTTAATAGCGTCATTCTATTTAAAATTTAATCACTTATTTTACGGCCATCATTGGCAAAGGCTTCACGATAACGGTATTTTACATCTAACTTATTTAATGGTGACAACGTAATCCTTTTACTTCTTAATAAAAAGGTTAATACTTTATCATTTTGCAACTCAGAAACCTGATCAGGCAACCCCGTCATTATCAATGAAATATAAAATTCTTCCCTAACCATTATTTGATAAATAGAAGCAAAGTTGCGAATTTCAGGAGTTGAACTTACTTCATCTATGGTCACTAATAAATGAACATTTTGCTGTTTTAATTGCTCAAGAATTGTTTCCAAAGCAATTTGCGATACTGAAGCATCATTGCTCTTTTGTCCGTTTATCTCTATTTCAAAAGCTGATATTTTAAAACCATTTATTTTATCAAATATTTTCTTCAATTTTGGTGTAGATTGTTTATAAATACCTTCAATTAACGTAGGTAAAATTTTATCATTAGGAACTAAATTAACTACAATCCAGTTCTTTTTTTAGCCACATTTTTGCTAACATCTGTTAAAAAAGAAGTTTTCCCAACTCCACGCAAACCATAAATAAGTGTGGTTTGATATGGACTATTGGGATTTTCTAAGTTTTTTGTCACAGTATTAACTAATTTATTTCTATCCAAAAAGACTGTTGGTACTTTACCAAAACTTGGATTAAATGGATTCATTTTATTTTCCTTTTATCTTATTTTATCATTTAAAAATATTTTTATCATTTTTTATCTTATTTTATCATTCAGAGCAAAAAATAAGGATTACTCCCACGAGTAATCCTATTTCATTTTCATTCAAATACTTTTTATTGTAAAACCCGCCTTGCACATGTTGGATAATAATAAGAACTAATTATTTGCAATATTACACCTTGTTCAGGTGTTGCGGCATTAACGTATTGATTATTACCCACATAAATAGCCACGTGGTATGGAGCTGTAGTTGAACCCCAGAATAATAAATCACCCGGTTGAAGTTGGTCTAGAGGTACATCTTCGCCAACTTTTACCTGATCATATGTAGTTCTTGGTAAATTAATTCCAGCAGCTTGTTGGTATACGTATTGGACTAAGCTAGAACAGTCAAAGCTATCAGGGCCGTTGGCACCCCAGCCATAACCTTTACCGACTTGTTGCTCAGCTAAATTTACAACCGCGGCAGCCTGAGCAGATGTAGAAGCCGGCAGTGAAGCAGCTTGGCTAACTGGTGCTTTAGGTAAAGTTGCTGTATTATTAGCAGTATTTGGTGTGGTCGTTGATTTAGTAGCAGGTACTTCTGTCTTAGTTGTCTTTGAATTAACCGTCTTTTTAATCTGATTAGCTAAGTTAGAAAGGTTAACTTTCTTCTGTTTCTTAGCCTTTTTAGGCATTTTTATAACTTTATCACTAGTCTTCTTAGGAGCTAGTTTCTTAATTTCAATTGTGTAACGAGCCTGAATCCACTCATTGATTCCAACTCGATACCATAAATTACCCTTTTTATCGACAGCAATCTTCGCAACATTCCATTTGCTATTGTTCTTTGCTCGGTAGCCTATTGGCTGGCCACCCTGATAATTGGTCCAAATTTGGATACTCTTACCAGGTAAGTAATTTACCTCAACTCTTTTTAAAGGTGTTTTATAGCTAGCTGCAGTTACGGGCTTAAGTGCAGATGCAACTGATACACCTGTTAAAGTCAAAGCTGCCACTGCACCTATTTTGAAGAATTTATGTTTCATTATATAATCTCCTTTTTGGTAGCGAAAATTGATTAAAATTATCTATTTAATCTACTCTTAATTCTAAACATTTAAAAATTTTTAATCAAGTTAGAGCTAACAGCAAAATATAAAAAAAGCACCTAGAAACAATTCTCCTAAATGCTTAATTTTAAATTCTCTGTTGATTTTAGTTATTACTAATTAAAGTATTCGCTTAGCTACTGATGGGTAGAAATATGAACTTAACTTTCGCTTAATAACACCTTGAGATGGGGTAGCTGCATGGACATATTGGTTATTACCAACATAGATACCCACATGATAAGGAGCTGAAGCTGAGCCCCAGAATAATAAGTCACCTGGTTGCAAATCATCCATTGAAACTGTCTTACCTTGCTTAACTTGTGAATAAGTTGTCCGGCCAATATTTTTATCAGCAGCCTTGTTATACACATATGAAGTAAGACCAGAGCAATCAAATGAAGAAGGACCAGTTGCGCCCCATACATAAGGTTTACCAAGTTCAGATTCAGCTAAACTAACTACACTAGCTGCTGTTGCTGAAGCTTGCTTTGAACTGTGCTTTTTTGCCTTTTTATCTTTTTTAACGGCTTTATTGGCACTAACAGTGTATTGAGCTTGGATCCATTGACCTTGGCCAATTTGGTACCAGAGGTTACCCTTCTTATCGGTTGCCTTAGAAATTACATTATAAGTGGCACCGTGTCCTGCACGTTTGCCTGTAAAATGTGGGTGATTATAATTACTCCAAATATTAACTCCATAACCTGGAATATAATTTACCTTCACCCTTCTGGTAGCAGCTTCAACATGAGAAGTTGTAGAATTTGTGTTAATTGCACCAACAGCTGAAATACCTGTGATTGTTATAGCTGCTGCAGCAGTAAACTTAACTACATTACTCTTAATATCCAAATCAAATTCTCCCAATATACTTAACGCGGTAGCGAAAATTGAAAAAGCTACAATACTTTTAACTTTTTTATATCATTCAACACTTCATATGTTACTCGCGTTATGTTACATAATTATTACAATTATGATACTAGTACGTAAAAAACGTCTAAAACAGATTGTCTTAGACGTTTCTCTTATATATAGAAAGAATCAAATATTATTTAAATTCTAATACTTAATTAAAGTACACGCTTAGCTGCTGATGGGTAGAAGTAAGTACTTAAAGTTTGCTTACGAACACCTTGTGCAGGAGTTGCAGCGTGAACATACTTACCGCCGCCAACGTAAATACCAACGTGGTAAGGTGCTGAAGCTGAACCCCAGAATAAAAGGTCACCCTTCTTTAAGTGCTTTAATGAAACTTTCTTGCCAACATTAACTTGTGAATAAGTGGTTCTTGGTAAGTTCTTGTCGCCAGCTTTTCTGTACACATATTGTACTAAACCGGAACAATCAAATGAACTAGGACCAGTTGCACCCCAAACATAGCGTTTACCAACTTGTTTCTTAGCAAGTTTAGTTACTGCATTAAGCTTCTTAGTTTTTGAGCTCTTCTTAGTAGCAGCTTGTACCTGTTGGGTAGTTCCAGTATTCGGTGTGAAGTTGATGGTAGAAATACCGGTTAAAAATAAAGATAAAACTGCTGTAAACTTAATTAAACTATGCTTGTAATCCAAAATTAATTTCTCTCCTAAAATATTATTTGTTTCTTTTTTCAATTTCTATTTTTAAATTGGTTGCTTGAATCAATCGACATTTTCTATGATAGTCATTTAATGTTACACAATTGTGTCAAAGCAGCTACCATACCGTTAAGAAATATTTTAAGCATAGTCTATTTTTGTAAAAAAGTGGGAGTTAATTTGCCTGAAGGCCTGCTATGATCGCATTTAGCTTTCTCTTAGTTTTATCCCAATTATCATTTAAAATAATGTGCGCATCCCTTTTTAAACTGTCAGGAAGTAAATTTAACTCGTTTCCACTTAAACGTTCCGCAATTTTTTTAGGATCGTCACCCCGTTTGAGCAGCCTTTCTTTCAATTCAGTTCGAGTCGAAGTTGTTACATATAGAAAAAATACTTGTTTATCCAGTTGTTTAATATAGGAAGCAGCCCCTTCAATATTGACAATCAAGGAAACTATATCATTTTTCTTCCAAGCCCGAGCAAGTGCTTCTTTACTCGAGCCATACTGATAGGAGCCGTACCTGACATGTTCAAAAAAGTGTAACTTGCTAAAGCTGGCGTTGTTTTCAAAATAATAGGACTTATTGGCCACTTCCCCTGGACGCATCGGCCGCGTGGTATGAGTAATCACTCGCGGAATACCAAATTTTTTAGTCAAATATTCTGAAATTGTCGTTTTACCTGCACCACTTGGACCAGCAATCAAAATTATTTTTTGCAAAATCCAGCCTCCTTACTTGAAAATAATGAACTTTTATAATACTATCTTTCTATTGTAAATTAAACAATGGGCAAGAGAGGAAGACAAGGTCATATGAAAAAAGAAGACGTAAAAGTAGGGGCAATCGTTAGTGCCAAGTCTGAAGAAGAACTTACGAAGCCCTTTATAGGTAAAGTTGAAAAGATCTACGATAATTCCGCCCTTTTAGCTATTACTCATTATGATCCCGCTGATGAGACCGCGATTAGCGATCTGAATAATAAATTGGTCGTTAATTTCAAGAATTTAAAACCTGCATCTGCAAGCACAATTAAGAATTCTAAGACGGCTACAATTAGCGAGGTCAAGGTTGAAAAACTTAATAAGGTTAAAACGACTGAAAAGAAAAACAACAAGAAATCTGATAAAAAAGCGGTAAAGAAAACCACCAAAAAAGCAGAGAAAAAGACTGACAAAAAGAAAAAATAAATAATTTTTTGCAAAAGTAGCAGGAAGAATACGACCTGCTCTTTTTTTTTGCCTTTTTTTTGCCTAGAATTAGGAAAGATACTAATAAGAAAGAATTCATATGGAGAAGTAAAATTGAAAGAAAAAACACGAACCGTTTTATTCTGGTTCATCCTAATTCAACCATTTTTAGACTTGTACTGGTTTTATAATGGAAAACTGGCTGAGGTTCTGCCGTTTACACTACCTACGATCATCCGAATTCTGGCAATCACCGTTATCGTTGGCATGTTCTTCAGCCAAAAGGAAACTTGGCAAAAGCTAAGTAAAGAAAAGTGGCTAATTGCTTATATTGCCCTATTAGCCATCTATTCTATTCTGCATCTAATTCACGTAAAGAACTTTATCAGTGTTAGCCCCAACGATTACAACTATTCAACAAGTAGCGAAATTTTCTACCTAATCAGAATGGTGCTACCACTAATCGTCATCTTCCTTACCAATGAACTGAATTTTACAAAAAAGCAATTTAGAGAAGTAATCGAAGGTGTCTCCGGGCTATTTTCCTTTACCATCGTTATTTCCAACTTATTTGTAATTTCACTTAAATCCTACGAAACGGGCTTCATTAATTCCAACATTTTCGCATGGTTCTTTAATCCAAGTATAGGCTACTCACATATGGCATCTAAAGGATTCTTCAACTTTGCCAACATGGTCTCAGCTGTGTTGTTCATGCTTGTGCCCCTTATGACCTACTTTCTTTTTACCCACTTCAATTGGAAAACTATTACCTTAAATGTGGTACAAGCCCTAGCCATGATCGAATTAGGCACCAAAGTTGCCGCACTCGGGCTTCTTGGCGGAATTTTTATTGGCCTGGCAATCTTTGTAATTCATAAATATCTGCTTAAGGATATTAAAAAAGGCGGTTGGGCATTTTTAACCGCCATACTGATCGAAATAGGTTCGATCGCAATCTTGCCTTTTGGTCCAGCTACCCAACGTTACAACTACGAAATTTACTTAGCCAAACAATCGGATCACGATTTAAGCAACGAAAAGCGCGAATTGAACGCCGGACTTAAAAAGTACCCTAAAGGAGAAAAGAAAGAAGCATTCCTACGCTACTTCATCAGAAATAATTACCACGCTTATGCTATTAATCCGAGATTCATCTTAAAGAGTTATCCTTACCAATATGACCCTGATTTTTGGATTAAAATGATGCACGAATCTGGGCAAAACCGGATGCAAAATCGTAATGTAGAGGAAGCAATGCTTAATCAAGTTGTCAAAACTAACAATAATAAGCTCGATAAATATTTAGGCATTTCTTATACCCGTGAAACCAATATCTTCAACTTGGAACGGGATTTTGCTTCGCAGATCTACTCTCTTGGTTGGATCGGAATGCTCCTCTTTATTGGACCATACGTCGTGATCATGTTATATGCCGCGTTTGAATGGCTTCGTTATAAAGGCGTCAGGACCTTCTTAAACAGTTCAATGATCGCATCCGTAGCCTGTATGTTATTCGCCGCCTTTTCTTCAGGAAACGTGATGGACTTTTTAACAGCCAGTTTCATCTTAGCTTTCGTGGAAGGCAACTTATTAGTGCAAGTCAGGAAAAACAAAAAAGTAAAAGAAATTAATTAAAGTCAAAAATACCAGATGACCTCAAAATCATCTGGTATTCTTTTACTTTTTATTCTGTTTAATAAATGAAGGATCAGGGATGCGAATCAAATAGTAACGGGTAGCAATATGACCAGCATGCATCCCTATTCCGTTTTGCCAATTTTTCTTATACCTGGCAGTATAAACAGCAACATAGGCACGCTGATACTTCTTATCCATCTGCTTCAATTCGTTTTCTTTATACGGAATTTTCTCAGCGCTAATGTCCATAGCTTTATCGCCATAAACAACTGTAGCGGCATTACTAGAAACAGTTACCTTGTTGCCCGCACGATAATAAGTATAAGTTTGCGTCCCAATCTTCTTCTTGCGTGAATCAATGGTTACGTAGCTTGAATTACCCACACCAGTTTTCATAACTAATGGCTGGTATTGGATCGATGAAGTAATCTTATTGCTATCTTCAAGATCCGGATTATCCAAAAATGTTCTACTAAACATGTAACCTGCTGCCAGAAGCAAAACAAGTACTTCTACTATATCTAAAATAAAATTAGGCCAAGTAAAACGTTTGTGTTGATTGATAATCATCGTAATTCGGCGTTTTCGAATATTTTGAATGATAAACACCAAATAAAGAATAACGATAACCCATAATAAGATACCAAGTAAATTCCAGCTAATCATAACGAAGATCCTCCTGCTGTCTTCTTTATTATATTGTAAAAACAGGAATTTAAGTAGTTTAAAATTCCTCTTTTATTTTCAACTTATTTCTTAGCTTTTGCTTTGGTCCTTGTAGCCCGCTTAGTCGTACTAGATTTTCTAGTTGTTTTTCTTTTAGTTGTAGTTTTCTTTCTACTAGTAGTCTTGCGAGTGGTCGTCTTTTTCTTAGGCTCTGGCTTCTTGTAAGTCCTTACCACTTTGAGTTTTTCCGTGATCCCATCAACTAGTTTAGTAACAATTTCATCTTCATTTGCTAAAATCTCTTCATCCGTAGCAATCTGATCAATACGAAAATGCGAAACATTTACATATTCCGACCGAGTTTCAAAGTAAACGTTAACTTCGTAATCTTTCCCCTCATCAAAGAAATTAGCGATCTTTTTATAATTGCTATAAGGAAGATTAATGATATTAGTTTCCAATGCAAAAGTCACCGGACGCTGACCAGTCACCGCAAGTTCCGTCTGAACCAGCGAATCCTGTTTAAGTGCAGTCACAGTCTCTTTAACCATTTTCTCAGCATAAGACCTAAGTTTAGTTTTTGATTTACTGATATCTGCATATTTAACAGTTTCAAGGTCCTGCAAATAATCTTCTTTTTCAATTTTTTCGGTTAAATCTTTTAAATTAATTTTCAAACCAAATATTCCTTTTTAAAATTAGTTATTAGTCTTTCTACTACAATAATCAAAAATTGCCGTAAAAACAATTTATTTTCTTTTATTTTTAAAAAAACACCTGTTTTTAAAAACAAACTAGCAGTTAAGTTCGAATACAGATTAACGTTTAAATCATCGTGTTTTTGGCATCTTAACTATTGCTTTTAAATAACAAATATTGTATTATTCCAAATGTAAAGACTATTATATCGTTATTTAAAATTTTGTAACATTTGCCCTATTTACAAGCGCTTTCACTAAGTGTAGATTGGATACTGTAAATAGCAAAATTTGATAAAGATTTTTCATTAGTGAAAGGCGAGAAATATGTCGGATAAAGTTTATACAGATTATTTCTATAACTCAGAAGATTTTGACAAGAACCACGCCGGTTACAAAAAGCTTCATATGCCAGAAGATGTAAAGCCTGCTCCACTTATCGTTCCACCAGTACTGAAACCAGATAAGCAAGAAGGTAACGACATTTGGTTCACAATCGATGCACAGGAAGGCGAATTCCAATTTTTGCCAGGCAAGAAGACCCATACGTGGGGATACAACTTCCCAGTTCTTGGTAAGACAATTGTTCTTAAGACTGGTCAACATGTTCATGTAACACTTAAGAACAGTTTACCAGAATTAACCAGTTTCCACTGGCATGGTATGGAAGTTCCAGGTCCAGTTGTTGATGGTGGTTGTCATGCACCAATCTATCCTGGTACTGAAAAGAAGATTGAATTCACTGTTAAGCAACCTGCAGCCTTAACTTGGTTACACGCTCACCCATGTCCATCAACTGCTATGCAAGTATGGTTAGGCCTGGCAATGGGTGTTGTTGTTACTGACGATAACGAAGCAAAGCTTCCTATTCCTAAGACTTATGGTGTTGATGAATTCCCAATCGTCTTACAAGACCGGACATTCCACAAGGATAACCAATTAGATTACCGTGCAGATTACGATCCAATGGGTGTATTTGGTGATACTCCAGTAATTAACGCTGTTGTTAAGCCATACGTTGACGTAACTACCCAAAAGGTACGTCTACTCTTCTTAGGTGGTTCTAACCGTCGTGAGTGGAGATTACACTTTAGCGATGATTTGGTTATGACCCAAATTGCCGGTGACGATTCATTCTTGGAGCACCCAATTAAGTTGACTAAAGTTTTAATTGGACCAGGTGAACGTCAACAAGTTGTTGTTGATTTTGGCAAGTACAAAGACGGCGACGTTGTAAATCTTTACACTGACGACTTCAAATTAGTTGAATTTAGAATTCACAGCTTCAAGAAAGATGATAGTGTTATCCCTGATACACTGTTTACACCTAAAGATCCAGAAGTTGCTCCAGATGCACCAGTCCGTAAAGTCACTATGGACAACCACGATATGATCAACGGCAAGCGCTTCTCAATGCAAAGAATTGATATGAAGCAAAAGCTGATGAGTACTGAATACTGGGATGTAACAAACACCAATGATAAAGAACACGGTATGCTTCACCCATTCCATATTCACGGTGCTCACTTCTTAGTCATTTCACGTAATGGTCATGACCCATATCCTAACGAAAAGAACGTTTACAAGGATACAGTTGAAATTGCTCCACAAGAAACTGTTCGTTTGAAGGTTTACTTCCAAAACGCAGGAGTATTTATGTACCACTGCCACATTATCGAACACGAAGATGCCGGTATGATGGCACAAATCCAAATTGTTGATCCTAAGGAACCAGACAAGAAGTATAAGTTAATGGACATGAAGACTATGACTGAAGACTTTGCTAAAGAAAAAGGTGTTCCAGCAGATGAGGTTTGGATGCCTGGTATGGATGTTGAAGGCATGGACGTTAAAGGTGCTGACGCAAGCTCAAGTGCTAGTCAACATAACTAATTCCTTGCTAACAACATTATGGTTATGATTTAGACAACCCTTTTAAAAATCGCTCACATTTATGTGGGCGATTTTTATTATGTCTTAATTTTTTAATAGTCATACCTAGTTTTTCATGGTTAAATAGCAGTATGAAGAAGAAAAGAAGCTTTAATAAAAAGATAACCTACAGCATAGTTGGAATCATCACGCTCCTAATAATTATAATTGGTTTAGATTTTAACCAAATTAGAGATCAATGGGATTGGATGACCCTGAAACCTAAGCAAGAATTAAATGTACCATTAGAAAATCAGTTTCCAGAACTGCCCAACGGTTGTGAAGTAACGTCGCTTTCAATGTTGCTCAATTATTATGATATTAAAGTAAATAAATTAGAATTGGCGCAAAACATTGATCATGTCCCCTCTTTTACCGACAACGGCAAATATCGTGGCAATCCCCACGTAGGATTCGTTGGCCACATGACCATTGCCAATGCCGGTTGGTGCGTCAGCAATGAACCCTTACAAAAGGTAGCGCAAAAATACACTAACCGCATTCGCAATTTTAGTGGCCATGATTTCGTTCAAGTAATGAAACTAGTCTCAAATGATCATCCCGTTTTAATTATCACCACTACCACTTTCAATAAAGTTAATGACATGCAGACATGGCAGACGGCCCAAGGGACTGTCCACGTGACGCCATCTTCACATGCATGCGTAATCACAGGTTATGATAAAAAGACGCGCACAGTCTACGTAAATAATCCATTTGGCGTAAAAAACGAAAAAGTGAAATGGAATCATGTAGAAAACAGCTACAATCAGCAGGGTAAACAAGCCTTATATATTGCATAAAAAAGAGCAAGCTCCGAAAAGCTTGCTCTTTTAACTTTGAGGCCCGTTTTCAAAAGAAAACGTGTGGACAACCGCTGTTCACATCAGCTTGCCCAACATCGACACTTCCCGTGTCTGCCAGTTAAGGTGGATGTCCCCTATCTTCAAAATATACGCATCTCGCGTTTTTTGTCGACTCGCAGTATTGATTATACTAGCTTTTATTTTTAATGTAAAATTTCTTCTTTTGATAATACCGTTTAGTCCGGTAAAACATTTCCGTACACATAGTTGAAAGCAGCATTCCTAACGCAATCGCACCGGTCACAACCGCAACCCGCAAAATCGCATCACTTGCACTGCGAAGGTTGCCTGAAACTAAAGCCCGCACAGCCTGATAAGCCGGCAGCCCCGGCACCAGCGGAACAATTGCAGGAATATTGAAAACTGTCATCGGACATTTTTTTATTCTCGAAAACAGTAGTCCCAAAATCCCAACAATAAAAGCACCTAATAAATTGGACAACATTCGTCCCATACTAGCACGATTGGCAAACCAGTAAACCATCCAACCAGCGGCACCACTAATTCCAGCTAAATTCAAAGCGCGGTGGGGCACATTAATGGTTAATGCAAATCCTACGGAGGCTAAATAAGAAAAAGCTACATTAATAATTATTTCTAACCAAAATGGCATTTTTTACGCCCCCAAAAACTTAATAACAATACCAACACCACCGCCTAAAGCAAAGGCAGTTAACGCGGCCTCACACATTCGTACCATACCGGAAAGAATATCGCCCACAAACAGATCGCGCAAAGCGTTAGTCAAAGCTAAGCCAGGCACCAGTGTCATAAGGGCACCGGTTAGAATATTATCGGTACTCATACCATGAAAAACATGGGTAATCGCAATTGTTACTAAGGCCATCGTCATGGCGGCAATTAATTCTGACAAGAACCTCACATTCGTAAACCTTTTAAAATAATAAAAAGTAATAAAACCAAGTGCACCGACGATTGCTGCAGCCGGAAAATCGATCCAATCATAATCATCCATAAAAAGCACCATCAAAGTAGCACTTAAAACAGCCGCTCCGACTACCTGCAACCACATTGGGAAATAAGGTATGCCATTAGCAACATCAATAATTTTTTGCTTAAGCTGATCCAAAGTGATTTTTTTAGCAGCAAATTCCCTTGATAATGAATTAACCTGGTCAACCAATTCCAAATTAATATTACGTTCTTTAACCTGCTCTATTCGCGACAGATCACCGCCATCTAAACTCATGATAACGCTGGTTGGAGTTGCAAATACCTGCGGATCATGAACACCGGCATTACGTGAAATTCGCAGCATAGTATCCTCAACCCGGTACATTTCACTGCCGCCTTCAATCATCAACCGTCCAGCAATTAAACATACATCCAATACTTCTTGGTAATATTTTATGTTCTTCTTATCAGACATAGTTTTTCCCTTAAAAAATTAGTCGTTCATCGTTTCAATATCGATGGTTTTATCAACCCAGTCACCACGGAAGAAATCACGCTCGTGGCTGACAATAATTGCTCCACCCGGGAAGTTCACAATCGCCTTACGTAATGAAGCCTTGGTATCTGTATCCAGGTGGTTGGTCGGTTCATCAAGGAAGAGCAAATTCGAAGGCTCAAATTGCATCTTAGCTAATTTAACCTTTTCTTGCTCTCCACCGGATAACTTTTTCAGTGGACTCATTGCCTGTTGAGCGGTTAAACCCATTCGAGCCAATGCACCACGCAATTCTTTCGGCTTTTTACGTTCAAATTCTTCCTGCAGGTATTGCAGTGCAGTCATATTGTTATTTGGCCAAGCCAAATCCTGTTTAAAGTAGGCAATTTTAGCAGTAACAGAAAGTTCATAAGAACCTTTGATGGGCTTGAGCTGACCTAACAATGTTTTAAGCAATGTGGTCTTACCAATCCCGTTAAAACCGGTGATAGCTACTTTTTCATCGCCACCAACAGAAAAATTGAAAGGTTCTTTGACCAGAGGCTTGTCATAACCAATAACTAGATTTTGTGTCTGTAACAAAAGGTTAGAAGCCGTTGCCACGTATGGAAATTCAAACCTTACTTTGCGGTTATTTTTAGGTGGATTCAAAACGTCCATATGCGCCAGTTGTTTTTCTCGTGACTTGGCGCTCTTAGAACGTGAACCGGCCTTATTCTTGCGAATGTAAGCTTTTGTCTTTGTAATCTTACGCTGCTGGTTTGCATATGCCTTCATGTAAGTATCACGGTTAGCATTCTTTTGCCGCAA
>ENA-UOOM01002970-UOOM01002970.1-fermentation-metagenome-genome-assembly--contig:-NODE-2970-length-13048-cov-10.332564_pt1 | contig 13048 bp, 12 predicted proteins | sample MGYA00245781_ERZ724031 | MGnify/ENA primary metagenome ERZ724031 (study PRJEB28704, sample SAMN03018317) | fermentation metagenome | biome: anthropogenic terrestrial biome; feature: soil... | reverse complement strand
TTGCAAAAATATGGAATGTGTCATTCTAGAGAGACAGTTGAGAAATTTATACCCCAAGAGTATTTGACAGCAAGTTTAGAGCAAAGACTTCAACTATTAGCGGGCTTGATAGACACTGACGGATCTTTAAAAAGAAAAGAGAGAAGATATCAATTTACAACTAGTGGCGAGAAGTTAAGGGACGACTTTGTTTCACTAGTGTCCACATTTGGATGGAGAGCAAGTGTTGTAGAATATGAACCTAGACTATCTTCCTCAGGAATACAAGGCAAAAGTAAATATTGGAGTGTATCTTTCAATCCTACACTAGAAATCCCTTGTCAATTAGAAAGAAAACAACTAAAAGAGTTTTCGGAACAAAGACGTATCGCTATTTCAAAAATTGAAAAGCGCGTGCCAGAGGAGGGCAACTGCATTCAAGTAGAGGGCGGCATATATTTGGCAGGCAAGACCTTAAAACCAACTCACAACTCAACTTTAGGTGTATTCTTTATTACTTGGACGATGGGTAGAAATCCAGACAAAGCCAATGTTATGTCTGGTCACTCTGATAAATTGACAGACGGTTTCTTTAGAGAAGCACTAAATGTTATTTCAGACGCAGACACATATAACTGGGCTAAAGTATTTCCAAATAATAGAGTAGAGCGTGTTAATGCCAAAGATGAGATTATAGATTTAAATAATTTTAAGCGCTTCCCTACACTAACCTGTCGTTCTGTTGAGGGCACACTAACTGGGGCAGTGGAAGTAGGAAACATTCTATATTGTGATGACTTAGTGTCAGATTTAGAGGAAGCATTAAATCCGTCGCGCCTCCAATCAAAATGGGAAGCCTATGTTAACCAGTTGAAAGATCGTAAGAAATTAGGAGCAAAAGAAATACACGTGGCAACCAGATGGTCTGTTGCAGATCCAATTGGTAGAATTAAAGAATTGTATGCTAATGATCCAAGATATAGAGAAATTATTATTCCAGCATTAGATGAAAATGAGAAGTCTAACTTTAACTATCCATTTGAAGTAGGGTTTGACGAGGAATACTATTATGATATGCGTAAAACAACAGACGCAGCAACTTGGAGTGCTAAATACCTAGGCCAACCCTATGAGCGTGAGGGCCTATTGTTCCCAGCAGATGATCTTAAATACTTTAATGGCACATTACCACCAGAAAAATCACTAGTCAAAATTTTTGCTTTCTGCGACGTGGCTTGGGGTGGAGGAGACTATGTTTCTATGCCTATTGCCTATGAGTATGAGGACGGAGCAATATATATACCAGATGTAGTATTTACTAATGGAGATAGAAATGTGTCACAACCCATAGTGGCAGGTAAACTAAAACACCATAGACCAAGTGAAACAGAATTTGAAGCCAATAACGGTGGACAAGAATATGCCTATAATATAGATGATATGTTGAAAGCAGATGGCATTAACTTAAACATCAATCACAGAAACAAGCCAGCCACTAAATCTAAACTATCACGTATTATTGAGGAAAGTCCTAATATTAGAGAGGTCTATTTCTTAGATCAAAAAAATAGAACACCAGAATATGAGGCATTTATGCAAAATTTAACATCATTTGTTCAAACTGGTAAAGTTAAAAATGATGACGCTCCTGATAGTATGTCAGGGTTGATGAAAATTAGAAAGACTGTCTCGCGCGAAATAAAAATTTTTAATAGATTTTAGTTGACAAATATGTGTAAATATGTTATAATATACTATAAGAGGGTCTCTTGAGCCAACGTGTTGAGCAAAATATAGTAGACCTAAGGAGGGCAACACCCTCCTCATGCGCTTTGTGCGCACTCATCTCTTTTCTCCTTGTGGGGTGTAGTTCTCACTTAGGTGGGAATTATACTCCTACAAACTAAACTATTGACAAAAGAGATAAAATGTGGTATAATATACATAACAATGGGAGTAGTGTAAACTTTTTCCATTTTAGTGCGTAAAGGAGGATTTAGATGGCATTAGAATTATACGGTCGTAAAAAGTTAACCTTTTCTGGTGCGATCAACAACCTAGACGACGCAAAGAGAGCCATTCAACAAAATTATATTGCTCATACTATTAATGTATTTGAAATTAATTATCTATGGGAATATTATTTAGGTAAACAAGACGTTCGCAACAGAACAAAAGAAGTTCGTAAAGATATTCTTAAAAATACGGTTGTAAATCACGCCAATCAAATTGTTTCTTTCTTCTCAAGTTATGCTTTTGGAGAGGGAACACAATATGTAAAACGTGGACGCAATGTCTACGATATGAAAAATGATACTACATCAGATATTGCCAAAATTAATGCTGGATTAGCATTTAAAGATAAGCAAGCAAATGATATAGAATTGGCTAAGCACTTTTTAACAACTGGCGTGGGGTATAGATCAATTTTTCCAGCAGACGTTATAGAGGAAGAAGAATTACCTATAGATATAGGCGTTCTTGATCCAAGACAAACTGCTGTTATATATTCTACAGATATTATTCCTAAGCCACTATTAGCCTTTAGTTACGTCGAAGAAATAGATAGTAAAGGCGCTAAGGTTTATATCTACTATATTTACACAGATAAATATTATTGGCAAGTTAAGAGTTCTGTTAAAGATAATACATTATCGTGGGTTACTACATTAGACAGTAGAACATTAAATTTAGGTTACATTCCTATTATAGAATATAATGCTAACCCCGAACGACAAGGTGTATTTGAAATAGTTATTCCTATTCTAAATATGATCAATGAAGTTACATCAAATCGTGGTGAGGGAATAGAACAGTTTATTCAGGCTTATTGGAAGTTTGTTAATACAGACATTACAGAGAGTGAATTACTACAATTCTTAAAATCTGGCGCCATCGTTCTAAAATCTGGACGAGACGATAGGTTTCCAAGTGATGTAGATTTAATCAAACAAGAATTAGACCAAAATGGTGTTCAAGCATTTATTGATGACCTTACTCAAAAAATGTATGAGATTACGGGTGTTCCAGATAGGCGTAATGCTACGTCGGGTTCAACTGGCGCGGCAAATAAAACTTCTAACGGTTGGTATGATACCGATAATAAGACGAATGCCTTAGAGGGAATGTTTATCAAGTCTGAAAAGCAATTCTTACGAGTTTTGTTATCAATTACAAAACGTTTAAGTAAAAGGGCAGAGGACTTTAAGAGCACAAACTTAGCAGATATTGATATTAAGTTTAGTAGAAACAAAACAGACAATATACTAGTTAAGACACAAGCCCTAATTCAATTATTAGAAGCAGGGATTAACCCTCGAATTGCTATTAGTGTCGTAGGTTTATTCAACGACCCAGAAGCAGTTTATGAGGAAAGCAAAGAAACACTGGCTGCAAAAGCCAATAAAATAAATACAAATCCAAATCCGTCTGCTGAGACGATAAACACAGAGGAGGAGTAAATTTATGAAAATAGATTTTAAAGCATTATTAGGCGAAAAATATACGGACGAAATCGCCATCGTCTTAGATGGAATATCAGAAAAGTTATTACCAAATGACGGTTCTTACATTCCAAAAATTAGATTTGATCAAGTTAATGAAAAATTAAAAGCAGCACAAGACGAAGCAGAGAAAGTTCGCGTTTCCAAACTATCAGAGGACGAAAAGAACGCTGAAAAAATTGCGAAAGCGGACGCTACTATTAAAGAATTCACGATCAAATCAAACAAGTTAGAAGTAGAAAAGGTATTTGTCAATGCTGGTATTAAAGATTATGCAGCATATATCGATAATATAGTTGGCGAAAACTTAGAAACTTCATTAAGTGTGGCTAAAAGCATAGCAAAAACTGTAACAGATAGTTTGACAGAAAAGAATGCTGAAATTGAAAAATTGAAACTATTAGGAACACCTCAACCACCTGCGGGCGGTAGTGGAGAGCCAAAGAAACCTAATAAGTTAAATTACACAGAATTAGCAGAATTAAAAGCAAATAATCCTACAGAATACGACGCTTACATTGCTACACAATCTACAGAATAGAAATATAAAATGAAAGAGGAAATAAAAAATGGCAAATTTCACAAAATTAGAAAACTTATTTAATCCAGAAGTCTTACAAAGAGGTATCGATCAAGAATACCCAAAATACTTAAAGTATATTCCACTTGCACAAGTAGATACAACTTTAGTAGGTAAGGCTGGAGACACAATTACTATGCCTGCGTTCAGATATACAGGAGACGCAGTAGCAGTAGGTGAGGGAGAGTTAATCCCATTAGACAAACTTGCACATTCAACTCGTGAAGTAACAATTGGTAAATTCGGTAAAGCGATCCAATATACTGACGAAGCAATGTTGTCAGGTTATGGTGACCCAGTTGGTCAAGTTATTAAGGAGCATTCTATTGCTCACGCAAACAAATTAGACAATGAAATTGTAGCAGCATTAAAAGACGCAGTTTTAATTAACAAATATGGTGCTAGTGGCACACTATCTAGCGATGTTATTGCTGACAGTTTAGCACTATTTGGCGAAGATGAACCAGCAGTTTTATACGGATTTGTTACTGCGGCAGACTTAGCAGTTCTTAGAAAGAACGAAGATTGGATTAAAGCAACAGACATTGGCGCGCAAATCTTAATTGCCGGCGTTAGAGGTCAAATTTGGGGTGTTAACTTAATTGTCTCAAACAAATTGGCCGCTGGAGAAATGTTGATTGTAGCACCAGACGCAGTTCGTGTAGTTATGAAAAGAGACGTATTAGTTGAAACAGAGAGATTTGCACGTAAAGGCGTAACTGAAGTTGTATCTACTACTCTTTATGCAGTATACTTATATGATGATAGTAAGGTTGTTAGACTTTCTAAAGAAGCCGCAGATACAATGGTTACCTTATCATTTAACGTAAACGGCGGTAGACCAGTTGATAGTCAAGTTATTGTATCTGGATCAGCACCAGTAGAACCTATGGCTCCAGCAAAAGCAGGATTTGTATTTGATGGTTGGTATGGTGAAGCAGCATTAACTACTGAATTCGACTTCGAAACAGTATTATCAGCAAACGCTACAGCATACGCTAAATGGGTTGCAGAATAATATAGTTTAAAATTACAGTTTTACGGTTCTGTTTAAAAACCGTAACTAACAATTTGAACGGAGGAAAAGTATGGCAATCTTAAACGTTGATTTATTAAAAACTAAATTGCAGGTGACTGACAATAGCCAAGATGGTCTATTACAGATCCTAACCGATCAAGCAAAAGATATTGTTACAAAAGAGTATTTCGGTTATGCTGACATTCCAGAGGACTGGACGTTCCCAGAAAGTTTTACCTATGTAGGTTTAGAAGTAGCCACTTATCTATATAATAAGGTAGGAATAGAGGGGCAAGTTTCACATAAAGAACAAAGCATTGAGAGAGTTTATGCAGAGGGCGGCGTCCCTAGACATCTATTTGATCAATTACCAAGAAAAGCGAAAACATTTGGTTTATGAGAAATCAATTAAAGAACCTAACCTCTATAAATTATAAACATTTATTAGATGAGTTGGTTGAAAAGCAAGATAGCAACGGCTACTATACTGGCGAAAAGGTTAATGTTTATGGTCCAGTCAAACAAATCGGTGTAGTTGTAAATTTTCAAAAAGGAAAAGTGTATAACGAACAATTTGGACTAATGTATGAATATGCTGCAAGTTTACAACATACTGGTTCAAAAGTATTAGTAGAGGGAGATCTAGTTTGGTTACAGACAGACACCTCAAATGATCCAGATTACATTGTAAAAAGTGTAATTCCTAGTTTAAATTCCACTCTATATCATTTAATTAAAAAAGAGGCTTAATATGGCTAACTTAAAAAGAAGTATGAGACTAAGCCCAAGTTCTGTTGGAAAATTGGTTGATCACTTAGAATTAGAATATAGAGAAAAAAGAAAACGAGACATATTATTAGATTTCTTTAATGAAATCAAAGATGATTTAGTAAATATCATTAGAACTAGTATCGAAAATAATGTCGAAAGCCGTGATGGTTATAGTGGTGTAGGAAAACTTAAAGACGGTATTGCATATATTATTGATACAAAAAATCTTGAACTAACCTTGTTTACGGATAACAATAGTGCTGAAAATTATGCAGCATATGTCGAATTCGGAACAGGTGTCGTAGGGGCAAACGGAGATAAGAGCCTAATTGCTCCAGAATTTGGATGGAAACACGACATACACGGTCATGGCCTGTATGGCTGGGTCTACTATGATGAACGTGAGGACAGATTTAGATGGACTAGGGGTCAAGAGGCCGCGCGATTTATGGAATTTTCCGTGCTAGATATAGATAGTTACTTAGAAAAGAAATATCAAACATACAGTTATAAGGGCGGTGTAAAATGATTAATATAGAAAATCAAGTATATACATTAATTAGATCCGCTATTCAACCTTACAGTGCAGAAATAGGCTCAATATACACCGAAAGCCCATCTAAATTTCCTTATGTGTTCTTTACAATGACAAACAATCTTGTATTTGAACGTGGTTCAGATAGTGGAGATATAGAAAATTTTGCAAACCAAAATTTTGAAGTTAATATCTATACCAATGGTGATGACAAAAAGAGTTTAGCCAATTCTATTGCAGACACAATAGACACTAAACTAAAGACATTAGGTTTTAGACGAGTATTTTACTCGACAGTTCCTAATTTTAGGGACAACAATATTTACAGACTTATTCTACGCTATAGAGTTATCGTAGGAAAAGACAATACTACGTATTACGTATAAAAAAATAAAATAAAAATTATGGAGGAACATAAAATGGCAATTTTAACTCATCAAACTTATTTATTCTCAGGCGCAACTGCTTTAGCATTAACTAAGTTAATCGACATCAAAGATTTCCCTGCATTGATTGAACCAGCAGAAGCAGTAGAAACAACTACTCTATCAGATTTGGCTCAAACATATATTAAGGGTATTAAAAGTTCTAGTGGTCAACTAGACTTTACCGCTAACTTCACTGGCGAAGCGTGGAATATATTACAGTCAAGAGTATCAACAGACACGTTTTTCGAATTAAGACTTAGTGATGGTTCAGTATTTGAATTTCAGGGTGCATTTGATGTATCATTATCTGAGGGTGGCGTAAATGCTCCTGTAGAAATGGTTATATCTGTATATCCATCAAGTGAAATTACTAAAAAATTTGACTAATAAAATTATAAAGGAGAAGTAGAAAATGAAAGAACAATTTATCTTAAATGGCAAGAATGTAGTCATTCCAGAATTTACATTCAACACAGTCGTTCAATTAGAGGAAATGGGAATTTCTTTAGCAGAGTTTGGTAAATCTACTCTTAGATTTGTCAGAGCAGTAATCGCTGTGGCATTAGATGTTTCTGAAAAAGAAGCAGGGATTGCAATTGACAAATACGTTATAGACGGTGGAAATTTAACCGAATTATTTGAGGTAGTATCACAGTCAGTAGTAGACAGTGGTTTTATCAAAGCCCTAACGAGCAACAAAGAGTAAGTTCTAACGAACAAAAGGTAGTAAATGAGGACAATTATGAGAGTATAACTGACCTTATTAACAAAGTCTACCTGCCTCAAGCATTATCAATAGGTGTGGATTACAAAGACTTTTGGGAATTAACGCCAAAGAAACTACAACCGTTCGTTAAAGCAAAAGAACAAGAACTCCAATTACAAACGAAAATGGTAAACTATGAGGCGTGGCTAAATGGTCTATATATTAGACAGGCTATCGCCTCTGTTTTTTCTAAAAACGGTAAATACCCAGAAAAGCCTATTGAAACTGGCTCAACTGACAGCAATTCTCAAAATACCGAGATGGACTTCAAAGCAAAATTTGAAGTATGGGCAGCAATTCACAATGAAAAATATAAAAAGTAAAGCGGGGGTAATATATAATGGCATATGAAGTAGATAGATTAGAGATAGTTATTGAGACGGCTACACAAAAAGCCAATAAAGAATTAGACAAGTTAATATCTAAACTAAACCAAGTTTCTACTTCATTAAGATCTGTTGCCACCGCTGCACAACAAATTAGTAAAGCAAATGAAACAATTTCTAAGTCTACTCAAAAAGTAGACAAAGAGATGGGTCAACTTAATGCCGAATATACTAAGGTTAAATATAATGCAACAGAAGTCAATGGTGAAATCAATAAACACGGCACTGGATTTAAAGCCACAAAAAATAGCCTACTACAATTACGTAAAGCCCTATTAAAGATTTTAAGTTTAGTATATGTTATTAGAAAAGGCTGGAATTATATCAACAAAGCCTTAGATTTCGGCGAAACAATAAACTTATTCCAAACTGTATTTAGAAAGATCGGTTTAGACGCTGGTGAACAATTCGAGTTTGCTTTCTTAGAAAGAGCAGAGGAATTTAGAGACACATTAGCCAGTGTTTTATCTCTCGATCCAAATGAAATAATGAACTATATGGCCAACTTTACACAAATGGCCAATTCTATGGGATTAGTAAGCGAAAGTGCTTATAGAATTTCAGAAAGTTTAACCTTATTAGGTGCTGACGTAGCCTCACTGTTCAATATAGACATAGATAAGGCTATGGAACGTTTAAAAGCAGGTCTTTCTGGTCAAATTCGTCCAATGAGAATGCTCGGTGTAGATATTTCTAAGACAACATTGCAGATGACGGCATTGAAGTATGGTATTACCGACAGTATTGAAACAATGGACGCTGCGGCTAAGGTTCAATTAAGATACTTGGCAATGACAGAACAATTAACGATTGCAATGGGAGATATGGCAAGAACACTTGATAGCCCAGCCAATCAATTAAGAATTTTAAAGCAACAGTGGACTAACTTTTCTAGAACACTAGGGACAGTTTTTGTTCCTATGATTACCAAGATTTTACCTGTTTTAAACGGTTTAGTAATGGCTTTAGGAAGTTTAACAGGATCTTTAGCAGAAGTAGCAGGTTACTCTGACCCAGATTTCACAGATGAAACTATTTATGCACTAGAGGGCTTAGATGACGCAGCAGATGAAGCAGACGACACCCTACAAAAATTAAAAGCCACTTTAGGTGGATTTGATGAATTAAATATATTATCTACATCTGGTGGTGTTGAAGATAAGACTGGTTCGGGCTATGCTACTCTCGATGAGGCAATTTTAAAATCAAATGAAGCCTATATGAAAGCATTGAATGAACAAATTGACTTAATGAATGACAAAGCAAAAGAATGGCAAAATAGATTTAAGACTATTCTTCCTATAATTTTGAGTATTAGTGGTGCTGTTTTAGGTTTAACAGTGGCTATTAAGGGTCTAGTGGCAATAGGTGGATTACTTACGGCCTTTACCGCCGCTGGTGGAGGGCTTAAAGGTTTAACTTCTGCTATTCCGTTACTTGGTAAATTGGCAGCAGGTTTTAAAGGTATAGGTGCTGCAATTAAGGTTGTGGGAGCAGCATTAGTAGCAAATCCTATCGTAGCAATTATTGCTGCAATAGTGGCAATATTAGTATTACTTTATACAACTAACGAGGATTTTAGAAATAGTGTAAATAATTTATTCAAACAGTTTCAACCAGTGATTGACGCATTAGTTAATGGGTTTAAGACATTGTGGAATTCCTTAATGCCAATCTTTATGGGATTAAAGGACACTTGGCAAGAGTTTGGCACAATCTTAGCAAAAGTTATAGAATTTATTACACCTGTCATTACGCTTTTTGCAAACCAATTTGCAATTGCCATCACATTTATTATGAATGCACTGGCTGGAATTATTGACTTCTTAGTGGCAGTATTCTCTGGAGACTGGGACGCGGCTTGGGCGGCGATTATGGGAATTTTTGAGGATTATTGGAATGCACTTGTAGATACATTTAATAATATTGCAACATTCTTTGCTCCAATTATTGATTGGGTAGTAAATGCAGTCAAGGTTGCTTGGGAAGCCATTGCTTCATTCTTTGATGGTGTTTGGCAATTCCTATTAGATGGCTGGAATGCTTTGTGGAAAGGTATAGAGACAGGTATTAATTGGGTTATTAACCTTATTGCTTCAATGATAGAGGGTGTAATAGTATTCTTTATTAGACTATTTACAGAACCTAAAGAACTATTGAAAGATATAATCCAATTTGCAGTTGATACATTTGAAAACTTTAAAACTATTATAGGCAATATAGTAAATGGTATTATTAACTTTTTTAAACCACTTGGAGACTTTTTTGGGTCAATGTGGGATGGATTAGTTGATGGTTTAGTAAAGGCTTGGGAATTTATCAAAAATATCTTTAAAGGTATAGGAGATTGGTTTGGAGACCTAGGTTCTGGTATAGGTAAAGTGTTTAAAGATTTAATCAACAAACTTATAGATGGTATAAATGCTGTTATGGAAGCACCATTCAATGCTATTAATGGTATTCTAAGTAATATTAAAGGTATAAGCATATTAGGTGCAAAACCATTCGATTGGGTTGGCACTGTTCCTGTTCCACAAATTCCAAAACTGGCAGATGGTGGTATCGTAGATTATGGGCAACTATTCGTTGCACGTGAGGCTGGGCCAGAATTGGTGGGTGGCTTTGGCAATAAGACTGGTGTAATGAACAATGAGCAAATTGTAGAAGCGGTAAGTGCAGGTGTTGCAGAAGCCGTAGCACAAGTTATGAGCCAAGTGAACTTCGGTAGTGATGGTGAAAGGAATATTAACGTATTCTTAGATGGACGCCAAATTACAAGTGCTGTTGAGCAAAATAGACGACAACGCGGTGTAAGTATCGCAAGAGGGGGGAATAAGTAATGGCTTTAATTACAATTAATGGGGTCGCACTTAAAGACCCCTCCACTTACAGTGGACAAACTTCCACACTTGTGGACGGTGGACGTAACACTGAGGGCTTCTTTATAGGCGACGTAATTAGATACGATATGGCTAAAGTAGAGGCTTCTTGGAAAATACTATCAGACCTAGAATGGTCTAATATATTAAAATTATTCAATCCTACATATGGGGGAGCGTTTATAGTAAGCGTGACATTTTTAGACCAAGTTACAAATACTTATCAGACACGTGAAATGTATGTATCCGATAGAAAATCATCAATAAAGGTGATCAAAGAGGGCAATAAGATATATTACCAAAATCCAAGTTTAAGTTTAGTGGAGGTGTAAAGTATGAGAGAAGTTAGTCAAAAATGGCTAAATAATCAAAATAAAACTTTAAGAGATCAGGGACTTTTACGCCTTGACTTTTTAAGTGCACATAACAATAATGCCTATGCCCATATTATTCCTATGGGCTCAGACGCTAACAAATCTAACATAAACGAAATTAAAGAAATTTACCCATACGGCGCGCCAACTAAAAATTTAGCAATGCCAAACTTAATGGGTAAAACTGAAATATCGGCTGGCGTATATCGTCTCTATGATGAAAATGGTATTACAATAGACTATGATTATTGGACAGGAGAGTATAACTTAAATGGGACAACAATTAGTCAAGGCGGTTTAAAGGTTACACAAGACTTTGTAATACATAGCACGCATACATACTCCTATAAATATATTTCTGGAACAAAAAGCAGTATTTTTTCAACTCAATTCTATTCAGCACCAGATGATTTATTTAATATAGTTGTATCTGCAAATGACACATATAGTAATACTCAGTCAGTGTCAAATAGAGTTGGTTTCATAAATATTTATTTCGAGTCATTAGGAACAACTTTCACCAACTACAAATTCAAACTTCAATTAGAAAAAGGCACAACGGCAACCGACTATGTTGTTCCTCAACCAAATACAGGTTATGTTTCTAGTGCTATAACAAACCACGATGGAACATTAACCCCCGCGGGATCAAACTACTACACTTTAGATCAACCTATTGCCGAACTAAATAATCACACACTTAGAGAAGTGTTTGAAAGTAATAGAGTTAATTTATTAGATACTAACCCAGAAATTTATCAAGGGACTTTGATAGGTAATGAGTTTACAATAACAACTGGATTATATGCCGCAGTATTCAAAGACAATTCAATTATAGGCGATATATATTATCGTTATTATGATGTGATTGCAATGACAGATAATATTAGTTATGTCGCAAGTGGAGGTTCTACTACTTTATTAAGAACAGAAAACTTACAAATTGGGCAAAGATATGTTAGAAGTGGATTTGAAAATTCACCTAGTATTAGGTATCATATGTTTTTAAGTTTACCTTTATATTCAAAAGTACAAATCAATCAAGCATTTCAAATAAATGTATCTACACTAGGTATTGACCACTTAACAAAAGAACGAATGGACTATTGGTTTAGCGTGTATCAGGCCGCCAAGGTTGTGCCAATAGAGGTTAACGTTGAAAACTATCGTTCACCTTTAAACGGCCTAACAATAACTTGGTCTGAAAACTTCGGTCACGCGGTAGACTATTCAATAGAATATAATGGCGAACTTTACAATTACTATGGCAATACAAAAAAGACAGTCTTTGTGCCAATTATAGTAGAAAATACGCCTGACGCGAATTTTAAAATTAGGGTTCACAAATGGTCTCAAGGAAACGTCCCTATAAGAATAGAGCGCATATTCGTAGGACTACACATTATTAACTATCAAGATAGGATTTTCAGTTATACAAAAAAACGTGTTAACGACGTATTGTCCTTAGAATTACCTCAAGATGAAATCAATTTTGAATTAAGTAACATTGACAGAATGTTTGACCCATTATGGTATAACTCATACTTCAAATACTTAAATGAAAAGACTGAAATTAGAGTTTATAGTGGCTTTAGATTAGACGGCAAAAACGACGAATGGATCAAGAATGGCACATTCTATTTAACCGATTGGAAAGCACCAAACAATAGCATTACCGCAAGTTTTACGGCGCGCGACATTTTAAATTTACTTGACGCCGACGAAATGTATAGTAAGTCTGGAGCATTGACTTTAGACGATTATTGTGATATAATATTAGGTAGAGACTATAAGGGTGTAGACAATTTTGAGGACTACAATTTACCTGT
>ENA-UOOM01002968-UOOM01002968.1-fermentation-metagenome-genome-assembly--contig:-NODE-2968-length-13055-cov-20.561846_pt1 | contig 13055 bp, 12 predicted proteins | sample MGYA00245781_ERZ724031 | MGnify/ENA primary metagenome ERZ724031 (study PRJEB28704, sample SAMN03018317) | fermentation metagenome | biome: anthropogenic terrestrial biome; feature: soil... | reverse complement strand
TGATTCATAATCATGAGGTCGGGGGATCATGCCCCCCTCTCGCTACTTAATAATCAGGCAGTTGCAAATATGGAAATTGCAACTGCTTTTTTATTTGCACACAATTTGCGCACATTTATTCTCATACAATATCATCCGAAGACTATTCAATAAAACAAATTATTATTTAGTCTTCACTTAATGAGTCGTAAAGTAATAAAGACAATTGACATTTAACTTAACCAGTGGACGAATGTACAAAGGCAAACTTTTATAAAGTTAGCTAATAAACGATATTGTTGTTATATTTGTAGTTAATCACAGAAAATATGAATTAGGAAAGAGTTGATTCCCTATTTTCTGCCAACGAAAGTTTTTTACTAACGAAATTAAATAAAAGATAAAGTGTTTACATTAGCAATAGTCGGCTGCGGATATTTAGCAGAAATCATTACAAACGGTGTGATCAATAACTTACTGCCGGATTATCATTTAACAGCCGTCATGTCTAGATCGGAAAAAAATGCAAATAGAATTGCAGATAAAATCAACCGTTCAAGTTTGGGATACAGTTGCAAACCTTATACAGATATAGATGAGTTGCTTGAATTGAAACCCGATTTCATCGTAGAAACCGCTTCTCCAAGTGCATTCAAAAGTTTTGCGGTGAAAGCATTAAAAAATGGATCTTCAATTGTTACGCTTTCTATTGGCGCCTTTGCCGATAATGATTTTTATGATGAAGTGGCAACAGCGGCAACAGAAAACAGATCACGTGTTTATATTGCATCGGGGGCTATTGGTGGATTCGATGTGCTACGCACAGCTACACTGATGGGAAATGCATCGGTAACCTTCAGCACTGAAAAAAATCCTGGTCCGCTTAGGCATACATCCTTATACGTAGAAGATTTACAACACAAAAAACAGGAAGTTTTCAAAGGAAACGCGACGCAGGCGATTGCAGTGCTTCCAACACAGGTAAACGTTTCGGTGGCCGCCTCCATTGCATCTGTTGGACCGGAAAACGTAGATGTTTCAATTACTTCGATTCCCGGTTTTGTTGGAGACCGGCATAAAATACGGATTAAAAACCAGCAAGTGGATGCACTTATTGATGTTTACAGCAGCACACCCGAAATAGCTGCCTGGAGCGTGATTGAAACATTACAAAATATTGTTTCTCCGATTGTATTCTGAAATATTTTTCAGTACTTTTTCGCTTAAGCGGTCGAAAGCCTGGCGTGTCCTTCCGGATGATACGTTCATGCACCTAACGTTCGGATGATTCAAATACTTTTCGTTTCCTAATGCGTCGAGGCTGTCACAATAGCAACGGTTGTCTTTTTCAAGCCATTTTGCAAAAGGTGCTTCATCCCATGCGGGTGACAATCCCGTATTGAACAATATTTTATGATTTCCTAATTGTTCAAACTCTTTTTCATGCAGCAAGATCGTGTTTTTGTTTAAACAGCAAAAAACGGCATCGCATGTCGATAATAGTTCCGATAAATGTGAAAAACGATAGCCTTTTTCTTTAGCGTTGGTCTTCTCGCTACGAGAGAAATAGGAAATATCTGCACCAAAAAAGTGTAAAGCATCAGCTATCATCCCACCTGATTTTCCCAAACCGATAATCCCACATTTAAGCCCCGTAATCTCTTCAGGCAGGCCGTTCCACGGTTTTTCGGGCAAGTTCTCTAAAGATTTTCCGAAACCGTGTAAACAACGCACCAGCTCGCTTATAACGTACTCAAGCACACCTTCGTCTCCATAATCCCGAATTCCGGTTACCGTAATTCCACGAGAATTGGCATACAGAATATCTACGTTAGCACTTTCGGGTGAGTAAAGCGAACAACACATGCCGATGTATTTGATATTTGGGCAACTTTCTATTGCATCTTTATCAAGAGTTGATGTGTAACTTAAAAGTACGGCATCTGCATCGCCAATGCGTGAAATGATTTCGTTGTTATCTGTGGGGATATCATCATACATAACCACTTGTTTTGCAAACGATGATAACGCTTTTTCTGCAGCCGGAACAAGACTAATTGGCTCAATAGCCACTAATTTTTCAAACATTTCTTTTTTTGCAAAGGTAGTCCTTTTTAAAAGAGAAACAAAAATACTTTATAACCAAAGTGTTAGGATTAAATGCTTGATATGTTGAAGAATTGTCTCCGGAGAGTGATTTATTTCTTTTAATCTTTTCCTTCCTCCATCATCAACCTTTTCCACTTAAAATAACCAAAAACAGAAATAACAGCATAAATAGCAAATAGTGCACCGGTGTAATTCAAGTCTTTCCAAAAATACAGTGTGCTGGACACAACATTCACTACAAACCAAAACCACCATTGTTCGATATATTTGTGCGCCAGCATCCACATCCCCAGAATACTTAATGCCGTTGTAAATGAATCGCCATAAGGTACCGGACTGTCTGTGTAATTAACTAAAATGAAAGCAATCAAAGCAAATATAGCGATCCCAATTACCGATAGTGGTAATATGAATCGGGTGGGAGTATGTGAAATTTTAGTTTTATCTTCCGAATTTTTACTTCTTGTCCAAACAATCCAACCGTAAATGCTGGCAATGAAATAATAGACATTTATGCCCATATCGGCATAAAATTTCGATTGATAGAAAATGAAAATATATACCACAGGCATAACCACACCAAAAAGCCAGAGCCACTTATTGGCTTTGTATTCGAGATACAGATAGATAAGTCCGATTACGGCACCGATGATTTCGAGTGATTGCATACTAAACGTTTTAATGTTTAACGTTTGATATTTAAAGTTGCGGACTGCGATGAATAAACCGCAGCCCGCAAAGTCCCCTTTAGTAGGGGATTAGGGGTTTAAAAACTTATCGTTAACCTTGCCATGTAATTACGCGTGGCTTGTGGATAATAGCCAATATAATTTATTGTACTACCGTCTTCGAAAGCGTCGGTAGCTGCCCACCCGTTGGCAATGTATTCCTTATTAAACAGATTGTTCACAAACACCTGTAAAGCAATTTTTCCAACAGGCGTTTTGTCGAAAGTGTATCCGGCAGAGAAGTTACTCACGAAATATCCGTCAATGGATGTTGCATCGTTCGATGTATTGTCGAGATACTGTTTTCCAACGTATTTACCTAGTAAATTAAAATACAGTGCTTGCAGGGGTTGGTATGTCAAACTTGCCATGCTTACAACATTGGGCGAGTATGAAATATCCGTAGTCTCAAACGATTCTGTTTTCTGTCCAACCCAATTCCAGTCACTATCGTATAAATCGAAATATGCCGTATAGTTTTTTATTTTATTTTGGCTCAGTATAGCGTTGGCATCCAATCTGAATTTATTTTCAATAAAAGGAACAGATACTTCCAGTTCAACACCTCTCCGATAACTGTCTTTTACATTCTCCATCAGTTTGTAACCTACGTCGTTGAGTCTTCCGGTTTGAACCATTTGGTTGTTGTAATCCATGTAATATAGATTTACACCCAAATTTACACCATTTTTACTTAAAAAACGGTAGCCAAGCTCGTAGTCAATCATTTTTTCTGGTCTGATACGTTCCTCACCTCCACCACCTTTTATACTTTCTTTCAAATCGGTACGGAGTGGTTCACGTTGTCCAACAGCTACAGAAGCATAAAGATTATTGCGATTATCAATTCGATAGAAAACACCTGCTTTAGGGTTAAAAAAGTTGTATTTGAAATCCTGAGTAATATCTACCATATCATCATCTATCCCACTGAAACGATAATTAATATTCCGGTATTGAACATCTCCATAGAGCGAAAGCTTCTCATTAAGCTGATAATCCGCTTTCGTGAAAAAGTTGAATTCTCCTTTTTCACCCACGTTCCTGTACCACTCATAATTTTCGGGAATGTTTTGGTTGAATTTCACCCATGGGAGTTTTCCGTAATGGTCTCCGTCGTAAAAGCTGTATGTGCCGCCAAAAATCCAATTCAGGGCATTTTTTGTATAACTAAGTGAGAGATTTGCTACGTAGAAATCGTTGCGCATTAATTTCTGCCGGATAAGTTGCGAACGTGAATAGGTTGTTCCATCCACTGTTTGATCGGGCAACCCGTATTTCGAAAACTTATCGCCACGCTTGAAATCGCCGTATGGATCGGAACGATAATTTTCGTAATAACCGAAACCGTTATTATAGCTCAAGTTAGTGTTCAGAGATAAGTAATTATTCAGTTCACGCGTGTATAGGAGTTGGACGATATGTGAATAATAATTATCGGTTTCGTTGTCATAGAAATGCACATTGTCTGCCTCGTCGAGGTATTTTCCAGCCGGATTATATCTTCTTCCGTATTTTTCCAAATCTTCAGGAGAAATACCCTCCCACGTGATTCCGGTCTTCTGTTCTCCATTAATGTAACTCAGTCTGATCAGTTGATTATCGGTATAATGAGAAAGTGCTGCATACAAGTTTCTATGATTTACAAATCCATTTCGGATATATCCGTCGCCAAAGTTTCGCGAGTAACGCGCATCAAGTGACAGACCGTTTTTAAGAATTCCAGTTCCGGCGGCAATGGTGGAAGAAAACGTGTTGTAACTTCCAATTGAAGTGGATGCTTCACCATAAGCTTCAGATCGTGCACCTACGGTCTTCATCGAAATACTGGCTCCGAAAGCCGCTGCCCCGTTTGTTGAAGTTCCCACGCCACGCTGAACCTGGATGCTTTGCAAAGACGATGAAAGATCGGGTAAATTCACCCAATATACCTCCTGGCTTTCAGGATTGTTCAACGGCATTCCGTTCAGTGTAACATTGATGCGTGTTGCGTCTGTTCCGCGAATACGCATTGAACTGTATCCTAAGCCCGTTCCATCTTCACTGAACGATACCAGCGATGGCATATTTTGCAGAATAGCCGGAATATTTTTTGCGGCATTTTCTTTTTTAATATCAGCATGAGAAACGTTACTATACGCCATGGGCGTATTCTTTCCGGCTCGTGTGGCTGAAACCACAACTTCTTCCAGATGTACGTTTTTTAAACTGTCGGGTTGTTCGTCTGCCTGAGCAAACAATGAAAGATTCAGAGCTAAAAGCCCTGTAAGAATAAATACCTTTTTCATTTACAAGTGAATTTTTATGACACAAAAATTATATGACTTTTGCATCGGATTAATAAATAAAAAAGGGGATTTTGAAAGACTTACCTAAAAAACAAAGCCACTTTAGAAGTGTGCTTTTACTTTTTCCTCCGCCGGCATTATCCGGATCAGGTATTTGGGTATGATCTCAGCCCGTTATTATGTGGCACCCCTGTTGTTTAATGAAACAAAGGTACTTTAATTTTGTTCACAGACCAAGCTATACGCCTTTTTTTAATGTCCCGGTAATAAAAATTTTATCATAGATGGCTTTAATAGCCGTTTTATTTGTAATTTCGTTTTTTCATTTCAAGATTCAATCATTGGTATTGTTTTGGCTGATAATATGAGTGAAGAAGAAAAAATTGTTGCAGAGGAAAGGATGATAGAGGATGAGTTTCAGGCACTTATCCACGATTATTTAAATTCGAATCACCGGCGTAAAGTGGAGATTATTACCAAGGCTTTTAATATGGCCAAGGAAGCCCACAAAGGTTCACGCCGACGTTCGGGAGAGCCGTACATTATGCATCCGCTGGCTGTTGCACGTATTGTTTCCAGAGAAATGGGACTTGGCTCAACATCTATATCGTCTGCATTACTACACGATGTGGTTGAGGATACCGATTATACAGTTGAAGATTTAAAAGTAATTTTTGGAGAAAAGATTGCTCAGATTGTTGACGGACTGACTAAAATTTCACACGGAATGTTTGGAGAGAATGTATCTGCACAAGCAGAGAATTTCCGCAAACTACTGTTAACCATGTCGGAAGATATTCGTGTTATCCTCATAAAAATTGCCGATAGGTTGCACAACATGAGAACCTTATCGTCGATGACACCAGCCAAACAATTTAAGATTACCGGTGAAACCATGTATATTTATGCCCCGTTGGCACATCGATTGGGGCTATTTGCCATAAAAACCGAGCTCGAAGAACTTTGCTTTAAATACGAACATCCTGAGTCTTATGCGGAACTTGAGAAAAAGGTTGAGATGTCAGCTCAGGAGAGGTATGAAATCTACGAGAGTTTTGCTGAGCCGGTGGTAGAGGCGCTTGATAAGATGAATATTGAATATGAGATGCGTGCTCGTGTAAAGTCTCTTTATTCCATCTGGAAGAAAATGCAGGCCAAAGGTATCGATTTCAATGAAGTTTATGACCTTTTTGCGGTTCGGATTATCTTTGAAATATATCCCGGAATGGATGAGAAAAAGCAATGTTGGGATATCTATTCTGCTATTACCGATATTTACAAACTTCGTCCAGATCGTATTCGCGACTGGGTAAGCCATCCTAAAGCCAACGGCTACCAGGCGCTTCACCTTACGGTGATGGGTCCCGATGGAAAATGGATAGAAATTCAGATTCGCAGTCGGCGAATGGATGACATAGCAGAAAAAGGTTTTGCCGCTCATTGGAAGTACAAGGAAGGTCGAATAGAAGAGGACAATGAACTGGAAAAATGGCTTAAGACTGTTCAGGAGGTGTTGGCAAATCCCAACCCCAACGCCATCGATTTTCTTGATACCGTGAAAATGAACCTGTTCGCTTCTGAAATTTTTGTTTTCACTCCCAAAGGTGAAATAAAAACATTGCCGCTTGGCGCTACCGCGCTCGATTTTGCATATAATATTCATACTCGCATAGGTGATCACTGTCTGGGAGCGAAAGTAAATCATACATTAGTTCCGCTTAGTCAGAAACTGAAGAGCGGTGATCAAGTAGAGATTTTAACATCTCAATCGCAACAGCCGCAGCCTGAATGGCTTAACTACGTAACTACAGCCAAGGCACGAACAAAAATTGAAGCGGCCCTTCGCCGACAGAGACGAAGAATAAGCGAGCGCGGACAAAGAATGTTGGCAGAATTTATAGGTGAAGACCAGCTCGACAATACCTTGTACAATAAAGCGCTGAATTATTACAAAGTAGAAAAAAGAGAAGATTTGCACTATGGACTTGGCAGCGGCGATCTGAAACTTCCGGATACCAAAGAAAAACTACTCAAACAACGGGAAACGGCAGAACCCAAACAAGACAACTTATTCGTCCGCTACATGAAGCAGGCTATGAGTGGTTTCAAAAAAGTACCGGAAGACAATAAAGGACATGAAGTTGCCAGTGCAAGTGGTTCTGCTAAAGGAGGAATTGACAAAAAATCGATTTATAAATTACAGGAAATCAGTTTCAGGAAGAACTTCATTGTTGCTTCTTGCTGTAATCCGCTGCCGGGAGATGATGTCTTTGGATTTATTACCGATAAGAATGAAGTGGAAGTTCATAAGCGATCCTGCGAGACGGGAATAAAACTCAAATCGAGTTTTGGAGAAAGGATTGTTCAGGTAGAGTGGAGTGATTATAAACAATATTCTTTTTTATCGTCTATTGTTTTCACTGGAATCGACAGGATAGGGATCTTAAATACGATATTGTCTAAACTGGCAGAAGATATCGTTGTAAATATTCAAAGTGTGAATGTTACTTCAAAAGATGGTATTTTTGAAGGAGTTTTTCATGTTCATGTGCACAGTGTGGAAGACGTTAATGTATTGATTTCCAAAATAGCAAAAGTGGACGGCGTTACCACCGTCCACAGAGCTTTAATTTAATTGAGTATTTTTTTATTTTCGCTTTTTTCCTCCAAACAATTTACCTGTGATCTTTTTTGCAGCGAAAGCAAGAATGGCAGGCTTAGCAACTCTCCATGCTACACCACCTATCAAAGGCAAGTTAGAAAGCGCTAGGTTTAACCAGGGATTTCCCGGTTTTTTTGTTTTAAAGGGAACAACGGAAGACGATGAACCATAAGACAGAGTGTCTACTGTCTCTGTAAACTTGTTCTTAATGCTTGATGCTACACCTTTAGTTAGCATCGAGCCCCAATTATCTGCCAGATACTGAATCTGGTAGCCTAATCGTTGTCCTGAAATTGCGCGTTCTTCCCGCAGTTTTTTCTTTTCTAAGTGGAGTTCGTCGAGTGGAGTGAGTTTGTAACTTTTCATCAGCTTTTAGTTGTGTATTTAACCTCCTCGTCTTCCTTACGTTGTAGAAAATCGATTACAGAATTAATAATAGAGTTCTTTAATGGTTTTTTTATCAACAATAAAACTAAGGTAATGACAACTGCTCCTAGCGTGACAGCACCAAAACCTTTCCAGTTACTATCAAAAACGTCTCCTAAATAAAATCCGAGAGTAAGAAGTGCCAATGCCAATATAAGAAAAATGAAACTTCCCAGAAATATGGCAAGGGCTGTTGATGCCGCGCCCTTGCTCGCTTTTTCGAAAGCTTCGAGTTTTACAATTTCAATGGTGTTTGTTACATAACTTGTAACATCGCCTTTTATCTCTTCAAATAAACTAGTAACCGTTTTATCCTCCATCGAAGTGGTGTGTTAAAAGTGAGAAAATCTTAGTGCTTGGCTAATTCCTTTTTTGCGATTTCTGCAATGTCGTCAATGTCTTCTTTCAGATCGTTAACTTCGCTTTTTCCTTTGTAAACAGCCGATTTTACATTGGCGCGTACTTTGTCGGCAAATGCGTTTGCTTGCTCAAGCCATTCTTCTTTTTTGTCACTTCCCATAATGTAGCCAACAGCTGCTCCAAGTGCAACACCAATTCCTAATCCAAGTAATAATTTTGCTTCTGATTTCATAATTTTGTTTTTTAGATGTTAATAGTCTGTTTGTTTTGAAATGTCTTTTTTCAAAGTTGTCTATTAATAAAACGTTTTTTTTTTGAAAATGTTTACTCGTCCCGGAAAAAGTTAATTTGTCAGCTCTCGATAGGTTCGCCAAAAAGAGTTGCAGCAGTGGATCCGGTGACTTTAACTTTTACGAATTCTCCAATTCTGTGATTTTTCTTGTCAAAGATTACTACTTTATTCTGATCGGTTCTTCCAAAAAGCTGTTCACGTGATCGTTTTGAGAAACCTTCTACAAGTACTTCGAATTCTTTTCCTACATCTTGTTCGTTACTTTTTTGGGATAATTCAAGCTGAAGATCAATGATTTCCTGTAAACGGCGACCTTTTACATCTTCCGGAACATTGTCTTCCATCTTTTTCGCGGCATATGTGCCCGGACGTTCTGAGTATTTAAACATAAATGCCGAATCGAAACCTACCTCCCGCATGAGTGAAAGTGTATCCTGATGGTCTTTTTCCGTCTCACTGTGAAATCCGCACATAATGTCTGTCGAAAGCCCACAGCCGGGAATAATGCGTTTAATAGCGGCAATACGCTCTAAATACCATTCTCTGTCGTATCTCCGGTTCATTAGCTTCAACATACGTGAGCTTCCCGATTGTACCGGCAGGTGAATATAATTGCACAAATTTCTGTATTTAGCGATGGTTTCCAGTGTTTTGTCGTTCATATCCCAAGGATGCGACGTGGTAAACCTGATGCGCATCTTAGGTGCTTCTTCAGCAACCATTGACAAAAGATCCGAAAAATCAATGATTCTGTCACCATCTACATATTTATAAGAATTTACGTTTTGTCCCAACAGCGTTGCTTCACGATAACCTTTGTCTTTCAGATCTCGAATTTCGTTCAGAATGCTTTCCGGCTCACGGCTTCGTTCACGACCGCGGGTAAAAGGAACAATACAATAGTGACAAAATTTATCACATCCGCGGGTGATGGAAACAAATCCTGAAATATTTACCCCGCCCATTTTCAGGGGAATAACATCTTTATAGGTTTCGGTCTTGGAAAGTTCAACGTTTATCGCTTTTTCTCCTTTTTCTGCTGCGCCCATCAGGTTGGGTAAATCGAGATATGCATCGGGGCCTATCACCAGATCGGCATGGTGATTATCAATCAACTCTTCTTTCACGCGTTCAGCCATACATCCTAAAACACCTATAATCAGATCGCCTTTTTTCTTCTTTTTCAAAGAATTAAAATAATCTAATCTTTGGATAACACGTTGTTCGGCGTTCTCTCTGATGGAGCATGTGTTAACGAATATAGCGTCGGCCTCTTTATCGTTTTCAGTAATGGAATAGCCATCCATTTCCATAATTGCCGCGACTACTTCTGAATCGGCGACATTCATCTGGCAGCCGTATGTCTCGATGAATAATTTTTTTTCGTTTGAGATATTTGTTGTTTCTGTTGTCATTTTTCTGTCTTTTTTCTCTAATTCAGCATCTAGTCAAAAAGATTTTATCAAAACGTTAGTATATTTTATACTAAAATATTTGTAGAATCTAAATTCTTAGCTTACTTTTGTCCACGAACGAAAAAATAAAAATTTTTTCATAGTTAAGGTTTTGGTTAAACAATTAGGGGCGGCTGTGAAGTTGCCCCTGATTTTTTGAATAACCTTTCCTTTATTCGTGAAAATTGATTACTTTTGTCGGACTGCAAAATTAATCAATTTATGGAATTCGGCGACATTATTTATCTATTACTCATGCTTGCCTTCTTTGTTTTTGGAATTTTTAATGATTCCAAAAAGAAGAAAAAGAAGATAAACAAGAGCACAGAGCCCATTAATCGTGAGATTCGTGAGGTGTTTCGTGAGGTTTTTCAAAACAAGGAAAAGCAGCCTGTTCCGCCCCCAACCCCAACAACTGTAAAGAGAAAAAAACAGCCTGTAACTACGGCTACAAGCACTGCTAAGTATACTCCTCGGGAGTTTCAGTCTTCATTGGATTTGGTAACCAACTTTGAGGGTGAATCCTCATTGAAGGGTTCCATGTTTGCGTCTGATTTGTTCGATGGACAAAAAGAAATGAAAGCAAGAGAAACATTTCACCCTATTCTGGAGCAATTGAGAAGCAGAGACGGGCAATCTGAAATACGCAAAGCAGTGATTTACAGTGAGATTTTGAATAGAAAATACTAGTAGTATTATAGAAAAGCTAACAATAATAAACAGAAAAAATTTATGGGTCTTACTTATGTAACAGCAAAAGAAGCTGCTGCTCTTGTCAACCACAACGACAACGTGGGTTTTAGCGGCTTTACACACGCCGGATGTCCTAAAGTGGTTCCGGTTGAGATTGCAAAACGTGCCGAAGAAGAGCACGCAAAAGGTAATCCTTTCAAAATTGGCATGTTTACCGGAGCCTCTACCGGTGACTCTGTCGATGGCAGTTTGGCTCGCGCCAATGCGGTGAAATTCCGTACACCATACCAGACAAACAAAGATATGCGCAACGCTATTAATGCCGTGCAGCACGAACCGGTGCAGTATTTCGATATGCACTTGTCGCAAGTGGCGCAGGAAATCCGATACGGATTTTTGGGCGGTGTTGATGTGGCCATTGTAGAAGCGTGCGAAGTTACCGATTCGGGTGAGATAGTTCCGACTAGTGGTGTTGGGATTATGCCGACTATTTGTCGCTTGGCGAAAATAGTTATTGTTGAGTTGAACGATAAGGTACCTACCAAAATGCGTGGCGTACACGATTTATACGAATTGCAGGATCCTCCAAAACGCCGTCAGATAAATATTTTTGAAGTGCAGGGACGCGTTGGCTTAGAATATGTGAAGGTTGATCCTTCAAAAATATACGTGGTAAAGACCAGTCAAGAGAATGAAGGCAGCGGTTTTGCTCCGGTTGATGAGATTACGGCAAAAATCGGTGAAAATGTATCGAGCTTTTTCGTTTCAGAATTGAAAAATGGAAATATTCCACCAACTTTTTTACCCATCCAATCGGGTGTAGGTAATATAGCCAATGCCGTGCTCGCTTCGATGGCACAGAATAAAGATATTCCAAGATTTGAAGTTTATACTGAAGTTATTCAGGATGCCGTGCTGGATATGATGCAGAAAGGATATATCTCTTTTGCCAGCGGTTGCTCGCTTACGCTGAGTAATGAAGCCATGGAGCGCTTTTATCGCGATCTGGACTTCTTTAAGAACAAGCTTGTGCTCCGTCCGTCAGAGATTTCCAATAATCCGGGAGTTGTGAGACGATTAGGTGTTATCGGTATTAACACAGCCATCGAAGCTGATATCTTCGGTAACATCAATTCCACGCATGTTATGGGTAACATGATGATGAACGGTATCGGTGGCTCGGGCGATTTTACACGAAGCGCCTACATCTCTATTTTCGTTACTCCTTCTACTGCGAAAGATGGAAAGATAAGCGCTATTGTTCCAAAAGTGGCACACGAAGACCACAGCGAACACTCGGTGAAAGTAATTGTATCAGAGTATGGTGTTGCCGATCTACGCGGTAAAGGAACGTATGCACGTGCTGAAGAGATAATCGAGAAATGTGCTCACCCGAACTATCGTCCGTTGTTGCACGATTATCTTAGCTTGACAAAAAAAGGGCATACACCACAAAATTTATATGGTTGTTTTGAATTTCATAAAGCATTTATGGAAACCGGCGATATGATTAATGCTGATTTTTCGAAATATAAGAAATAAGCATTAAACGATTTTTCAATTACGGGGTGGCTATCGGCTATCCCGTAATTTTTATGTTATAGAATTGTGTGAGGAAGACGATAAATAATTCAGTCGCACCGAACAAAGTGTTAAAAGAAGATGTTATAGAATAGTGTTTTTTAATTAACTAACTAAAATTTTAAATTATGGGAATTTTATCTTGGATCGTTTTGGGCCTGATCGCAGGTTTAATTGCTAAAGCTATTCGCCCCGGAGCTGACCCCGGAGGTTGGATCGTTACTATTCTTATAGGTATCGCTGGTGGTGTTTTAGGTGGATGGATTGGCTCATTGTTGGGATGGGGAACTGTTGACGGATTTAGTTTGCGCACGTTGTTACTGGCCATTGGCGGAGCATTGATTATCTTGTGGATTTATGCCTTGGTAAAGAAAAAATGATGAACTTTGTTCAACCCGAGAGGTGGCGATAGTCGCCTCTCATTATTTTAAATTAGTAGCGTTGCGTTAATTTTCAGCACTCGTCTATAATATGTTGATATAT
>ENA-UOOM01002966-UOOM01002966.1-fermentation-metagenome-genome-assembly--contig:-NODE-2966-length-13072-cov-2.378351_pt1 | contig 13072 bp, 16 predicted proteins | sample MGYA00245781_ERZ724031 | MGnify/ENA primary metagenome ERZ724031 (study PRJEB28704, sample SAMN03018317) | fermentation metagenome | biome: anthropogenic terrestrial biome; feature: soil; material... | reverse complement strand
ATGCAACAGATGATATGATGCATGGTACTGCTGTTGCAATAGCAAATCTTCAAAACAAAGACCTTAAAAAGGTTAAAAGAGTAGAAGAAATATCGCTAGTATCTGAGTAGATAATAGTTATATCAATATAAGGGAGGTGAAATAATGGATAAGACAAAATTAGAGATGGATTTTTTAGATGGAACAAACAAAATGTTTCGTCTAAGTATAGATGATCCTAAGGTAGACTTGGATATCATCCAGGTAGAGGCAGCAATGGATGTGATATTGGCAAATAATATCTTCGTATCCAACGGAACTGATTTAGTAGGATACGATGCAGCTAGGATTATCACTACTACTGTAGAAGAAATGGAATTCTAGAATAGAGGTGATATAGGTGGAAGAGATATATTCAGGGATTGCTAATTTGGGGTTTCCAATAGCCATATCAATATATCTATTGGTAAGGATAGAAGGAAAACTAAATCAGCTTTCAGATAGTATCACTGAGCTATCTAAGGTTATAGCTAGTATAAAGTAGAAATAGGAACCCACTGGGTTCCTATTTGTTATGTATTTGACATTGTAACTAAATTGTAATATTGAATTGGAATATTACGGGTATAATTTATATAGGATGAATAAAGGGGTGGATAGAGTGAGGAAGATTTCAATAATAATTTTAGTTGTAGTTTTAATTTTGAGTTCGTCTATTGCATATGGAGATATGGAGAGTAAATTACATAATCATTGGTCAAATGGTATGATTGATAAATCCTTCTTGACTTACTATTTTCCATATCTAGCTAGGAATAATTTTGAAATGTTTAATCCTAGTAACCCTATATCAGAACAAGATTTCAAGCTTTCTACAGCATCATTACTGCATAGCTTTGGATTTGATATCTCATCAATAGCTGAGGGTGAAGTATTTTTAAGGAAGGATTTGATTGTATTCTTTGGACAGATTTTAAATGAGCTTGATTTATCAATTGATGAAGGGATTGAGGTTCCATTCGTAGATGTCTCTACATTGGATTCAAATAACAGGGCTTTATTAGGTGCTTTAAATAATTATGGAATAATTTTAGGTGAGCCTGGTAGTCTATTTTCACCAAATAGGGAATTATCTCAGGCAGAAGCAGTGATAATCTTACAAAGAGCGAAGGGGGTATTGGAAAAGTTGAATAATATATCCTTTGAGGTATTAGGTGTTGTACAATCATTTGATAATCAGGAAGAGATTGTTGTAACTAATGATGAGGATAATGTATTGGTAACTATTACAAAGCAGTTCCCGACACCAGGCTATACTATGGACATAGCAAATATCACAAGAACCAAGGAGGGATATAAGATAAACTTAGATATTAAATCCCCGAATCCAGGCACGATAGTTATCCAAGTGATTACTTATCAAACAATAAGCATAGAAATTCCAAAGGATGAATTAGTAGGTAGTCCATATAATTTTATATTAGATGGATATAATAAAATAGCAGATAGGGTTCATATATAGACCACGAGAATCACTTGCGTGGTCTTGTTATTTGACCCCCTATCTACTCAAAATCTGCTGTATGGATTTAAAAAATATGCTATAATATGATGGATAATACAATAGAAGAGGGATTTTTAAATGACAAAAAAACAGCAAGTTGTCCAATCAGCGCTAATGATATCCATTTTTACACTTATCAGCAAGGGTTTAGGGTTTTTAAGAGAGGTAATGATTGCTTCAAAATATGGTTCGGGTATAGAAACTGATACATATTTTGTTGCTATGACTGCCACAGTTATTATAATGGGAACCTTGGGTTCAGCCCTGAATACTACATTGATACCTATTTTCTCTGAAATTAGAGGAAAGGGTGGGAAAAAGGCACAGAGAAAGCATCTTAACAATATTTTAAATATTGTAGTATTTATTACAATCATATTAGCTATATTGGCTTTCATCTTTTCACCTTTGCTCATTAAAATATTGGCAAAGGGATTTGAAGGAGAGCAGTTTGATGCTGCTGTTAGATTAAATAGGATTGGACTACCTATTATTATTTTTTTAGGGATTACATATGTTTTTTCTGGATATTTACAGAGTAATCAAATATTTGGTCCGTATGCTATTATGGGTATACCTTATAATTTTGTATTTTTAATATATCTTATCTTTTTCTCAGATGGGATGCCTATATCAATATTGATGTTAGTAAGTGTAATCGCTTCATCCACACAATTTTTAATACAAGTACCTGCTGTTAGACATACAGGATATAGATACTCCTTGAATGTTAACCTCTTTGATCCTTATATAAAAAAGGCACTGATTTTAGTATTTCCAGTATTAATAGGCTCTGCAGTTAGACAAATTAATGCTGTCATAGACAAAACTCTTGCTTCTGAATTGGTAGAGGGTAGCATTTCTGCATTGACCTATTCAAACAGAATCAGTGATATGGTAATCACTGTATTTGTCATGGCTATTACTACAGTTGTATTTCCTATGTTAAGTAAAGCATTTTCCCAAGGTGATAACTCTGAGATAAAGAAAATATTCAATGAAGGGGTCAATATTATACTATTGATAACTGTACCTGCAACTATCGGTATGATGTTACTTTCAAAACCAATAGTCTATTTATTTTTTGAAAGAAATGCCTTTGATTCTACTGCAACTGCCATGACAAGTAGTGCTCTGTTTTACTATTCAGTAGGGCTGATTGGCTCATCCTTAAGAATGATACTAAACAAGGTTTTTTATTCCTTTCAAGATACAAAGACTCCTATGATAAATGGTGCTATTGCAGTGATATTAAATGTGGTCTTAAATCTGTTGTTTATAAGATTTATGGCACATGATGGATTGGCCTTAGCAACTAGTATATCAGCTATATTTACAGCTGTTTTATTATTTGTCGATTTAAGAAAGAAGATGGGTCCTATAGGTTTGAAAGGGATGTTGATTACGTTTCTTAAGGTTTTCTTTGCAGCTTTAATAATGGGAATTGTTGTCTATATAATATATTTCAAACTTGGTTCATTAATTGCTACTAATAAGTTCTTAGAATTGATAATGCTACTAATATCTATAGGTATTGGAGCATTGGTATATTTTTTACTCTGTATGGCATTTAAAGTTGAGGAAGTATCAAAAATTATTAATTTTAGAAGATAAAAAAACAGGGATTATTAGTAAAGACCACTGAAAAAGTATCATTTTAACGAATTTGTCATTCCGAACGCAAGTGAGGAATCTATTGTTTTCAATATATTCAAGATCCTTCGCTTCGCTCTGGATGACAAAACGGTGAATTTTTCAGTAGTTTCTTATTTGTATCCCTGTTTTTTTATCTTAACTATTTTACTACAATAGCCGATATATATTATATATCTATGTAAATAGTTCAATATGATGCTTAATAAAAATGAGGGATGGTAAGTGAAACAAGTATTATCACAAAAGGAAATTGATTCACTATTAGAAGCATTAAATTCTGGGGAATTAGACTCCGATATTATACTGGAGGAAAAAGAAAAAAATAAAGTAAGATCCTATGATTTTAGGAGGCCTATAAAGCTTTCAAAGGAATACATCAACACATTATATATGATATTTGAAAACTTTTCGAAAATTGCAGGGAATCTTCTGTCTACTCAAATTCGCTCCAATACAAAGGTAAACTTAAATGAAGTTGAACAAATAAGTTACGATGAGTTTATAAAATCAATTCCAAAGAATGCCTTACTGGCGATATTTCATTCCAAGCCATTAACAGGGATTCAAATCCTAGAAGTCAATCCACAGTTTTGTATCCAGGCAATAGATTTAATGTGTGGGGGATTAGATAAAAATTCTTTGAAATTACCTGATTATAAGGAAAGATTTACTGATATTGAATTAGGCATTTTAGAGGAAATAGTATTGAGTATTTTGAGAGCCTTTGAGGCTGCATGGGTAGAGGTAATAGATATTGAAACTGATTTAGATTCTTTAGAGGCAAATCCTCAACTCATTCAAAATATGTCACCTAATGAACCAGTGGTGCTTATAAGTTTTGTAGTTGATGTTTTGGATACCAGAAGTTTTATGAAAATATGTATTCCATATGTGTCCTTTGAAAATGTAATAGATAAATTAAGCATGAAAAATTGGTTCGATTTTGATAAGGAAGTTAATGGAGATAGCAAAGATATTATTAAGGATAGATTGATGTTTTCAGTAGCCAATTTAGAAGTAGTACTGGGTAAATCAACTATTACAGTAGAAGATTTCTTAAAATTAGAGGTTGGCGATATTCTACAATTAGACTTAAAGACCAAGGATCCACTTAAGATGTATGTAGAAGGTAAGCTTCATTATTTAGTAAGACCGGGTCAATTAAACTCTAGATTAGCGGTACAAGTATTACAATACGTGGAAGAGGATGTGGAATTATGAATAAAGACTTTTTATCTGAAGAAAAAACTAATGAAGAACAAAAAACAAACAATATTAGAAAAGATACCGACAAAATAATAGAAGAAAATAAGGTATCAGTACAAAAGCCTATATTTCCAAATCTTGAACAAAAGCAGGAAACAAGACCACCAAGGAATTTAGATTTAATAATGGATGTTCCATTGGAATTCAGTGTTGTCTTAGGTAAGAGCAAAAAAACAATTAAGGAAATTTTATCCTTTGGAAATGGTTCTATAATAGAATTAAATAAATTAGCTGATGAGCCATTGGAGATTTATGTAAATGGGAAGCTATTAGCCAATGGAGAGGTTGTTGTAATCAATGAAAACTTTGGTGTTAGAATAACTAATATTTTAAGCAAGGAACAAAGAGTTAAAAATCTTTAGATATTAATTAATTTGCTCACCTACCGATATAATACTAAAGTACCTAAGGGGAGAATTTGTATGAATATAGATAGAATAAAAAATATAAATAAACAATATTTAGATAACAGTATAAAATCCAATAAAGATATAAAGGTAGAAAAAAGGGATGATATTATAAATATCGAAATCTCAGATACAGCAAAAGCTATTATAAATAGGATTAATCAATCTAAAGATTCAGGAATCAGTGAAAGGGTTGAAGTAATAAGACAAGCAATAATATCTGGCAACTACAAAGTATCCTCTGAAGAGATAGCTGATAAGATTATAAATATATTGGAGTCTCAAAAGGGTTGTGATATTGAATGATGGCTGAAAAAGGATTAAACAATCATCTTAAGATAATTTATAATCTATTAATAAAAGAAAGGGTAGCATTAATCAATAATGATGTAGGAAAAATCTCAGAGATTGTTGAACAAAAAAATGAGCAGATTGAAGAATTGAAGAAATATAAGGGAGTAGGAATCAAGAATTTCGAAGAAGTAGCAAATCTAATAGAAGAGATTAATTCTATGCAGGAACTAAATCTCCTTTTAACTAATCAAGCATTAAGCTATCAAAATGCACTTTTAGAGAGTATTTCTCATAGCGTGAACAATATTATAAATACATATTCATCTAATGGTAAATACGAAACAAAGAATAATATGAGTATTATAGATCAATCAGTGTAGGATGTGATTAGATGTCAGGATTATTTAGTACATTAAATACAGCAAATAAAGGTTTATTTGCACAACAAATAGCATTACATACCACAAGCCATAACATAGCCAATGCAAATACTGATGGTTATACAAGGCAAAGAGTAGAGCTAAAAGCAGATTTAGCCTATAATCTTAGTGGGATTGGGCAATTAGGTACAGGTGTTAAGATGGATTCAATAGTAAAATTGGTTGATGATTTTGTAACCAAACAGATTAGAAATGAGATGGGTACACTTGAAAGATTTGTCTCAAAATCAGAGGTAATAGATCAATTAGAAGTCATCTTTAATGAGCCATCTACCACTGGGTTAAATTTCTATTTAGGTGAGATGTTTGATTCATGGCAGGAATTAAGTAAAAATCCAGAAAATTTAACATCAAAGACTATAGTTGTAGAAAAATCTAAAGCACTGGCTGATACAATAAATCATATTTCAAGTCAAATTCATTCCCTAAAGGATGAAACTATTGGACAAATAGAAAAAAATGTATTGGACTTTAATTCTATTGTAGATAAGCTTGAATCATTAAATCAGCAGATACTTAACATATCAATAACTGGGCAAGTTCCCAATGATTTACTAGACCAAAGGGATTTAATGCTAAAGGAATTAGGTACTATATCAAATTTCAAGACATCATTTGATGAATACGGTAGAGTTAGTATAAAAAATGGTGAGATAAATATATTAGGTGGAGCAGAAGAATTATATGAGCTTAGTGTGGTTACTGATATAATTGAAAATATTGATAGTGATGGTGAGATTGTAAACTATACTGTGTTTATATCTAGAGGGGGAAATAATTCAGATTCTCCAGTTGAGATTAATATAGATAATAAGGGAGATTTTGAAATAGGTAAAGTGATATTTACTAAAAGAGATGGGGATATTGATAGCTTAGATGCTATTCAGATTACAGATGGTATATTATCTGGAAAGCTTAAAGGATACTCTGAAGCTCTTAAGAATATTGATGATAGTATCATTAGTTTAAATGAATTTGCAAACACTTTAGCTAAAGCCATGAATATTATCCATACTGGTAATAGTGAGATTCATAATGGTGTTGAATTCTTTAAAATTGAAAATGGGAAAATAGAAGTTAATAAGGAGATTAAAAATGAACATAACAAGGTTCTATCAGGGGTTGATTATAATTCACCTGAAGGAGATGGCTCTAGGGCATTAGCTATTGCTAAACTTAGAAATACAAAATTATTATTAAAGGGTTTAGATGAAAATAATTATGATTATAATCCTTCTACTATGTCTATAGAGGATATGGTAGGGGGTAGTACTATCGAGGGTGCCTATGGAAATATAGTATCTAATATAGGAATATCTAAGGAGCATTCAGACAATAAAATTAAAAATCAAATGGTGTTAGTGGGGCAGTTAGAGATGAGAAGGGAGTCTATCTCAGGAGTTTCAATAGATGAAGAGGTATCAAATGTAATTAAGTACCAAAAAGCATATGAAGCAAATGCCAGAGTAATTAATGTATTATCAGAGATGCTTGATGTATTGATAAATAGAACGGGGGTGTAGAGTATGAGGATAACCAATAAGGTATTAAGTGAAGATTTTTTAAAAAATTTATCTAAAAATCTTAACCAAATGCAAAAATATCAAAATCAATTATCCTCGGGGAAGGAAGTATCTAGGCCTTCAGATAACCCATTATTGGTTGCAAAGATAATGAATATGAATAACAACATTTTACAAAACGAACAATATAATAGCAATATTAGTGATACACTAAGCTGGGTAAAAACTCAGGATACAGCATTAGGTGATGCAACACAAACCCTTCAGCGTATAAATGATTTAGTTATATATGGCTCAAATGGGGCTTTGTCGGATTTAGACAGAAGTGCTATAGTTGAAGAAGTAAAAATGAAATCAGAGGAATTAGTTGATATATTAAATACTAATTTTGATGGAAGATACATTTTTGGGGGGCAGAAAACCACAGAAAAACCCTTTTCAAAGGCTGATAGTGCTTTGATAGATGATGTATTGGTAGAGGTTGTTTTTACATATAATGGAGATAAAAATGATATCTCAAGGGAGATATCTCAAGGAGTTGAAGTGAATTTAATATCAGATGGTAGTAAAATTATTGGAGAAGGTACAGAAAATGAAAACTTGGGAGTATTGTTAAAAAAGGTTATAGATGCACTAGATGCTGGTGCCTCAGATATACTAACAGGTGATGACGGATTATTGGGAGATTTACAGAAAGCTACAGACAATGTAGTTAGAATTCGTACTCAGATTGGAGCAATACACAATAGATTGGAAGCTGCTGAAGATAGAAACAAGGAATTATTATCAGAAAGAGAAGATATTGATATAATAGAGAAGTACATGGAGTATATGGTAATGGCTACAACTTATCAAGCATCTCTATCTGTAGGGGCAAAGATACTTCAGCCAAGCTTATTAGATTATCTAGGATAAAGGTTGTGTCTATATGATTATACAAACTAAATACTTAGGTGAAGTAGAAGTTGACGAGAATCAAATAATTAAGTTTCCCCAAGGCATATTGGGATTTGATAAGCATCAAGAATTTATTATATTGAAAATATCTAATAACGATAACTTCAAAATCCTCCAAGATTTAAAGCATCCCAATATAGCCTTTTTTATTATAAATCCATGGAATTTTTATAATGATTATATTGTCGATATACCTGATGAGGAATTGGGAAAGATTGGCATATTCCCTAATAGAGCTATTGAAATAGTAGTAATTAATATAGTAACTCTAGGTAAGACATTTAAGGAAAGTACAGCCAATCTTTTGGCTCCTATTATAATCAATATGGCTAATAGAGAAGGAAGACAGTTTATACAAAATAATACTATATATACGACTAGACATAGATTATTCACCGAAAGGAATGGTGAATGAATATGTTGATATTGAATAGAAAAATAGGTGAAAGTATCATCCTAGATGATAATATAGAAATAAAGATACTAGAGCTACAAGATGGAAGGGTAAAGATAGGTGTAGAGGCCCCGAAGTATGTTTCTATTCTTAGAAAGGAAGTATATGATGAAGTTATTGAGGAGAATAGGAAGTCATTAGAAGTAGATATGGATATCTTGGAGCTATTTAGGAGGAATCTAGATTAAAGACTATGATTCTTAATAAGAATAATAATAAAAGCTAATTTGAAAGTATAGATCAAATTAGCTTTTTATATTGTAAAGATATTTTTCAAGGACTTAAACTATTAAATTCTCATCTTATCCTCCGATAATATAACTAAGAAGAATGGCCATACTTCTAAAAATTAGGCAAGGATGCCGATACAAATTCAAGGAGGAATAAATAATGAGAATCAATCAAAATATTTCAGCAATGAACACTTATTCAAGATTGACAGCAGCTAATGCTTCTAAAAGCAACTCTTTAGCAAAGTTATCATCAGGGCTTAGAATCAACAAAGCGGGAGATGATGCAGCAGGATTAGCTATATCCGAAAAGATGAGAGGTCAAATAAGTGGTCTTAAACAAGCAGTAAGAAATGCACAAGACGGTATTTCTTTAATTCAAACAGCTGAAGGTGCTTTAAGTGAAGCTCACTCAATTCTTAATAGAATGAGAGAATTAGCAGTACAATCAGCAAACGGTACTAACACTGCAGATGATAGAAAAGAAATACAAGAAGAAATGAATCAATTAGCTTCAGAAATTTCAAGAATATCAAGTGATACAGAATTCAATACTCAAAATTTATTAAACGGAGACTTCAAAGCAAGATTTCATATAGGTGCAAACTCTGGCCAAAATATGAATCTAGAAATCGGAGATATGAGTGCAGATGCTCTTAAGGTATCAGGCGGTGGAGAAGGTAAAGCAAATTATGAAATATCTGGTACTTCTACTGCTAGTACTGGAGGAAATAAACTATTCACAGAAGGTGAACAAACTCTTAATGTAGTCAATATTGACAATATAACAACCCAAAGTGGAGTTGCAAACTATGGTTTAACAAATGATAAAGGGCAAGTTATTGCAACGAGTAAAGATGGATTAACCTATAATGTATTAGATGGAGCTTATGATGTGAAAAATTTAGCTAGTGCTACAAATGACGGTGCTGGTAAGATTGTATTTGCTGATCAAGTTGTAAGTGGAGAGGTTAAAGTAACTGGTGATTCTAGTGGTGAATTAACTACAACTGATGCAACAGCAATTGCTTCAATAAACACAAATGGACTTCAAACAGGAGATTATACAGTAGCTACTTTTGTTGCAGCTGATCATACACCAGGTAGCACATGGGGTGTAGGAGCTGGTGAAGCACCTACTTTTACACTATTAAATGAATCTGGAGAGGCTATTGCATTAAGTAACGATGGCAAAAATTTCTACGCAATCGAAGACCTTACTCTTGCAGCAACTGATAATGTTTTTGGAACTGTTACATCAGGTAAAACTGCTGTAGTTACATCAGCTACAACCTTTGTAAACGGTAAAGAACTTTCAATAGCAGCTAATGGTGGAATTGATGTATCAACTCAAGAAACAGCTGATGCAGCTATCAAAACTATAGACGCTGCTATACAATCAGTTTCAGCTGAAAGATCCAAACTAGGTGCTACTCAAAATAGATTAGATCACACAATCAATAACTTAACAGCAACTTCTGAAAATTTAAGTGCTGCTGAATCAAGAATTAGAGATGTAGATATGGCAGAAGAAATGATGGAATTTACCAAAAACAATATCCTTAGTCAAGCTGCTACAGCAATGTTAGCACAAGCTAATCAAATGCCAAACTCAGTACTACAATTATTGCAATAATTATCTTGAATAAGCCGACTATTATAGTCGGCTTATACTTAAATATCCATTGAGGTGAGAATATGGTTAAGATATCAAAACCTGTAGGCGTAACTGAAAAGGTTATGTTAGATACTACTAGACTTTCATTAGAGAACAATGTGCATAGGAAGATTACTTCAGGCAAAAAGGTTGCTGAGATTGCTGGTGATACTCAAAGACATAAGTTTAGAAGAGATGATTTAGAACAAGCTATAGAGGATACAAATCGTATACTATTCGGTAGGGATGGTAGATTTGAATTTAAAATTCATGAAAGAACAAATCTGCTAATTGTAAAATTAGTGGATAATGAAACAGATGAAATAATTAAAGAAATACCAACTGAAAAAATCTTGGATTTAGTCGCATCTATTTGGGATTTAGTTGGAATTTTAGTTGATGAAAGGGGCTGATAAGATGGCTGGTATAAGTTTTATAGGCTCATATTCTGGGGTAGATCAAAGCACTATAGAAAAACTTATGGAAGTAGAAAGGCTACCTTTAAAACAATTTAATACAAAGAAAGCAAATATTACTGAAGAACAAAATGTATGGAAGGATATCAATATAAGATTAAATAATCTATTTGAAAAGACGAGAATATTTCAATCAACAGATACCTTTACATCAAAAAAATCTTCATCTACAAATGAAGACATAGTAAGTATATCAACATCAAATAATACCGCTGAAGGTACATATAATATAAATATTAAACAATTAGCAACAAATACTAACATAATAGGTGGTATTATTCCTTCAGGTACCTTAGATGATGATGGAAAATTCATCGAAGATGATTATTTTATAATTAAAAGCCATGATGGTATAGAGCATAGAGTAGAAATTACAACTGAAGACACCCTACAATCCTTAGCTGATAAGATAAATGTTGGAACAGGTACCGGTATCAATGCATCTATAATAGATGAAAGATTAGTTCTTACAGATACAAAAACAGGAGATAGAATTATTCAATTAATTGGTGATGAATATGGAATATTAGCTAAATTAGGGTTAAATAGTGATGCAAGAGAAGTAAATGAAGGGAAAAATTCTATCTTTACCATAAATGGTGTTGAAGTAACTAGAAGCTATAATACTGTTTCAGATGTAGTAGAAGGATTGACTATAAATCTTAAAAAAGAGCATGAAATAGGGGAGTTTGATACTGTCTCTGTTAGTCTAGATAATGATAAAGTATTGAATGCTATTAAAGACTTTATAAATCAATATAATTCAACTATGCAATTTATTGAAGAAAAACTGGCTGCGGGAGATCCTGAGGTTCCAGGAAGTGCTGGTGTTTTATCAGGAGATGGCAGTCTAATGAGGCTTCATTCATCTTTAAGAAACCTAGTTACTTCTGAGTTGAATACTGAAGCTAGTGGATTTAAAGATATATCGCAATTAGGAGTCACTACCATTGATAAATATAGTGTATTGCATTTTGATACTTTAAAATTCAATGAAGTATTGGAAAATAATTTAAATAAGGTTATAGATTTTTTTAATGGTAAGGATGAAGATGGAAGTGATATAGGTTTTGTATCAAGAATCAATACCTATATAGATTCATTTATATCTACAAATAATGGAATCATAAAGAATAAAAATGAAACTTATGATAATACGATAAAGGGCATCAATAAACAAATAGATATTTTTAATGAACGCATGGAGAAAAAAGAACAACAATATATAAAAAGATTTACTGCTTTGGATGTGGCAATGATGCAAGCTGAAAGTCAGATGGCTTGGTTGCAGGGTCAAATCGATTCTATGAACGGGATAAAGAGGTAGGGGGTAATATATATGAGTTATGCATGTGCTAATGCTAGAGATATTTACAGAAACAATCAAGTAACAACTGCTCCAAAGAAGAAACTTCTAATTATGCTATATGATGGTGCTATAAAGAATCTAAAATTAGCAGAACAGGGTATTGAAGAAAAAAATTATGAGATTGCTAATAATAATATTATAAAAGCTCAAAACATTGTTATGGAGCTTATTTTTACATTGGACTTTGATGCAGGTGGAGAGATAGCCAGTAATCTATATCAGCTTTATGATTATATGTATCTTAGACTTATTAGGGCAAACATTGATAAGGATATTGATGGAGTCAAAGAGGTCAAAAAATTATTAGAAGAGTTGAGAAATACATGGTCAAAGATATAGTCAATGATGATATAAATAAAATCTTAGAAGATATATTGAGAGGATTTATAAAATTCGATGGGAGTATAGAATCAGTCATCGATGTTATAGAATCAAATCGAATCAGTGTTGATAAATTAAAGGAATTGTTGGCTAGTGAAGATTTGATTTTGAATAAAACTCATCTATATAAGATGGAATTAATTTTAGCCAAACAGCACAGACTCTTTAAGATACTGGAGGCTGAAAAGGAAGATTTAATAAAGAATATTAAACAAATTAACAAGAAAAGTAAAGTAGTGAATAACTACATATGCTCAGGAATAAAGTCAATTTTTTTGGATAAAGAAACATAAAACCACAGATTTATTTATTAATAAGTCTGTGGTTTTGTGTTTCTTATGATATATCCATGTTATTCCAATAGTTTACAAAATTTGCAAATTCTTGTGTCAATAACTTTTGAAAATGTCAGTAAAAAA
>ENA-UOOM01002965-UOOM01002965.1-fermentation-metagenome-genome-assembly--contig:-NODE-2965-length-13086-cov-3.275267_pt1 | contig 13086 bp, 11 predicted proteins | sample MGYA00245781_ERZ724031 | MGnify/ENA primary metagenome ERZ724031 (study PRJEB28704, sample SAMN03018317) | fermentation metagenome | biome: anthropogenic terrestrial biome; feature: soil; material... | reverse complement strand
CGGAGCCTCTCCGCCGCCACGCCGTGCTGCAGTTCGAGCGCCCTCGCCGCGCCTTCGCGGTCGCGGCGCTCCCGAAGAAGCTCCTCGTACTCCGCCGCACGGCTCTCCGCCGCCCTCCGCCGCTTCGTCCCCTCGGCACAGGCCGCCTCCAGAACCCCGACGGTTTCCCGCAGCTTCGCGACTTCGTCGGCCAGGGCGTTGAACTCGTCGTACTCACGAACGCTAGCCGCAAGCTCCGCCTCTTTCCTCGTGCGCTCCTCGGAGAGGGCGGCCAGGGGCGAGGCTCTGCCCGTGGTCGTCCGCTTCACCCTGCCCGTCTCGGTGAAGAAGTAGCCGTACCGGTCGTCCAGCCTCCGTTCGAAGGTCGCCGCCTGTTCGTCGACCACCTGGTCGGAGAGGGCCGCCTTGACGGCGGCGAGGGTATCGGCGCTCATGTCCTTCAACGGGAGTTCCCCCTGGGGAACCCACAGGACCTGGAGCAGCCCCCAGTCCGAGGGCGGCGCTCCCCTGCCCGAGGGGGAGGGCACAAAGAGGTCCCGGACCCTCCTGTCCGCCGCCGGCCCCTCGGCCAACGGCAGGTACTCCCCTCCCTCCTGCCGGGAGAGCCTGGACATGGGGGCATCGAGAAAGCGCTTTTCGACCCGGTACTCCGTCCCGTCGTGGAAGAAATCCACGAAGACCTCCGGCGCAAGGGCCCGCCCCCAGGGTTGAACGGCCATGGCTCGTGCGCTCTTCGTGTTGTGGCTCTCGAGGAGCGCCATCCGAAGGGCCTCGAAGAGCGAGGACTTGCCCGTCCCGTTGGGCGCGTGGACGATGGTGATCCCCTCGCCGAAGGGGCCCAGTGACAGCTCTCCGAGGATGCTCCGCCAGTGGCGGAGCCGGATCGATCGGAGCAGCACGGCCTAGACCTCCCGGACCATGGCGTACAGCTCGGTCAGCGCCCTGGTTTTCACGGCCTCGGGGGCGTCGCACGACTGAAGGCGCCTCACCGTCTCGCGAAGCAGCCCCGACTGCAGCAGGTCGACCCATCGGTCGTCCGAAGGCGACGGCGCCGTCCCGTCGTCCAGAGACCACCAGAAGAACCGGCTCTCAAGGGCCCCGATCTCGTCGAGAAGCGCCCTTCCGTCGGCGGGAAGCACCCCCGAGAGGGACAGGGCCATGAGCGTCCGATCGGGGGCCTCCACTCCGTCGATTCTCGCCTTGATGCCCTCGAGATCGGCCCTGTCGTGCACCTCCGCCGTCACGGCCCGCCACAGAAAGTGCCCTACGGACTTCTCCTCAACCAGAGGGGCGGCGCCCCGGTGCGGTATGGTGACGATCAGAACTTTGCCCGCCCTCTCCTCGCCGAACTTCGTCGCCTCGTGGGCTCCGGCGTAGGCCATACGGCACGCCCCTCCACCGTCGTCGAATCTGGCACAGGAGTGCCAGTGCCCAAGGGCGAGATAGTCGAGCCCGGAGCGTTCGGCCGCGCCCCTCGGGATGGGGTTGTCCCACTCCTCGATGGGGCACCCCTCCACGGAGCCGTGGGCGAGGCCGATGGCGACGGCATCGCCTTCGGCGCGGATCCACGACGTGGGGTCGGCAGCGGATGCCCTGCTCGTCAGGGGGCAGGGGTAGAGGACACCCTTCGGGACCTCGACGGGGTGCGCCTCCGTCACAATGTGCACGTTGAGGAGCGCTGAGAGGGCCGGGTGTGTCCAAAGGGAACCGGGGACGAAGGGGTCGTGGTTTCCGGGGATGATGTACAGGGGGCATGGAGCCGTCCTGAGGAGATCCGCCGTCCGCTGCACGAGCTGCCTGTCCACGGCGTTGTCGTCGAAGAGGTCGCCGGCGTGGAGGATGAAGTCCACGCCGGCCTCCTTCGCCTGTTCGAGGACGGCCTTTCCCGTTCTGAAACGCTGTTCCCGTATGGCCTCGCCCGCACGGCCCAGGGCCTTCGCCCGAAGGCCGATATGCCAGTCTGCCGTATGAAGGAAACGCATGGCGACCACCCCTTCGTGAATATGTCGACAGATCGAGCCGCCGGGTCCGCGAACCCCGTCACCCGCAACCGCCGGACGGCACCACTATATCATTTCCCATCCCCGCCGGTTGGAACGACGGCCCTGCCCGCGCTTTCGCCTCAGGCTCTGCGGAACGAAAAGAGCCTTCTCACGTTCATCTTCCCGCCTCGACGCTGTACAATAATTATACGGGATGTCCGGGTGCGCGGAGACGGACCCGTTCGTCATATCCCGATCCACTGTCCATATCAAAGGAGGCTACGACAGGATGAAAAAAATTCTGGCAGGGCTCGCGCTCGCTCTCCTCGTCGCCGCACCGGCCGGCGCCGACGCGCTCTACACCGTCACCCTTCGGAACGTCACCGTCGCCCAGACGCAGGATGTGATCCTTGACGTCATGACGAACCACAAGTTCACCATCGAGGACGTGGACCCCTACAGGATCACCTTCATGAAGACCTTCAGCGACGTCTTCATGGGCGGCGCCCGGGTCACCCGGTCGAAGTTCAACCTCCTGCAGCGGGACGACAACGTCAAGATGATCGTCAGCCAGGTCGACGACCTGGGGACGATGAGGCAGGCCCGCTCCATCGATCACCTGATCCCCTACATCAAGGAGATCAAGAACCGTCTCGACGGCACACCTCTCGACCAGATCGTGAACGAGACGAACGACGGTGCGGCGCCGACCAGGCCGAAGATCGAGACGCTCGGCATCGTGATGGGAGAAAGGACGCCACGAGGGGTTGCGATCCAGGCTGTAGCCGAGGGCAGCAGGGCCGAGACCGCCGGACTCATGGCCGGGGACGTCGTGACGGAGATCAACGGCCGCTCCGTGGCGGATTTCCAGCCTCAGGCGCTTCAGCAGTTCATCGAGGAGAAGGATGGGGCGAAGGGAACGCTCTATGTCGGCTTCCTGCGGGACGGCACACTCAAACTCGCGGTGATACCGGACAAGGCGCAATAAAAGCCGCCCCGCCGCGAGCTCGTCTCGAGGGCTTCCGGACGGGAGTCGCTCCTTGAAGGGCAAAAGAGGGCGTGCTTTTCGCCCCTTCGTGTTAGAATATTGCAATCTAGAAATGGAGGATGATACCTTATGGAGAAAAGAACGCTCGAACTTCAGCTGCCGGAGGAGCTGGTGGATCAGCTCCAGTTGATTGCCAACAACGACAACCGTATCCTCGAAAACCAGGCCATTTTCTTCCTGAAAGAGGCCATCGAGCAGTACAAGGCGCGATACGACATCGAGTACAACCACGACGAGAAGACCTTCACCGTCATCCCGCACGTTTCGTCGCGCATCAGGGAGCGCTTCGACCTCGAGTAGCGACCGCAGGAAGACCTGTCCAACGCGAGCCGGAGGCATCGGCCTCCGGTTCGGAGCCCGAGGGGTCTCGCAGAGATGCCCTGAAGTCGAGGGCGGCCAGCGACCCCAGGCAGACGGAATACCTTTTCCGCGACGTTTTTATTGTCCTCGATTATTTTTCCCGTTCCTCATAGGTCTGCTGCCGAATCCGGATCAGGTTTGCCAGGCAGAGATTCACTGGCGTAGGAACTCCGAGCCGTTTTCCCTCATCCACGATGGCCCCGTTGATCACATCGATCTCCGTCTGCCGCTCCGCCGACACGTCCTGAAGCATGGACGATCGGTTCGCCGCCGTCCGTCGGGCAACGTCCCTCGTATGCGCCACCGGGTCCTCCGCCTCGACGCGGATTCCCTTGCGCTCCGCCACGGCCATGGCTTCACGGACCGCTGCCTCGAGCAGTTCGTCGGCCTCGGGCAGTTCGACGAGGCGTCCGTTTTTCAACCCCGTCACGGCCGTCAGGGCGTTTATGCCCACATTGACCAGCAGTTTGGCCCAGATCATCCCGAGCACGTTGGACGACGTTTTGACCGAGAAGCCTGCCCGGCCGAAGAGCGCCGCGATGCGGGCCAGCCTGTCCGTGGCGCTGCCGTCCAACTCCCCGAGGATCGTATCCCCCGTCCCCGCATGACGGATCCGCCCGGGCCCAAGGATGTTGCATCCGTGCCCCGTGATGCCCGCCAGGACTCTGGATGCCCCTGCGACATCCGACAGCTTCTCCGCATTGCCGAGGCCGTTCTGCAGGGTCAGGACCGCCGTGTCCGGCCCGAGAAGGCACCGCGCCCCCTCCATGGCCGCCTTCGTCATCGTGGCCTTCACGAACACGAGCACCAGGTCCGCCTCTCCAGCCTCCCGGGGGTCGGTCACACCCCGAAGAGACCGTACCACTCTGTCCCCGCTCACGCCCTCAATGATGAGGCCGTCGCGGTTCACCGCATCCATGTGCTCCTTCCACACATCGACCAGCGTGACGGGGACCCCCGCCTCGGCGAGCATCCCTCCGTAGAGGGACCCCATCGCGCCGGAACCGAGAATCACTACTCTGTCGGCCATGCCGACCACCTCCTGATTCCTGTTCGATCAAATACCTATCGTCTTGGACCTTCCTGCGGCGCTTCGCTCACTTTCCCGCCGCCGGAAGGGTCCGTATGGAACAGATCTCCGGCCGGAGGATGTCTGCGATGCCCTCTACGAATCAGCAGCTCCGTCAAAGCCGAGGGACCGCGAGAAACTTTCCGACGCCTCCAGCAGAAGGGGCAGCACGTTGTTCCGCCTCTCGTCTCCGTCGGGGTAGAGGAATTTCGGCAGGGCGACGCTCATGGCCGCCACGACCTCCCCCGTCCGGCCGCGCACCGGGGCGGCTATGCAGACGAGCCCCTCGATGTACTCCTCGTTGTCGACGGAGTAGCCCTGTTTGCGGACGGTCCGCAGGCTTTCCTCCAGCGCTTCGCAGGTGACGATGGTGTTCTGCGTGAAGCGACGCTTCGGAAAGGGCGCGAGCAGCTCGTGGACTTTCTCGCCGGGCATCCAGGCCAGAAGGACCTTACCGAGCCCCGTGCAGTAGGCGGGCAGTCGCTTCCCCACGGACAGGTCGACCTTGATGGTGGATCGGCTTTCGATCTTGTCGATGTAGATAACGCCGTCTCCGTCGAGGATGGCGAGGTTGACCGCCTCGTTGGTCCTGGTCGAAAGGTCGCGGAGGAAAGGCGCTCCCTGCTGGCGGAGACCGTGACGCTTCACGACGGTATTGCCCATCTCGAAAAACCGGAAACTCAGGGCATACTTGGCGTTGCCCGGGTTCTGCGCAAGATACCCGAGGTTTCTCAGCGTCGAAACGATGCGGTGCGCAGTGCTCCGCTCGAGGCCGAGGGCGCGGCCGATCTCCGACACGCCCATCTCGCCCCGCTCATCAAGGAGGTCCAGCACCGTACAGGCTCTCTCGATGGACTGAATTCCGCCCCTCTTATCCTTCGGCTCCATGCCGCTCTCTCCCCCTGATACAAAGGATTCGGGTGGGCGATGACGTTGTCGTCATCGCACGCCCACGGACTACAGGCCCCAGAAGAGCCGGATGACCCTCTCCGACGGTTTTCTGGTCATCTTCGCCACGACGATGAAGGCGAGCAGCGAGAGCACCAGCGACGGCACGATGGGGTGCAGTCCGATCGGCCTCGGCAGGAAGTAGTTGAAGTACAGATAGGCGCCGATGCCTGCCAGCATGCTGGCAATAGCCCCCTGCGCGTTGGCCCTCTTCCAGTACAGCCCCAGGATCGTGGGCCACAGGAAGGTGGAGAGCTGTCCCGCCGTGGCGAAAAGGTTGAGCCACACCATGAGCTCCGGCGGATTGAAGGCCAGCGCGACGATGATCACCCCTACGACGAAGCAGGTAACCACGGTGATGGTGCGCAGGGTTCTGAACTGCTCCTTCAGCTCCGGCTTGACGTAGTTGACGAGCAGGTCGTTGACGATGGCAGCTACGACCACCAACAGCTGGGAGTCCACGGTGGACATGACCGCCGCCAGTGGGCCGGCGAGGACCAGCCCTGCCACCACCGGATGGAACAGGGTGGTGATGAGAGTGGGGATGACCAGGTCGCCGGACTGGATGCCCGACACCTGGGTGACGCCGAAGGCGCCGGCGAGGTGCATGCCCAGCAGCAGCACGATGGAGACCACCGTCCCGTAGATAATCCCCGAGTGGAGGCTTTTGGAATCCTTATAGCTCATGGCCCGCTGCGCGACGGCAGGGAGTCCCACGACGGCGAAGCCGACAAGCACCCAGAAGCTCGAGACCCACGGCACGGTCATGAATCCCTCTTTGACGCCGTAGGGTGAAATCATGCCCGGATTGACGGCCTTCATGTCCTGGACGATGTTCGCGATGCCCCCGCCCTTCGTGACGATGGCGATGAAGAGCGCTAAGGTGGAGAGGGTCATGACCATCCCCTGGAGGGTGTCGTTGAAGACCACTCCCCTGAATCCACCGATGGCCGTATGGACCACCACCGTCGCCGCGAAGAAAAGCAGGGCCGTCTTGTAGTCGAGCCCCGTGGAGCCCTGGAGCAGCCGGGACGCCCCGATGAGCTGGGCGGCCATGGCCGCTATGAGGAAAAAGATGATGGACAGCGACGCGATGACGAGCACCGCGTTGCTCTCGTAGCGGGCCCGAAGGAAGTCGCTGATGGAGTAGGCCCCCGTCTTTCTGGAGACGATGGCGAACTTCTTGCCCAGCACCATCAGGGTGTAGTACCCCGTGGGGATCTGGGCCATGGCCAGGAAGACCCAGGCAAGGCCGTGGGTGTACGCCGTACCGGGTCCGCCGATGAAGCTGCCGGCGCTCAGATAGGTGGCCACCAGGGTCATGGCCAGCACGAAGCCTCCGGTGCCGCGCCCGCCGGTCATGTACTCCTCCATATACGCCGCGCCGCTCCCTCCTCTGCGGCGGCTGGCCTTGTTCACCAGGTCCATGGCGTAGAAGCCGATGAAGTACATGACCGCGAAGTAGCAGACGATGGGGAGAAGCGTGGACCACTGCACCGCGTTCATACCCGTCCCCCTCCGTTCCGCACGAACTCCTCGGCCTCCTCCGCCGTCATCGGGTCGAGGGGCATGTCGCGCATCTTCTTCTTCACGATGTACACCGTCGCCGCGATGGCGAAGACGGAGTTGACGATGCAGCTCACGAAAAACCACGTCGGGAAGCCCATGATGTAGGAGTAGCTCTCCACAGGGCCGCTCCCGAGGCCGTACCCCGCCACCGCCCAGATGACCAGGTTGACCAGCCCGAGGACGACGCCGTACCAGGCCTCCTTCTCGCACTCCCTGTAGCGGGGGTCCTCGGTAAATCCGAGCTCGTTCGTTTCAAGAAACCGCTTCTCCTCCATGATGCCGGTCCTCCCTCCCGCTCAATAGAGCTTGTCCAGGTCCACTTCCTTGTTGAAGCTGTACTCGTCGCTCGGGAATTCGCCGCTGAGCGCCTCCTTGTGGAACTGGTTCAGCCCGTCCACCATGACCTTCCGAACATTGGCGTACAGCTTGACGAACTTCGGCTTGAAGTCGCCGTACATGCCAAGGAGGTCCTGGGTCACCAGGACCTGGCAGTCCACGAAGGGGCCCGCCCCGATGCCGAGGATGGGGATCTTCACCGCCTCGCTGACGGCTTTGCCCACCACCTTCGGCACGCACTCGAGCACGATGGAGAAGGCCCCCGCCTGTTCCAGCTCCTTCGCGTCCTCGATGAGCTGCCGGGCGCTCTCCGGCGTTCCACCCTGGACCCTGAAGCCGCCAAGCTGCGTGGCGTTCTGTGGCGTGAGGCCGATGTGCCCCATGACCGATATCCCCGCGTCCACGATGGCGCGGACAAGGGGGGCATACTTTACGCCGCCCTCGAGTTTCACGCAGTCGCACCCCGTTTTCTTGATCATCCTCGTGGCGTTCTTCACGCCCTGTTCGATGCTCTTGTTGTAGGAGCCGAAGGGCATGTCCCCGACGACGAAGGTGTCGGGCGCTCCCTTGACCACCGGGCGGATGTGGTGGATCATGTCCTCCATGGTCACCGCCACCGTGTCCTTATACCCCAGCATGATCATGCCCAGGGAGTCGCCGACCAGGATGACCTCCACGTCGCTGTCGTTGACGATGGACGCCGTGGTGTAGTCGTAGGCCGTCACGTAGGCGAACTTCCTTCCCTCCTCCTTGTACCTCTTGAAATCGAGGATCGACATCTTCTTCTTCACGTTCTTCCCTCCCCTTTCGTCGTGATCGCTCCATACCCTGCTCTTCGCCGCCCCGGCAGGCGGATGCACCATGTTCAGCCCTTCGGGGCACATCTTTTCCTTAAGCGTCCCTCGACTACAGACTGGCAGGTCTCCCGGTCATCACTCCCGGACGCCGAGCAGCTCCGCCGCCGTCGCCGCCAGGATTGTCACGCCCGTGACGAGGTCGTCCAATGCGATATGCTCGTCGGACGTATGGGCCAGGGCCAGACGGCCTGGCCCGTAGACCACCGTGGCCTCCAGTCCTCCCTCGTGGACGGCGAACCGCTGGTCGTCCATGCCCGGGCTGACGTTCACGCCCATGTCCAGATCGGAAGAGCACACGTCTGAACTCCATGTCCCTCCCCAGCACCGCTCGTCCGCAGGCCTTGAGCGCGTCGACGAGCCTCTGGTCCTCGTCGACCATCGTGGGGTTCGCCTCGACGATGGGCGTATAGCTGTACCCCAGGATGATGCCCTCCCGCACCAGGTCGTCGCATATGGCCATGATCTCTCCCCTCGCCCACGCCGCGCTCTGCTCGGGGATGAGCCGCCAGTCGAAGCTCGCCGTGCACTCATCGGGGATGGTGTTGACCTTCGACCCCGCCCGGATGGTGGTGATGCAGAGGGTGCTCTTCCTCGACCCCTCGGGGCTGACCGGATACCGGCTGACGGTCTCCAGCGCGGGGCGGATGCGCACGTCAATGCGCTCGAGGAGCCGTCTCATGCCCTCGATGGGGTTCAACCCCTTCGAGGGCATGCTGCCGTGGCTCTGAACGCCCCTGAAGGCGAGCGTGAACCAGAGGGTCCCGCGGTGGCCCAGGCAGATCATGTCGGGGTCGAGAGGCTCGGTGATGATGCAGTAGTCCGTGTTCTCCTTCGTCAGACGACCGCTTCGGACGAGGTACCCCATGCCCGTCTCGCCCCCCGTCTCCTCGTCGGGGACGGCGCTGGAGACGAAGGTCCCCTTCAGCTCGATGCCCGCGTGCTGAAGCACCTCGAGGGCGTAGATCTGGGCGGCGAGGCCGGACTTCATGTCGCTGGCGCCACGCCCGTAGACCTTGCCGTCGATGATCGCCCCTCCGTAGGGGTCCACGGTCCAGCCTCCACCGGCCGGGACGACGTCGTAGTGCCCTGAGAGGTGCAGCACGGGGCGCTTTTCCGTCCCCGCAAAGGTCCCGACGACGATATGCCTCGGCCACCCCTTCGACTCGTCGGCAAGGGCGGCAAGGTCCTCCTCGGGGACCTCCACGTACTCCACCTCGCACCCCAGGGATGCCATCTTCGCCCCGAGGAAGCGCACACATCGCTCGTAGTTTCGCCCCGGGGGGTTCTCCGTGTCGATGGCCAGAAGCTCGCCCAGGAAGGCCCCCATCTGAGGCCGCAGCGCCTCGGCCGACGCCCGGATTCGCGCGATCAGCCCATCGTTCATGCTCTGCCCTCCCGTTCGTATTCTACTCTTCCGTCGATTATGGTGCAGTCCACCCGGAGGGTGTGGATGTCCATGGGGTCGATGGCCAGGATATCGTCCGAGAGAACGATCATGTCCGCCAGCTTGCCCGGCTCCAGGCTGCCCTTGATGTGCTCTTCGAAGGAGGAGTATGCGCCGTTGTAGGTCGCCGCCCGGATGGCCTCCATGACCGTGACGCTTTGGGTCCTGTCGCACTGGACGTTCTGGCATCGGTCGTACCGGTTGACCGCCCCGTCGATGGTGTGGATGCCCTTGGGCCCCGACGGCGCGTCGCTCGCCAGCGAGCAGACGACCCCGGCGTCGAGCATGTTGCGGAGGGCCGCCATGTACCGGTTGCGTTCGCCGTAGAAGGTCATGTAGTTCGCCCCGATCATCTGGATCATGCCCGTGTTGATCGACGGGCAGATGTTCATGGCCGCCATGCGGTCGATCAGGTCCTGATCCACCAGGGAGCAGTGTTCGATGCGATGGCGCATCCCCCTGAACCTCTCGGGGCTCTCCCGGAAGCACCGCTCGTACCCCTCTACCATGAACTCCACGGCAAGGTCGCCGATGGCGTGGGCGGTGCACTGGCACTCGGCGTCCACGATCCGCCTGATGTAGTCCCAGACCTCCTCCCGTTCCCACCCCCGTTCGCGCACCAGCGCCGGGTCATGGGAGTAGGGCTCGCGGGTGGCGCAGGACGGCGCCCCCGACCCTCCGTCGATCATGAACTTGCTGGGCCCCACCCGGAAGTGCTCGTCGCCCAGGCCGGACATGAAGCCAAGCTGCATCCAGTGTTCGTTCTGCTCCAGAGAGAACTTCTTACCGAAGATGCTGTGGAGCGCCATGTTGACGCGAACCTTGAAGTCGCCATCGCGGCAGAGCTTCTGCATGATGTGGTAGGAGGTCGACCCGCACTCGCCCATGTCGCCGATGGAGGTGATGCCCGCCTCCAGAGCCTGCTGGTGCGACTTCATGGCCGCCGCCCTCTGCTGCTCCTCGGAGTAGTCCACCATGCCCCACAGCGCGAAGTGGGTATGGCCCCGCACCATGCCCGTGAGTCGTCCGTCGAGGACCTCGACCTCGTCCCTCGGGTATTTCGCGGCGTCCTGGGGCCGATGTACCTCGAGGTACTCCAGCGCCCGGGTATTGTACATGCAGATATGCCCGCCGCCATGCATGCAGTGCACCGGGTTGTCCGGCGCGACGCCGTCCAGCTCGTCGATGGTGGGGTGCCTTCGTTCGCCGGAAAAGAGCTCGGGCTCGTAGCCCATCATGGAGATCCACCGGCCCGGCTCTTTGTGCCGGACGGCGTCCTCGATCATGGCGAGCATCTCCTGCAGCGAACGGCAATTTTTGTTCGTCGTGTCGATCATCCCCGAATCGCGTTCCATGCCGAGAAGGCCGTTCAGGATGGGGTGGAAGTGCGTGTCATTGATGCCCGGCATGAGCGTCCGACCCTGAAGGTCCACGACGACCGTCCCGTCCGTCAGAAAGGGGCGTATCCCTTCGTCGCCGCCCACGTAGGCGATGCGGTTGCCCCGGATGCCGAGCACCTCGACGACGTCGTCCCGACCGTTGACCGTGACGACGCTCCCGTTCACAAGAGCCATGTCCAACCCGCAGCGCATCGTATCTCCGCTCATCGAACCCCTCCTTTCTTGCACCGCGCCAAAAACGTCGCCCTGTACGTCAGCATCTCCGGCGCACATCCAACCATTTGTACTCGAAGAGCCCGGGGTACCTTCGGAGAAGAACCAAGTGCAGAGGGCACCCCGTCGCCACAGAAGCGATCGTTCATGCTCGATCGGCCGTGCTTCATCGTCCCGAATGGCGGGACAATGTTGATCTATACGGACTGATCTCTCCCCTCGAATTATGAATAAAATTCTCTTCCTGTCAATCGAGAAACGATTTCGGGAACATGCTTTTATCGTATCGAATACGAGGAATCCCGATGACAAGCACCGCTATCGCTGACAGAACAGGAAAAGGAACTTCTTTCTTTAACCGTTCCACGTGGAACACCAGGCACGCTTCACCTGTCCTGTCCTGTCCTCTGCCAACCGGAGTCCTCGTCACGGATGCCCCCTCTATCTCGGGGAACAAGGTCACCTTGGCCACCGGGAGGGTACAATGCGCAGATCGATGCTGCGAGGGATGAGAGAGGGGGGACCGACAAAAAAGCGGATGGCCTATGAAATCGGAAAGGGCGATAGGCCTCCGATGCGAAGGACCTGAAATCGAGAAGCGAACGTGGGGACTGGGAGACATGGGCACAAACGCGGGAAAATATCCGAAGGGTTCCGCATGCGTGGTATTGGGGGTGAGGGGTTGTGTACGAGGAGGTTCGCGGCACCGATACACGGGTGAAATCAGGGACTGCTGTTCGGGGGCAGGAAGCCTCGACGTTCAAAAGCAACCTGCAGCGCCACGTCAGGGCGGCACCATGAGCGGTCCAGTTCAGAGGGGCACGTCCTCCTCCTAAGGAGAACGTGCCCCTCTGAACTTCGTCTTCTGCCCGATAGAGGCTGTTCTTACGCCTTCGCGTCCTTTTCAAGGGCCGGGAAGAGGACGGAGTTCTCCTTGAAGATATGGAGGAAGATGCTCTCCGTGAGGAGCCGCAGGTTCTCGTATGTGGCTCTGAACGTCGGGCACCCGTCCTCCGGGACGCGGAAGTTGTCCGTTACGCCCAGTATCTTCTTGATGATCTCGCCGGCTTCCTCGTGTTCGTCCTCGAGCTCGCGGACCTCTTTCAGCACCTCACTCGTCATCGATTCAGATTCGAAGGCGTGGAGGATCTTCGGGAAGACCACCTTATCCTCCTTGACGAAGTGGGCCTCCAGCTCGACCTTGAGAGCGCTGAACAGCCTGTGGAGCGTCAGAAGCTCCTCTCCGTGATTCTCGAAGTGGGCGATGAGGATGGTGTTGATCAGCCGGTCGACCTCGAAGAGACGCTGCCGCTCGGGTTCGTGGTGCACGGACTGAAGATGGCGGATCATCTGGGGCACCGTGTAGCGGAACACCTCTTCGTCGATGGCCTTCACCTTCTGGTGCTCCACCTTCGCAAGAAACTCGTCCATCTCCTGCAGAAAACGGTCTACATCGTACCCCTGCTCCTTTGCCGCGTCGCCGATCATATCCTTCCCGCCGCAACAGTAGTCTATGTTTTTTTTGTTGAAGAACGTCGTGATTTCGGGATGGGCGCGGATGATCTCGCTGATGGACGTATTTTGCATGGGAAAGACCTCCTCTTCTTTTATGGTGCTGCGAGATCATTATATGGAGGTCTTTGGGATAAAAATATGATTCAGATCAACTTTTACACCGTCGTAAGTCGGCTTTTATCCACTACCCGGATCTTCCTGTGCCCCTCCAGGGCGATCAATCCCTTCTCCTGAAGCGCGGAGAGCTTGCGATTCACCGTCTCCTTGGTGATTCCGAGGACGCTGCCCATGTCCTCCTGGGAGATCTGCACCAGATCGCTCAGATCGGAAGAGCGTCGTGTAGGG
>ENA-UOOM01002963-UOOM01002963.1-fermentation-metagenome-genome-assembly--contig:-NODE-2963-length-13099-cov-3.847286_pt1 | contig 13099 bp, 13 predicted proteins | sample MGYA00245781_ERZ724031 | MGnify/ENA primary metagenome ERZ724031 (study PRJEB28704, sample SAMN03018317) | fermentation metagenome | biome: anthropogenic terrestrial biome; feature: soil; material... | reverse complement strand
GGCCTCGGTCCGTTCGTCCGTGCTCTCGAGAAACTGCGTGATCATGCGCGGTGCCTCCGTGGAGGAGAGTATCATCGGCGAAGATGTGGTGGTCGGGGAGAACTGCAAACTCCGCCAGGTCATCATCGACAGCCACAACATCATCCCCCCCAACACGGAGATCGGATACTCCCCCGAGAGGGACAGGGAGCGGTATCACGTGGACCCGGGCTCCGGCATCGTGGTCATCGGGATGCCGAGAATGCGCCTGCGGCGGTCCATTGAGGAGCCGCCGAAGGAGCGGTTCGACTGGTCCAGCTTCAGCTGAGTACGGCGGGGACGGAGTGACCGCCCGCGATCGCGCGGCGGCTCGTGAAAAAATCCCGTTGAACCGGATGTTTCAGAGCCTACAAGAGAAGCCCCGAACATAGCAGCGTTCGGGGCGTCTCAGACTGTTGGCATATCGGTCTTTTTTCGCAGAAGAGGCACTGAACTTCTTTGTGGGCTGTCTTTCTCATGCGCCCTTCACACCCCACAGGGCGGAGAAAACAGGACGGGAGCCAACGACCTTTCCGACGTCCTCGGCTAGGAAAACAGCCTGTCCGCCTCCAGGATCGCTCGGGTCAGGACTTCGGCGCCCCGGGCGAGGTCCTCGGGCGCCGTCCATTCGTCCTTGGAGTGGCTGATGCCGCCCGCGCTGGGCACGAAGATCATGCCCGACGAGGTGATGTGCGCCATGGAGTTCGCGTCGTGGGACGCGCCGCTCGGCATGCGCACGCAGGGGATATTGGCACCGGAACACGCCCGCTCTACAGCGTCCTGAAGCTCGGGAGCGAGGTCCACGCCCCCCTTCCAGACGGTGGGGCGCACCGTCGCGGGGCATCGGTTCATGTCGGCGGCAAAGGCACGGAACTTGTCCGCCGCCTCCGTCATCACGGCGTCCTTCAGAGAACGGATCTCCAGAGTGAACTCCGCCTTTCCGGGGACGACGGCCACGGATCCGGGGGTCAGGGAGAGGACGCCGACGTTGCACACGAAGTCGTCCCGCGTATCCACCCACCGGAACCATCGGCTCAGAAGATCGGCCGCCGCCCTCATGGCGTCCTTGCGCTCCTTCATGGGCGTCGTCCCGGCGTGGTTGGCCTCGCCCTCCACGGTGACGGCATACCGGCTGATACCGACGATGCCCGTCGGGATGCCGACGGGGATGCCCCGCCGTTCGAGAGTCGACCCCTGCTCGATGTGCAGCTCCAAGTAGCAGCACAGGGACCCGCCATCCCGCCGGGAGGCCTCTATGCCTTCGGCGGTGAGGCCGAAACGCGCAAGCAGGTCGGGAGACGGGAGTTCCTGAATGAGCCCGGCGAGAGCCCTGCTTCCGAAGGTCCCGCCCAGCGGCCCTCCCTCCTCGGCGATGAACCCCGCCACCTCCAGGGGATGCCGCAGCGCGATGCCTTGCTCCTTGATGGCCCGGGCCGCCTCGAGGGCGGCCACGACGCCCAGCGGGCCGTCGTATTTTCCGCCGCCCGGCACGGCGTCCAGGTGGGAGCCGGCCATGATGGCGGGAGCGCCCTCCTCCGACCCCTCGATTCGTCCGAACAGGTTGCCTACGCCGTCAATCCAGGTGGCGAGGCCGCCCTCCTCCATGCGCTTCTGCACGAAACTCCGGGCCTCAGCGTACTGCGTTGAATAGGCAGCCCGGTCCATGCCCTGCCCTTCGACCCAGCCGATGGCGCCCAACATCTCGAGGTCCGAGAGAAAGCGATCCGCCGAGATGACCATGACCGCTAGACCGTCAGGACGCCCAGTTCCTTGAGGATCCTGCCGATCTCCTTCCTCGTGTCGTCGGGGGCCGGAAGGATGGGAAGCCGCGGCAGACCGCCCTTGTACCCCACAAGGTCCATGGCCGCCTTCATGCCACCGATGCCGAAGCGCGACGTCACGGCGGCGTTCAGCGGCAGCAGCGCCAGCTGCATCTTCCGGGCCGTCGCAAGGTCACCCTTCTCGTAGTACTCCTGGATCTCAGCGCAGTAGTTCGGCACCACGTTGGCCACGGCAAGGGTCCCGCCAACGCCCCCGAGCATCAGCGTCGCCAGGAGATAGCTCCCCGATCCTGCGAACACGGAGAAGCCCTTCGACGCCCGGGCCAGCACCTCGGAGATCTGCACGATGTTGCCGCCACTGTCCTTGATGCCCGTTATGTTCGGGTGGTTCGACAGCTTCACCGTCAGCGACGACGGCACATTGATCCCCGCGTTCCCGGGCATGTTGTAGATCATGACGGGGATGGGCGACACGTCGGCAAGCATGGTGCAAAACTTCTCCAGCGCCCCCTCGTTCATGTCCCGTTTGTAGTAGTTCGGCGTCACCACCAGCGCGACCTCGGCGCCCACATCGGCGCACTCCTTCGTCAGTTCGACGGTCTCCTTCAGCGACTCGCACCCCGTGCCGGCTATCACCCGCTTGCCCGCGGGCAGGTTTTTCTTCGCCACCTCGACGAGCTTCACCTTCTCCTCATGGGACAGCAGGGTGAATTCGCCGTTGCTGCCGAGGATGACGAGCCCCGCGAGCTTCGTCGCCCCGAAGGCCCGGACGTTCTCGGCGTACACCTCGTAATCCACGTCTCCGGCGGCGTTGAACGCCGTCGCGATGGGCGCAAAGATTCCCCGTACAGAACTCATGAGACAACCACTCCTTTATGATGGCATGTTTTTTGCATTCCTGACGCTAGACACCAGTATACCTTGAAGCGGACCTGTCGGCCATCATCCGAACAACTTCAACGGCCAGAGGGACAGGATGGGGAAGTAGGTGATCAGCAGGACCGCGAGAAGGTTCCAGAGCATAAAGGGGATGGACCCCCGAAGCACCTTTTCAAAGGGCGTCCTCGCGATGTTGGCCGCCACGAAGAGGTCGACGCCCATGGGCGGCGTCACCATGCCGAGGGCCAGGTTGGTGACGATGAACGTGCCGAAGTGGACGGGATCGATGCCGATCTTCTGAGCCAGAGGGAGGAAGATGGGGCAGAAGATCAGGATGTTGGACAGCGTGTCGATGAACATGCCGCCCAGGAGGAACACGATGTTGAACATGAGAAGTATCAGGAATTTGTTCGTCGTGACGCCGAAGATCAGGTTCGAGATCATATTCGGGACGTCCCGCATATGGAGAAGCTTCGCAAAGGCGCTCGCCGTCCCCATGAGGAAGATGCACGATCCGGTGATGATGGCCGCTTCCACTACGGCCTTGCACAGCCCCGACCAGGACAGGCCCTTTGTGAAGAAACCGAGGAGGATGGCGTACGTCACCGCGACGATGCCCGCCTCCGTCGGGGTGAAGACGCCGGAGTAGATTCCGCCCAGGATGATGATCGGCATCAGGAGGGCCGACCGCGCCTCCCACATGCGGCCGAATATCCATCCCGCTCCACCGGCACGGGGAGCGCCGGCGTAGCCCTTTTTCTTGGCGATGTAGATGGTCGGAATCATCAGGACGAGGCCGACGATGACGCCCGGCGTGAAACCGGCGATGAACAGGTCGGTGATGGACACGCCGCTGTTGACGCCGTACACGATCATGGGAACGCTGGGTGGGATGAGGACGCCGATGCCACCGGCGCACGCCATGAGCCCGGCTGAGTAGCCGACATCATAGCCTCTGTCGATCATCGCCGGTATGATTATGGTCCCTATGGCGGCAACGGTGGCCGGCCCCGACCCGGAGACGGCTCCAAAGAACATGCACGCCACGATACCCGCTATGCCAAGACCTCCTGGGAAATCGCCGGCGACCGCTTCCGCGAGATCCGTCAGTTTCTTCGCTATGCCCCCATGGGACATGAGCGTCCCCGCCAGTATGAAGAACGGAAGGGCGAGGAGCGTGAACGAGTCGGCGGTGACCACCATCCTCTGTGCGACGAAGAACATGACCCGATCAAGCCCGCCGGGTATCCAGGGGATGAAGGCCAGGGCGCTGTATCCGATGGACGCCGCAATAGGAACGCCAAGTAAAAGCGCAACGAACATGCCTCCAAAGACTGCCAACAGCATAACGCTACCTCCTCACACGGCCCCGCCGGACCGTTCCTGCGCCCGGCAGAAGAAGGGCACTATATCTTTCTGAACGATACGGAGGGCCATGACGACGAACATGAACGGGCCGAAGGCGAAATAGGACCACGTGGGGAGGTCCATCGCAGCGGTGGTCTGTCCGCTCTCGTACTGCAACACCGCGATATCGTAGGAGTACTTCGCAACAAGAAGGGTGAAGACGAGAAAGGCGATGGAGGCAAGAAATTCGAGGGCACGGCCCACGCCCTTCGGAAGAACGATCTGCAGGATCTCCACCTTGACGTGCTGCTTATGTTTGGCGCAGAGCGAGAAGCTCACGAGGCTCAGCGCCACGAAGAGGATCCTCATCATCTCCTCGGACCACGGCCGGACGAATTCCAGAACATACCGGGAAAAAACCTGTTCCATTCCGATGGCAAGAATGATGAGGAAAAAGACGACGGCCAAGGCTTCTTCGAAATACGCATCTATCAATTTTACGATTTTCACAACGACACCTCCAGCGAGTGGGGGAAAGGCGGATAATCCTCCGCCTTTCCCGGTGACAGAGAGTTTAGCTGTTGGGCGCCTCCTCGGCGTAGGACTCCTGGAACTTCATGATCTTCTCGTAGAAACCCATGTCGATCGAGTCCTTGTGCTCATCGAGAACGGATTTGCTGGCCTCTCTGAAGCCCTGGCGCTCCTCCGGCGTCAGCTCGATGACCTCGGGCGTCCCGGCTGCCTTGAACTCGTCGAGGATCTTCTTGTTGTTGGCGAGGACGTTCTCCTGATCCCACGTGCACGCCCGGTCGGCGGCTTTCTGGACGATCGCCTTGTCCTCGTCCGAGAGCTTGTCCCAGGACCTCTTGGACATCACCAGCAGCATGGGGTCGAGGATGTGTCCGTCCATGATGATGTATTTCTGAACGGTGTTGAACCCCTGGGACTTGATGTTCTCGAGGGTGTTCTCCCCCGCGTCGATGACACCCTGCTGGAGGGACGTGAAGACCTCGCCGAAGTCCATGGGGATCGGGCTGGCGCCCAGGGCTTTGAAGATGCCCATGCGGATCGGCGCCGGCTCCGTCCGGATCTTCACACCCTTGAGATCCTCGGGCTTGCGGACGGCCACGTTGCTATGGATATGGCGCCACCCCATGATGAAGTATCCAAGGGGCTGCATGCCCTTTTCCTCGAGGGGCTTCACGATATCCATGGCGATGTCGCTGTTCACGAAGTCCTGGGCGGCCTTCTCGCTCTTGAAGAGATAGGGAAGGTCGTACACCGTGACAGCCTTCGTGAACTGGGCGAGGAGACCGGTGGAGATGATCCAGAAATCCGTGACGCCCTGCTGGATCTGCTCGATACCCTCACGGTTGTTGCCCAGGGCCGAGGCCCCCATGGCCTTGAGGGTCAGCTTCCCGCCCGACTCCTCTGCAAGGAACTCCGCAAACTTCTCGCCGGCCTGGGCAAAGGTCACCGACGGCTGTCCCGTATGGCCGAGGACGAACTCCTTGGCATAGGCTCCCTGGGCAAGGGAGAGCGTCAACACGACGAGCGCGAGAATCAGTCCGAAACGCTTCATCTTCTTCATTTCCTCCTTTGATAATTGAGTTGTGGCGATTTTTCTCCCGGTTGTCCGGGAGGCTACTTGCCGCGTTTTCCGAACGTATTGTCGTACCGTCTCTTCTTGCTGATCGAGACCCCGTACCGCGCCAATCCTGACGCGACGATCAGCGCGCATATCACGCCATCAAGGACGGGGACATGCAACACCTCCTCCATCTTCTTGTCCAGGCCGGCGAAACCGGCACAGCCGAGCACCAGAACTTCGGCCATATCCTCTTCCACCGCGCGTTTACCCGCGGCGATAAGCCGCTCGACATCGCTCCCCCCCGCCTCGACGCTTGCGGGACGAACCGAAGCCAAGTCACGGGTTATGCCGTATTTGTCGATGAGGGCCTTCTTGTTCGGGACGGTGCGCTCCACCGGGGCGATCACCGAGAAGCTGTGTCCAAGCATGGTCGCCAGTTTCATGGAGGCCTCACCAATCCCGACCACCGGTTTGTCCGTGATCTCCTTCATGAGGTCCATGTTGGGGTCACCGTGGCAGGCGATGACAAAGGCGTCGTACCTGTCCCGATTCTCCGTAAGCAGGCGCACCATTCCGGGAGCGGCTTGGGCGTGATCCTCATAGGTCGCAATGAACGGAGACGCCCCAGGCGTCGGCACCGTCACGACCTCCATCGTGTCGCCTGCAAAGGCCACGGCGCTGTCGTGGATTGCCCGTGTCATCTCCGCACTGCTGTTCGGGTTGATGATGAGGATCCTCGGCGTCATGCCTTCGCTCCCTTCCGCCACTCGGGGTAAAGGACCTTGCCCCAGCCCTGGGCCGACTCGTCGATCTGCCGGCCTCTCATCACGACCTTGCCTCGCACGACGGTGTGAATGGGCTTGCCCACCAGTTTGAACCCGTTGTACATGGGGGACGTGTCCCTGGATTGGGTCACGAAATCCTTGTTGCTGACCGTGTATTCGTTCTTCATATCGACGATGACGTAATCGGCATCCCCTCCGACCTGAATGGCTCCTTTTCGCGGCCAGAGACCGAAGATCTTCGCCGTGTTCTCGGAGACGAGCTCGACCATCCGCTTCATCGTGAGCTTTCCGTCCCGGACGGCGGTGAGCATGAGGGGCAGCGTCATCTCGATGCAGGCCGGGCCGGCCGCCGCAGTGAAGATATCCTTCATGCCCTTTTCCTTCTCAGCGACGAGGAAGGGACCGTGGTCGCTCCCGATGTAGTCCACGGAGCCGTCGTTGATGTAGTCCCACAACTTCTCCATGGACCGTCTGTCGCGAAGCGGCGGGTTCCCCTTGGCGTAGGGGCCGTACTTGTCGATAGTATCCTGGGTGAGGAACAGATAGTGGGGGCAGGTCTCGAGGTAGACGTCCATCCCGTCCAGCTTGGCCTGCTTCACCAGCTCGGCCGCCTCGGGCGTCGAGATGTGGGCGAAACTCACCCTCGTGCCCGTCTCCTTCGCGAACAGTATGAGCTTGGAGACGGTCTCTATCTCCGAGATAGGCGGGCGGGACTTGTAGTGGTACTCGAAGCCGACCTTCCCCTCGGCGCGGAACTGGCGGATCAGCCGCTGGATGATGTCGTTGTTCTCGGCGTGGACGGTCAGGATCAGCCCCGTCTTCGCCACGGCCCGGAAGCCGTCGAGCATCTCCCCGTCGTTGGCCATGGTGAGGCCGCGGAACTCCTCGTCCCGCCCTTCCGGCGCCTCGTGGAGGAAGGTCTTGAAGGCGACGATCCCTTCCTTCGCGACCCTCTCCACCTCCTCGGGGAACTCGGCTCCCGCCGCCCCGAAGAAGGCGTAGTCCACGAAGGCCTGAGGTGCCGCCACTTTGATCCTGTTCTGCAGGATATCAGGGGAATAGGGAGGGGGCGACGAGATGGGGTGCTCGAGGAAGCACGTCACACCTCCTGCCGCCGCCGCCTTGGTCTCGCTGACGAAGGTCCCGCGCTCCCTGTGACCCGGGTCGCGCACGTGGACATGGCTGTCCACGACACCCGGCAGGACGGGATTGCCCTCCGCGTCGATGACTTCAGCCGCCTCGGGCAGATACTGATCCTCGCAGATCAGGACGGTCTTCCCATCCCGCACCGCAATTCCACCCCTGAAAAACTCGCCGTTGGCATATATCTGCCCGTTTCGAATCACTAAATCCGCCTTCACCGCAATAACCTCCTTATTCGATAAATGCACACACACCAGATAACCTACCTGCCATCGGACCCCGGACCGAAGAACCGGTCCAGCACTGCCTGCGATGGCGGCGGTGTCATGAGACTCACGATGACGAGCGCAATGACACCGGTGACAAGAGACGGAAGGATGGGGAACCACCCGTAAGAACGGTAGTGGGGAGCAGACATAGGAACGCGAAAAATACCCAATACAGCATGAGCGATCTGGGAATCACCGCTTCTGCACCTCCTTCAGGGATCGAGCCGCCAATAACGGTGCTTCCGCAAACGTCCCCTAGACAAGGACGCACCGGCCCCATCCACTGGCCGACGGGACCTCTTCGCTCGCTGCATGCACAACACGTCCACGCACAAGACAGAGCATCACCTGCCCGAAGAGACGTCGCCCTTCATAGAGTCTGGCTATATCCCGTCCCGCGGTCTTCATGCAGGACCTCCGGACGATAAAGTCACGCTCCGTATCCACCACCACCACATCGCCGTCAGAACCCACGGCGATGGCCCCCTTCCTGGGAAAGAGGCCGAAGGTTTTTGCGGCGTTCGTGGAAAGCAGATCGACTGTCCGCTGAAGCGGTACCCTCTTCTCCCGCACCGCCGTGATGAAGAGCGGAAGACGTTCCTCGAAACCGGTGGAGCCGGCGGGACACGCAAAGATGTCGCTCAGCCCCGGTTCCTTTTCCGAAGGGAGAAAGGGGCCATGATCGCTGCCTATGTAGTCCACCGTCCCGTCCAGCACGTATTGCCAGAGCCCATCGGAGGATTTTTTCGACCGGATCGGCGGGTTGAATTTGGCGAAGGGGCCAAGATGCTCCACGGACTCCTCGTCGCAGAAGAGGTACTGGGGGCAGGTTTCGGCGTACACGTGAACGCCCTGCCGCTTGGCCGTTCGTATGAGCTCCATGGCCTCGGGCGTGGAGACATGGCAGATGCTGACCCGGGCGCCGGTGTGCCGGGCGTACCGGAGGACCTTGTTCACCGACGACACTTCAGCGATGGGAGGCCTCGCCCTCCCGTGGGCGAGAAAATTCTTTTCGCCCTCCCTTCGCAGCGCAGCGGTGCATCGCTGAACGATACTGTCGTCCTCGGCATGGACGGCGCAGATCTTGCCCGTCTCCGCCACGGCCTCGAGGATACGGAGCAACGCCCCGTCATCTTCGGCGCAGGTGCCCAGAAACTCCTCCTCCCGCCCTGCCGGGGGAGCGAAAAGAAAGGTTTTGAACGCGACAACACCTGCATCCGCCAGAGCGGGGATGAACTCCGCCCTGTTTCCGGCAGCACCGTAGAAGGCGAAATCGACGGAGGATCGTTCCGAGGCGCATCGCACTCTGTTGCGGAGAATTTCGGGCGAATACTGCGGGGGATCGGAGATGGGCATCTCCAGTATGGTCGTGATACCTCCGGCGGCGGCGGCAACGGTCTCCGTCGCGAAATCGCCCCGCTCTCGCCGCCCCGGGTCGCGCAGGTGAACATGGGTGTCCACACCCCCCGGCAGGACAAGGGCACCCTGAAGGTCCAGCTCCCTCTTCCCGGCGGGGAGAAACGGATTGGCCCCCAGGGATGCGATTTTGCCGCCGGTGATGGCGAGCCCTCCGTGAAACACTTCTCCGGAGGCGAACACCCGTCCGTTCCGAAGCACCACGTCGGCAGGACTCATCTGCGCTCTCCCCCCTGCGAGACGCCGATCATTTTCGACATGGCCTCCGCTGTACGAAGGACCTTCTGCACGATCCCCTGAAAGCCATCCCCTTTTGCGCGATGCTCCGGCATCGTCACTCCGACGCTTCCGTACACATTCTCCTTGAAGAAGAAGAGCGGGGCGGCCACACCCGTGATACCCGGATCGACAGCTCCGGTAGAGACCACGTATCCGGCCTGTTTCAACGTGCGATACCGTTCAAGGACCTTTTCGGGGACCGTCTCGGTCTTTTCGGTAAAGGCAGTGAGAGGTTGCCGGAAGAGGAGGGACTGGACCTCGCCCTCGGGCATGCCGAGAAGAACAGCGAAACCCGTGGCTCCTGCATAAAAGGGGAAGTGCTGGCCGATCTCCGAGGAGATTTTGAGCCTGTGGGACGACTCTATCTTATCCACACAGAGAACGTTGTTGCCGTCGAACATGGAGAGGATGGCTGTCTCCCCCGTCTCCGCAGCCAGATCGTTCAGCAGGGGACGGAGGGCCTGACAGGAGGACATCTCATGCTGGGCAAACTGCCCGAGAATAGCGACCTTTATTCCAAGGGTGTACTTTTCCGTATCGGGGATCTTGCGAAGCCACCCGACGCTCTCGAGGGTGAGCACCAAACGGTGGACCGTGCTTCTGTGCAACCCTATTCTCCGCGCGATGTCGGATATGGACAGCACTGTATGAGGACCTGCAAAACTTTCGAGCACCTGGAGAGAGCGAAGGATGGACTGATTCAGATATCGCGAGGAATTCATAGGGCAACCTCCTTGTCTCACTACGTGAGACGATGTCTGAATATGATACGAGTATACCCTGCCCTCGAAGGAATGTCAAATGCTGAAGGATATTGTATTTCAAATTTTTTCACGAATTACCTCCGGGAAAGACGGCGTCGCCGCACGGCGGTAAGGAGAGGGTTTGTCCGGTCAGAGGCCTCTGACCGGACAAAAAGATCGGCTGGCTGCACTCGCAAATTATCCGGAGAAAGAAGCTCCGGGTTTTCGCACTCCGCGCTCTTTTCCAGAACTTCTTTTTCCTCTATACTGCACTGTGACAAAGGAGCGAACAAAACCATGGATTTGAGCGCGTTTTTTTCCTACGTGGTCGTCACGACCTACACACCGGGGCCGAACAACATCATGGCCATGCGGAACGGGAACCGGTACGGTTTCCGGGGGGCTCTACCCTTCATGCTGGGCATGGGCAGCGGCGCCTTTATCATCATGCTCGCCTCCTGCCTCTTCAACGTCCTTCTGTCAGAGCTGGTGCCCCTCTTCCTCCCCTTCATGCGATGGGTAGGAGTGGCCTACATGCTCTACCTCGCTTGGGGGACCCTGCGCCCGCACAACCCGAAGAAGGGAGGCAGCATGAGTGAGGGGAACTCCTACCTCGCGGGGCTTCTCCTTCAATCCGTCAACGTGAAGGTCATCCTCTACGCCCTCACCGTGACGGCCACGTTCATCATCCCCTACACGCGGGCGTGGCCCCATCTTGTCCTCTTCTCCGCCTTTCTCGCCCTCATGGGGTTCTCCTCCCTGGTCCTCTGGGCGCTCTTCGGCGTCTTCCTGGACCGGTGGATGGGAGCCCATCAGAAGGCCTTTGCCGTCGTGATGGCGCTGCTTCTCGTGTACAGCGCCGTGGCCATCTCGGGGCTCATTTGACGTACAATAAAAAGATATTCAAGGAGCAAAGGAGGAGATTTCGATGAACGAGTTCACGCCGTGGCAGTATGAAGCTCTGGGGGAGAGAGCCGTGGAGGCGCTGAAGAGGAATCGTTTCGAGGCGGAGTACTGCGCGACGAAGGAGGAGGCCGCCAAGAAGCTTCTGTCCCTCATTCCCGAGGGAGCGTCCGTGGGATTCGGAGGATCGTGGACCGTGAAGGCCCTCGGAGTGTCCGAAACGCTCGCGAAGGGCGGACACGCCCTCTACGATCACGGAGTTCCGGGGCTGACCAACGAGGAAAAACTGGACCTCCGGAGAAAGCAGCTCACCTGCGACGTGTTCCTGTCCGGGACGAACGCCGTCACCCTCGACGGTGAGCTCGTCAACGTGGACGGGAGCGGTAACCGCGTTGCAGCCATGATCTTCGGGCCGAAGCGCGTCGTCGTCGTGGCGGGAGCTAACAAGATCGTCCGCGATCTCGCCGAGGCCTTCGACCGCATCGAGACGAAGGCTGCCCCTCTGAACAACAAGAGGCTGGGTCTGAAAAATCCCTGCACGGAGACCGGGACGTGCATGGACTGCCAGTCTGCTACCAGGATCTGCAACGTGACGACCATCATTGAGAAGAAGCCGGGCGGGGCGGATTTCCACGTCCTCGTCGTCGGCGAGGAGCTCGGGTTCTAGGAAGCCCACAACGGGGCGACGAAGTAAGAGCCCCTCAGAGAATCTGGCGCCCGTCGGCTTCGGTGATCCGTATACACCTCTCCGCGTGGCGGCTGTATAAACGCCCCCCTCCCAGACGAGCAGCATCGCCGATCTTGCAGTGAAAGGCCGAGGAGGGACCTCCGCCGGAGGCCCCTCCTCGGTCTTCGAACACCGTCCGCCGCACGGAGGCATTCCTTTGAGGGGGAGGGTGCTTCAAGGAATCGGCACCCGCTCCCCGCACAACAACGCCCGTGATCCGGACGGCATGGGTCCCGCTTTCATGCCCTGCGCTGGACGTCCTTCGATCAGAAGGCGTCAGGATGCCGCCCTTGTTCTCTCCATCTCCTCCAGAATAGCGGCAGCACCCTCCACGAGGCAGACACACCGGGTCTTGAACAGATTCAGCTCCTTTGCCCGCTGGTGCCCCTCGGGCGTGCTCGTGTCACACCCAAGCAGCTCTTTGCACAGCAACGAGCCGTAGCGTTCCCGAAATCTCTCCGAGAACTCCTTCACCGCCTCGTACACCGCCGCCCGCCCCGCCACCGTGGCGCACTCCTCCGCTCCGTAGAGCATCCCGATGGCCATGATCGCCCCGGTAACCGCACCGCAGGTGCTCCCGGTCTTCATGCCTCCGGCGAACCCCGAGGCGATGCGCAACGCCATCTCCTCCGGAACGCCGTGTGATGCGCCATAGGTGGCGAACACCGCCTGAGAACAGGCATACCCCTTCAAAAACCGCTCCGACGCCTCGTGAATTCTGTTCATCGTCTCTCCTCCCGTGGGAACCCCTGCAAGGGTGCTTCGGGGTGCAGGTTCTCTCACCATCTCGCTCTCGTACGCTCGTTCGAAAAGGGGCGGTCACCCGCCCCATGAAGGTGCTCGGAGCGCAGGCGATGCTCCTGTCCTCCGTCAGGCACCGTCCTTCCAAACTCCGTCCGGTTCCGCGCCCCCGTCTGCCGACTCAGTTGTACGCCAGGCGCGTCTCGGGGTCGCAGCGCACATGGGCGATCCGCTCCTGCCACTGAGGGGAGTCCCACGTTTTCAGGGCGCTATGGATCACCCAGTACTTCTCGGGAATGGGGTGACTCCCCACCACTACGGGGAGGCCGTACGCCTCCTCTATGTACTGTTTGAAGAAGTCGATCCTATGGCAGGGCGGATAACCCACCGTCATCCCTGTGGCAAGGTGGATGACCGTCGCCCCGTTCTTCTTCATCTCCGCGGGGGCGTACTCGATGTTCCCGCCGGGACAGCCGC
>ENA-UOOM01002962-UOOM01002962.1-fermentation-metagenome-genome-assembly--contig:-NODE-2962-length-13103-cov-8.302039_pt1 | contig 13103 bp, 7 predicted proteins | sample MGYA00245781_ERZ724031 | MGnify/ENA primary metagenome ERZ724031 (study PRJEB28704, sample SAMN03018317) | fermentation metagenome | biome: anthropogenic terrestrial biome; feature: soil; material... | reverse complement strand
GGTTCGATAGTCATGCTTGAGAACCTGAGGTTCGACAAGGGGGAGGAGAGCAATGACGAGGCGTTCTCGAAATCGTTGGCGTCCCTCGCCGACATATACGTGGACGATGCGTTCGCCAACGCCCACCGCAGCCACGCGTCGAACGTGGGCGTGACGAGGCATATGGAAGAGTGCTGCGGCGGCCTGCTTATGAAGAGAGAGCTCAAAGCGCTGGAAGGCGCGCTGGAATCGCCCAAGCGGCCGCTGGTGGTCGCCATAGGCGGAGCAAAGGTCTCCAGCAAGATCGACGTGCTCGAGAACCTGGCGAGGGTCGCCGACAGATTGCTGCTCGGCGGCGCGATGGCCTTTCCGTTCCTACGAGCGCAGGGGCTGGAGGTCGGCGACGAGCGCTTTGACGGCGCGGCGGAGGAGAAGGCCCGCAGGATACTGGAAAGCGACGCCGCAAAAGCGCTGGTCATACCGGAGGACTTCGTCATCTCTACCATGGACGGCGGCGTCGAGACGGTGGCGGTGTCTCGCATGCCCGACGGGGCGCAGCCGCTGGACATCGGCCCCCGCACCATCGAGCAGTTCGTCAACGAGATCAAGGGCGCGGGGACCATCGTGTGGAACGGCCCCATGGGCATGTTCGAGAAGGAGGAGTTCAGCGCTGGCACGCGGTCGATCGCGAAGGCCATCGCCGACGCATCGGCCTTCTCCCTGGCGGGCGGCGGGGACACCGGCTCGGCCGTTGACCGTTACGAGCTCAGGCAGCGCATCTCATACGTGTCCACTGGCGGGGGCGCCTTCCTTGAGAAACTGGCCGGACGCCAGCTGCCTGGGATCGAGGCTTTGGAGGACCCGGAATTCATCAGGTCGTGAGATGCGCGTCAGTCAGCGTACGGCCGACGCCCTCTTCTCGGCCTTGGACAGCTCGTCCCCGGACGCGAGGTAGTACCGCTCCTTCACCACATCCCCGTCCATTTCGTAGATGAGCGGTATGCCGGTCGGGATGTTGAGCCCGGCGATCTCATCATCCCTGATGCCGTCCAGATGCTTGACCAGCGCTCTGAGGCTGTTGCCATGGGCCGCCACCAGGACGTTCTTCCCTTGTCGTAGCGGCGGCAAAATCTCGTCGAACCAGTATGGTAGCGCCCGGTTCAGCGTGTCATGCAGCGACTCTGTCGACGGGACCTCGTCAGGCCTGAGGTCCCGGTACCGGGGATCGTTCCTCGGATGCCGCGGGTCGGATAGTTCAAGAGGGGGAGGTCGGACGTCGTACTCTCGCCGCCATGCATGCACCTGCTCCGCTCCGTGCTCCTCGACCATCTCAGCTTTGCTTAGGCCCTGCAGCGATCCGTAATGCTTCTCGTTAAGCCTCCATGACCGGGACAGCGGGATCCACATCAGGTCCATGACGTCCATCGCGATCCACGCCGTGCGGATGGCCCTCTTGAGGACCGACGTGAACGCGAGGTCGAACATGATGCCCTCGTCGCGCAGGCGCTCTCCGGCATCGTAAGCTTCTTTCCTGCCTGCTTCGGACAGATCGATGTCGGTCCAGCCGGTGAACCGGCCTGATTCGTTCCACTCGCTGCGGCCGTGGCGCAGGAGGGCCAGCCGCGTCAAGCCCCCGGATCCCCCCGGTACAAGCCCATGGCCTCACTGACCGAGGCGCCGTCGACCGTGATGGCGTAGATGGCATCGCAGAACCGCGCGGCCTCGTCCAGCGGCTTCTGGTGTATGTTCCGGCCGGTGGCGCTGCCCACGGCGCCGGCCGCCATCTGCTCATGGAGCCTCTCAAGGAACGCCCTCTCCTCCATGCTGCTTCCTCCGGAGCACACCACGCCGGTCCGGCCGGCCGCACGGACCGCCTCCTTGAAACGCTCCCCGGCATCCGGCCCCTTGGGATAGTTGAGCTTGACGAAGTCGGCGCCGAGGCAGGCCCCCGCTCCCGCCGCCCCGGCGATGATGTGCGGGTCCTTCTCATCAGGCACCGATCTCCCCCTCGGATACATCCACAATATCGCCGCGAGCCCGAACCGGTGCGCGCGATGCACGAGCTGCGCGGCCTCGGTCAGCATGACGGCCTCATGCTCGCTTCCCAGATAGACGGTGTAGCCGACGCCCACCACATTGAGGTCGTTCTCATCCCTCAGCGCGGCGACCTCGTCGACCGCCAGCCATTGCCGGCTTAGCGGTTCGGCCTGGAGCGGCTTGACCAGATTGGTCTTGGAGTTCAGCTTCACCACGTACGGCACCTTGGGATGATCGGCCGCATAACGTGCTATGAGCCCGAACTGGGTGGCGAACGCGCCTATCCGGCCGCGCGAGGCGATGCGAAACAGGTGCTCCGGTTCGCCGTCGTCGGGCGCGATGCCCTTGCCGTGGAAGTCGTCGTTCAGATGCTCGACCTTCTGGTCTCCGGCGAACAGCATCAGGCGGCCCTTTCCACCGGTCATCGCATCGTACCGCTCTCGGAACATCTCCCTCTCCTCCGGAGGAACATCGAGAGGGACCTTGGCGCTAGAGCTTCTGCTCACTCTTCACCCTCCGAAAGGTCCTTGAACATGATCCTTGGCACCATCTCCATCACATCCTCCTTGTTCGCTCTGGCGGTCCCATGCTTCAGCGCAGTCGCCGTGCCCGCCGCCGTGGCGTGGATGAGGCAGCCCTTCAGGTCGAGGCCGGTGTGGAGGCCGTACATGAAGCCCGCCACCGCCGAATCGCCCAGCCCCACGGAGTTCACCGCCTCCACCCGAGGCGGGGTGGCCAGATATCTTTTCGAGCCGCTCACCGCGATCATGCCGTCGGCGCCGATGGACACCAGGACGGTGCTGACGCCTTTTGCACGAACCTCTTCCGCCGCCTGGACGATCTCGTCCACACTTTTCAGCTTCCTTCCCACCAGCTCGCTCATCTCGCGCCGGTTGGGCTTGATGTAATCAGGGCGCCCCTGGATGCCGGCCTTCAGGTTCAGCCCGTCCGCATCGAGTATCGTTACCGCTCCCTTCCTCTTCATCATGGTCACGATCCTCCGATAGGCATCCGGATGGACGCCCCGGGGAAGGCTGCCCCCTATCGCCATCATGGTCGCGTCCGGAAGGCCCTCGAGCTTGCGATAAAGGGCGCCCAGCTCGTATGGGTCTATGATCGGCCCGCTGGCGGTCAGCAGCAGATGGCGGCCGTTGCTTGTCTCGTTCACGATGATGTTGGTCCTCGTCTCGGAGGACACCCGGACCATGTCGGTCTCCACGCCCTCATAGCTGAGCCGGCATTCCAGCTCCTCGCCGATGAAGCCGCCGGCGAAGCCCATGGCGACATTCGGTACGCCCAGGCCGGTCAGCACTCGAGAGACATCTATGCCCTTCCCTCCGGGATAGCGGCACTCCTTCTGCACGCGGGTGGACTCGTGGAAGTCCATCTCCTCCACCCACATGGTGCGGTCGATGGCGGGGTTGAGCGCAAGGGTGTAGATCATCCGCTCCTCCGTGGCGGTACCGCCTCGGTCCGGCCTTTACGCTTGAGCTCCTCTTCGGTCTTCACCACCTTCAAGGTCACGTTCATGAGGGAGCCGGGATCGACGGATATGGAATCGATGCCTTCCCTGACCAGGAACTCGGCGATCTCCGGATAGTCGCTCGGCGCCTGGCCGCATATCCCGCTATGGCGGCCGTTCCGCCTGGCCCCCTGCACCGCCAGCGCCATGGCCTTCAACACGCCCTCATCCCGTTCGTCGAACTCGCTCGCCAGTATGTCGGAGTCCCTGTCGATGCCCAGGACCAGCTGGGTCAGGTCGTTGGAGCCGATGGAGAATCCGTCGAAGTGGCGGCTGAACTCGTCGATCAGCAGGAAGTTGTTGGGTATCTCGCACATTATGAACAGCCGGAGGGCGTTCTCGCCCCTCACCAGCCCGTTCCGCTTCATCTCCTCGACGACCTTTTCGGCTTCTTCCACCGTCCGGCAGAACGGTATCATCGGCACCACGTTGGTCAGCCCCATCTCGTCCCTGACCATCCGGACCGCTTCGCATTCCAGGCCGAAGCCCTCGCGGTAGCGGTCCGAATAGTAGCGGGATGCCCCGCGGAAGCCGAGCATGGGATTGTGCTCATCCGGTTCAAAGGGAGAGCCGCCGAGCAGGGCGGCGTATTCGTTGGTCTTAAGGTCGCTCATGCGGACCACGACGTCCTTGGGATAGAACGCCGCGGCGATGGTGGCGATCCCGTGCGCCAGCGTCTCGGTGAAATATGTCTGTCCGTCCGGATAGGCCGATGTGAGCCGTTCTATCTCCTCCTTCTCCTTTCGGTCCTTGACCTTCTCGGGATGCAGCAACGCCATGGGATGCACGCGGATGTAGCTGCCGATGATGAACTCCAGCCTCGCCAGCCCGACGCCGTCGTTCGGAATGAACGAACTGGAGAAGGCCTCGTCAGGATTGCCCAGGTTCATCATCATCTCCGTCCTCGGCCTTTTCAAGCCACCGAGGTCGGTGCGGTCCACATGGAACGGCAGTTTCCCCCCGTAGACGAACCCCTCGTCGCCTTCGGCGCAGCTTACCGTGATGGCGTCCCCATCGTGTAACACTGACGTGGCGTCCTCCGTTCCCACCACGGCTGGGATACCCAGCTCTCGGCTCACGATGGCCGCATGAGAGGTCCGCCCTCCCAGATCGGTCACGATGGCCGCGGCGTTCTTCATGACCGGCTCCCAGTCGGGGGTGGTGCTGCTGGAGACCAGGACCTCCCCTGGGCGGAAGGTCGACAGCTTGCTCACATCGGTGATCACCCGCGCGTTCCCGGAAGCGATCTTGGAGCCCACGCTCCTCCCCCGGCTCAGCACGCTGCTCCTCTCATCCAGGACATAGCTCTCCAGCACGTCCAGGGGCTTCTGGGACTGCACGGTCTCCGGCCGGGACTGGACGATGAACAGCTCTCCGCTCTCCCCGTCCTTGGCCCATTCGATGTCCATGGGCTCGCTGTGACCGGACTTTCTAGAATAGTGCTCCTCGATCGTCAGGGCCGATCTTGCCAGCTCCAGGATCTCGTCGTCGGTGAGGCAGAACCTGAGGCGGTCCTTCGGAGGGACCTTGATGTTCTTGGTCCGCTTATCGGCTCCCTTGCTGTAGATGAGCTTCTTCTCCTTTTCTCCCCTCTTCTTCCTGATGATCGCCCTGGACCCCTCTCGGAAGGTGGGCTTGAAGACATAGTACTCGTCGGGATTCACCGCACCCTGGACGATGTTCTCCCCGAGCCCATAGGAAGCGGTGATGAACACCACGTCGCGGAACCCGGTCTCGGTATCGAGGGTGAAGATAACCCCGCTGGAGGCCAGGTCGGAGCGGACCATCTTCATCACCCCAATGGACAGTCCCACGTCCATCTGGCCGAACCCCTGGTCGATTCGATAGGCTATCGCCCGGTCGGTGAACAGGGATGCAAAGCAGCCGCTGCAGGCCTCCCTCAGCGCGGTCTTGCCGCGAACATTGAGGAACGTTTCCTGCTGGCCCGCGAACGACGCCGTGGGAAGATCTTCAGCAGTGGCCGAGGACCGCACCGCCACATCGGCATCCTCCCCGTACTCGTCGCACAGGCGGTCGTATGCTTCGGCGATCTCATTCCACAGATCGTCGGGTATCCCGGCGTCGAGGATCAGGGCGCGGACCTTCTTGCCGCGCGATGCCAGGTCCGCGACGTCCTTCTTGTCCACCCCATCCAGCGCCTTCTCCATCTCCCCCCTGATCCCGGTGGCGGAGATCATGTGCCAGTACCCATCAGCGGTGACGGTGAAGCCGTTGGGCACCTTCACCCCCTCTCCGCTTAGCTCCCGGTACATCTCGCCCAGGGAGGCGTTCTTTCCACCTACCGAAGCCACGTCGCCGATGCTGATGTCCTTGAACCAGCGGATATAGCCGGCCTGCGTCCCGGGCCTTTTTACGATCGATGCGCCTCGCTGCATGGAATCCTCCTCGTCTCACGTCCTTATCGAGGGCTCCAACCTCGCCTCTCTTTCCGGAAGCCCTTGCCGGGACAGGAAGGCCACGGTGTCGAGCATCCGGCAGGCGAACCCATACTCGTTGTCGTACCATGCCAGCACCTTGACCGTCCGGCCGTTCAACACCTTGGTGGACTCCGCGTCGATTATGGACGAGCGGGGATCGCCGACTATGTCGATCGATACGAGCGGGTCCTCACTATATCCGAGGATGCCGCGCATCTTTCCTTCGGCAGCGGCCTTGAAGGCCGCGTTGACCTCGTCCTCGGTAACGTCCTTTTTCAGATCGGCCGTGATGTCGGTCAGCGCGCCGTCGGGTATGGGGGCGCGGATGGCAATGGCATGCATCCTCCCCTCCAGCTCCGGAATGGCCTTGAGCGTGGCCTTGGACGCGCCGGTGGTGGTCGGGACGAGCGACATCGCGGCCGCCCTTCCCCGCCTGACCTTTCTGGCCGGCGAATCGACAAGCTTCTGGCTCGCGGTATACGCATGCACCGTGGTGGCCATGAGGTGATCGATCCCGAAGGAATCGTTCAGCACCTTGGCCGCCGGGGCCAGGGAGTTGGTGGTGCACGATGCGATGGACAGGACATCATGCTTCGACGGTTCGTACATTTCCTCATTTACGCCGAGCACCAGCGTAATGTCCGCGCTGTCCGATGGGGCGCTGATCACGACCTTGGACGCGCCCGCATTCAGGTGCTCGGCCGCCTTGTCCCGGTCACGGAACGCGCCGGTGCATTCGAGAACGATGTCGACCCCCAACTTCTGCCACGGTATCTTAGAAGGGTCCGACTCATTGAACATCTGGACCCGCGTGGGGCCGAGGCGGATGAAATCGTCGCCATGCTCCACTTCGAAGGGCGCAATGCCGTGGACGGAATCGTACTTGGTTAGGTACGCGATGTTCTCCGGTGCGAACAGATCGTTCGCTGCGACCAACTCGATGCCTTCCTGCGGATTCGTAACAGATCGCCGGGCGATCATCCTTCCGATGCGCCCCATGCCATTTATCCCAATTCTGGTCATCCCTTCATTCTCCTCTGGTCCATTCCATTGAAGGCCGTCGTTAAAAGATGTTTTCCCCACGCCGAGAAAGCGTTCTTGAGCCGACGATCGACCCACCTGCGACCAGAAGGATGGCGGCCCTACCGGCGGAAGGGCCTGTTCCAGAAGGATGTTGCCGGGGATCGGCCTTCATCCCGAACGGGAGCTGGCCCTGATAGTATTGACATATTCGCCGGGGACCCTGTCGACGATCCTTCCGGACCTGTACGATTTGATGGCATCGATCGACCGGCCGAGCATTCTGTCGATCGCCTCCCCGGTGAAGAACCCGATATGCGGAGTGATGGTCGCCCTGTCCGAATCGAACAGCGGATCGTTCTCCGGATGCTCCTCATCCTCGATCACGTCAAGGCCCGCCGCGTGCAGGTGGCCGCTGTCCAGCACATCCCGGAGGGCGTGCTCGTCCACGATGCTGCCCCGGGAGGTGTTTATCAGGATGCTTCCCGGCCTCATGCTCTCTAGGGCCTTCCGATCGAACAGGCCTCTCGTATCGTCGGTGAGGGGCAGATGGATGGTGACGAAATCGCTGCCCTCCAGCACCTCCTCCAGAGGATGATATGAGAAGCCGTACTTGCGAGCCAGTTCCTCGTTCGGGTACATGTCGAAGGCGAGGACCCGCATGCCGAAGCCCTGGGCGATGCGCACTGCCTCGGAGCCGATCTTGCCGGTCCCGATGACGCCGAGCGTCTTGTCCTTCAGCTCCAGCCCGCGGAACGGATGGAAATCGAACCGCTTCCCTTCCTTTACCGAGCGGTCCGCCTCCACCAGGTTCCGGGCGCATGCCAGCAGCAGGCAGAAGGCATGTTCGGCCACCACATGAGGGCCGTACTCGGGCACATGCGTGACCGCTATGCCCTTCTCCGCGGCATGCTCGACGTCTATGTGATCGAAGCCGACGCTCCTGGTGCTGATCAGCTTGAGGTCCGGCAGCGAATCGATGATGTCCCTGTCGATCTTGGTCCTGATGAAGATCGATATCACGGACGCCCCCTCGGCCTCATGGATCAAATCGTCCCGGTCCAGAGGGCCTTCGAACATCGCAATGTCATCATCCGGGAACGCTTCCCTCAACCTCTCCTTGGCCCCCATCACCTCAGTGAATACGATCTTCATATCCATCCCTCTGCCCGACCGGCGCCCCTGCAGAGGCATGCAGTGGGACCGGACCGGACGGAGGAAGTTCTGAAGACATCGTTATTAATGATTGCCGCCGAGCCTCCCCGTCCACGATGTCCCGCCGTAGCATCACTGGTGCAGCTTGAACTCCAGCGTGGTGCCGGGCTCGAACACCCTGATATCGTCCTTGTAGCCGACCCGGATGGGATGGATGTCCTGCGGCTGACTTGAGAGCCGCAGCCGGTCCTTGTCGATGTCGACGTTGATCCAGTGATGGCGATAGTCAATGTCGAACCGCAGCCTGGTCAGCTCGGCCGGGAGCCGCGGATCGAAGCGTATGATGCCCTCACGCGTCTCGAGGCCTGAGTAGCATCTCTGGAGTATGTCCACCGTGCCGGCCATGGCCCCCAGGTGGATACCTTCGTGGGTGGTCCCTCCTTGGATGTCCGATATGTCGCTGCGTAGCGCTTCGCGGAACAGGTTCCATGACATCTCCCGGTTGGTCCTGGACAGCACCCATGCGTGCACGACGCGGCTGAGCGTCGAGCCATGAGCGGTGCGTTTCATGTAGTAGTCCACCGTCTTTCTCGTGGTGTCCTTCTCCAGCCGATATCCGGAGCGTTCCAGGACATCGCTCATCTCATCCTTGGAGAACAGGTAGAACAGCATGAGCACGTCCGCCTGCTTCGAGACCTGGTATCGATCAGGGGTGTCCCCTTCCGCCTTGAGGATGCGGTCCAGCCTGTGAATGTTACCATATTTCTTTCGGTACGCTTCCCAGTCCAGCTCCTCAAGCTTATCGAAACCGTCGAACTGGCTGATGATCCCGTCGCCGTGGAACGGGATGTACATCCTGCGGCTGATCTGGTCCCATCTCGCCAGCTCGTCATCGCTCAGCCGAAGGTCGGTCCATACGTCCCGGCGATGGGCCAGGGGCAGCAGCCTCAAGGCATCGATGGTGCGGGCGAACATCCAGGCCGCCATGACGTTGGTGTACGCATTGTTGTTGATGCCGGGCATGTCCGCGTCGGGGTAGCGCTCGTGGAACTCGTCGGGACCCATCACTCCAAGGATCTCGTACCGATCGCGCCCTTCGTTGTACTGGACCTTGCTGGCCCAGAACCTCGCGATCTCGACCAGCATCTCGGCCCCGTAGAACGCCATGAAGTCCATGTCGCCCGAGACCTGGTAGTAGTTCCATATATTGTAGGCGATGGCGAGACCGATGTGGCGTTCAAGGTGCGAATGGTCCGGTATCCACTTGCCTGAGACCGGATTGAGGTGCAGCTTCTGGGCCTCCTCCCGGCCGTTGCTTCCGCTCTGCCAGGGGTACATCGCCCCCTTGTAGCCGGCCTGCCTCGCCGCCCATAGTGCCTCCGGAAGACGACGGAAACGATACAGGAGGAGGGAACGCGTGATGTCCGGGATGCGCAGGTTCAGGAACGGGAAGATGAAGAGCTCGTCCCACATGATGAGGCCGCGATACGCCTCCCCATGCAGACCCCGAGGAGGAACCCCGGCATCCAGGTCGATGGTGTTCATCGATACGGTCTGGAGGATGTGGAAGAGGTGAAGGTTGAGTATCTTGGTCATCATCACCTCGTCGGTCTCCGCCCTTATCATGCATCGCGCCCACAGGCTGTCCCATATGTCCCGATGCTCGCCAAGCAGATAGTCGAAATCGCCGGCCCGGCCGACCTCCTTGATCGCCTCCAGACGGGGCTCCGATATCGCGCGGTCCTTCGACGAATATATTGAGCATATCTTTTCGATATGGATAGGCAGTCCCTTTCTGACAGGGACGTCAATCAAATGACCGATGCGGTCGTCCCCCCTGACGACGGACCGCCTAGCGCCCAGGACATCATCCCCGTCCTTCACCCGGGTCCTTGCCGCCTCGGCGATCCGGATCTGCGATTGGCTTGTCACGGCCTGCATCCATACGATATCGCTTCCGGAGCTGCCGCTCACGATCTGCTCCAGATGCTTGTTGTTCAGCTGCTGATATCGATCCACCAGGGAGTTCTTCACTCCGCCGTCCAGCTCCGACAGCACCTGCATTTTTCCGGACCAGTTCTCCGGGGTGATGACCGTCTCCAGTCCAAGGATGTGGGGATGCTCCATGCTGGTGAACCGCCGCTGCCGCAGGCGCGTCCGCCGGCCATGCTTATCGGTGAACAGAACGATCCTGTCAAGAACGCCGTTGCGCATGTCCAGCTCCTTACGGTAGTTCTCGATCTCCACCGCATCGACATCGAACCACTCCCCGCCCTCGATGTGGAACGTCATGCATAGGCAGTTCGGCACGTTCACGATGCTCTCGTTCACTATCGTCCTATCGTTGATGACGCTCTCCAACCGGTTGTAGATCCCGGCCAGGTAGTTCCCTGGATAGTGATACTTGCCGGCCCTGGACTCAGGGGCGGCGCCCCTGCTGGCGAAGTAACCGTTCCCGACGGTGCACAGCGCCTCCCGGAGCTTCTCGTCATCCGGGTCATACCCATTGTATCTTAGCACCCAGTCCCCTTCGGCGCATTGCTCCTCGAACAGGTCGCTCAGCCTCTCAAGGAAGACGGCGACCTCGGAAACGTCCTTCAGCGCATAGTGGGCCGCCGTTTCCCGGGGATGGCCGCTCACGACGATGGTGACACCAGTGTCGGCGAGGGCGCGGAACGCGTCCTCATCGGTCACGTCGTCCCCGATGTACAGCGGCATCGCCCTCCTGCCATTCACATGCCTCATGTCCAGTATCGACTGCACCATCCTGCCCTTGTTCCAGTCGATGTTGGGGAGGAGCTCGAACACTTTCTTTCCGCCGGCCTTCCTCAGATCAGGATGCTGTTTTGCCACGTCATCGAATCGGGCCTCCAGCTCCGGGACGTTCTCCGGCTCGACGTTTCGATAGTGCATCGTGACAGCGAACTTCTTTCGCTCGATCCATGCTCCGGGGGTCCCTTCGACGGCCGTACGCAACTCGCTCTCGGCCCTAGCGAGCGAAGGCAGGAACGGCTCTCCCCGGGCCTGGTCATGGAACGACCCGCCCGGCCCGCGCACCTCGAAGCCATGGCTGCCGACGTACATCAGCTCGTCCAGACCGACCATGGTCCGAACGTTGTCCAGGTCCCTCCCGCTGACGATGGATATCGGGCAGTTCCGGGACAGCTCGATCAGGATGCGCCGCATGCGGTCGGACATGGTGGCTAGGGAAGGCTCGCTGACGATGGGCGTGAGGGTGCCGTCGTAATCGAGGAATACGGCGGAGGTACCTCCCAATAGGAATTTGAAGATCCTGTCCACGTTGTCCAGAGCGGATGGGAGCCATTCTTTTGCCGGCGCTTCCTCGGCCCGGATCTCGCCGAGATCGCGAACGACGATGTCCGCGCCGTGCTTCCTCAGCTCGTCCTCCTGGTCGCCCCTGTTGACACCGATGACCGTGCCAAAGCCAGCGGACCGTGCGGCCTCGACCCCTGCCAGAGCGTCCTCGATCACCGCCGAGCGGCCGACCTCCGCCCCCAACCGATTCGCTGCCTCGAGGAAGATATCGGGGGCCGGTTTCCCCATCAGGCCGAGTTCGCTAGCGTCGTTGCCGTCCACCACCACCTCGAACAGGGCGCTCAGTCCCGCTTTTTCCAATATCGTCCTCGCGTTCCTGCTGGCGGAGATTATCGCGAACCTGCGCCCGCGGGAACGCATGTCCCGAATGAAATCGACCGTCGTTCCGTATGCTGCAGCGCCCTCATGCTCCAGGCGGTCCAGGAACGTTCTGTTCTTACGATTGCCAAGGCCGCAGACGCTGCGAACTTCGGGACCGTCATCAGGGGTTCCGCGAGGCAGCGAGATGCCGCGCGATCCAAGGAAAGAGGCGACGCCGTCGCATCGCGGTTTGCCGTCGACGTATCGGAGGTAATCCGCCTGTTCGAAGGGAACGAACCGCTCACCGGATGACCTCGCCCTCTCCTCCAGGAACTCATCGAATGTAAGCTTCCAAGCAGCAGCGTGCATCCTGGCGGTATCGGTCACCACGCCGTCCATGTCGAGTATGAACGCCTCGATCTCATCAAGGCCGAGCCCCGGCCGCTCGGGCCTGGCCCTCTCCATCGCCGTAACAGAACCTCTCATATGCCCTTCGCCGGGATACTATCCTGGTCGCAACCGTAATCTACTTTTCCCCACGCCGAGAGGCCCGTCCCCGCGCGACGCACTGCTGAGACGCATCCGCCCGACCGTCGCCGGCACCTTGTTCGCCCTCGTCCAGCGTCCTACTGTTCGGAAGAAATGCCCCTGGCGACGATACCCCTCTTGATGAGAGCATTGTACAGCCTGACCTTGAGAAAGTCGGTCACCAGCAGCGCTATCACGCTCTCTGCCCAGATGAAGCCGACATACACCAGGGGGAGCTGAGGCAGCAGTATGCCGAACGTGACCAGAATAGTCGCGGTCAGCTGCGTGAGCACTATGGCCCACAGCAACTGAGGGGCCGGCCTCACAGACCAGAAAGGGCCCTTGGTGCGGGCGGCCAGCAGCACGAAGTGTCCGCCGACCGACAGTTTCAAGTATATCAGCGACTGCAGCGCCGGAGCATCCAGATGGAAAACCTCCAGTGCCAGGTACAAGACGATGAACGATATCACCACGCCTATCGAACCCATGAACGTGGCCACCATGAGCAGGGACCGCATGTCCCATTTCTCCGGCTCCTTGGAGTACTGGACATTGTCGTATGCGATCGTCAGCACCGGCAGGTCGTTCAGCAGTGCCAGCAGGATGATCATCAGCGCCGTTATGGGATAGATCTGGAAGATGAGGATCGACAGCGTGATGAACGCCAGCACCCTGACCGTTTCCGAGATGCGGTAGATCGAATAGTTGATCATCCTCTGAAAGATCTTTCTGCTCTCCACCACGACGTCTATGACCACGTTCAGGCCAGGGACCGTCAGCACTATGTC
>ENA-UOOM01002960-UOOM01002960.1-fermentation-metagenome-genome-assembly--contig:-NODE-2960-length-13111-cov-154.618336_pt1 | contig 13111 bp, 25 predicted proteins | sample MGYA00245781_ERZ724031 | MGnify/ENA primary metagenome ERZ724031 (study PRJEB28704, sample SAMN03018317) | fermentation metagenome | biome: anthropogenic terrestrial biome; feature: soil... | reverse complement strand
AATAGTCGTTACGGCTGGAGCGGGAACAGGAAAAACTTACACGCTTGTAAATAAGATTCAGCACTGCATTGATAACGGAGTCAACCCAGTCAACATGCTGGTTTTCAGCTTTACCGTCGATGCTGCAAACGAGCTAAAAAGCCGCATAAAGAATGGTCATCTAATTACGGTTGGCACAATACATTCTATAATGTATCAAATCATAAGAGAGAACTCGCCGAAGAGATACTTTGTTCTTGACAATGGTTATCAGAAGAAGTTTGTCTTTGACATATTCAAAGAGCTTAAAATTGACTATCCAAACTACAACAAGTTTCTGTCAAGAATAGACTTAGCTAAGAATATGTTTCCGGAATACTATGATATGCTTGAGGACAGAGACCAGAATCTCCTGTCATTCTTTGAGAATAATCATAAGTTGATTGGATTTGCGCGAGAGTTTGAGGCAAAAAAAGAAAGGCAACATAAAATTGTATTCTCGGATTTTCAATTAAAGGCTTATGATATTTTGAGAAAGAACCCTGCAATTTTAGACAACCGGCAAGAAAGATGGAAATACATTTTTCTTGATGAGGCCCAAGATGCCAGCAATGCAGATATAGCGGTTATTATGTTGCTTGCGGAGAAATATAAGCAATTATTTATCGTTGGCGATATTAAGCAAAAGATTTACCAATTTCGCACTGGATAACAAAAGCATCAATAAGGAAGGAAAGATGAAAGAAAACAGATATATTAATGGAGCAGAATTAATCACAAATTTCAAGCATTATTATCCCGGCGCAAGTGTTTTCAACTTGCCCACAACATATAGGTGTGCGAGAGCTATTTGCGAGGCCGGTAATCGCATAGCAGAAAAAATAGACCAAACAGTTATTAATACTGCAAATAAGTCAGCGGGCAAAATTATTAAGCTTCCAATATTCGACACACAGTCTGATGAAGCTGAATTTGTTTGCAAGCAAGCAATTAAGATATTCAAAGGAACAAGTCAAACAATCAAAATTCTATACAGAACCAATGCCCAATCGGTAATGTTTCAACTATTCTTAATTAGACAAAACATACCGTTCTCAATCAACCAAAATAATAGTATATTCAATACAAAGGAGGCAAAATTAGCGATTGCCTGCTGTAGGTTTGTCACGGAATATGATAACCTTGACATAGACGGCAAAGCAAACACAATAAACGACATGAGGCCATTGTTATCGCCTTATTCTAAGAAACTTCTATACAATACCCTAATAGACATGAGAAAGTCCGAGACAGACGTCATGACCGGTGAGTTGGGCAGAAAGCACGAGCCCGTCCTTAGCGACCTTGATGATATTATGCAAATGCTGGCGGGCAAGAAGCCAGCGCAAATCATAAACTCAATATCTAAAATGGACTGCATGAAGGACTTTTCGGAATCTGCCGATGATAACCTGATAAGCATTTCGGAATTTATCAAGCACGGTAAAACCATGACAGAAATCGATAATCTAATATCCGAAATATCAAGACCACGTTGCGTTCCGGCTGGAGAGCGAGTTATATCACTGTCAACTATACACGGGAGTAAAGGTCTTGAATCTGACAATGTGTTTGTCACTGGACTTTCCGACAACATTTTCCCACACATTCTTGAAGAAAAAAATACAGAGCTAAATCTTGCATATGTGGCAATCACAAGAGCAAAAGAAACACTATATTTGTCAGGCTTTAGCTCATTTGGTAACAACACTTATAATAAACATACATACATGGAAATGATATGAAAATACCAATTGAAAAACACAGGAAATATCTATCTGTAGAAATTAATCCCGAAACAGAGCTTATGAAAATCATTACATGGCTCGACAAACAAATAACAGAGAAAGTAAACGCCTGGGCAGAAAACAAAAATCCAAATAAGATGACCGAAGATTTCTTTATCTGGAAGTTTCTTGTCACAACATTTAATCAATTGCCGGACGGCAAGAAAACAAAAGCGTTCGTTTATCAAATTCTTGTATTGAATGATATTATTAACGACGGTAAAAACAATAAGCGTGATTGCTGGGTAAGAAACAACGGCTGTAACATTCAAAATCGTTGGCTGGAAAAAATTGACCACGAATGGAACGACAATGACACCAGAAATATTTGCGGAAACCTTGCAATTTGCATAAGGCTTCCCGACAAGAGACTATTTCCATTCGAGCTTGATTTTGACCAAGAAATTAAAGAAGTAAATCTTGATGACAGAATACTTAATGTAAAGGAGTAAATTATGTATTATTACTGTAGTGATTGCGGAATTATTGACGAGGATGACGTTTATTGCAAACTGATTCATGAAGCAGTATATTACCCAAACGACATGGCTCATCCAGCCGAGTATGACGACCCGACCTGCCCCTCTTGCGGCAATTATGTGTGCGAGTATGTCTGTGACTACTGTCTCGTAAAAGGCGACAAAGACGGTGAGATTCTTTTAGTAAATAAGACAAGAATGTTTACTATAATAACTTGCCACAAATGCTTCACAAAAAAGCGAGTCGAGAAAGTGCTATCTAATTTTGTCGAAGAGACTATTAATAATCTCATTCACAACTTCGGCTTTGCCGATGAGCAAGAGACATATGAGTATGCCGAGAAACTAATTAATGAAATCCTGAAAGGAGAGCAGCCATGCGAGAATACAGCAAAGACCTCTTAGCCTGCCCCAAAGATACACTTGTCTGGGTAATATGTGACCACTACAAACGATATGCGGTGGCCAAACTTTGCTCTTGCTGTGGAATATGGTCTGATGAAAATGGACTGCAAATAGAAAGAGTAGATGAGTGGGCACCATATTTAACTCCAGCAGAAGAACGCAAGCACGAAAAACTTGACAAGATAATTAATGCCTGGCTTGATGAAAACTATGAGCAAAGGCACAAAATAAATTCCATTAGAAAGCATTTGAAGGTTGACAACGTAAGTGATTGTCAAAGCTTAGAACAAAAACAAAGATATCTTAGATACTTAAAAGGAAAAGGAGATACCTATGAAAATATTTAGAATTATAGCAACGGTTGTCCTATTGATTTTGCTCATACCATTTGCGATACTTGGATTGCCAGCTTTTCTAATTATACTTACATTAAATTGGATTAACGGCTATGAACCAAATGTAGTTGGTCTGCCAGAACAGGATAATTAACACACATACCAAGTCCTGCTAAATGATTATGTTACAATATCAAGCGGCAGGGCTTTTTATTATTACGCAATCATAGCATTAAAATAATGCTTGACAAGAAACACAAGCTCCCTATTTCTATACCTAAAGGAGATTGTGAAATGATAAAAACAACACTTAAAAGACGCAAGTATGTTTCTGGTGCAGAAAAAATACACACATCCGTTTACTTGCTTCCAAGACAAAGAACACATGTTGAGTTTCTAATGAAAGCACGTGGCACATCAATGAATGAAGTAATTTGCTCACTAATTGATGAATCTATAAAACGATTTAAGCTTGGCAAGATATTATGAATATTGATAATATCAAATATGCGGTCGGCATAGACCCAGGTATCACTGGAAGCATATTCTGCATAAACATAAAAACCAGAAAGATGCACTCGTTTTATGATGTTGAAAAAATCGGTGCAAGCATGGATATTGCTGGAGTCGTTAAGTATCTCAAGCAATTCAGCCCAAAGGAAACAGTTATATTCCTTGAGAATCCACACCCTAACGGCAGTGACGGGATTAAGACCGTCTACGCAGGGTTCATCTACGGACATGGTGTTGGCTCGATGAACGGTATTTGTCTTGCTCTTGGTTTTGATGTAAAAAAAGTTGAACCAATGCAATGGAAGGGATACTTTGCCCTATGTTCCAGCGCATCAACTTACAAGCAAAAGAAAATGATGGATGTCGAGAAAGCCTGTTATCTGTCTCCTGAGAATGAGCACATATTCAAATACAAGAGAATAGACACACAATCATACAGACACGATAGAGCAGATGCCTTCCTGATAGCAACCTATGGAATAGAGAAACACTTAACAGATAAATAATTAAATCACATAAGGAGGCTTTGCGTGATTTTAACTAAGCAGAAGGTTATAATTGAGCAAATAACACCAACGCAAGAGGCTTACTCGTTACTGGAACGAATTGGTCGAGTATGCTATAAGTCTGAGAATAGGATTACAGAAGATTCTGCCACAAAGTTTATCAAGGGCATTGTGGCTCGCAATCACTTATCTGTCATTGAGCATTGCATTGTCACAATAAGATTCATAACCAATAGAGGCGTATCTCACGAGCTTGTGCGTCATCGAATTGCCAGTTTTTCTCAGGAATGTGTTACTGGAGATACGATAGTAAGAAAATCTAAAGGCAAAAATATAACGATAAAACAACTATACGAAAGAAAGTCAAATCAGTATGGAAGAACTCACAATAAAACAATTAAGCTGAGAAGCGTAAATGAAGATGGACTTATTGTTGAAAACAATATGTCAGATGTTTTCTATAAGGGAATACAGCCAGTCTATGAAATAACAACAAGTCTTGGGTATAAAATAAAGACGACATTAAACCATAAATTCAAAATCAAAAATGGTGAATACATTGAGCTAAAGAACATAAATGTTGATGATGAGCTATTTGTAAATGGACGCCCATGCCTTATAAAGATATCAGATGAAGAACTTGTTTTGATGTATGATAAAAATAATCCGACAGAGATATCAGAAAAACTTGGGATTCCATACAGAAGCGTAATCCTTAGGCTCAAAAAATTAGGTGTATTCATTAAGCATAAAAATGACAAAAACAAAGAAAAATATCAAAACAACCACACAAAAGAATCTATTGACAAAATGAGGAAAAAAATCAAAGAAGGGTTTTTGAATGGAAGAGTTGTGTGGAATAAAGGCTTGTCTGAACACGAAAATGATAGCGTTAAAATTCAAGCAAAAACATTGAGAGAAAATCACCATAATAATGGTCGTGAAGATAAAAACTCAAATTGGAGTGGAGGTATTTTAACGTGGAAAGACAAAAGAAAGATTTCAGGTAAAATCAAAAAGAGTGTTTCTATTTGCGAGCTATGTGGGGCACAAAACAAAAAATTAGATGTACATCATATCGATAAAGACATAGGTAATTATAATGAAAAAAACCTCATAAAAGTTTGCTGTAATTGTCACAAATTATTGCATCATGGCTGGCATGTAGGGACGAAACAAATACTCGATAAAGTTGTCTCAATAAAATATGTTGGAGAAGAAGAAACTTATGATATATCAATGAATGAGCCATATCATAACTATGTTGCGAATGGCTTTATTACACACAATAGCACACGTTTCTGTAATTACAATAAACAGAGCCATGTAGAATTTATTATTCCACACTGGCTTGATGTTAAAGAAGGTGTGTTCAGCTACAATGACTTAATTCCTGGTTCATTGGCACCTGAACAGATATTTCTATACAGCTTACTCATGGCAGAAGAAGCTTATAACACACTCATTGCTGGCGGCAAAAAGCCCGAAGATGCTCGCGATATTCTGCCAATAGGCGTTAAGACGGAGCTTGTAATGACGGCCAACCTGCGTGAGTGGTTGCTGGTCTGTAATCTAAGAACGGCAAAAGCTGCACACCCGAATATGCGGCAAGTGATGTCAATGGTTCTTGATGCACTGCAATTAGAATATCCAGAAATCTTTGGCATAGGCGAAGCTAATGAAGCATAAATATTCTTCAGTTACCACGTCGGGTAAAGGCATGCACGTCAATGAGAATGGCGGGAATAGGGACAGTGCAGAAGATAAACTTGACTACACATTACTCCCGATTCCTGCGCTCAATCGCATAACACAACATTATGTCAATGGGCTAAAGAAGTATGGAAGAGACAATTGGAAGAAGCTTTCAACGCCCGAAGATATAGAACGCTACAAACAATCTATGTTCAGGCACTTAATACAATACCTCGAAGGTCAAGATAACGAAGACCATCTTGCTGCCGTTGTCTGGAACGCAATGGCTTTACTATACTTTGAAGAGAAGGAAGATTAACAACTTATTAAGAGCCACTATAGCTCAATGGTAGAGCAGTTGTCTTGTAAACAACAGGTTTCCAGTTCAAATCTGGATGGTGGCTCCACAATAAATAATAACAAGGAGTAAAAACAAATGAATAAGCCATTTGATTTGGGTGGCATGAATTGCGCAATGGGAGAAGCGTGGGTAGAAAGCTGGTGTGATACATGCTATCGTTATAAGTATAGTTGCAGAATATATATGCAGGCAATTACGGTAGAACAACAACCTGAACTAATATATGATGAAAATGACAACCCAATCTGCACACAATACAAAAACAAAAAAGACCACATTGTTAAACACAGACCACCAAAAGACCAAGAAGAAATAGTATTTGAGGAGGAAAAACAATGAACGAAACAAATTGGATACCAACATTCATGCTGAACGAAAAAGAACTTAAAACAATTCAGCAATTTGATTTAGAAAACAACTATCCACACCATTTTTGGCTGGACATGGTTGACCGTGATTGGCTTGATAGAATTGTATCGCAACTTTCGTTTATCTATATGCATGGCAATATAGTAAAAGTTATCGATGAGCATAAAATACTTTCAGTAAATAAGGAGTAGCAATAGTGTCTCTGTTAACCATACATCGTGTTCCAAGAAACCCAAATTCAGACCATCGAACAATCATGATAACAGATAGATGGAGACATAAATCATTCATAATTCACTATTACAAAACAAAGATAACGATAGATGCGTCTTATCTTCATCTCGCAAACCATTATGAGCCATACTGTGATTTTTTTATGGTTGGTTCTTCAATCCTTAAAGATAGTTCGGCATCAAGACAAAGTGATAGGGATAAACTTAGAATTGCACTTGAAAGAGTTGACCATATGCTTGACGTTGGCGCTGGATATAGTTATCATAAATCCAAAGAAACAGAAAGAAATAATTCACAAGCAAAGCCAGAATGTGGAGCACAAAATGAAAGATAAATATCAAATCGTCCCGATTGACAGAAGCCAATATTTTGAATGGATTATGAAAAGACATTATGCCAAAACAATACCTTCTGTTTCTTTTGCTTTTGGATTATTCGACATTAAAGATTCAAACAATCTTGTCGGAGTTTGCACATTTGGAACTCCTTGTAGAAATCTAAATGACGGATATGCCTGCTTTGGTTCCGAATATCCAATGAAAACATGGGAACTAAATAGACTTATAGTTGAAGAAGGATTGCCAAAAAATTCATTGAGCTATTTTATTTCGCAATCCTTAAAACAAATAAAAACCCCATGCTGTATTGTGTCCTATGCTGACGAAAATAATGGTCATCATGGATATATTTATCAGGCTACAAATTGGATATATGCAGGAAAATCAAAGCCTGAAAGAAAGTTCATAAACACAATAACAAATAAAAGTGTTCACCCAAGAACAATGTATAGCAAATATGGCTGTTCTGGCTCATCAAATTTACCTGAACATATTAAATATTTAGTTGAAAAAAAGTCAAAACATAGATATTTTATGTTTCTTGGTAATAAACGTGAAATCAAAGAAATGAGAAAACATTTCAAATATGAAATACTTGATTATCCGAAAGGTGAAAATCAAAGATATGAAATCAATCATAAGATTGAGTCTCAAATAATATTGTTTTAGCAAATTGAAATTAAATAGGAGAAGTAAATGAATATTATATGTATTGAATCACAAAATCCAGAATGTGGAACACAAATTGACTTGTCTATATTTGATGAAACACAAATCAACGAAATACTCAAGGAGGATTAAATGATTAAAATAACACAAAATTCAAAAAAAGGCAACACTATCACTAAGGAGAAAAATAAAATGATAGGAAAAGAATATCTTGGAGAGATGAATAATAGAAAAATATATCTTTCTACGAGACAGTGTGGAAAGACAAAAATGTTGATAGGCTTTCTAAAAGAAGTGCAGAAACATCTTAACAACAAAGACGATTTTATTAACTTTGTTGAAAAGCTTGATAAAGATTTAGCAAATAAAATACACAAAGAACAGGAGCGAGTGAATGAATGAGAAAAGACGCTGTAATAGAAAAAAAACACCAATTACTAAGCCAGATATAAGCAATTATTGGTATGTAACTGCCAATTATAGATTCGGAAAAAGAAGAAAAATAATTTATAAACTCATATTTATATGTCGCAACTTAGATGAGGCTAACCATGTCTATAGCCAAATAAATAAACTGCCAACAATGAAGTATGTGAGGATTTCTGAAGTCAAGCCTAATTATTTTTTGAAAAGCATGTATTTTGCAGGGATAAGTCAATACACATCTGGACACTATTCAGTACAAATAGTAGACCACAATACACTAAGCTGGAGCGAAACATACATGCAGGATAAAAATTGACACAGAAACACATCTCGGGGGGCACGCATCTTATGTTTGGGTTCTGTGGCTTTCCGATTAACGTGCCGAAGGCACTCCGCTTTTCTTTTAGTGGTGTGCGGCAGCACAGCCCAAATAAACTCAACGTAAACAGTATAAGGAGAATTAAGTGAAAATAAGGTTATCATCAAAGGACAAGAATCTTGTTGCCATGTGTTGGCTCGCAGAAATTGTTTTAAGTTCGCTTGTAAAGTGTTCTGAAAATAGTATAGACAAAATACCAAAAAGTAAGATACCATTCTATAATCACATTTCAAAAACATTTCAAGAAGCGCACAAAAATGTTATTAATTTAAATGACCAGTTTTCCGAGCAAATAGCCAAGGTGTTTGAGCCAGGTTTTGAGGACACTCTTTGTGATTTGACTTTATCTATTGTGACTCTCTACGAAACAATGAAGCCTGAGCAGTTGCTTAAGATAATGAAGGCGGCAGGCATCAGGGATAGTGACATTATAGAAACATATGAAAAAAGCAGTCACGGCAAGCAGTCAAGTTCTTCTTGACACAAAACAATAATCTCTCATTTATTGTATCAAATACAAAATAGGAGATTAAGATGATTAATCAGAAACAACTCTATGATGCGTTCCGTGCTTGCAAGCAAATCTACGGAGTAGACCGTGTTCACGTGAACTTAATTGCCATACAGCTTAATGTATTGGCTATTGATGTAATTACTTATATCAACAATAATCCTACGCTTGTCAACACAAGATTTGAAGCGGCGAATAGTGGATTTGTAAAGCCTGAAACAACAAACTATCCTGGCACGTATGTAACAGGTGTAACATTAATTCCATTCATTTCAACCGTGAGCGTTCCAGAAGTGGGCGGAGATGGGGCAACAATTGTGTTAACTCTTTCTGGCGATACCTTTGCCACCGCCGCTGGAACAATCACGAATTTCACGATTGACGCAGGAACTACCGGTCTAACGCTTTCAACTTCAACAAAGGATAGTGACACTCAAGTAACCCTTGTTTTCACTGGAACTGTTGGCGCAGGAACGTTATCTATTAAGGCAACCGCAACCGCCTTGACTGGAACTATGGCAAGCGACATTGTTTATCTTGTTATCAAATAAAAGCTCAGTTACACTTATTGACGTTTCAAGAGGCAAATGGCTTTTGATTTAACTCGCACAAACTACACTCTCATCCCTCCAGGCTTATATCGGGTTTGGGGGGATTTTTTTGTGTTTAGTTTTCATAAGAAAGAAAGAAAAGAACCAAAAGAAAGAAAGAATGGAGAGTTCTTTATATATATTAATATATATACTAAGAGTACTTAATAAGTATATATATATATATATTATTAAAAAATACTACTACTACTACTACATAGTAGAACTATAAAATAACCCATTTCTAAGTAAAAGCAAATAGAATATTCAGATAAGTAAAAATAGTTTTAGAATACCTTTTACCAGAGTACTTATACTACCCCCTAACCCTTACCCTTCCCCCCACGCAAGAAAAGCTGTTTTAACGCACTTTATTTGCAAACACTATAAACTATACCAACTGGGGGCAGAAAGTGCCACAGCGTGCTTCTTTTTGCGTTCTGTGCTAAATTGCGGGCTTATGTTTGGGGGCTTTTGCTTTGTATGCGCATTTTCAAGTATAAGCAAAAACGGATGCCAGGAAGGAGGAGACTGACATCCGTGAGTGGAGTGGTACGAGATGAGTGTTAAAAATCTATTCCAAATCTCAAGCCAAATACATTATCCGTATTTGCAAAGATTGAGACCGAATACTTATCTCTCAATTTAATTCCAGCATCAAGACCGGCATTTTTTAGTCCAGCATTATCTTTGTCATCAACAAAGCCAACAGATACTCCAGAGACGAACCTAATCAACTTTGGCTTCTGAGTTATATACTTGGTAGTCTCAATTACAGTTTCTTTGTGATTTGTATTTATGCCAATGTCAGAGTCAAACCTATTCTGTTCTATAAAATACCTAACCCGGACATCAACCTGAGTATCAAGTGTGTCCTTCTTTGTCTCATAAACAGCAACAGGTTGTGGCTTATTATCAATATAAACTGTGTCAACCGTGCCTTCTATGTATCTTTCAATTATGCGCACTTCAACCGGCTTGACTATCTCGTGATTAATAGTTTCTGTGCGAATGTCAGGAAGCCTTTTCCATGACCAGAAACTAAATATCAATAGTCCCGTAACCATCAGTGCCACAATGATATAGAAAGCATACTTTAACAAATTACTTTACCTTTTCGATAGAATTGAATATATTGTAGGCACTTCCAACAGCAATAGCAATCTGAAACCAGATGTTTCCAGCAATAAATCCATGCCAACATAAAATCCCAGAGCCAACAATAGCCAAAACAGATACTATAAACTCACGGCTGAACATTGATACAATCCTGCTCCAAATAGTAGGATAATTAATTAATCCATATTTTTTGTCAATAGTCTTGGAAACAGTATAACTTACAACTGTTGCCATAATAATAATACTCCAACTGTTTTGGTCAATTAATCCTTTTACCAAAAATGCAGTAGCCATTATAGCCAGCAAAGCTGACAAAATAAACTTTCTACTTAAGAACTTAATATCCATCTTAATCTCCATTTAGTGTTTTTGTCCAGTATTTTTCCAATTCAAAACTGTCCAGTAATTCTTCTCTGAACAGCACTTCTCTAAACCATACCATGTCTACATTGGGGCATGTTCTGCCTTTTTGTTTCTCATAGTGGCCATAGACATCACTGGGCTTAAGCTTGTACTTCAGCAACAGGAACTCAAACATATGCTTGACCTTCCAGAACTGAGGCACAGTAAACTTATCCTTGCCTATCAAGCAATAGCCCACGCTCGTAGCATTGTAGCCAAGAGTGTGCGCCCCAATCTCATTATCGGAGATAAAGCTATCCCCATCCAGATATCTGCCAATCTCGAGGCTGCCATCCATTTCAGGGATGTAGAACTGCGGTCTCACAAAGCCGTTAGTGCCAACGAAGTGATAACCGATATCTTTCCAGCCGTTTGCCAGATGCCATTTTCTAATCTCTGAGGCAGTGCCCCAAAGTGAATCTGAGCAGTGTAGGATTATCTCTTTTATCTCTTTCACTTTACACTACCCATCCGCCAGCAGTTAGCCGCAACATCAAATTGTATCCAAGCCAGAAGCCAAAGTTGCCTGCCAATATATCAACCAAGCTATCCAATCCACGCTCTCTCAGCAAGGTCATGAACGGCTTACCGCTCCTTGACCATTGCCGATATTCTACATATACCGTGACTATAACAGCCGCGATATTTGGGAACCAGCCGAGTCCTTGCGCTTTGCCTATGTATGCGAAAAGCCAAGCCGCGATGCCAAGCAAAAGCATCAGCCCAAAGTGCTTGTGTGTGTTAGTTAACTTTTTCATATTATTTCCTATGAGACATATAAATCATATTGATCAGATAACATCTCTCTAAGTCTCTTGTGTTCCCTGTTGTGACACTTGAGGCAAAGCGAAATACCGTTGCTAACATCGGTTCTGAGGGATGAATCTTTAGAAAATGGGATTATATGATGAGCGTTCAAAGATACACCTTTTTCTCCGCAATGCTGACAAGTATAATTATCTCTATCAAAAACTGCTTTTCTCCAATCTAAAAATGGCTTTGACGACCTAACTGTTTTTTGTTCTGACGTTATACATCCTTTCCAATTGGTGCTTGATTCGCCAACCATGTGAATGCTTTTCCAATACCCATTACACGTTTGGCTGCAAAACTTCCCGCCACCTTTCTCGATAACAGCCTTTTTGAAATATGTCTTTTTGCCGCAAACAATACAGCGCAAATATTCCCCACTTCTTAGCGCCTTAGAAAGACACGCTTTTGAACAGTATTTGCCTCCGCCTCTTTTTATGTCTGCTGGTTTAGCCGTAAATTCGACTTGACAAGTTTTACATTGAACTATTGGCATGTATTACTCTCATGGTTGTATTAGTCAATTTTATTTTCCACCTCCTGTGGTTCTGCTATCAATTCATTCTCTGCTATGTAGGCCAACATCTCTGCCTCGGTTTCGAACTCAACCATCTCGTAGATAGCGGTATTATATATCGGTCGTGTTCCAGCAGGCATTATCTGCTGCATTATGATATTCTTATCAGCTTTTTTGTATAGCAATACGTATTTCATTACGACCTCCACCAATTCCCGAATCCAACAGGGAATCCAGCTCCGTCGCCAGATTCGTCAGGCATGGTTAAGCCTTTGAGTGACACTATTACGTTCTTGTCTATTGCCAGCGTCTTGAGGGCTACCGCCACCCCTGTTGGGACTCCAGCCGCGGAAAACCATCGCCCTGGAATTGACGTGTCTGCCATCGACTCCATCGCTGTTGCTGACGATGCCAGATTGAATATACTCCCAGCCCCAACCCATGTTCGGCTTGCCTTGCGTTTCAACAGAAACTCTTGGTCTCCTGCACTTAGTCCTCCTGAATTATTATTCGAAGTCAGACGCAGATATCGCATAGCACTGTTGATGTCTCCTGCGTATGCGCCTTCTGTTATACCATCAACAGTATTTGAACCCTGGCAATTGAAAAACGTCATCGATTTCCAGTCGGAAGGTAAGTTACCACTAA
>ENA-UOOM01002956-UOOM01002956.1-fermentation-metagenome-genome-assembly--contig:-NODE-2956-length-13121-cov-5.488826_pt1 | contig 13121 bp, 16 predicted proteins | sample MGYA00245781_ERZ724031 | MGnify/ENA primary metagenome ERZ724031 (study PRJEB28704, sample SAMN03018317) | fermentation metagenome | biome: anthropogenic terrestrial biome; feature: soil; material... | reverse complement strand
CGGCTTCACCTTTCTTTTGTTGCGGGATGCGGGTTACGGGTTGCGGGTTGCGACGGGCTGTTTACGATATATGTAGGGGCAGCCCGCCCGAAAGCAATGTCATCCTGAGCGCAAGCGAAGGATCTTTCCTAAGAAGATTCCTCGATAAACTCGGAATGTCAAGATTTGCGGGCGGCGAGTTACTAGTAGGCGGCGAGATACTGCACCTGCTCCTCTGACAGCTTATCAATTTTCACACCCATGGCTTCCAGCTTCATATGTGCCACCCGCTGGTCTATTTCTTCAGGAACTGAATAAACTCGTTTCTCCAAGTCACCATGATTTTCCAACAGATACTTTACGCACAATGCCTGCAGAGCAAAACTCATATCCATGATTTCAGCAGGATGACCATCGCCCGATGCCAAATTGACCAAACGACCTTCTGCCAAAAGATTTAAAGTTCTGCCGTCCTCCATAACATAACCCATGATATTACGACGCATGAGTCTCTTTTCCATACACAGTTCTTCCAAAGCAGGCAGCCATACCTCTACATCAAAATGACCTGCATTGGCAAGAAGTACACCATCTTTCATTTTCGCAAAATGCTCCTTGCGAATCACCTTCAAACAACCAGTGACAGTAACAAAAATATCACCAATTGAAGCTGCTTCATCAATTGGCATCACTCGATAACCGTCCATAACAGCTTCAATAGCCTTGATGGGATCCACTTCAGTGACTATCACATTGGCACCCAGACCCTTTGCTCTCATAGCCACTCCTTTTCCACACCATCCATATCCGGCAACCACAACATATTTCCCGGAAATAATTAGATTGGTAGTGCCCATAATGCCCTCCCAGACCGATTGTCCGGTACCATAGCGATTATCAAATAAATATTTGCAGCAGGCATCATTCACTGACATCATGGGGAAAGCTAGTTTCCCTTCCTTTTCCCGGGAGCGGAGACGCAGGACGCCTGTGGTGGTTTCCTCGCAACCGCCGATGATATCTTTTTGTAGTTCCTCTCTGCTGCTGTGCAGCAGCTGAACCAGATCACCGCCATCATCAATAATAATATGGGGACGGATATCAAGGGCTTGATTTAAGTGTGTTTGATATTCTTCCTCTGTGGCACCGTGCCAGGCAAAAACTTTCAGACCATCCTCTACCAAGGCTGCTGCTATGTCATCCTGAGTGGACAACGGATTGCTGCCGGTAACTGCCAGCTCTGCTCCACCGGCTGCCAGCACTAATGAAAGCCAGGCTGTCTTCGCTTCCAAATGCACGGAAACAGTGATTCTTTTCCCCAGAAAAGGTTTCGTTTCCTGGAATTCTTTTTCCAGTGCATTTAGAAGAGGCATATACTGCTTCACCCAATTGATTTTTATTTTTCCCTCGGACGCTGAATGCTTATTTCTTATTGATGAATCCATATTTGAGCTCCTCCATGTTTGCTCCATCAGTGAAAAGAACTGCTGTTGCATTATCATTCCATATTCTTATTGATTTATATCATTCTAGCACGAAAAACAAAACATCTTCAATACTTCTTTTTCTTTTACTGCTATGTTATAATTAACACAAGCTCTTGAACGTGGCAGCTACATAAAAGCCATATTGATAGTAATAATTGCAGCATATACTTAACAGTATTCTCAGCAGCATATCGTCTCAGGTATTGCCCCTTCGAGAGGAATAATTATAGGGGGATGATTTCCTTGTCGAAACAGTATGTGAAAGAATTCAATGCGGATTTGGGCGAACTATCACTCAACCTGGTCGGGGAAAACCACTGGAGAAGGTTTGCTTCCCGTAATATTGTCTCCATTCAAAACACCTTGGGTAAGAAAAAAGTCCTGTTTATGGAAAAACCTGTAGAACGCATAGAAATCATGATCAGCGGTGAGGAAAAAGCCTATATCATTGAAAAAGGAGTTATTAAAGATGATTTCTCCTGGATCAAGGATGTACTAAAACGCTTCTCAGAAAAGAATAAGGTAGAGTATAAGGAATAGACAGCATACATAGGATAACAGCAAATCCAGGCTAAACGCCTGGATTTTTCTGATTATAAACAATCTATTTTGAATACTTGTTCGCAATGCTGGAAGATGCATAGGAGTCAGGCTTGGTCTTGCAGGTAAACCCGCATGCTTTTACCCAGCCCACAATTTCCGGTATGATCTTGGAAGACGGACCTGCTTCTCCGGCATCTACATGTATGTCGATTTCGTAATTCAGATTCTCATCTTTCAATCTCTCCGAAAGCCTGTAAGCCATTTCCAGACTCATATTGGTTTCGTATAAAATCTTCTGTCTGATGCTTGTCATTTTCTTGACTCTTTTACTTTCATAGAAGAAAATACCGCCCTTGCCTACTCTCCACACTGCAACCACCAATACTACTTTCGTAATATCAAAATCCTGTGAATCGGTGCCTACCGAAATATGATAGTGACGGCTGCTGTCTTCCATAACATAATCCTTGATAAGTCTGAACATTTTGTCATAGCTGACTTCTCCATAGGTGATACTTTGCATAACTGCCTCCAGTAAAAAAGTTTTAGTAAATTAAACCGCTCAACACCCTGTTTTTTTCGCTGGGATATTTTATTTATTAAGTATACCACAAATTTCATCATAGTGATTATTCTGATGCCGTATTACAAAAAAATATTGAAGATCTGATTTTTTGATATCTTGATGAAACAGCAGGTATGTGCTAAACTTGAAGGCATAAAAGCAGCTGAAGAAAAATCTTTATAGAAACTTACATAAAATAAAACGGAGGAAATCTGGCATATGAATCGAAAAAAAAGTAAACTGCTTATTATTATAGCTCTTACTCTTATTCTACCCACCGGCTGTTCCTTAATCCGCCAAAAGGAAACTGAAAAGCCTGATCAAAACCCCCTGGCTGCTCTTAACATTAAGGATTGGGGCAAAGTCGAAATTGAATTGAATCCGGAAGAAGCACCAAATACAGTTGCCAGTTTTATCGAATTGGCAAACAGCGGATTCTATGACGGTCTCACCTTTCATCGCATCATCAAAGGGTTTATGATACAAGGAGGAGATCCTTCCGGTGATGGAACCGGCGGACCCGGCTATAAAATTAAGGGAGAAATGTCCAATAACAAATTTAACAACAAACTTCTCCATGAAAAAGGCGTAATATCAATGGCCAGGGTTCCAACCGGTTTTGACACGGCAGGAAGCCAGTTTTTTATTACCTTAGACGATCAACCTGGTTTGGATGGAGATTATGCTGTTTTTGGAAAAGTAGTCGAGGGAATGGATATCATCATGGATATTTCAAAAGTAAAAACAAACAAAAAGAACGACCGTCCATTGGAGGATGTAGTCATTGAGAGCATTAAGGTGGATACCTTTGGACATGAATATCCTGAAGCAAAAAAAATTAAACAATGATTTTTCCACTTCACATAATAGAATCGGGAAAGATGGACATAATAGAGTTAAACCCCCTATATTGCATAACGAAGGTTACAGACAAGCAATTCGTAACCTTCGTTCTTTTTTATCTTTTTAACGTCATTACCCTTGACCAAAATAGAAAATGCCCGAAGACCTTGATATTTTTCTGATGTATAGTATAATAACAATAAGTGAATACCATATTATGGAATCGAATTTTGGAAAGGATGAGGATATTATGTCGATTTCCATCAACGAAATTAAGGAATATCTTATAAAAAACAAGGTCAAGCCCTCTTTTCCAAGATTGAAGGTGTTCGAGTATTTAATCTCACATCCTTCTCACCCCACAGTGGATGATATTTACAAGTCCCTTGTGCTTGAGATGCCCACTCTCTCCAAAACCACAATATACAATACCCTTGATTTATTTATTAAATTTAACATTGTCCGCTCCCTGGCTCTGGACGGCAACGAACTCCGTTATGATGTAGATATCAGCAGCCACGGTCATTTCAAGTGCGAGCAGTGTCAAACCATATACGAATTTGATGTAGAACCCGATTTTCTAAACCCCGGCAGCCTAAAGAGCTTCATCATTTCAGAAAGGAATGTGTACTTTAAAGGAAGCTGCTCGAATTGTCAAGCTAAAGAGAAAGACAACACTTCAGCGTAATCTCTGTTCTATTAACACGGCAAGCCTCACCGCTGCTTCTTCTATCTCTCTTTGGTTTGTACCTTCAATCATGATCCGAACAACAGGTTCAGTGCCTGAAGGTCGAATCAGAACTCTCCCATCTTCCTTGAATTGGGCTTCGATTTTTCTGATTTCTCCTTGAATCACTTCATCATCCTGATAACGAAGTTTATCCTGCTCGGACACTCTGGCATTTACCAGAACTTGTGGGTACTTTCGCATGCCTGCTGCCAGTTCCGATAAGGGCTTGTCATCGCGTTTCATGACTCCTAAAAGCTGTAAAGCAGTTAAAATACCGTCTCCCGTTGTGTTATGCTCCAAAAAGATAATATGGCCTGATTGTTCTCCGCCAAAATTAAAACCATGCTCCTTCATATATTCCAGAACATATCGATCCCCTACGTTGGTCTTCACCAGCTTGCAGCCGGCCTTTTTCAGAGCTCGTTCCAAGCCCATGTTGCTCATAACAGTACCCACCACCGTGTTATCCTTGAGCAGACCCCTTTTCATCATGTCCAAACCGCAGATCAACATGATTTGGTCGCCATCAACCAAATTCCCATGTTCACTTACTGCAATCAGACGATCGGCATCTCCATCAAAAGCAAGGCCGACATCGGCACCGGATTCCCGTACCAGATCCTGCAGCTTTCCCGGGTAGGTTGAACCGCAATTATCATTGATATTGATACCATCCGGCGTATGATAAGTGCTGATTACTTCTGCACCAAGGGAACCAAACAGAGTAGGAGCCACCTCATAGGAAGCACCATTGGCACAATCCAATACTATCTTCATACCTTTGAGATCGGTATCAATGGTTTTCTTGAGAAAGCTGACATAATCTCTGACAGCGTTTCTGAACCTCACCCTGCGGCCTACTTCCATACCCATGGGTACAGGCATGGTCTCCATTCCATCCAGAATGATGCTTTCTATGCGTTCTTCCAACTCGTCGGGCAATTTGTGACCCAAGCTGTCAAAGAATTTGATGCCATTGTACTCCATGGTATTATGAGATGCGGATATCATTACACCAGCATCCGTCTCATATTGTCTGGTCAGGTATGCTACTGCCGGAGTAGGTATGACACCCAAAACTACAGCTTCCGCTCCTACCGAACATATACCTGCTGTTAAAGCTGCTTGCAGCATGTCACCGCTGAGACGGGTATCCCGACCGATGAGGATACTTGGCTTATGCTTTGCCAAAGTCAACACATAAGCCCCGGCCTGCCCCAGTTCAAATGCGAGATTGCAGCTTAGTTCTGTATTAGCCAGACCTCTTACACCGTCTGTTCCAAAAAGACGCCCCATCTGATGTCTCCCTTCTTACTCTTCAAATTCCTCAATGATATACTTCTGAGCCGAGTAGGCGGAAACAGCACCATCAGCTGCTGCCGTTACCAATTGCAGTAAAGGCTTCTGTCTAATGTCTCCAGCTGCAAATATACCAGGTATGTCGGTTTTCATGTTTTCGTCGGTTAAGATATAGCCTCCCTCACTCATGCTTACCTTATCTTTGACAAGCTCACTGTGAGGTCGTACTCCAATTGCAACAAATGCCCCGTCTACTTTAATATCCCGCTTCTCACCTGTTTTTACATTGTTAACCCGGATTCCAACAAGCTTTTCTTCTCCTAAAATGGCTTCTACTGTAGAATCCCAGACTTTTTCAATTTTCTCATGGGCGATCACCTTATCTGCTATGATTTTTGCTGCCCGAAGAGTATCGCGCCTGTGAATTAAATATACCTTGTTTACAAGCTTTGCAAGGAATAAAGCATCTTCAGCAGCGGTGTCACCGCCTCCGATTACTGCTACATCCTTATCTTTGTAAAAGGCTCCATCACAAGTTGCACAATAGGAAACCCCTCGTCCGCGAAAATGATCTTCTTTTTCCAGACCAAGCTTTTTAGCATCTGCTCCCATGGCCAGTATAACAGCTTTGGCTTCATATTCCTTATCTTCAGTGATGACCTTTTTTACCCTGTCATTCAGCTCCAAGCTGATAATTTCTTCATACTGAATTTCCAGTCCAAATTTTCTTGCATGATTTTCTATTTTCATAGCAAAATCCGGTCCGCTGATGGGTTCATCCAAGCCCGGATAATTGTCAATTAAATCCGTAGTAGCTGCCTGCCCGCCGGTGAACATTTTTTCAAACAAAAGAGTGTCCAGCCCGGCTCGTTTTGCATACATTCCAGCTGTTAAGCCTGCCAAACCTCCGCCAATTATAATAATATCTTTCATTTAATCACCTCTCGATACATAATAACCGTTATTCCACCTTAGCTAACATCCCGAAAGGTTCTACGGATATTATATGACTTATTTGATAGTATAATCTATTTTACTGTTTATGGGAATGATTTTGATGAAAAAGATATGGGTAGAAACAGAAAAAGAGTTCTAATCAAACTTTGAATAGTATAAATATTACATATCGTGAAAAAATAAATACAATATTGCATTACTTACTTTGACATGTTCACAAGCTATTTTCGATAAACAAAGGAGAAATTTCATGAGATTCTACAAGAAGCAATCGAAACTAACCTTGTATCTCATTTTTGTTCTAATAATTATTAACCTTGGTTTATATATTGGCAACACACAACAAGGTAACAACCAACAAGACTACACACTACAAGGCAGCACCCAACAAGACAAGATACAGCTTGACTGGGCACAGCCAGATAAACCATCCCCAATATACCATACTTATACCATCATCAATCCGTATGAAAATGTGGACTGGAATACCTGCGGTCAGTACAAAGCAAATTTTCACGCGCACTCCTCAAATTCAGACGGCAGCAAGCTTACAAGGGATATGGTGGAAGATCATTATGCAAAAGGCTATAATATTCTTGCTGTGACTGACCATAATTACCTTACCACAAGTTGGGACAAGACTGCAACAGGCTCGATTAAAACAGAAAGAAAAGCTGCAATCGAAGCAGGTATCGGCCGAGATGGCAGAGCTATGATAGGTATTGACAATAGCAATGAACAGTCACATTCGGATCACATCAATTCCTTCTTTGCCAGTTTCAACAATACATCCGGCGCAACCATGGCAAATACCATTCAATCAGTTGAAGAATTGGGCGGTATTACTCATATCAACCATCCAGGCAGATATACGGGGGGTTCAAGAGGCGGCATGAAAGGAAGGGCAGCTTCCAGCAATCCCGATACTGTAAAGAAATATGCAGACCTTTTCAGCGCGTACAATTCCTGTGTAGGCATGGAAATAGTCAATAAAATCGACAATCAAACCAGAAGTGATAGAGTTTTATGGGACAACATTCTGATAGAAATGATGCCCAGGGGACGCTTCGTATGGGGCTTTGCAAACGATGATACCCATAGCCCCAACGCTACCGGCTATGCATGGAACGTCATGCTGCTGCCTTCCCTTTCTCAATCAGAGACAAGAATCTCAATGGAAACAGGCACATTTTATGCTGTCAGCCGTGTTTCCCGTCCTGATGGAATCAATACATCACTGCCCAATGGAGACAATATGCCGGGCAGCGGCAACTCAAGCACTTTATATTTGCTTGAACAGTCGACTCCCAGCATTTCAAATATAACAGTAAGCCAGACAGATGACGCAATCTCAATCTCCATTAGCGGTGCTGACTATGACCTTATAGAGTGGATCGCTGACGGTAAAATTATTGCCACCGGAAACACTCTTCATGTCCATGACTATCAAGATCAGATCAACAGCTATGTCCGTGCTCAGCTTAGAAGCGAAACAGGCATCGCCTTCACTCAGCCCTTCGGTATTAAGGAAAGAATACTCTTAATTCCTTGATTATGTTCCATCCTGCATATTTTGCAGTTGCTCGCCATATTTACCTCCCAGCATTCATTATTGCTTTTTTTGATCCTTCATCGTGTAATTTGTCCTTCTCTTGTTTCGTAGTGCTCGAGAAAACCTGAAACATTTTTGTCAGTATGGATCTTCTTCTTTCACTAACAGAAGCCCGGAAATGCTCCTCATTCACATGTTCGACCGAACAATATTCATGTATACCATCATAGATGGCCGAATTTTCATGAGCGATCTCTAAAAACCTTTGATTTATCAGATTCATTATTTTATTCTCCAATATCCGTATCATTTTGGGTTTAATGCATCCAACATAAGCTTCACTTCATTAAGTGTTATTTTACCAGCTTGATATTTTTTGATTATCTTCTGTACTTGTGGAGCTGTTTTATCCAGATTCTTGTCCTCTATTATTTTGTCTATGGTAACTTCAGTATTGGCAGTCCCTCTGTTGCCGTTCTGACAGTTATGTGATTCTGTTTTTATGTCTTTATTTGTTTTGCCTATCTTGCAGCTTGGATCTATCTCCAACTTGCCATTACACTCCAAATAATCAACTACACAATCTGGACCTAAAGTCACATTATTTGCTTTAATGGTGTTAACTTTCAATCGATCAGCCTCCAAATCAGTACACTCTATTGTATCTACCAATGAGTATTGGGTACTGACAGGTCTGCCAAAGAAAGAATTGGCTGCAGACTTAAAGAACCCTGGTATATTAACTGTATTGTTGGCGCTCGCATTATATTGAATTTTAATCTTATCGCCATATAGCTCAGCGATGGAGCATAAACCTTCAATTTCAACATTATCTGCTGAAACTTCACCAGTGCATACTATTATGCCGTCACAATAGATGCTGTCCGCCTCTATCTTTGAACAACGAGCCTTAAACATACCATCAATTCTCAGCTCTCCCACCTTTACATCACCGTATATCCTGGACATACCGTCGTTTATAAAGCTGTCAGCCTCAATACGTCCTTTGCTTTTGAACATACCATCTACATTGAGTTTATTTGCTTTTAAATCACCCTTCAGTTTCCCTATACCGCTAACAGTAACCTCATCATAGGAACCGCCATAAAGAGAACCTATTCCATCAACATATGTTTTTTTCATAATTTAATCACCTCATTAATTATTGCTTTTTCAGAAACTTCTATATTTCCCTTATATTCCACCCTGTCAATTACACAAAGATCACCGATTTTTACATTTAGACCGCTCACCCTGTCTGCCTTGACATGGTCAATATTGATATTGTCTCCCTCAATTGATATCAGTGTCATTATAGAGACAGGTAAGAGTTTTAAGCGAGTGTAATAAGCGTTTGATAAGGATTTTGGCAAGGATTTGAAAACTCTGTCCAACCCCCTGGTCGTACTTATGTTGATATTTGTCCCCGTTGCTATTTCCAGCTTTGACGCAGAACTTGGGTATATATATATTTTTTCTGCATTTACACCTTCCATCTCAATTACATTGAATGAATAAAAGTTCTCACATTCCAATACCCCATCATAGAAAAATTCGGCTGCTGTTACTATATTTTTAAAATCATATTTGCAGTTCAGTCGAAAGGCAAATAGGCTCTCGAAGGTTTCAGCTTTAAATGAGCCTGAAAACTCAAAGAAATTTTTACCGGTTCTCACTGTTCCTTTAGAAGCATTACGAAGAAGCCTGCATTCAAGTAAATCAGCGCTCAGATCGCCAACTATAACAAAGGTGTCAGCCTTTGAAATGCCCTTTATGTTGACATCACCTGCTGCCTTGCAATATCCAAAATCAGTATCTTCAGCATTTACTTCACCGGCTGCTCTTAACTTTTGTACAAAAGAGTTTGCAATATCCAGGTTACCTGCAACATGGAGCTTTGCTATATCCGCATCAAAAGCACTTACATCCCCTGCAGCTTTTACCTTACCAATCTTACCTGATATGCTTCTATCCCCTACAATCCAGTAATTACGTTTCATCTATTTTCCCTCCTTGACTTAGTCATCCAATCCTTCACTCTTCATGTATGTTAATGTCAAAACTTTTTTTGTACTTAAACTTTATACTGGTGGAAATTTCGTTCAGCCTGATAGCTTTTTGGAGCCTGAATCTGCTATCCACATATACGATTTCCTGCTCTGGACGAATGATTGAACAGCAGCTATCATAAGCTTCCAAATAGTAAACCTCAAAAACGATCTCCGTAGTCTTTAAGTCATTGAAGCAGCATTTAATTCCTGTTATGATATCTGCTGTCTTATCATTTGAAAGTTTCAAATCCTTTTTAATTTCTGATAGTGCTATCATGAATACGAGTTCTATGTAAGAAAAAGTATTCTTATCAAGGCGATCAATTAGACTGGGCACCAGCTCTTTATCAATCTCTTCAATGACATAAAGGTCATCAACCGTAAAGTCCCTTTCAGATAACTCAGGAGATAGTATTTTAGCAAGTTGATCTAAAGAATATCGATCTTTTAAATCCTGAATCATGTTTATACGATTCATTACCTTTTCTTTAGGGAAAAAAGTCTCCTGCCCTGTATAGCTTGATTTTTTTATGAACCACTCCTCAGGGATTAGATTTTGTCTCTTCCATCTGTAAAGCTGTCCATACGAAATTCCAGTCTCGTCCAGTAAATCCTTTTTAGAAATCAGCATCTTAACTTCATCCTCAATTTAACTCTCCATTCTTTTACTCTAATCATTTATCTTTATTTTCTAATTTTCTAACCTCTAACTCTCTAAGTTTTTATTCCTAATTTCGCTGTCAGCGTAACAATGTTTTGTTACGCTCAATATAGCATAACATTATTACGCTGTCAATAGTTTTTTTAGGTTTTTTTTTAGGTCAGCTAGCCTTTGTTTTTGCGTTTCAATCATTTTATGAACTGTATATACAGAGTGAGAAAAAAATAATGGATGGACAGGGTCGTCCACCCCTATATAAATAAAGGCTGTTGAATTTGTCAACAGCCTTTTGAGTAAAACTACATTTAAAAAGTTACTAATTGTTCTTTATCGCTTGGAGAACTGTGGAGCTCTGCGAGCGCCTTTAAGTCCGTATTTCTTTCTCTCCTTCATCCTTGGGTCACGGGTCAGGTAACCAGCCTTCTTAAGGGCAGGACGAAGATTGTCGTCTACCTTAAGCAGTGCACGGGAGATTCCATGACGGATTGCACCAGCCTGACCTGTATATCCGCCGCCATGTACATTGACCATTATATCAAACTTACTCAATGTATCGGTAAGCACCAATGGCTGACGGGCAATAACCTTCAAGGTTTCCAATCCGAAGTAGTTGTCAATGTCTCTATTGTTAATGGTAAACTTGCCATCTCCGGGAAGCAGTCGGACTCTGGCAATGGATTTCTTTCTTCTTCCTGTTCCAAAATATTGTACTTTGGCCATTTTGTTTTTCCTCCTTTCGTGCACTTTACAGTTCCAGCAGTTCCGGTTGTTGTGCCTCGTGGGTATGAGTCGGTCCTGCATAAACCTTTAATTTTTTGAGCATTTGTCTGCCCAGGCTGTTATGAGGAAGCATGCCTTTAACTGCGTGCATAATTGCCTCAATAGGCTTCTTGTCCATGAGCTGCTCGAAGGTAACCTCCTTCAATCCGCCTGGATATTGAGAATGGTTTCTATATAGTTTTTGTTCTGCTTTTTTGCCGGTAATGGTAACCTGCTCGGCATTGATGACAATTACAAAATCACCTGTGTCCACATGGGGAGTATAGGTGGGTTTGTGTTTTCCTCTAAGGATTTTTGCAATTTCAGATGAAAGTCGTCCCAGGGTTTTCCCTTTGGCATCCACTACATACCATTTGCGTTCAACAGTATTGGAATTGGCCATATAGGTCTTCATCGTTGTTCCCTCCAATCAAGTTCAAAATAGGGTATTATTGTTCCGTTTTATAATGCAAAGATCCGGGGCTGGTGGATCTTATTTGACACAAACTTAATTTTAATACATGCCGTCCGGCGTGTCAAGCCGTTTTTGCTTGTCATAATAGACTTCTTCCAAAGTCAAGCCATTGGCGGGAGCAGTAAAACCAGCTTTTTCTCTGTTCCTGGATGCCAGTATCTTTGGTATGCCTTCGGGTTCAATTTTTCCTTTTCCCATATCTATAAGAGTACCTGCCATGATTCGAACCATATTATAAAGAAAACCGTTAGCTATAACCATAAAATGTAAAAGGCTGTCTTCCTGTACAATCTCAGATTTGTAAATAGTGCGTATAGTTGATTTAACTGGAGAACCGGCAGCCATAAATGCTGCATAATCATGGGTTCCTATGAAGTCTGTTGCAGCTTTTTTCATTACCTGCACATCCAGCGGGGGAATAATATGGTGGTAATATTGGCGGCCTATGGCTGTACCATGAGGGTTAATAATCATGGAATAGCGATATTTCCTTCCTGTCGCAGAAAACTGGGCATGGAAATCCATGCTGACTTCCTCTGACTGGCTGACTCGAATGTCATATGGCAATACTGAATTTAAAGCAAAGCTGAATCTATCCGGTGGGATTGTAGAGCTGGTCATAAAATTGGCTGTCTGACCTCTTGCATGAACACCGCTGTCTGTACGCCCTGAACCTGTCACCTGAATCGGTTCACCGCAAAGCTTCTCTAAAGCCTCTTCCAGTTGCTGTTGAACTGTCATGGCGTTCTCCTGCCTTTGCCATCCGGCATAACAGGAGCCGTCATATTCCATAATCAGTTTTACATTCCTCATAAATTTGCATACCACCTGTTTTTTTATATACAATTGCTGTACACTCGCGTCTCATCTCTAGACTAGTACTATGTAACATCTTAGACTCTCACAAAATCCTTTCAATGTCATCCTGAGCATTTGCGAAGGATCTATCCTGTCCAAATTCTTCGTAAATTCGGAATGACAAGATATTGGTGTTGACAGCCTGCTAGAAATGAAAGCAATCAGTTTTAATAGGTTCATAGGTACGCATTCAAAAGGACGGATGCAATTAACAGTGCAGTTACAGCAAAGGCGACAGCATCCAGATAGTTCATTGCAAAAACCTTCATACGTGTTCTGCTGTCACCGCCCCTGTAACAACGAGCTTCCATGGCCATGGCCAAATCATCCGCTCTTCTAAAAGCACTGACAAACAGTGGTAC
>ENA-UOOM01002955-UOOM01002955.1-fermentation-metagenome-genome-assembly--contig:-NODE-2955-length-13123-cov-34.695592_pt1 | contig 13123 bp, 10 predicted proteins | sample MGYA00245781_ERZ724031 | MGnify/ENA primary metagenome ERZ724031 (study PRJEB28704, sample SAMN03018317) | fermentation metagenome | biome: anthropogenic terrestrial biome; feature: soil... | reverse complement strand
GACATATGAGAGAGGTCGTCCCCAAACACCTCAGCCGGGAGGGTGCATCCTCGAAACTCGAAGAGTTTCTCAAACTCCCGCTGTACCGGCAGTCGCTCCCCGCGTGACGATGCCCGGAGGGAAGCCGTGTCGACAATTTGACGCCAGAGATCACTCAATCTTTCGTGGGGATGTGTCAGAATACTCTGAACTATATGAATCTTCAGCGACGCTCTTCACGGAAGAACCCTTTGGGTTCTTCCTGCCGGGCACGCTTCAACCGCGCCGTGCCTTGAGAGCAGGGAGGCGGTTGATGAGGTCGTATGCAGACAACCTCACCTCGTCGTCCTGGTAAACCTTGTTCTTGAGATTCAAGCCCCGGTTGTACATGAACCGGCAGTACCCGAGGTGTTTGGCGAATCAGGACCGTCTGATCGGCAGTTGGATACAACCGGTACCGGTAGCCCCGCAACAGACGGATAGAGGCGTGTGGGACCACCAATACTAATACTATGCGGGGGAGCCACGCGAGGTGGAAGTATGCGATCCGGAGGGAGGGGCGCCGCTTCACGGAAGATGCTCTGCATCTTCCTGACAGGCACAACCCTCTGGGTTGTGCCGTGTCATCCCCAGTCCTCTCGACCGGGGTCTTCCCACTCTGCTCCGAGAGCCCCGCGAGACAACTACCAAAAAACTTGTATGATCCGCGTGATCAAGGGTATGATCATGAAATATACGGTAGTGCTCGAACCACAGGAAGAGGGTGGGTTCACCGTCCAGTGTGTTGAGATCCCGGGAGCGATCAGCCAGGGCGAAACGCGGGAGGAAGCACTTGCCAACATCAAAGAAGCAATAGAACTCGTTCTTGACGTGCAGCGGGAAAAATTGTATCGGAAGACATCAACTGCCCGTCGTGAGATATCAAAGGTTGACGTAGTTGATGTCATATAGGCTGCCGGTCATTTCCGGGGAAGAGATGGTAAAGTACCTTGCCCGGTCTGGTTTCGTCCCGCAACGGCAGACCTCGTCCCATGTTGTTGTGCAGAAGGAATGGCGGGTCTTTTCCGTACCTCTGCACCGTGAGCTGAAGAAAGATACCCTGATTGGCATCCTCAAACAAGCCGGGATCGATAGGGAAGAATTCAGGCGTACCTTCAAGTGATGGTTTGAACTGTGTTCAAGAGAATGACCGAGGATTCCCGCGACTTGAGTCATGGGAGGAATCGGCCCTTCGCATATCACGATACACTTTCACCCCGAACGGCTATTCTTTATGCCGGAGGAAGTCCAACAGATGTTTGTTGCGCTATGGAAGGCACGAAGCAGGAGCCTCCCTGCGGATCACGGCTATACACCTGCGCAAACGACACCACAGTGCAGCGACATTGCTGCCAGGGCCGCCGTCAACCGGCCTATTGCGGTCCGCTCCCCCGACACCGGGGGAGAGGTGGAATCGCGAAGCCCCTAAAGAGCGTGCTCCCATCTATAGGAGCATGTCCCCCACTTCAGTGGGGGGTAGTTGACAGCGACTTGTGCATGATTACCCTGTTGGAACGTCGTGCCGCAGGCACACCCCCGGACGGATCGCACAACTCCGCGTGGCCCGGCCATACGGTCGAACCCCGCCCCGGGGCCCGGATGGATGGGGTGGTGGGGACCGCTCAAGTCCCCGTGATCCCGGCACGGCATCCGACGGCCGGGTACGGGACGGTTATCACGTCTTCGATCTACCTCCACCGGGCAACTCTCGGTGCCGTTGCTATCGCCCCGTCGACGATCCAGGAGGTGCCATGAGCGCGGGAAGCCGTCGGCACGGTGAGGGTGTCCCGTGTGCCTTCGAATGAAGACCCTCGGGGCTCGTCTGTTTGGGTGGATTATATCCAGATGAAAACAAACATTTATGCTGGAGTATACTCCAACAAACTGTATGCCCTCGGTCCTCGACCTCCTGGTCGCCCTCAATCCCTGGTGGAGCGCCAGACCCTTTGAAACGGGTATACGGCGGGAGAAATACTTCACGAAGATACGGAAGTATCTTGAGACCGGGGAGGTCGTTGTCCTTACGGGGGTGCGCCGTTCGGGAAAAACAACGCTCCTCTTCCAGATCATCGACGACCTGATCCATAACCGCCGGGTCGATCCGCGGTCGATACTCTTTGTGAACTGCGATGAGCCGGAGATTGCCCGCCTCGAAGACCCGCTCGAGACCCTGCTTGAGACCTACCGCAGGGACGTGTACGGCGGCGACGCGCCCTACCTCATCTTTGATGAGATCCAGACCCTCGAGGGGTGGGAGCGGTGGATAAAATCGCTCTACGACAGAAAGAAATTCACCCTTATCATATCCGGTTCGACGTCCTACCTTCTCGACTCAAACCTCTCAACGCTCATTGCCGGGCGATACCTTCCGGTCCATGTCTACCCGCTCGATTTTGTGGAATACGTGGTCTTCTCGGGCGAGGACCTGCCGCACGATCCCGTATCTCTCGCGTCGGCGAAGTACCGGCTCCTGCATCTGCTCGGTGAGTATATCAGGAAGGAGGTTTCCCGCAGGTCGTCCTTTCAGACGACGAAACGATCCGGCGGGACCAGCTCGCGGCATACTACGACAGCATCGTCTATCGCGACATCGTGCGGGTTAATGAGGTGCGAAACCAGAAGGCGCTCGGCGATCTGCTTACTTACTGCATGACGAACGTAACCTCGTTCTACTCCTACCGGAATCTCCAGGAGGTGCTCGGCATCGATTTCGAGACCGTCAGGGAGTATCTCTACTACGCAGAGAAAGCGAAGATCCTCTTTGAGGTTCAGTACTTCAGCTCTTCGCTGAAAACACAGAGCAGGAACAACAAAAAGATCTACTGCATCGACAATGGTCTCCGGAACGCCGTATCGTTCAGGTTCTCGGAAGACGAAGGAAGGCTTGCAGAGAACCTCGTCTTCATCGAACTGAAGAAGCAGGGTCGTGAAGTATATTACTGGAAGAAACAGGGTGAGGTCGATTTCGTCGTAAAAAATCCCGACCGCTCGCTCTCGGCAATCAGCGTCTCTTACACCGATTCCCTCCCCGCCCGGGAGGAAAAAGCACTGCTCGAGTTCGCAAACCTTCACGGCTCCCGGGTGCGGGAGTGCATCCTTCTCACGAAAGACACGGAGAAGAGAGAGGGAACTGTCCGGTATATCCCGCTCTGGAAATGGCTGCTCGACGGGGGAGCGATATCACAAGCATGCGTTCCGCAAATTCGTTTTTGAGCGATTAAACGCCGCCGTTAAGGTGCATGGAGTAGGGCCGTTAGGGGACAGGTTCGTTGCGGCTATGCCCTGCACCTACCGATGCAGAGAGGAGCGGTAACCGTGCCCGACAGGGGGACCCTCGCCGGTCCCCCGGAGGGGTCATCTGAAGCCTCAGCGGCGACTGAGCGTCGGAGGGTCACGTGCACCGGGGGCATGAGGGACGCTGCCTGACCGGCCATGGTAAACTCTGTCCGTTCAATCCTTCAACCACTGCAGGCGTGAAGGTGCGCCGGAAAGGCGACGGAACCCCTCCGGCGCCGGTGGGATGGCCCTGTAAAACCAACATGGAGAGGGTTGACGAAAGACGGGATCGTCTATTTCATACATAGTTCTCTTACGGAAACATCGTAGCGCTGGTATCTCAATCGAGAAAACCTTACTGTCGCCGTCCGGAATTTCCTGGTCGGGGGATGTGCGGCCGAACCCTGCGTCGTTTGACCTTGGAAAAAATTGAGGGGGGCCCGCTTTAGGCCCCCGTGAGGTCGGCGTGGTATTCGGTGGTTGAATACGGGACAATCGTCACGTCTTCTGTCGTCTTCGACCCCTCCTTCCCCGCCACCTTCACCGGGTAACTGCCGATGCCGAGGTAGTGGAAGGTGTGGGGCGTCTTCTCGCCGGTATCACGGTTGAAGAGGTAGATCTTGGCGCCTGCCGGGTCGCTCGAGACCTCAAGCGACCCCCAGGTATACGCGGCGAGGGTGAACTTCACCGCGGCGTCGCCGGAGCCGCCCGTCAGTACGACCTCCTGCTCCGCCGGGAGATACCCCGGCTTCGAGACCCCGACGAGGTGCCTCCCTTCCGAGATGTTGCCGACGACGTACGGCGTGGCGAACCCGGTCTGGAACCCGTCGACCGATATCGCCGCCCCCGCCGGCGCCGACGTCACGAGAAGGCTGCAGGGTGCGGCGGAGAACGCGGCACTCACGGTATCGTTCGACTGGACGGTGGCGGGTATCCTGTATGTCCGGTAACCCCCGCCGTCCGCGACGGTGAGGTACGCCCCGCCGATCCCCCGGACCTCAATCGTCTTCGGGAACCGGTCGCCCATGTATCTGCCGTTGATCGAGAACGGCTTCTGGGCGTACTCCTCCGGTGCGAACGTGATCGAACGCGTCAACTCAGCGTTGCCGCTGGAAAACATCACCCGCGTCAGGGTGTTTTTATCTATCCATACCCGCTCTTTATCGGAACTGAACTCGACCTTCTCTTTCTTCACCTTGATGGTGTGCAGCCCTTCTTTCAGCCCGTAGATGACGGCGGGGGTCTTCTGGGTCACTTTGCGGCCGTCGACGAAGATCTCCGCCTCGTCGGGGAACGAGTCGACGTAGACGCCGCCGTAGTGGTTCTGTTCCCAGTCGCGGAGCAGTCCCGGGGATACGGCTCCCGGGACCTCGACCACGACTTCGTCGTCGCGCGCAAGCTGGACCTCCCGCTCCACCGGCTCGGCGCCGTCCATGCGCACCCGGACGGTATGGTTGCCGCCGGAGAGCGATGCAAACGCGGCCGGGGTCGTCCTGCCGGTATACTCGCCGTCGAGGTCGATGAGTGCGCCCGGCGGGTCGGAGAGCACCGCAAGATCGAACTGCATCGTGGTGATGTCGACAGGAGGCGCCGCCGTCGGCGTGGGCTCTGCCGCCGCGGCCGGGATCGGTTCAGGCCCCACCGCCGGCCCCGGCTCCTCCCCGGCGGAGGCGAAGCCGAAGAGCCCGAAAAGCGCCTGGACGGCACCGAACAGAAGGCCGATCACTCCTCCATCCCGGGCGGACTCACCGGTCTCGCCGTACCGGACCGTATAGATGCCTCCCTGCCGGACCTTCACCGAGACGCTGCCGCCCGTCGCATCGGCCGCAGTCTCCAGGGTCTGCCAGGCGCCCGAAGAACGGTCGTACCTGGCGATCACGCCTCCCGGTTCGCTCACGGAGATGATCAAACTCAGGGGGAGATCACTCATCATATCCTCGCTGCCGACCGCGTAGGCCGGGTCGGCACCCCCTGCGTCGCCGGGTAAAAGCCTCTGCAGCGTCAGCGCCTGGACGGGGCTCCCGGAGCCCTCGGTGATCACCGCTCCCTCGGGGATGTACAGTTGAACGGCCCCGCCGTCGGCGACGAGACGCGTGGCCTCGATCCGCCCGTTCGTCGCGTTGAGGGTGAACCGCGATCCCGACTCGCTGGACGGTGTCGCCGGAATCCCGGTTGTGCCCGTCGTGGATGTGGCGTTCGTCTCATATCCCTCCGGCGGGGTGCCTTTCCTGACGACGAGGATGATGGCGCGGTTCTCCATGTAGTCGCCTTTCGTCGTGGTGATGAGGCTCTGGATTCCCGCCGCGTTCTCCGATCCCATGAGGTACGGTCTCACGTCCAGGTCGGCCACGCTGATTGCCGAAGAGCCGGCGGTGAGCAGATTGAACCACTCGCCGTCGTTGAAGTAGATCCGGTGCTCGTCGTCGTCAATCCCCGAACCGGCGGTGGTGACCAGGATGAGGCGCGCCTCGCCGGCTCCGGAGAGGTCGACGGACTCGTTGAAGGTCGCCGTTGTGATGCAGTCTTCGGACGTCGTCCCGAAGTCCGGGTGGGCGTAGAGCGTATCCGACCCCTCCGCGACCCAGTAGGTCATCTCCGGCTCTGCGGGGTCCTCGGTGACGACCAGGAGCCCGATGCCGTAGGTCGCAAAGACATCGTCCTTCCTCCCGTCGTTCGTCAGTTTCACGACGTGTTCGCCGGCGATGCCGCCCGGGACGCCGGTGACGTTGAACGCGTGTGTTTCGAGAAGATAATTGTAGATCCCCTCGTTCTTCCGGTCGTTGTAGACCGCGTCTGCTTTGATGGTCGCCCCGTCGACTGCGAGGCTGACCCTGACCGGAGTCCCTTCCTTCCTCTGTTCGTCGTGCCCCCAGGTGGTGTAGATGTAGAGCCGCGCGTATGCGACCGTGCCGTTGCCGGGGACATCGATCGTAAACTCCCTGCTCTCGCCTGCGTGGATAAGCCCGGTGTAGTCGCTGAACTCGTAGTAGGTCAGGTTCCCGTGGAGGGTGCCCGAGACGGCGACGTCCAGGGTCTTTCCGGAGTAGCCGTAGTCGGGAACCCTGCCGTCGGACCCGACGGCGGTCTCGAGCGTGAAGTCGACGGTGGTGGTCTCGCCGTCGTTGACCGTAACCGTCCGGTAGTCTTCGACCCCCTCCGCTCTCACCTCGACCGTGTAGTCTCCGATGATCAGGTTCTCCAGCGTCGCCGGGGTTACGACCGACATGTTCTCCCCGTTGAGGTAGATCCAGGCCCCGGCCGGCTCGCTCGTCACCTCGATGCTGCCCGTTATCGGCTCGAGGTCGAAATGGGCCGTGGCGTTCGAGCCTTTGGTCACCGTGACCCACTGGTCCTCGGGCACCCGGTAGCGGTCCAGCTCGACCCGAACCGCGTGGTCGCCGGCGGGTATGCCGGGAATCGTCGTGTTCGCCGTCCACTGGGTCGGTTCGTCGTCGAGGAAGATTGCCGCGCCGGCGGGCGCTGAGGTCACATTGATCGACCCGACCTCCTTCTCCGGGTAGCGGACCGAGAGGAGGGCGAGCGGGATCTTGAAGAACGCGCCCAGGTAGGCTCCGCCGCTCCCGGAGACGCTGAGGTCGCGGGTGTAGGCGAACGTGCTCGCCGCCCCGGGCTCCATGAGGTCGGAGACGTCCCAGGTCTGGTAGCCCGAGTAGGGGCCCTGCGGGTCATTGGCGTCGAGCGGTTCGGTGTTGAACTCGAACTCCCCGACGTTGCTTGCCATGTAGATCGCCGAGAACTCGGCTGCGGGGACCCGTTCGTCGTCCTCCGGGAGGTCCTCGGTATCGAAGGTCGTCTCGCCCGTGTAGGTTTCGCCGATATCCTCGACGTAGTAGGAGTGGACGTCGTGCCCCTGGTTCACCCAGTAGTAGACCTCGTCGCCGTCGCCGTCGTCGTAGGCGACGACCAGCGTGACGAGCTTTATCCTCCCGTCGAAGGTCCCTTTATACCCTTCCGGCTGGTCCACCTTTACCTCGGCGACCGGGTTCCTCGCGGTGATGCGGCCGGTCACGTCGTACCACATCAGGTAATCGCTCGTGATCCGGTTGCAGTGGTCGTTCACCCAGACCGGGCTGCCGCCGTGGATCGCGAAGACGTACGGCTGCCGGAGTTCTTCGACGCCGAGCGTCTCTATCCCCGACCCGCCGTCGAACTTCACGGTCGCCCGGTGCTCGTAGTTGTTCTGCATATGAGCGCAGTAGACGGAGACGTAGAGGCGCGCCCACTTGATCTCCGTGTAGGCGGGCAGGGCAAACGTCTTCTCCGCCGAGTTGGCGAAGTCCGTGTACGAATCGGACCATAGCCCGCCGGAGACGGTGTCTTCTTTGACGGTTCCGAGCGGGATGCCGCCCACGTACTGGTCGGCCGCCGCGGGTGCGGGCACCAGAACGAGCAGCAGCATAAGAGATAGCGCAATTCCTGTGATATACGGTCTGTTGATTCTCATTCATCACACCCCCGTCCGTATCGCCGTCACCGGGTTGAGGTGAGACGCCTTCAACGCCGGGTAGAGGCCCGATGCCAGAGAGAGAACGATCGCGATCGCCATTCCGATCACGAGAATTTCGGGCGTGATCAGGGTGATGTCGCCCTCGGCGAACGTTGAGAACGTATCGTCGAGCTGGGCGACGATGAACGGCTTCCCGAATGTGTTGATCACGCCCGTGAACGCGATGCCTAAAAGATCGCCGAGCACGCCCCCGATGAGGCCGATATAGAGGCATTCGGCGAGGATGAGGTGGACGACGTCCGCCGGGGAGGCCCCGATGGCCATGGTGATCCCGATCTCCCGCGTCCGCTCGAAGACCGACGTGACCATCGTGTTGACGATCATCAGCACCCCCACGATCAGGGAGACCCCGGCAAAGAACGCCAGGATGAGGACGACGACGTCCATCAGCTGGTTCACCGACTCGATCTGCTGGAACGCGCCCTTCGCGGTGAGGCCGAGCGCCTTGACGTCGTCCACGACGCCGAAGACCGTTTCGGGCTGATCGACCCGGATCAGGACCCCGTCGAACGCCGTCTCGTCCCCGCGCAGTTCCTGCGCGACCCCGCGGTCGATCAGCATCACCTGGTCGAACGCATCGTCCCGCTCCTGGAGCACGCCGACCAGGGTGAACGTCACCTCTTCGTCGACCGGCATGCCGTCCTCATCGTAGCGCCGGATGAGGATCGGGACGGCGTCGCCGAACCTGACCCCCTCGTAGCGCTGGAGCGTCTCGGCGACGTCGTGCCCGAGCACCGCCTGCCGGGAGCCGGGCTCGAGGTTCTCTCCCCTCAGGAATTTCGGCCGGATCACACCCTCGATCCCGGCGGGATCGATCCCCACGACCTCAAGGTAGGTCTGCCGTTTTGTGGTGTACGCCTCCCGGACCACCGCCGAAGAAGCCTCCACGTGCTGGACGGCGGCGAGTTCCTCGATCTTTGCCGGCGTGATGAACTGGATCGCGCCTCCGCGGATATCCGCAGTCGCCTCGATGAGCGTGAGGTCGGACTGCTCCTTGATCGCCTCCACCGCCTGGTAGCGGACGCCCTCCCCGAGGGAGACGGTCCCGACGACGGCCGCAACCCCGATAGCGATCCCGAGGGCGGTGAGGAAGACGCGCATCCGCTTCCGGGCGACCTGGTGGGCCGAGACCCTCAGGTAGTCGATCAGCCGATCGAAGATCATGCGACCACGCTCCCGTCGAGGAGCTTGATGGTACGGTCGGTCCGCCTCCCGAGCTCACGCTCATGGGTGACGATCAGAAACGTCGTCTCCCGCTCCTCGTTTACCTGCCGCATCAGGCCGAAGATCTCGTCGCGCGTCTTCGAATCCAGGTTCCCCGTCGGCTCGTCGGCCAGGACGATGAGCGGCTCGCCGATAAGAGCGCGGGCGATCGCCACCCGCTGCTGCTCGCCGCCGCTCATCTCCCGGGGATAGTGGTGCGCCCGGTCCGCGAGGCCGACGAGCGAGAGGAGGTCGGCCGCCCGCTCTCTCCTGACCGCCGTATCGCGATAGTTGAAGAGGAGTGGATACTCCACGTTTTCCTGCGCCGTCAGGGCCGGGATGAGGTTGAAACTCTGGAAGACAAACCCGATGGACTCTCTTCGGAGGGCGATGAGCGCCTTTCGGTCGCTGAAATCGACGCTTTTACCGCCGATGCGGACCTCTCCCGATGTCGGGGCGTCGAGGCCGCCGAGGATGTTCAGGAGCGTGCTCTTGCCGCTGCCGCTTCTCCCGAGGAGCGCGATGAACTCCCCCTTCCAGACGGCCAGGTTCACGTCCGCCAGAGCGGTCACCCGGTCGTTGTACGCCTTGCTCAGGTGTCTTGTCTCGATGATGGTCTCCATACTCTTACTCCTTCCGTTCGGCCCAGAGAACGGCGTTCGTCAGCACCAGGTAGTCCTTTTCGTCCTGGATCTGCACGAAATTCTCGTCGGACCGCAGGTAGGGCAGCACGTCCCGCCGGTCGATCCCGACCTGCACCGTCTCGTCGGAGTCAAAGACGTTCACCCACTCCTTCCCGCTCGATCCCGGGAAGAGCGCCGAGAGGATCGCTTCAAAGAACGAGGGCATGCTGCTTGTCCCCTCGCGGTTGAAGAAGAGCCGGTTGATCACGGGGATCTTCTCCCGGGTATAGCCCCCGGAAGGGGCGACGATGAAGAGTTCGGCCGATTTAAGGCCGGATCGGTCGATTGTCCCGGGGAAATCGATCTTGCTCGACGCCATGGCGGGGGTGATCCCGTAACTGCTGTAGAGGAGGTCGGCCCCCTCGCTCACCCAGACGATCCCCTCCGGCGATCCGGGGCTCTCGTAGACGGCGAGCAGGCCGATCCCCTGGACGACGAACGTCCGGTTGTCGGTGGCGTTGTTCTTGAGGACGACTTCAAAGGAGTTCTTTCCGGGGTTGAGGTCTCTCGTCGTAAAGATGTCCACTCCTGAGAAGAAGTCGTTCTGGCTGACGAACCCCTTGGAGTCCGTGTAGCGGTCGGCCTCCGCAAGGTTCTCGCCCGTATCCGTGCGGGTGAGCGAGAACACCGGGTAGATGGCGTTCTGGTCGAGCTTGCTCCAGGCCCAGTAGACGTAGATGCGCTGATAGAGGATGGTTGCGTCCGCCGGGAGTTCGGGTTCGAACATAACCGCATACTCTCCCCCCGGACTGATTGCTCCGCTGTAGGTGCTGTTTCCCACGGTGTAGACGTAGCCGCCCCGGAACTCGTCGTGAAATACGGTCGAGAGCGGTTTGTCCCCGGCATAGGTGGCCGCCGCGGGGCTTGCGAGGAGTCCGAGCAGGAGGAACAGCCCGGCGAGGGTCTTACGGGAAGGCATACTCGCCCTCCGCCGCGTTGTTTGCCCGGTTCGAGTCTTTGATCGCGCTCCCCTCATCCGCGACGACCTTGATCCGGTGCTTACCGGGCGTCGTGTAGAGCGGGACGTCAATGGTGACCGTTGCACCGGCGTCGATCCCGTCGATCTGCTTGACTGCCGCCTTATCGCCGTCGAGGTAGATGGTGAGGTCGAAGGCGCCGACGTCGCTCCCGCCTCCGTTCTTGATCGTGATCGGGAGGGTATAGTCCAGGTAGCCTGCAGCGGTCGCCGGCGGTACTGCCAGCAGCGATACGGCGACGATGACCGCGCCTGCGATCAGGAGTATCGCCGCCTTCCCGCGCGGCGGGCGCATCATAAGAAGCGCGGCGAGAGAGAGCCCCGCAAACAGGGCGAAGAGCGGGGCTGGCGACTGCTGCGTCGCCGCGGCCTGGGCCGCGGCCTCGAGCCCGCCCCGGACCGGCGTCCCGACGGCGACGGAGAGGTCGGGGACCGTGCCGACCGTCAACTGCACCGATGCCTCGTTGTCCGTCGGGTCGACGTCGCCGCCGGCATCGACCCGGACCGCAATGGTATGCCGGCCTTCGGCAAGGGTGACGCCGGTCTCGACCTGCTGGACGCCGGACCTTGCCGGTTCGATCTCAACCGTTTTGACGACCTTCCCGTCGACCGAGAAGGCCACCTCGATCTTCCCATCGGGCCGGACGCCGTAGTTTCTCACCGTCGCCCGGATCGTCGCTTCTTCGCCCGCATAGGCTCCCGTCGCTACGGGCTCATCGACGGCGAAGTCCGGCGCCGACGAGACGCCGGGCCGCTGCACCGTGAGGATCACGGAGCAGGGATGAATATAGTCCTCGCCCTCGGGCTTCGACCCGGTGGTGCTGATCTCCCCGTCGCCGTTAAGATCCCTTCCCCGCTCGAAGACCACGGTGTTGGTATCCCCGAGGAGTCTGCCGACGTCGAACGTCTCGACGTCGATGTAACGCGCCTCGGGTCCGGGGTTTCCGGTCGCGTCGCCGATGTGCTCGTTGCCGATGTCCCGCGCCCCCTCCGGGTAGAGCGTGAGGTCTGTTGCCGGAACGCCCAGGTCCTCGCCGTTGAAGAGGACGTAGTCCGGCTGCCCCTTCGTCGAGGCTACGAGGACTACGGTCAGGTCGGCGGCAGCCCCTTCCGCCGCGCCCGCCTTCTCAAAGACCATCTCGCACGTGTCGTGGCGCGTGGGGTTTGTGCCGGACCACCCCTCGCCGTGGAGGTTCTCGTTCCCTTCGGCGATCCAGTAGCGGGTGAGCGGTAATTTATCGTCCTCAACGACGGCCACGACGAAGATGCCGTAGGAGCGCCCGTCGATCCTGCTCTCGGGCTGGCCCCTGCTGGTCGTGAGGGTGACGGTGTTCTTGCCGCCCCGGAGCTGGTCGGTGCAGTCGTGCGCGACCCAGTAGACGCCGTATCCCGATACGAAGGTCTCAGGATGCCGGTCGTCTTTTCCAAAGAGGTCCCGGCGGACCGGGACGCCGTTGTTGACGCTGAGTTCCTCCCACCCGGTGTAGCGCTCGGTGCCGCCCCAGACGCCCGTGTAGACCCGCGCCCAGACCGGCTTTGACGGGAGAGTGAAGGTGCATTCAAGGGGAGGAGCGGTGAGCCCGTATGTCCCGAAGGTGAGCACCTCCCCCCGTATCTCGCCCTGGGCCGCTGTGTCGAGGGAGATGCCCTCGAAGTCGTAGATTGCCGAGACCTGTGCCGTCATGAAGGCGAATGCGATAATTGCGCATAAAATTATGTGGATGTTTCTGAGTATATTCATACTATCTATTGGATGATAACACTCATTATTAACTATTTTTATTTTTGTGTGACTATGCGAATGTTCTTTTTGCTCGATTATCGGGACTGGATTGTCTGCGGGTCCCGATCTGCCGGCGCATTGCTCCTGCGCACATTGCCTTGAAAACCCGAGAAATTCCTGCGGACCGGTACTCCGTGAACGTTTTTGCGGAAAGCCCCCGGACATCAACCCACCAAACTCCTTTCGAAGCCTTACGGCTTTTCAAACTCTGTTTCTGACGGAGCGTCGCTCTTCGCACCTTCGTTGCTCATGCTCCTGTTCGAAGACCCCCGGTCTTCTTAAACTCCGGCCCTTTGGGCCATCGCACTTCGCGTGAGACTTTGTCGCTGTCCCGAAACGTTACCTCACGCGAAGTGCGACCGTCCACAGGGAGGGAGGGTTCGGAACCGGAGCTCGAGCACAGAATTGTTGCAAGCCGCGAATCGCATGAGACTTCGGGTACTTGCCCCCTTCGCCGCCGCACGCGAAGTCCGGGGAATGCCTCTCCGTTCGGGTGTCGCGTGAGACCGCGCGGCGGGCGCCAGCATGAGCGAAGTTTCTTCTCCGGCGCCGTTTCTCGCGAATATTAACTTATTCTATCTATTTGTTAATATTCCATCGGTTACTCTTTGAAATAACTCCGAATAAATGATACAAATAATAATATATTTAACACG
>ENA-UOOM01002954-UOOM01002954.1-fermentation-metagenome-genome-assembly--contig:-NODE-2954-length-13125-cov-2.719434_pt1 | contig 13125 bp, 13 predicted proteins | sample MGYA00245781_ERZ724031 | MGnify/ENA primary metagenome ERZ724031 (study PRJEB28704, sample SAMN03018317) | fermentation metagenome | biome: anthropogenic terrestrial biome; feature: soil; material... | reverse complement strand
CAACAGCCGTAATGGGACAAAAGCGGCTTCGGCTTCCTTCACGAGCTACGGGTGTTGACTCTCCGGCTTGTTTTCAAGCACATCTGCGCGATCGGTAAAGTAATCGCTCATGGGTGTTGCTTGAATCCTGCCGGATGTATTTCGTGACCGCCTGGTTGGCCTTGGTTCGCGCTGCCAGCACTTAGCGGCGTTTCTAACTGACTTCCGCTTTCATCGTATACTTTATATTGCGTAATGCGTTTTTCTGCGTCGCAACATAGGGGTTTTTTATAGCCACACGCCCTTCCCGACCTTACATTGCCCATAGTATACCACGGTAACTATAAACGGTATAGTTAAATTAAGCCGGTTTTCCTTAACGGCGATATCGCTTTTCATGGTTTTTCGTCCACGGCATCCCCGCAGGCCGTCAACACATGGGAGCGGTGGAGTAATTTGCGGTCAATATCGATGGAATCCCAAATCCGTAGTCAGAAACAGCTACTATCAGCGAAGTAACCTTTTGAGTTTTGTAATAAAGGACGGAAAAATGCTGCGCCGTTTTGCCGCGCTCTCCTCACGCAAGCCTGCAAGCCCGGTTTCCCGCATGCGCTATCTTGCAGCAGCGAATAAGAGGAAATCCGTATGGACTTGCCGTGCTTAATATAGTAGCCGCTCAAATAGTTTCTAAAGTAAGATGCATATTATCTTGATTTTGACAAATAATAGTCCCAGAAAAGGAGGTAAGTATGGGTATTATTGGTTGGATTATTATTGGTGCCGTGGCAGGTTGGATTGCAAGCATGGTTACAAAAAACAATAGGAAAATGGGAGCTGGATCAAATATCTTGGTGGGAATCATCGGGGGATTTATTGGCGGCCTTGCAATGAACCTGCTGGGAGGCCATGGAATTACAGGTTTCAATCTTTGGAGCCTCTTAGTTGCCACTGGTGGTGCTATTATCTTGTTGCTTATTGTGAATGCCATTAGGCAGAAATGAGAAGTAAACGATATTCGGACAATAAGTTAAGCACTATATGGTAAAGCCTGTCGTTCCCAGGCACTGCATATTTTAAGTGGCGGGTCGCGAATAGGGTAAGGAATATCGGTGCTATTATCTGCAATTTCATATTGACACTTTTCGATCTATTGCATATTATAATCACATCGATATCTTTAGATTTGAGGTGTCAATATGGATTATTACTTAGAGAATACGAAAGTGTTTAAGGCGCTGGGCGATCCCAAGAGAGCCATGATCGTGGATATGCTCTCCTGCGGGGAGCTTTGCGCCTGCAACATTTTGGAGAAGTTCCAAATGTCCCAATCCACGCTATCTCACCACATGAAAACTTTGTGTGAATGCGGGCTTGTTAAAGGCCGGGAAGAGGGCAAGTGGGTTTACTACACGCTGGACGCGGAGACTATCGATAAAACAAAACGGTTTTTCCAGGATATCACCTCCGATAAGGAAAATTGTATTTGCCAAGAGAGCGCAAATAGCTGTAAGGGATTTTGTGGGAATGAGTAAATGCTGCTGTTCTTCCGAAAACTCCGCCCCTAAGTTTGGCGGATAAAAAATAATTTTGTTTGAAGGAGCTATTAGCTATGAAGAAAATGAAGATTTTTGAGCCTGCCATGTGCTGCTCCACCGGGATCTGTGGCGTGGGTGTTGATCCCGAACTGCTGCGTATCTCTACTGTGCTGGACACGTTGAAAAAGCACGGTGTAGTTGTTGACCGCTTTAACCTGAACAGCGCGCCCATGGAATTCATTACCGACCAGACAATCAATGCCTATATCAACGAGACGGGACCGGAGGGCTTGCCCGCCGTAATGGTCGATGGCAAAATTGTCATTACGGGCCGATATCCCACCAATGAGGAATTTACCAAGCTGCTTGACCTTCCCGATCGTGTGCTGGCAGGGCCGGTTAAGCCCGTAGCGGTAAAGCTCAAGAAGAATACAGGCGGTTGCGGCTGTAAGGGAGGCTGCTGTTAAAATGAAGGTATTCGATCCCAACAATATCAACCTGACAAAATACCTTTTCTATACCGGCAAAGGCGGCGTTGGCAAAACCAGCATCGCCTGCGCCACAGCCGTGACGCTGGCGGACAGCGGAAAAAAAGTGTTGCTTATCAGCACCGACCCCGCTTCCAATTTACAGGATGTTTTTTCGATGGAATTAACCAACAGAGGAACACCCATCCCCGGCGTACCGAATTTGACGGTAGCAAACCTAGACCCCATACAAGCCGCCGCCGAGTACCGGGAAAGCGTGATCGCGCCTTACCGTGGCAGATTACCCGCGTCCGTGATCGCTAATATGGAGGAACAGCTTTCCGGCTCCTGCACAGTCGAAATCGCGGCGTTCAATGAGTTTTCCAGCTTCATTACCGACGATAAGATTCAGCAGGAATACGACCATATTATTTTTGATACTGCGCCCACAGGCCATACCCTGCGGATGCTTCAACTTCCCTCCGCGTGGAGCAATTTCATAAGCGAAAGCACACATGGGGCGTCTTGCTTGGGCCAGCTTTCAGGCTTGGAGAGCAAGAAAGCCATCTACAAGCAGGCCGTGGAAACACTGGCAGACGGCAACCTGACCACGTTGATCCTCGTTACTCGTCCCGAAATCGCGCCGTTCAAGGAGGCGGAACGGGCTTCCAACGAGCTTTCCGCATTGGGCGTAAACAATCAAACGTTAGTCATCAACGGCATGCTCATGGAACACAGCGATGCCTTATCACTTAGCCTGTATGAAAAGCAGCAAGCAGCCTTTATTGCGCTGCCGGAGGGCTTGCGATCATTTCCTCGCTATATGGTTCCACTTCGAGCCTATAATGTCACAGGTCTTGAAAACGTGCGCGCCCTGCTGCATGCCGACCGCGTAACCACTCATGCGCAAACGCTGCACGCTACGCATATTCCCGTGCTCAACGATGTGATAGACGAACTGGCCGCAGAGGGAAAGCGCGTCATTTTCACCATGGGCAAGGGCGGCGTAGGCAAGACTACCGTGGCTGCCGCTATCGCGCTTGGACTTGCGAATCGAGGAAAGAGAGTCCATCTCACCGCCACCGACCCTGCTGCACACCTAAAATTCGTGCTGGACGAGAGCAGCGGTGTTTCCATGAGCCATATCGACGAGGCCGAGGAGTTGGAAAAATATCAATTCGAGGTGCTATCGAAAGCCCGCGCATCCGGCATGAGCAACGAGGACATCGCCTATGTGGAGGAAGATCTACGCTCCCCCTGCACCCAGGAGATCGCCGTATTCCGGGCGTTTGCAGATGTTGTGGAAAAAGCGGATGATCAAGTGGTGGTAATCGATACCGCGCCCACCGGTCACACCCTTCTCTTACTAGAATCCACACAAAGCTATAACCACGAAATCCAACGTACCAAGGGTGAAATTCCCGAAGCGGTAAAGAGGTTGTTGCCCCGGCTGAAATCCAAAGAAACCGAAGTCATTATTGTGACCCTGCCCGAAGCGACTCCCGTTTATGAGGCGCTGCGTTTGGAGGATGATTTAAAGCGGGCGGGCATCGCTGCTAAATGGTGGGTTGTCAATCAGTCCCTTTACGGCACGAACACAACCAACCCCATGCTGGCGGCAAAAGCAGCAGGCGAAGTTGAGTGGCTCAATCGTATTGATAAACATGCGGCCGGTAAGTTTGCGCTGATTAAGTGGAGTGCTGAGGAGATCATGGGCGACCGCCTGTTGTCGCTATAAGGATAACAATATGAAAAAGGTAGCATTCATCTGTGTTCACAACTCCTGCCGTAGCCAGATTGCGGAGGCGTTAGGCAAGCACCTTGCCGGTGATGCTTTTGAAAGCTATTCTGCGGGAACAGAAACCAAGCTGCAAATCAATCAGGATGCGGTTCGCCTGATGAAGCAACTTTACGGAATTAATATGGAAGAAACTCAACGTTCGAAGCTACTTTCAGAGCTTCCCCCCATTGATATTGTAGTTACGATGGGCTGTAATGTCGAGTGCCCCTATCTCCCTTCTAGTCACAGGGAGGATTGGGGGCTGGATGACCCCACAGGGAAAAACGATGAAGAATTTATTAAGGTTATACGGCAGATTGAAAGTAACATACTGTCTCTCAAGGAACGGCTGAACGTTTGAATATTGCCTTTAAATGAAGCTAACTACACAAAGGGCGCTCCAGCGCCCTTTTATTGTACACAAGAAAAAACAAATTTCGGTTACACATATCGCATTTATTGGATGCAATGTCAAAAAAGGCCGCCGGGCCGGGCTATAAGCCATGGCGGGGCGGCCTGCTTTGTCGAAGCTTTTAGGCAACGTGGTTAAAATTCTCGATTGCGCCCTGAAGGGACTCGAGCAGCGTATCCAAGGGAGCGGCTTCGATTTGGGCCGCGCCCAGCTCTTCGCCCATATCCAGTGCCATCACAGTGTCGCTCACCTGCTCCACGCCAAAGGTCATGGAAAGGCCGTTGATTTCATCGTTGATGGTAACGGAGCCGTCGCCGTTATCCACCATTTCACCAAAGAAGCTGACCGCGCTGCCGCTCTCCGGGTCGCCAAACACCATACCGGCCATGGTCATATCTGCGTTGAATACCAGCAGGATGGCCTCGCCCGCATCGGACATGCCCAGGTAGCCGCCATCCACCCAGGCGGCAATGGAATCGTAATCCAGGGTATAGGTAAGCTCTTCTTTGGCGGCTGGTTCCTCGGCAGGCTCCGCAGCGGGTTCGGCAGCAGGGGCTTCGGCAGCGGGAGCTGCGGCGGGGGCAGCAGCAGGGGCACCGGCGGGTTCTTTCGCGCCGCCGCAGGCCACAAAGCTAAAGGCCAGGGCCAGGGCCAGCAGGGAGATCAACCATTTTTTAATCCGCATAAATCAATTTCCTCCATATTGTTTTGATTCGGTTCATATAAAAACCACAAGCGTTTTTGTGGTTTTTCGCGGGGGGGAGTTTGCATAATATGGTCAGCAACATTCCGTATGTCATAGTAACAAAAAATTCCATCCAAAACCGCCTTTGGCGCGAACGGTACAGGTTTTGGGTGTAAACGGTACGAAGCGGGATGGAACGGCATGTGCGGCTATGGTAAAATTAAGGTGGATTTTTGTAAGATCATGGAGGCGTGTACAAATGCGCATTGCAGTCTGCGACGACGACCCTCGTGAATTGAGACGGCTCACGGGGCTATTAGACGCCTATCGGCTGGAGACCAGGGCGGGCTTAGCTTATAAAGCCTATGAGGATGGGCTTTCGCTGCTGGAGGATGTGCGCCGGGGCGGCTTCGACCTGCTCCTTTTGGATGTGATGATGCCGATGCTAAACGGCATGCAGGCGGCCCATGAAATACGTGAATTCGATGATAATGTAAAGATCGTATTTCTTACCGCCTCGCCGGAATTCGCGGTTGAAAGCTATGCGGTAGGGGCATTTACCTATCTTTTGAAGCCCGCTTCCCGGGATAATCTTTTCCCTATGTTGGATAAACTGTTTCGCGCCGCCCGCAATCCGCAGGAGGGGCTGATGGTCAAGTTCCACAACGGCATGGCCAACATCCTCTTTTCACGCCTGGCCTATGTGGAGGTGATGAACAAAACCCTGCGTTTCCACCTGACGGATGGCAGCACAAGAGAATTGATTGCGCCACTTTCGGACTATGAGGAAGCTCTTTTGCAAAGGCCGGAATTTATTCGTGTACACCGGGCGTTCATCGTCAACCTTTGGCAGGTTCAGGAACTGCGCCCTACGGATATCCTGACTTATACGCACAGCGTAGTGCCGGTTTCCCGGCGGCTTTATGCGCAGGTACGCAAGGCATATATGGATCAGCTCTTTGTAGAAAAGGGGGTGGAGTGATGGCGGTCGTTCTAGGCATGCTCAATTATGCATTCGTTTTGCTGTATGGCACTTTACTCACAGTTCGCTTCGCAGGCGGCTGCACCTTAAAAAAGGAGCGCTACACGGTGGTGGCACTAAGTGTTATCATTTTGGTGGCACAGATTCTAAGCTATACCCTTTGGGGGCTTGAATATACCAAGAAGCTCTATCCGATAATCTCCCACTTCCCGCTTTTCCTAATGCTGGTATTGATATTCAAAAGGCCATGGGGCGTGGCGTTGGCAAGCATTTTGACGGCATATTTCTGTTGCCAGCTGCCACGCTGGATCGGCACGCTCACGCTTTATTTATTCGGTACGGAGCTCGCGTATCAGGCCGGCTATATGATCTCGCTTGTTCCGTTGTACTTCCTTTTGCAGCGCTATTTCACCATGCCCGCTTACCGGGCAATGACCTATTCCAAACGGTCGCTTTATATATTCGGCGGTCTGCCTTTGTTTTATTACCTGTTCGACTATGCCACCACCGTTTATACCGACGCTTTATATACAGGCGTGCGGATGGTCAGCGAATTCCTCCCCGCCGCCATGGCGCTCTTTTATGTGGCGTTTGTAACCGTATACCATGCGGAAGTGCAGCGGCGCAATCAGTTAGAAGTAGATAACGCCATGCTTGCAGCACAATCGGAATGTGCGAAAAACGAGATCTTCGCTTTACAGCAGGTGCAGCAGCAGACAGCGGTCTACCGCCACGATATGCGCCATCATCTATCGCTCTTGAGCGGCTACCTTGAAGCCGGAAGCTTTTCCCAGGCTGGCGAATACATCCGTCAAGCGCAAGCCGATATCGATAGGATCGTGCCAGTGCAATACTGCAAACATAATGCCGTCAATCTGATCCTATCCTCCTTCGCCGCCAAAGCGGCGCAGCAGGGTGTGACGCTGAGCGCCAAGGCCAACATTCCCGCCGCCCTCGTACTTTCGGATACCGAGCTGTGCGCCCTGCTCTCCAATGGCCTGGAGAACGCCATCTCCGCCGCCGCGCAAATAGCCGGCGACGAGCAGCCGGTGGTGCGCGTCAATTGCCAGTCTCACAAGGACAAGTTACTTATTTATATTAGCAATCCTTATCAGGGAACCGTTGCCATGCGGGACGGATTGCCGGAAAGCTCTCGGCCTGGGCATGGTTTCGGCGTCAAAAGCATCAAGTTAATCGTGGAAAAGTATGCCGGCTACTGCGCCTTCGAGGCGGAGGACGGTATGTTCACCTTGAAGGTTGTGTTGCCGCTGGGGGTAGCGCCGAAATGACGCTGCATCGGCTGCGCAGGAGTGGATCGCAAACATAAAGAGAAAAGACTGAGCGCCCTAAAGATAAGGCTCCCAGTTTTCTTTTTCTGTATTCGGTTGCGCTTCTTAAATTCTCCCTATTGTACCGTGGCCCTCAGGCGGCTTTTCTTCTTTTTCAACTCGGAGATAGTCTGTACCTCTCAAGGCTTGGATAGCCGAAGCAGCCGCCCTTACCACCGAACTGACGGTGGCCGTTCCTCCTCTCCGTGCGAAGACCATCTCTATGCTACGCTTGATGTTTTCCGCTTCCTTGTCTTCCTCCCGCAAGCGAGGCATATTGCGCTGATTCAAAAATATGTAGAAATTTGACTATTCCGCTTGACTTCCAGGGTTTAATGTTTTATAGTATCAAAGATAACTGTTTTTAACCCGGTACAGAGATGCCGGCAAAACACTTATAGCACAATAGGTATATTCTGTGTAATTGAGTGCCTTGCCGGAAACCGGCAAGGTTATTTATTTTGAAAGGAGGCGGGATTTTGGAATTCAAAGCAGAACTAATGGATGAAATGGCCATCCGCAGGGCTCTTACGCGCATCACCCATGAAATCGTTGAAAAAAATAAAGGCACCGATGATTTGTGTCTTGTGGGAATCAAGCGCCGGGGCGAAATTCTGGCGGAAATCATACAGGATAATATCCGCAAAATCGAACAGGTGGATGTTCCCTGCACCAGCGTGGACATCAAGTATTACCGGGACGATCTAACAACCGTGGACGATTCCCCGGTATGGCACAAATCCGACCTGCCCTTTGACGTGACGGGAAAGGTGATCGTTCTGGTGGACGATGTGCTTTTTACCGGACGGACAGCCCGGGCAGGCATGGAAGCCGTTATTACCTGCGGCCGGCCCAAAGCGATTTTGCTCGCCGTTCTGATTGACCGTGGGCACCGGGAACTGCCTATCCGTGCCGATTTTGTGGGGAAAAACGTTCCCACCTCCAACTCTGAACTGATAGAAGTACGCATACCGCCTTTTGATAATGAAACGCGCGTATGCCTGATGGGCTTGGGGAATCGATAGATAATTATATTTATAATTATAATAAATCATAAGGAGTCGTAAACAGCATGAACAAAACGAAAGTTGGTTATCTGCCAGACGAAAAGCCGCCGGTTGGCAAACTCCTCCTGTATGCCTTGCAGCAGGTCATCGTCATGTTCCCCGCCACTATAACGGTGGCCCTCATCACCGGATTCCAGGTTTCCACCACCATCTTTGCCAGCGGCCTGGCAACGATATGCTTCACGCTCATCACCGGAAAAAAGCTTCCCCTATACTATGGTTCCAGTTTTGCCTATCTATCCGCCATTTCCGGCCTCATTGCCGCGCAGGGTTTCGCCCCGGTCGATGGAATCCTGCCTAAAGAGGCTATCCAGATCGCACAATTCGGCATCATCTCCTCCGGCTTGATCTCCATTGCCGCAGGTTTTCTGGTGCGCCTGGCCGGTCGGGGTGCTGTAGAAAAGATTCTGCCCCCCTGCGTAACGGGCCCTGTTGCCATGATCATCGGCCTCACCCTTGCCGGTAACGCCCTCTCCGATGCGGCGCCCGCCGCCGGGCAGCCCCAGGCCGTCTGGATCGTATCCCTGGCAACGCTTCTCTCCACCGTCTTTTTCTCCAAGTACCTCAAGGGCTTCCTCGGTCAGCTGCCGCTGCTGTTAGGCGCAACCTTTGGATGCCTTGTCGCCGTGATTATCTACGCCATCGGCGGCGCCGATTACAACCTGTTCCGCTCCTTACCTGCCCAGGCGCTGGCAGCTTCCACCTGGAAGCTGGGCAGCGGCAGCCTCTTTGCGCTGCCTGCCTTCTCCCTGCCTAAAATATCCTGGGCGGCCGTCGCGGCCATCATGCCCATTGCTATCGCCACCATCCCTGAATCCACGGCCCATGTTTACCAATTAGACATCTACGTCAATGACATTGCCCGCGAAAAAGGAGTGGATAAAAAGTACGACATGGTCGCGCTGCTGGATAAGAACCTGATCGGCGACGGTATCTGCGACATGGTCGCCGGCTTCATCGGCGGCCCGGCCGGGACCAACTATGGCGAAAACATCAGCACCATGGCCATCACCCGTGTGTTCAGCGTGCCCGTCCTGATCGTAGCCTCCGTTATGGCTATGATCATGTCCTGCTTCACGCCCCTCATCCGGGTCATCTACGGCATCCCCCTCCCCGTCATCGGCGGGCTGGAAATCTACCTCTTCGGCGCCATCGCCGCCCAGGGCGTCGCGATCCTGATCGACAAGAAGTGCGACATGTTCTCCTCCAAAAACATCGCCGTCATCGCCAGCATCATGGTGCTGGGCCTTGGCATTCACTATACCTTTGGCGGCACGATCAACTTCTTCGGCATCGGCATCCCCGCCGTTGCCGGCGCAGCCATCTTCGGCATCCTCCTAAATCTGCTTCTCTCCATCGGTGAGAAGAAAAAGACCGCGGAGTAAGCCAGGTATGGTTTGCAAAGGCTATTGCCCGGTTGCATAGCTCGGATTCCAAAATGTTTACTGGGCTACACATGGGCATGCGGTAAGCAGTTGCAAAAGCGTATATATATAATAAATCCCCCCGGCTTCGCCGGGGGGATTTATTATGCGGGCATAGCCCTGTTGTTGGCTTCGTCATAAGCCGCCGATCAAGCTTACGGTTCTTCGGCCTCCAAGGGAATGATCTTGTGAGCCAGCACATCCACCAGGCCCAGGTCTGTGAGCCCTAGCTCGGGCACAGTGGGCAGTGAGATGAAGCTAAGGGTCATAAATGGCGCGGGGAGCGGGCAACCCAGCTCCGCCGCGGCCCGATTCACCTCGTCCAGCTCCGCCATAACAGCCTCCGCCCCTTTCTCGCTCATCAGGCCGCCGATTGCCAGGCGCATGCCTGCGCGCACGCGGCCGTCAGAGACCACAGCCAGGCCGCCGTGCAGGCGGGCTACCTCGTTCACAGCCAAGGCAATATCTTCATCATTGGTTCCAGCCACGGCGATGTTGTGATGATCGTGGCTGGTGGAGAAGGCGATAGCTCCCTTTTTCAGGCCGAAGCCCTTTACAAAGCCCACCCCCACATTGCCGTTCTTCCCATACCGCTCCACGATGGCCAGCTTCAATAGATCGGCCTCCACATCCTGCCGAAGCGCCCCATCCACCACCGGCACCTCCGCCAGAAGGCGGTGGTTGATGATCTGCCGGTCGATCAGGCCGATGGCCCATACCTTGGCCTTGGGTCCGGCTGCTTTTGTGGGCAGGGCAAAGGAGGCGGCGGTGATGGGGTTTTTCAGGTGCACGGTATCCATAATCCAGGCAGGATATTCCCGCACAGGACATTCCGCCAGCAAGCCACCCTCTTGGGCCACCATCCGTCCCTCATAAAACACGGCCACGGGCTCCATTTCTTCCAGCGAATCTACCAGCAGGATATCCGCCTTGCGGCCCGGCGTGATAGAGCCGATCTCATCCTCCAAGCGGAAATGGCGGGCCGCGTTGATGGTAGCGATGCGGATGGCGTCCATGGGCCGCATGCCGAGCTGAATGGCCCTGCGCACAATATAGTTAATGTGGCCTTCTTGCCGTATCTCCGTAGGGTGCTTATCATCCGTGCAGAAGCAAAGGCCATCCAGGGGCACGCCTGCATCCAAAACGGCGCGTAGCAGCTCATCCGCGTTGCGCTCCGTGCTTCCCTCCCGGATCAGCACTCGCATGCCCACCCGCAGGCGGGCCAGCATCTCGAAACGCCGCTAGAGGCGTATACGTTCAGCTCTTGGCCCATGCGGCCGATAGCGTGGCCGTTCACAATCTTGCGGCGGGCCAGGGTATCCGCGATTTTATGCAAGTATTCATCCTTGCCAAACAATATTTTGGAAGGATCTATTTCCCCCAGGCTCACGCTTTCAGGCCAATCCATAATGCGGGCCACCTCCGCAGAGCCCAGGGTAGCCCCCGTGGTCTCCAGGCCGGGGGCCGTTGGCACCCGGGAGGATACCTCGATGAGCATGCGGTATGGCAGTCGGTCCATGGAATCCAGCATGGCCTTGATCCCTTCCTCGCCCGCCACGTTAGCGATCTCCATCAAGTCCGCACAGAGGGTGGTGGTGCCCTTGGGTACCACGATGGCTGCCAGAGCCTCGGGGGAGAGCATGGTGGTTTCAAAGTGCATGTGCGTATCGATGAACCCGGGCACCGCAAACCGCCTCCCACAGGGGATGATCTCCTTGGCCTCCAGCTCTGCATCCGGACAAATGGATACCACCCGGCCACCACGGATATAGATATCCGTGGGATAGATCTCGCCGGAGAACACGTTTACCAGTTGTACGTTTTCCAGTTTCAGGTCGCAGACCAGCTGCCCTAGCCCGGCCCGTACCGTATCGCGAATCTCTTCGAATGTGCGCATAGTTCTTCCCCTTACTCCCCTACCTTGTTCCAAAATCCGGCGTGAACCTCCACGATCTCGGCCTCCACGTTCGCCACGGGGCCAATCAGCTCGATGGGCTTTTGTCCGGCCTTGATCACCGCGGCCGCGCCCATGGAAAAGGTGGGGTTCTTATCATCGCTGCCTATAAGCTCCAGCAGCCGCTCTTCCGACACGCCATACACGATGCGGCCGATGTTTGCCCAATAGATGCCACCCGTGCACATGGGGCAGGGCTCGCAGGTGGTATACAGGGTGCAGCCCCATAGCTTTTCTTTGGAAAAAGCCCGACTCGCGCGGGATGCCAGCCGCATTTCCGCATGAGCCGTAGCGTCCCCCAAATCCCCTTCCTCGTTCCCCTGCTCCATCAGCACAACCCCGCCTGCATCCACCAGCACGGCCCCAAAGGGTGTGTTGCCGGATTGACGGGCCTTTTTGGCCATTGCATTGGCCAGGCGCAGGTATTCCTCATAATGTGCCATTTTCTTTCCTTCCTACGACCCTTTCCAGGGCATTCAAAATATTCTCATAGCCTGTGCAGCGGCATAAATGGCCGGATATCAGCTCTCTAAGCTCCTCGCGGGTATAGGTCTTGCCGGAATTGGCGATCTCCACCCCGGTCATTACGAGGCCCGGCGTGCAAAAGCCGCACTGGATCGCCGCCTCCTCCACGAAAGCCTGCTGGATGGGGTGAAGCTCGCCGTTCTCCTTCGTTAGGCCCTCCACCGTGAGGATGCTGTGGCCATCCGCCCAAACGGATAAGTAGATGCAGCTGTTTACGCTTTTCCCATCCAGCAGCACCGTGCAAGCCCCACATTCCCCCGCCTCGCAGCCTTTTTTCACGCTGGTCAAGCCCAGGCGGTTTCGGAGGGTATCCGTCAGGCTTTCGCGCTGGTCCACGCCTAGTTCCACGGCCCGGCCGTTCACAGTCAAATGAATAGTTTTAATCATGGATAGTTCCTCCTGCTTCTTGCGCAGCCTGTCGCAAAGCCCGCTCCCCCAGCTCTTTCACCAATTGCAGCCGCAGCTGCTTGGATGCGCGCCAGCTGTCCCTGGGCTGGACCTCTTGGATCACGCCCTGTCGCAGAGCCTTGACCATATCCCCCGTAAGGGCCATACCTTTAAGGGCCGCCTCGGTCTTAGCGCAGCGCAGAGGCGTGGGGCCGGCCACGGAGAAGGCGATGCGGATATCCTCCAGGCGGGTTTTATTCGCCTGCAGCTTGAGGCAAACGGCTGCGCCCAGGGTGGCGATCTCCATGGCGTTGCGCTGGCCGAATTTGATGTAGCTCCCATAGCGCCCGGCGTATTCTTCCTTGGGGATGACTATGGCCGTGAGCAGCTCCCTGCCCTTTTGCAGCACGGTCTTGCCCGGCCCTGTGTGGAATTGGGTTAGGGCCACCCGCCTGGTGCCTTGGGCCCCGGCCAATTCAAGCTCTGCGTTCATGGCCAGGAGGATGGGCACACTATCCGCGCTGACCGCGCCGTTGCACAGGTTTCCGCCGATGGTGGCTACATGCCGTATCTGGGGGCTACCAACCTGATTCGCCGCAT
>ENA-UOOM01002952-UOOM01002952.1-fermentation-metagenome-genome-assembly--contig:-NODE-2952-length-13131-cov-3.267360_pt1 | contig 13131 bp, 8 predicted proteins | sample MGYA00245781_ERZ724031 | MGnify/ENA primary metagenome ERZ724031 (study PRJEB28704, sample SAMN03018317) | fermentation metagenome | biome: anthropogenic terrestrial biome; feature: soil; material... | reverse complement strand
GGGGCATTCTGCCGGAGCAGCCGTTTTCAAGAAAATCACCCGTTACTGTAGCAAAATTGGAATCCGATTTCTTACGGTTTATGCTTTTTCCACTGAAAACTGGACTAGGCCACCGGAAGAGGTGGGAGCACTTATGGTTTTGTTTAAACAGTATCTAGAGGAATCTTTGCGGGATTTTCGAAATGATGATATTAAAGTCAATTTTATTGGCGACACCAGTAAGTTTCCTCCAAATCTACAAAAATTAATTGCAGAAACAGCAGAAGTTTGTAAAGGCAGAAGAGGCATGGTGCTAAATATTGCTATGAATTATGGCGGGCGGGCAGAAATTGTCCGGGCAGCCAAAAGTTTAGCCGCAAAAGCTGCCGCGGGATCCATCCGGATTCCTGACATTACAGAAAAAACTCTTTCTGCTGAGTTATATACATCAGGGCAGCCAGATGTGGACTTGATTATCCGACCAAGCGGGGAAGAACGGCTGTCCAACTTTTTGCTGTGGCAATCAGCTTATGCTGAATTTATTTCTATGGATGTTCTTTGGCCTGACTTTACACCGGCCGATTTAAATAAAGCGCTGATGAAATTCGCTCACCGAAGCCGGAGATTCGGAGGTATTTAGTATGAAGGTGCTAAATTCGATCAGGGAACGGCTGACATCGGCACTTACAATTTTAATTCTGCTCGCCGCCGTTGTATTGTGCAATGCCAGATTTCCCATTGCATTAAATATTGTTATTGCAGTTATCAGTATTATGGGAGTGTGGGAAATTTCTGCAGCCCTGCAGATGACAAAGCAGATTGCATTGGTTGTTCCAAGCTATATTTTTGCAGCAATATTGCCTTTTTTGGTTGACATGTTTGCAAAAGGACTTGGCCTTTTTATTTACACAGTTGTCCTGTTTGGGGCTATGATCCTTTACCATTCTGTCATTTCTTTCCGCGAGGTTGCAATTATATACAGCATGGCTATGCTGATACCATCTTCTCTGCAGACATTGGTTTTACTCCGCGATGCCGGAGGTACACATGGTATGTTCCATGTGATTGTTGCCATATTTGCAGCATGGTCAGCTGATGCGGGCGCATATATCTTTGGCAGCTTGTTTGGCAAGCGTAAACTGTGTCCAAATATCAGCCCGAAAAAAACAGTTGAAGGTGCTGTTGGTGGAATTATATCTGATGTTATGGTGATGCTGCTGTTTGGTTTTATTTTTCAAAACCTTTATTGGGGCGGAACCGTATATGTAAATTTTGTTGTCCTAATTGTGATCGGATTGGTTGGTGCGATTCTCTCTATGTTAGGCGACCTTAGCTTTTCCATCATTAAACGGAGCTGCCATATTAAGGATTTTAGTGATTTAATACCTGGACACGGTGGAATACTGGACCGGTTTGACAGTGTAATTTTTGTTGCACCATTCGTTTATCTGCTGCTGCAGGTTTTCCCGATGGTCTATTAAATTCTATTTACAATACGGGGGACAGAATGAAAAAGTGCATTTCTATTTTAGGATCAACCGGCTCAATTGGTACTCAGACGATTGATGTTGTGCGTAACTTAGGGTGGCATATTTGTGCTTTAGCTGCACATTCTAACATTGAATTGTTGGAAGAACAAATCCGGAAATTTCAACCGCAGCTTGTGTCTGTTTATGATGAAAATGCAGCTTTAACATTAAAAGGACGGATTGCCGATACAGGAACGAAAGTTCTGAGTGGTATGGATGGACTGTGTGAAGCAGCCAGATTACCGTCGGCAGATCTTGTTTTGAACGCAATTGTTGGAATTGCTGGCTTACAACCAACTTTAGCTGCTATTCAAGCAGATAAAACTATTGCTTTGGCGAATAAGGAAACGCTGGTTGCTGGTGGTGCGCTGGTTATGGATGCTCTGCAGCAACACAAGGGGAGTTTACTTCCGGTTGACAGTGAGCACAGTGCAATTTTCCAATGCTTGCAGGGGACTTCTGGCAAAGCATTGAAAAAAATTATTTTAACAGCTTCTGGCGGGCCATTTTTTGGGAAAAGGAAAGAAGAATTATCATCTGTTACACCGGAACAAGCTCTTAAACATCCCAATTGGAATATGGGAGCAAAGGTAACGATTGATTCCGCTACGCTGATGAATAAAGGGTTAGAAGTCATGGAAGCAGGCTGGTTATTTCATGTTCCGCTTTCTCAAATACAGGTTGTCATTCATCCGGAAAGCATTATCCATTCTATGGTAGAGTTTACTGATCATGCAATCCTTGCACAGCTTGGTACAGCCGACATGCGCTTGCCAATCCAGTATGCGTTGACTTATCCGGAACGAGTTGCGAGTCCAGTAAAGGAACTTGACTTGTTTCAAACGGGAAAATTGACTTTTTATAAACCGGATCCCGAAACCTTTACTTGTTTTGCAGCCTGCTTAGAAGCCATGCAGCGCGGCGGTGCAGCACCCGCAGCAGCAAACGGAGCCAATGAAGCAGCCGTTCAACTTTTTCTGCAGAGAAAAATCTCCTTTCTGCAAATTGGGCAGCTCGTTCAAGAAGCAATGAATGCTCAGCCAGATGTGCCAAACTTAACATTAAAAGTGGTGCAGCAAGCAGATGCAAATGCGCGTGCATTTGTTTATTCCCATGTATGAGGAGGGTTTACTATCAGAGCGGCAGAGATTATCATTCTCATTATTATCGGCGTCCTTCTCTTTTGTCTAAGTATTCTCATTCATGAAGCAGGGCATTTTTTTACAGCAAAGGCGTGTGGAATCCGCGTGGATGAGTTTTCCATAGGAATGGGGCCTCGGTTAGCCCACTTTCATAAAGGAGAAACGGATTATTCACTCCGTGCGCTTCCCATTGGAGGATTTTGCGTAATGCCCGGCGAAGATAGTCAGGATGAAGACGGAACCCCATGTACAGATCCACATGCCTTTTGTAATAAACCTAAATGGCAGCGCTTTTTGGTGCTGGTAATGGGCGGTGTGATGAATATTATTCTTGGACTGGTTCTAATGAGTATTCTGCTAGGTCAGGAAACTGCTTTTGCCTCCACGACAATCAGCCAATTTAGTCCACACTCTGCCTTGCAAAGTGCAGGGATGCAGGCGGGAGACCGCTTTACCAGCATTAACGGCTATAAAATTCACACAGATAAAGATTTGATATTTGCTTTGGCACTGGCAAATCCAGATTCTGTTACCGTTCAGGCTGTCCGTAAGGGAAAGGCTGTTTCTTTTAACAATATTAAACTTCATGCAACCGCATCATCCGGGGGGAAAAAGATCGTACAGCTTGATTTTTATGTGAAACCTGTTTCTAAAACTCCATTGACGATCTTTCAAAAAACATTTACAGACACAATTTCAGTTGTCCGACAGGTTTGGGCTAGCCTTGCAGGATTGGTTACCGGCCGTTTTGGACTGAATGATATGACTGGCCCTGTCGGTTTGGTGCAGGTAATTAGTCAATCTGCAAGTGCAGGACTTCAGAAAAGCTTTTTATCTGCTGTTAATAATATTCTTTATATTATTATGATCATTACAGTGAATCTTGGTATTATCAATCTTCTTCCGGTTCCAGCACTTGACGGTGGAAAAATTTTATTTCTCATTATCGAAGCTGTTCGACGCAAACCTTTAAATCCTAAATATGCGGCAGTGATAGAATCGGTTTTCTTTTCCCTGCTTCTTGCCTTTATGGTAATCGTTTCGGTAAGTGATGTTATGCGAATTACAACCGGGCATGGAATTGGAGGGTAATATGCGGAAAAGCAAACAAATTATCGTTCGGAATGTTCCGATTGGTGGTGGTGCACCTGTAACGGTACAGTCAATGCTGAATATTCCTTCCACTGATCTTGCCGGCAGTGTGCAGCAGGCAGTACAATTAGAAAAGGCAGGATGTCAGATTATTCGGGCTGCCATTCCCAATGCAGCTGCAGTGGCATTGATACCGGCTGTTCGTTCGGCTGTTTCCATTCCTTTAGTAGCAGATATACATTTTGATTATCGGTTGGCGATGGCTGCAGCAGATGCCGGAGCTGATGCAATCCGTATTAATCCTGGCAATATCGGTGGAGAAGAAAGGGTACAGGCTGTTGTTAAAAAGTGTACGGAAAAACATATTCCAATCCGTATCGGCGTAAATTCCGGTTCCTTAGAAAAAAGTTTACTGCAAAAATATAATGGTCCCACTCCGGAAGCACTGGTGGAGAGTGCTTTACGTCATGCAGCTTTGTTGGAAAAATTTCATTTCACAGATATTGTGATTTCCATCAAATCTTCTGATGTCAATACAATGATTCGCGCTTACGAATTGTGTGCACAAAGATGTCCTTATCCACTTCATCTAGGAGTGACGGAGGCTGGTACAGAACGGATGGGGCTGATTAAATCAGCAATTGGTATTGGATCCTTACTGCAGCGTGGAATAGGGGATACGATTCGTGTATCTTTGACAGCTGATCCTATCAAAGAAGTCTATGCCGGTCAAGATATTCTGCATGCCTTGGGGATGGGACAGCCGGGTCCTCAAATTGTTTCTTGCCCAACCTGCGGCCGAACCCGCATTGACCTAATTGGTATTGCCCATGAGGTGGAACAGCAGCTGCGGGGCTGCCATAAGCCCATTACAGTAGCGGTGATGGGTTGTGCTGTAAATGGCCCCGGGGAAGCAAGAGAAGCAGACATCGGTATTGCCGGTGGTGAAAAAGTCGGACTGCTTTTTAAAAAAGGTAAAATTATTCGCCGCGTACCGGAAAATCAGTTGGTTTCCGCACTAATGGAAGAAATGAATCACTTATAAGCGAAAGTAACCCTGCTTGGATTATTTACAGCAGGATACGCGGCTTGAGGATCTAAACTATTTTATTTCAAATGGAACGGAGGTTTAAATGAATACCTTCGGTAGCTTTTTTGGTACATATATTGAGTGTTCGAATCTTCCGGAGCCGCTTCTTTCCGGTGAACTGAAACAGATTCAAATTAATGCAAAGGAAAGGTCAGTAAAAGCAGAAATTGCTCTGGACGCCCTTGTTAAACGTCAAACACTATATGACGCGGAGACTCAGGTTGAAAAATGCAAACAACTTCGTTTATCTCATGTACAGATTTTGCCTAAATATAGTGCAGCACTTTTTAATGTAAAATATTATCCGGAGCTAGTGACAGAATTAAAACGACGTGAAGCAACGATGAATGGAATACTTCTGGATTCTACCGCCACACTTGTTCAAGATACTTTGACTATTGAGCTAAAGCATGGTGGGAAGCAGTTACTTCAATCTAAGCATGCGGGCCATGTCCTTTCACAACTGATTCAGGAAGAATTCGGATTGAATGTTCAAGTGTCTTTTACCGGAAGGCTTGAAGTAGATGACAGCAGCAGTCAATATCAGGAAATGCAGGCACACCAAGCAGAAACAGTGCGTCGGCTGGAATTGATTAATAAACAGGAAGATTATGAAACTTCCATGGAACATCAGACCACACCGCATGTAATTGAAGTGCGAGAAGGAAACACATTTTATCCCTCTGTTCTTTTGGAAACAGCGCGTCCTCTTTATAAGTCATTGCCCAAGTCAAAACCTGCGCCAATCAGCAGTATTACTCCGGATATTGGTTCATTAACTGTTTGGGGAGAAATCTTTTCTATCGAATCCCGCTTAACGCGGGACAAACAGCATAAGATTTTTTCTATCAATATTACGGATTATACGGGTTCCATTACACTTAAATTTTTTGAAAATGTTCCCGACAGTAAACCGCTGGAAAAACTTCATAATGGTGTATGTGTGTTGGTTCGCGGAGATGTGGAATACGACAAATATGACCACGAAATTGTGATGCGTCCCCGCGGAATGGGTACAGTTAAGCAGCTTGAAGTGCAGGATAAAGCTCCTGCCAAACGTGTTGAACTGCATATGCATACCAATATGTCGCAAATGGATGCGGTTAATTCTGCTGCTGATCTTATCACACGCGCAGCCAATTGGGGGCATCCGGCTGTTGCTATTACTGACCATGGTGTCGTGCAGGCTTTTCCGGAAGCGATGAATACAGCTGCTTCTCTGAAAAAAGAAGGGAAACCCATTAAAGTGATCTATGGTACAGAAGCTTATTTTGTCAATGACCTTGTGCCTGCAGTGATCGGAGACAGCGACTGTCCGTTGAACGGAGAATTTATTTCTTTCGATTTGGAAACAACTGGTCTTTCCCCAAAACAGGAGCGTATGACAGAAATCGGTGCCGTTCGCATTTGTGACGGCCGAATTACAGAGCGGTTTGATACCTTTGTTAATCCGGAAAAGCCAATTCCGCAGAAGATTACGGGATTGACTGGTATTACTGATAATATGGTGAAGGATGCTCCCAGTGAAGAGGAAGCATTAAAAGCATTTTATCAATTCTGTGGGGAAAAGGCAGTTTTGGTTGCCCACAATGCCGATTTTGATACCTCTTTTCTGCGTGCCGCGGCTAAACGCCATCATATGGATTTTTCCTATCCCTATATTGACTCTATCCCTATGTGCCGTACAATGCTTACGGACATTAAAAACTATAAATTGGATACAGTTGCAAAATATTTGCATTTGGGAAACTTTAATCATCACCGAGCCTGTGATGATGCTGAGATGCTGGGACAGATATTTATACTGTTGCTGCAGCGTCTGCAGGAAGATACAAAGGCAAAAACTGTCAAAGACATTAATACCAGCCTTGCGTCTTATCACAGTAAGGGCGGTACTAAAAAAATGAAGTCCTATCATCAGATCATTTTGGTACGTAACCAAACGGGGCTGAAAAATCTTTACAAACTAGTTTCCATGGCACACTTAAAGTATTTTTATCGTAATCCTCGTATCCCTAAAAGTGAACTGATTCATTACCGTGAAGGGCTTTTAATTGGTAGTGCCTGCGCGGCAGGTGAACTGTACCATGCAGTTTTTGAAGGAAAACCATGGAACCAGTTATTGGAACTTGCCGACTTTTATGATTATTTAGAAATCCAGCCGGTTGGGAACAATCAGTTTATGGTGCGTGATGGTTCTGTACCAAATGTAGAAACTCTGCAGGAGTTTAACCGGACGATTGTCAAGCTTGGAAAAGCTTTGCATAAGCCTGTTGTTGCAACCTGTGATGTCCATTTTATGGACCCGAAAGATCGGGATTACCGTAAGATTTTACAAACGGCACAGGGTTTTGATTCCGGAGAAGAACAGCCCCCTCTGTATTTCCACACAACGGCAGAAATGCTGAAGGAATTTTCTTATCTTGGCAAAGATGTTGCCTTTGAAGTGGTTGTCAAAAATACAAATTTAATTGCTGATATGTGTGAAGAGATTCAGCCAATACCAAGCGGCGTTTTTCCGCCCTTCATTGATGGTGCAGAGAAACAGCTGAATGAAATCTGTTGGAAACGTGCAAAGCAAATTTACGGAGAACCGCTGCCTAAAATTGTCAAGGATCGGTTGGACCGCGAACTTGGTTCCATCAATAAACATGGGTTTTCCGTTTTATACATGACTGCACAAAAACTGGTTGCCGACAGCGAAGCGCATGGTTATTTGGTCGGTTCCCGTGGTTCAGTCGGATCCTCATTTGTTGCCAGTATGTCGGGTATTTCTGAAGTAAATCCACTGGCTCCGCATTATATCTGCCCGTACTGCAAATATAGCGAATTTATTACAGATGGAAGTTATGGTTCAGGATTTGACCTGCCGCCAAAAATCTGTCCGGTTTGTGGTTCTCCACTGCGGCAGGACGGGCATAACATTCCTTTTGAAACATTTCTTGGATTTGACGGAGACAAAACACCGGATATCGACTTAAACTTTTCCGGAGAGTATCAATCTGGAGCGCATCGTTACACAGAAACACTTTTTGGTAAAGACCATGTGTTCAAAGCAGGGACCATTGCAACTGTTGCCGATAAAACCGCATTTGGCTATGTTAAAAAATATCAGGAAAAGAATGCTATTTCCACAATGCATAAAGCAGAAGAAATGCGTTTGGCGCAGGGATGCACTGGCATTAAACGGACCACTGGTCAGCATCCCGGCGGTATGGTCGTTGTCCCGCGCGGCTATGAAATTTACGATTTTTGCCCCATACAGCATCCTGCAAATGATCAAAAAAATGCGAATATCACCACACATTTTGATTTCCATTCTATTCATGACACAATTTGCAAATTGGATGAACTGGGACATGATGTACCAACTATTTATCGATATTTAGAAGAGTATACGGGGATTCCAGTGATGTCTGTCTCTATGAGTGACCCCCAAGTCATGAGTCTGTTTCATTCACCGGAAGCACTCGGTGTAACTTCTGACGACATTGACTGCCAAACTGGTACATTTTCCATGCCGGAACTGGGGACTCCTTTTGTGAGGCAGATGCTGATGGACTCGCAGCCAAAGACTTTTACAGACTTGCTGCAGATTTCTGGCCTGTCGCACGGCACAGATGTGTGGCTTGGAAATGCGCAGGATTTGATAAAAGATGGGACTTGTACCATTTCACAAGTCATCGGTACACGTGATTCTATTATGACTTACCTGCTGCAAAAAGGACTGGAACCGAAAATGGCATTTAAAATCATGGAAATCACTCGAAAGGGGAAAGCACCTAAATTATTGACGGATGAACATATTAAGGCCATGAAAGAACATAACGTTCCGCAATGGTATATCAATTCCTGTTTTAAAATTAAATATATGTTCCCCAAAGCACATGCTGCTGCCTATATGATTTCAGCACTTCGCCTTGGATGGTACAAGGTTCATAAACCTGTTGAGTATTATGCAGCCTATTTTACTGTGCGCGGAGAAGACTTTGACGGTGCTACGGTTGTGAAGGGACGGCCTGCTGTGCAGCAGCGCATGCATGAAATTCAGCAAAAAGGCAAAGAAGCCAGCGCCAAAGAAGCAGCCGCTTTTGGAACTTTGCAAATTGTAAATGAGATGTTAGCCCGCGGTATTGGAGTATTGCCAATTGACTTATATAAGTCGGATGCCCGTAAGTATCTGGTAGAAGACGGGAAAGTCCGGCTGCCGTTCGCATCCATCAGCGGAGTTGGTGAATCTGCTGCAAATGCTTTAGCAGCCGCTAAAGACGGTGGTACGTATATTTCTATTGATGATCTGCAGGCCCGCAGTAAAGTCAGCAAATCTGTTATAGAAAATTTACAGGAAGCAGGTGCCTTGGATGGGCTTCCGCAGAGCAGCCAAATGACACTTTTTGGATCATAATTTTGCCTTTTAAATAATTGTTGACAGTTAAGATTTAGCATGCTAATATAATAGCATGCTAAAGTAAATGGATGTAAGGATTGAGTTTAGCGAATGAAAAAGAATAATATGATTACGCCAGAAGGTACGCGCGATCTTCTTTTTGAAGAATGTCTTGCTCGCAGAAGTGTTGAGAGCAAACTTGCTGATGCTTTTCGCACGCGCGGATATAACGAAGTAATGACTTCCGGACTTGAATTCTACGATGTATTTGACCCCAAGTACTCTGGAATCAATCCGGAAGAAATGTACAAAATGTCAGACCGGCGTGGGCGGATTCTTGTGATGAGACCAGATTCAACGATGCCAATTGCTCGCTTGGTTGCCACCAGACTGAAAAATCATCAGCTTCCACTTCGGCTGTTTTATACACAACCGGTTTATCGGAGTAATCCTGGTCTTGCCGGCAGGTTAGATGAAAATGCACAGGCTGGAATTGAGTTCATGGGGGCTTCTGGCATTCGTGCTGATTTAGAGGTGCTGACAACAGCAGTTGAAGCATTGTCTTCATGCGCACCTGATTTTCGGCTGGAACTCGGCCATGCAGGATTTTTTCGGGAATTAGCACATCAGATGCCGGTTTCGGAGGAGCAGCTGGAAGATATTCGAAGTGCTATTGAAACGAAAAATTATGCGGCACTGGACACCATTCTTGATACCCTGCCGCAGACCGCTGCTGTCCATGGTATGCGTCGGTTGCCGCGCCTTTTTGGTGGAGAAGAAGTTTTCGCTCAGGCACGGGAAATTTGTTCAACGGAAAAAGCGCAGAAAACGCTTTCTTATCTGCACAAGATTTATCATGCAGTGCAGGACCTAGGACTTGGGGAGCGCGTGATTGTCGATTTAGGCATGGTTCAACGAAATGATTATTATACCGATATTATCTTTACGGCATATACGGAAGGTTACGGGGATTCTATTTTGATGGGCGGCAGATATGACAACCTACTTGCACAGTTTCATTGTCCAATGCCTGCCATTGGTTTTGGCATCAATGTGGATGCCTTGACACGTATTGCTTTGGCACATGGACACTACAATGCACCATCGGCTGCACAGATTTTGGTTTTCGGCGAGAACGGCTATTCCATTAAAGCATTATCTCATGCCCGTGCATTAACCAAACAGGGACTTCGCTGTGAAACCAGCGTTGCTCAAACTCGCGCGGAAGCAGAAGATTATGCCCGGTCTCTTGGAATTCGCCGGCTCGATGTCGTTGGAGATCAAATTACGGAGGTACTGTTGTGATGAAACCACTGCGTATTGCTTTAACGAAAGGCCGGCTGGAACAAGATACTGTCGCAATGCTCGATAAAATTGGAATTTGCTGTGACTCCGTCCGAAATAAAGGGCGTAAACTTATTCTTCCCGTTGGGGACGGGTCAATTGAAGTGGTGCTTGCAAAGGCTGCTGATGTGATTACTTATGTAGAACACGGTGTTTGTGACCTTGGCATTGTTGGTAAAGATACGATTTTAGAATCACATGGCAGTTTTTATGAGCTTCTTGACCTCGGATTTGGTAAATGCCGTTTTGCATTGGCAGGGCCGGTTGGACATGATTTTTTCTCAGGCTATCACACAAAAGTAATTGCCAGTAAGTATCCGAATGTGGCCAGAAATTATTTTGAGGGTAAGTCCATGAATGTTCAAATCATCAAAATTGAGGGCAGTGTTGAACTTGCTCCGCTACTTGGTCTTGCTGATGCAATTGTCGATATCGTGGAAACCGGAACAACCTTAAAAGAAAATGGATTGGCTGTTATTGATACAATTTGTCAGATCTCTGCCCGCTTAATTGCAAATTCTGCTAGTTTAAAACTTAGAAAAGCGGAAATTGAAACATTAGTTGCACAGATGGAAAAAGCAAAGGAGGAACAGAAATGATACAAGTCGTCAGACAAGGCGGCGATTTTGCTCGCAATTTTGTCCAAAAGTTTCGTTCTCGCAGTGAAGCAGCAGGGAAGAAAGTGGATGCGACCGTTTCGGAAATTTTATCCAATGTAAAACAAAATGGTGACGCTGCTGTGCGGGACTATACGCTGAAATTTGATGGATCAATTCCGGAAAGTACAGAAGTCAGCCTTCAGGAAATGAAACAGCTCGTAAAAAGCTGTGATCCGGAATTTTTATCTGCACTTCAAAAAGCAGCAGATAATATTAAAGATTTTCATGCTCGTCAAAAACAGCAGAGTTGGATGGAGCCTCGTGCAGATGGTGTTCTAATGGGACAGCGAATCCGGGGACTTGACCGAGTCGGTATTTATGTTCCTGGTGGTACTGCCGCATATCCCAGCAGTGTCTTGATGAATGCAATTCCTGCTAAAATTGCCGGAGTTAAAGAGTTGATTATGGTAACACCTCCAGGGAAGGGAGGAAAACCGAATCCGAATATCATGGCTGCTGCATTGACAGCTGGTGTTGACCGTGTATTTTTGGTCGGTGGTGCTCAGGCAGTTGCTGCACTGGCTTACGGTACAGAAACGATTCCTAAGGTGGATAAAATCGTAGGTCCCGGGAACATCTACGTTGCTACAGCAAAGCGGCAGCTTTATGGCACAGTCGATATTGATATGATTGCTGGTCCTAGTGAAATCCTGATTATTGCGGATGAAACTGCCAAACCAGCTTATCTGGCTGCTGATTTGATGAGTCAAGCGGAGCATGACCGTATGGCTTCTGCTGTTTTGCTCACAACCAGTGAGACAATTGCAGATGAAACGATAACGGAGTTGTATCAACAAATTAAGAGTCTATCGCGCAAAGAAATCATTGAAAATTCTCTTGATAATTTTGGTGCAGTGATTCTTTGCAAAAATTTAAATGAAGCAGTCGAGTTTGCAAATGAGATTGCTCCGGAGCATTTGGAACTATGTGTAAAAAATCCAGTGGAGTACATTGGTAAAATTGACAATGCCGGAAGCGTTTTTCTTGGTAATTATTCTCCAGAACCTCTGGGAGACTATTATGCTGGCCCGAATCACGTCCTTCCTACCAGTGGAACGGCACGTTTCTTTTCACCACTTTCAGTTGACAGTTTCATTAAAAAATCCAGTTTTATCTATTACACAAAGGATGCACTGGCTCCAGTCTGCAATGATATTATGAAACTTGCTGAAACAGAAGGCCTGACTGCACATGCAAATAGCATCAAAGTGAGGAAACAAGATGGCATATCACATTAATGAAAAACTTCAGCAATTGAAGCCCTACATACCAGTTGCTGAAACAAAGGGCATTACACATCTGGATGCGAATGAATCTTTCCTGAATTTGCCCGATGATCTTCTGCAGAAAATAGCAGCTGCTGTACAGCAAATAGCATTCAATCGATATCCAGATCCCTATGCTGTTGAACTTTGTAAAGCATTTGGTGAATACTATCATATTAACCCGAATCATGTTACAGCTGGAAATGGTTCTGATGAACTCATCAACATTTTGATTTCTAATTTTTTGATGAAGGGGGAGACAGTAGTCACAACTGCACCAGATTTTTCGATGTATGCATTTTATCCAAAACTTGCTGAAACGAATTGTGTGGAAATCTGCAAAGGGAATGAATTCACGGTAACACCTGAACAATTCACCCAAACCGTACAGGAAACTCATGCGAGAATGCTGCTGTTTAGCAATCCATGTAATCCGACTTCCCTCGGACTAACAAAGCAGCAGGTCTTGCAGGTTGTTCAAAATGTCGATGCCCTGGTTGTCGTGGATGAAGCATACATGGATTTTTGGGAGGAGCCTCAGTCTGTTCTTGGAGAAGAAGACAAGTATGAAAATTTAATAATTTTAAAGACTTGCTCTAAAATGGGCCTTGCCGCTATTCGTCTTGGATTTGCAGTGGCAAATG
>ENA-UOOM01002949-UOOM01002949.1-fermentation-metagenome-genome-assembly--contig:-NODE-2949-length-13134-cov-8.221347_pt1 | contig 13134 bp, 10 predicted proteins | sample MGYA00245781_ERZ724031 | MGnify/ENA primary metagenome ERZ724031 (study PRJEB28704, sample SAMN03018317) | fermentation metagenome | biome: anthropogenic terrestrial biome; feature: soil; material... | reverse complement strand
TTGAAGGCGCTCGTTCTGCAGCAAGAAATATTGCTGAAAATGTACAAGAGTTTATTGACAGAAATACAACTGTTACAGTTGAAAGAACAATTGCGCGTCTCATGGGGGTAGATGGTGTTGATGAAATAGAAAAACCACTTCCAAATGTGTTGATAGACGCTATAAAGGAAGGCGGCGGATTATCTAAAGGAGCGGCGTTCTGGATAGGGAACGCAATGGTTAATACAGGAAAGACTCCGCAGGAAATAGCGGAAAAAGTAAGCTCAGGTGAAATTGAAATTACAAAACTGCCGATTGCCGATGAAAATAAAATCATGGAAGCGGTTTATGGAATCGCAAAGCAAATGGTGGAAAGAATTAAAAGCAACAGAGCAAAACGAGACGAGTACCTGAATACATTAGGTGAAGGAAGAAGACCTTACTTATATGTAATTGTTGCGACAGGTAATATTTACGAGGATGTTCTACAAGCTCAGGCAGCAGCAAAACAAGGTGCCGATATTATAGCAGTTATAAGAACTACAGGACAAAGCTTGCTGGACTATGTTCCGTACGGACCAACTACCGAAGGTTTTGGAGGAACATATGCAACTCAGGAAAACTTCAGAATCATGCGTAAGGCTCTTGATGAGGCCGGTGAAGAAGTAGGAAGATACATTCGTCTATGCAACTACTGCTCAGGTCTTTGCATGCCTGAAATAGCTGCAATGGGTGCAATGGAAAGACTTGACGTAATGCTTAATGATGCGCTTTACGGAATTCTTTTCAGAGATATCAACATGCAGAGAACATTGGTCGACCAATATTTTTCAAGAATTATAAACGGTTTTGCGGGAGTAATAATAAATACGGGAGAAGATAACTACCTTACAACTGCTGACGCATATGAAGAAGCTTACACCGTATTGGCATCTCAATTTATAAATGAACAATTTGCGTTAAAAGCAGGACTTCCGGAAGAACAAATGGGATTAGGCCATGCATTTGAGATGAATCCTATGATAGAAAACGGGTTCTTGTATGAGCTGGCACAGGCTCAGATGGCAAGAGAAATATTCCCCAAGGCTCCCCTTAAATACATGCCCCCCACAAAATATATGACAGGAAATATATTCAGAGGACATTTGCAGGATGCTATGTTTAATTTTATTTCCGTATGGACTCACCAAGGATTGCAGCTGTTGGGAATGCCTACTGAGGCAATACACACTCCTCATCTTCAGGACAGAATGCTTTCAATAGAAAATGCACAGTATATTTTCAACAATGCACGTGACATAGGTGATGAAGTTGAATATAAAAAAGATGGAATTATCCAGAGAAGAGCACAGGATGTATTGACAAAAGCCGAAGAGTTATTAAAGGAAATTGAAAAAGAAGGAATGTTTGACACAATTGAAAAAGGCAAGTTCGGGGGAGTAAAGAGAAGCTACACCGGAGGCAAAGGCTTAGCAGGTGTTGTTGAAAAGGATGAAAAATACTTTAACCCATTTATTGATTTGATGTTGGGGGGTGCAAAATAATGGAAAATATCCAGAAGGTTGATTTAACAAAAATAAAACCATATGGCGACACATTGAATGACGGAATGGTTCAAATGAGTTTTACACTGCCTGTTCCTTACGGTGATGAAGCAAGTGAAGCAGCAAAGCAATTAGCTGAGAAAATGGGATTTGATGACCCTGCGGTTGTATTTTCCAAAGACTTGGGAGTTGGCTACACATATTTTGTAATGTATGGAAAATGCACTCACACAGTTGATTATACCAACATTGAGGTTCCTAAGGTTGATATGGAATTCATGGATAGAGAAGAAGTTGAAGAATATATCAAGGAAAATATTAAAAGAGATGTAGTGATTGTAGGAGCATGTACAGGTACGGATGCCCACACTGTCGGAATAGATGCAATTATGAATATGAAGGGATTCGACGGTAACTACGGGCTTGAAAGATATAAGGGAATTGAAGCTATTAACATGGGCAGCCAGGTACTGAATGAAGAGCTTATTGCAAAGGCAATTGAAGTAAAAGCAGATGCAATTTTGGTATCTCAGGTAGTTACACAAAAAGATGTTCATATTGCCAACCTGACACAATTGGTTGAAATGATGGAAGCAGAGGGACTGAGAGACAAAATGATTTTGATTTGCGGAGGTCCTCGACTAAACCACGAGCTTGCACAGGAATTAGGATACGATGCAGGTTTTGGTGCGGGAAGCTATGCAAATCATGTTGCAACATTTGTTGTAAAAAAAGTTGTTGAAAGAAATTTAATTTAATAGTATGAGACATGAGATTCTTCGCCTGCGGCTCAGAATGACACGCTGCTTTGCAGCTTATCCTGAGCAATGCGAAGAATTTCTTTCTCTTTTTATATTTATTAAAATATCATTGCATAAGCATGAATATATGGTAAAATGTACTAAATAGGTAGTAGCAGGGGTGAAGCTAATAGTAGCAATAGTTAAAAGACAAAAATAATTACCCTGTTCACGGCAGGGTAATTAACAATTAAAAGTTTTCAATTCGTCAGCTATAGCCGACTTATTTTTATACTTTTTTTAGTTGGTAATATAGCTAAATATTATATAAAAACTCAAAACAAACTTTTCATATTGTTTCTTATTGATACCGCTCTTATTTATATAATTGAGTCCAATTCGCGTCTGTTAATAAATTACTTTTTCCATTCTTTTTATATGATAATTTTCCTCGAAGCATCTCTTACACTGCAGCTTAAAAAAGGAATTGCAATCGGAATTATTACGGTAATCATATCAATGATAAAGTACGTATATTTAATTTATTATAAATTTAATTTATCCAATGTATCACAAATGTTTTTCTTTCTTATGGTTAATATATTGATTCTGATAATTGCGGCATTTGCCCGAAAGACAAAAGAAGAAAAAGAAAAAAAGGATATTTTGTACAGAGAGCTTTTGGATACTCATAAAAAGCTCAAAGAATATACCGATGAGTTGAACAGGCTTTCTGTAATAGAAGAAAGAACTAAAATCGCACGAGACATACACGATACCTTAGGTCACAATATGACAGCTTTGATTATGCAGCTGTAGATGGCAGAGCATTATGCAAAAACCGATATGGAAAAATCAGCCGAAATGCTTAATAATTCTCTAAAAACAGCAAGAGACAGCCTGTTTGCAATAAGAGAGGTTGTTGAAACATTGAGAGGAAAAGAATCAATTTCGCCGGAAATAAAAATAAAAGCTTTAATTGAACAATTTTCCGAAAAAACCGGCGCAGAAATAGACTTAAAAATAAGCGGTGAAATTACAGGTGACAATCCGGCAGACTCAGCAATATACCACATATTGCAGGAAGGAATGACAAATGCCATAAGGCATGGCAATGCATCTAAAATCCGGATTAACCTTATATATTCCAAGGAATGTATAAAATTTAACATAAAGGATAACGGAGCCGGGGCATTGGTTTTTGTCGAAGGCTTTGGCATGAAGGGAATAAGGGAAAGGGTGGACTCCTTTGGGGGCAAAGTTGAATTTAAATCACAAGAAGGATTTATTATAGACGGAATGATAAAATTGCAGTTGGGAGGATAAGAAAATTAATATGGAATATTAATATCTTATTAATAAAAAATCGGAGGAATCAGAATGAAAAGAAAAATAGCATTGATATTATCACTGCTGCTTATATTATTGACAGTCTGCAATACAAATAATCTTTTAGAATACAAAAAGGCAGCGGAAAAAAGAGAGCAAATTACAAAAGGTCAGACCTCAGGGGCATTTACAGTGATTACGGAAATTAACCGGGACGGGTTGACGGCAGAAGAAATAAAAGAGCTTAATTATATTAAAGATATGCAGGGCAGCTACAGTGTTGTTTTCGATGAGGATGAAGAAAAAATAATCATCAGAAATTACATGAATTTAGGAGGATTGGGATATGATTTAGAAGTTTATATTAACGGGGAAGAAATGTCCATGAAGCTGCCTGTTGTCGGGAAGTATTTAAAAATAGACAAAGAAATTATCTCAGTCGATGAAGAAGCTTTCGAAAAAGAAAATCAAGTTATTTCAGAAAAGACTATTAAAGAACTTACTGAAAAGTGGCTCGGCTTAATGAATGAAGAAGATGTTTTCAGAGGAAAAGGCATTATACTTACAACTCCCGACGGTGAAGTTAAAACAACGGAATATACGATTAAGCTAAATAATGAACAAATAAAATCACTGCTTAAGGATTGTGCCGGAATATTGCCTGAAGATGAAAATTTAAAAGCATTTTATGAAAAAAACATTCGTGCAAATGCAGAATTTCTACAAATTAAAACCTTTGAAGAATTCATTAATGATATTATAAAAGCTGCCGAAGAATTTTATGTTGAAAAATTCAATTATACGGCATATGTTGATATTGACGGATATATCGTAAATGAAATTATTGAAATATCGATAAAGGCAATTGATTCCGAAAAGGAGGGAGTAGTAGGAATGGATTACAATTTAGATATAAAAAGCTGGGATATTAACAAAGAGCAAAAATTTGACTTCCCGGTTCTTACGGATGAAAATACTTTAAAAATAGAAGACTTGGACGTGGATATGCCTAATGCCTTCATAAATAATTAGGGGTGACGTATGTTAAAAATTGAAAATTTATGTAAAAGCTTCGGCAGTATAAAAGCAGTGGATGACATTAGCTTTGAGGTTAAAAGAGGCGAAGTCTTTGGGCTCTTGGGACCCAACGGTGCGGGAAAATCAACTACAATTTCTATAATATCCACTCTTCTGCCTCCTACAAGCGGTGAAATACTGTTTGAAGATAACAGTATTTTTAAGAATCCTAAAAATATAAGGCAGAAATTGGGCGTTGTACCTCAGGATATTGCCCTTTATCCCACACTTACAGGCTATGAAAATTTAAAATTCTGGGGGAATATATACGGGCTTAAGGGTACGGAGCTTAAAAAAAGAATATCCGAAGTAGCAGATATCATAGGTTTGAACGGGCGATTAAAAGACAGGGTTGAAAAATACTCCGGAGGGATGAAAAGAAGGCTGAACATAGGCTCGGCGCTTCTTCACAAACCGGAGCTTCTCATTATGGATGAGCCTACCGTGGGAATCGATCCTCAGTCCAGATCACACATTTTGGATACGGTATTAGGATTAAATGCCCAAGGAATTACAATAATATATACCAGCCACTACATGGAGGAGGTTGAGAATATTTGCAGCCGAATCTGCATAATGGATGAAGGAAAAATAATCGCATCGGGAACCCAACAGGAATTAGTGGAATTGGTAAAAGAGAAAACACAGATAAATATTAAGTTAGACAATATAAACGAGGATTTGTTAAACGGCTTTAAATCAATAAACGGAGTTTTTGATGCAAAAATTTTTGAGGACATGATTACGCTTTACGGTGAAAACGGAGATACCATGCTTGCTGAAATTATTTCGAAGGTATCAGAGCAAAAAAGCAAAATTCAGTCAATAGATGTTCAAAAGCCCAACTTGGAGGCAGTATTTCTGCATCTTACAGGTAAAGCTTTAAGAGATTAAGGAGACTATTATGAAGGTAATAAGTATTATCATAAAAGATTTGAAAACCGTACTTAGTGATAAACAGGCGATAATAGTCACCATGCTCATGCCATTGATTTTAATGACTATTTTAAGTGTTGCTTTAAAAGGCTCATTCATTGACAGCGGCGATAATGAAACAGAAAACGTAAATATAGCTGTTGTAAAACTTTATGATGAAGCAGCGGATTCTCAAATGTTTAAAACAACATTGGAGGAAAGATTAAATATTAATCTTTCGGGAGATGAAGTGCGGCCGGAGGAAATATTCTTTGAGGATTTTTTAGGAAGCGAAGAAGTTTTGAAGCTGATAAATTACAGAGTTGAAGAAGAAAACACGGCTATGGAGCTGTTAAATGCAGGAGAAATTTCCGCAGTGATAATCCTTCCCGAAAGATATATTTATGACATGAAAGTTAATCTTCTGACACCATTCAGGAACAATGTGAATGTTAAGGTTCTTACTCATCCGGACAAAAATATTGCCGGCGAAATAGTAAAATCCGTAATGGAGGCATACACCAACACCATGTCATCAATTATAATAGGCAAGAATGTGCTGATTGAATCAATAGGAGCCAATGACCTTGGAGAAGGCGGATATGAAAATATTGATAAAGTAATGGAAGGCATGACATCCATGATGGAAGAAGTAAGCATCAATATTGAGGATGTTACGGTTGAAGGAAGAAAAAATATAACAAGTGCGGAATATTATTCGGTGGCAATGATGACCATGTTTATTCTCTATGCGGCAGGACAGGGAGGCAGGATGCTTTTGGAAGAAAAGGATAATCAAACTTTTCAAAGAATGGTCATTGCCGATATTTCCAAAACTCACATTTTAGCGGGAAAGTTTATGACTGTATTTTTGCTGGCATCCATACAAATAACGGTAATGATGATTTTTTCATATTTTGCGTTAAAGGTTAAGTGGAGAGACATAAACTCCATTGTTGCGCTTAGCTTCTCAACTGTTTTTGCGGTAGCAGGATTGGGAGTTTTTATTGCTTCCCTAACCTACCGTACAGAAAACTATAGAATAGCAAATATGTTTGAAAATATTATCGTACAGGTGATGGCACTTTTGGGCGGAAACTTCTTCCCAATTGATGTGATGCCGAAATTAATTCAGAAGTTAAGCTTTTTTTCCCTTAACGGCGTAGCCCTTAATTCATATTTGAAAATTATTCTTGGCTACGGTCTTGCTGATATTTTAAACAATGTTCTCATACTTTCAGCCATAGGAGTTCTGTTCACTGTTATGGGAGTTGTAATATTCAATAAGGAGGTGTCTGATGATGCTAAGCATAATAAAATTAAGACTGCTAAGGCTTAGAGATGATTATATGGTATTTTTAGTTATGACGGCAATGGCAATGGTCTTTACCGCGGTATTCGGATTTTCCTTCAACAGCTACAGACCATCCGTAATAATAGTTGATAAAGACAAAACCCCATATTCGGAGGAATTCGTTAATGAGCTGAAATTAAGCAATATTTTTAAATTTACCGATTCAGATATAGACAGTGCTTCCCTGCAGGTGGAAGAAGGAGATGCATTGGTTGCATTAATAATAAATGAAGGTTTTCATAACAGTATTGAAAATGGCAATAAAATAATTATAGGGCAAATTAAGATAAAGGATGACACTTATATTTTTACATTGCAGGAAACCGTAAGGAGTATAATTGCGAAAATGGCAGGCAGCGAAAGAATTGCAGAAGCTGCTGCGGATTTTATTTCTTTTCAAAAACCAACTGCTGACAGAGAAGAAGCAAAAGCATCGGCTTACAAAGCCGTAAAGGAATCCTGGAAATATAAAAACCCCTTGAAAATTACCTCAACAGTAGCTAATACAAATATTCAGTCCGGTTATGACGGTCTTAAGCATTCAATGATTGGATTCACCATATTTTTTTCAACATATACCATGGTTTTTTCAATAGGAACAATACTTAGTGATAAAAGATATAAAACATGGGAAAGGATGCTTATATCTCCCGTATCAATGTCCTCCATATTAGGCGGTACGATGGCAGTTTCCTGCCTGGTAGGATTTATTCAAATGGCGGTATTAATTTTCGGAGGCAGATATTTATTCGGAATGGATTGGGGTGACAGCATGGCAGGAATTATTACGGTATCAACTGCCTTTGTGTTTACCGTAACAGCAATGGGACTTATGATGTCCGGCATTGTAAAAACCCAGGCTCAGCTTGGTGCGGTAGCACCTGTTGTTTTAACCAGCTCCGCAATGCTTGGAGGCTGTATGTGGCCCCTTGAAATTGTAAACAACAAAGCGTTGTTATTTTTGGCGGAGCTCACACCTCACAAATGGGCAATACAGGGGATGGAATCTATCGCAGCAAGGGGCATGGGCTTTGAAGCAGCAATAATGCCAACAATGGTACTGTTGATAATGGGAATAATTTTCTTTGTAATTGGAGTAAAAACGGTGAAACAATAGTATAAAGTAAAAAAATTGAATTTAACAAATGAAAATAAGCTTGATAGTGATGAAATGAATACTGACGGGGACATTCCTTCTATACGCAAAGACTCCCTATGGTAAAGGTGTGTCCCTGTCTATTTGTTTATCTTTCAATACACTTTCTCAACAAATCCAAAACCGTATTAGCCGACCTCTCCCTGATAGTGTCCCGTGTTCCGGTGGCATGAATATTTTTCACCTCATATTTTCCATCATAATAGACACATACATATACCAAGCCTACGGGCTTTTCTTTGCTTCCTCCGTCGGGACCCGCAATACCGGTGGTAGATACACCTATATCACTGCCTGAAACCAAAGCTGCGCCGTATGCCATTTCCTTGGCAGTCTGCTCACTGACTGCTCCGTATTTTTCTATGGTTTCTTTTTTTACACTTAATGTTCTGATTTTCGATTCATTGCTGTATGCAACAAAGCCCTCCAAGAAAGATTTGGAAATACCCGGATAACCTATGAGCTTTGAAGCAACAAGACCTCCTGTCAGAGACTCTGCGACAGAAACGGTCAGATTTTTGTTCAGCAGCAATTGAGCAACTTTATCTTCAATCTTACCGCTGTCAACAATATAAGCATTTTCTTTTCCGAAGCGCCTGATTAATTCTTCCGTTACCGGCTCAATAAGTGCTTTGCACTTTTCCTTATTCTCAGCCTTTGCGGTAATTCTGAAAATTACCTTGCCTGCGCTGGCAAATGTTGCAATCGTAGGATTCACTTGATTTTTTATAATATCAAGAACCATTTCCTCGGCGGCAGATTCGCCTATATTTACGACAATTAATTTTTCGCCGTAAACAACCCAATTTGAAAATTGTTTTAGATAAGGTATTACCTCGGAGTCCATAAGAGGCTCCATTTCCTTTGGAGGTCCGGGCAGCAATATTCCTATTTTGTAATTTCCTTCACTGTCCTTTCCTCTGTAAATACATGCATTGGCAGTTCCGTTCGGGTTGTTCAGCACTATAGAGCCCTTTGGAAAAAAGGCTTGCCTCATATTGTTTTGAGGAATGTTTTTCCTAAATCGCGTATACATTTCTATTACATGTTGATAACTATTTTCGTCATAAACCATTTCAACTCCGAAATATTCAGCCAATGCCTCCTTTGTTATATCATCCTGAGTAGGTCCGAGACCTCCCGTGCATATAACAATATCTGCCCTTGAAAAGCAAATTCCAAAGGCATTCTTCATTCTTTCCGTATTGTCGCCAACAACGGTTTGATAATGCACATCAATGGCTATTTCAGCCAACTTTTTGGAAATATATTGTGCATTTGTATTGACAATATCTCCATGCAAAAGCTCACTACCTATACAAAGAATTTCAGCATTCATTTTATTCCTCCAAATTGTAAATATAGTTATATCGAGGGTCACGCCCTCGTCATTCTGAGAGCGCAGCTCGAAGAATCTCACTCCGTCAAAGCAGCGTATTTTTTCGCATCACCCTTAACCTCATTATAAACCTCTATTGCCTTTTCTGCAAAAAATAATCCTGTACTTTTTCCATGCTGCCATACCAACTCTTCAAACATATAATCCGGATGCTGCTTTCCTCCTTCGACAAAGGGCGATAATTCCACACAAAATGCAGGTCTTCTCATCCTTTTTCTAAACCAGTTTTCAAAACCGCAGCCATAAATTTTCGGGTCGGCACTCACTTTAGTCTTTCTGTAAATAAACCTTTCATTCAGCTCATCCATTATTTTTTCATCCAGACCGTTAAACATATGATGTGTTCCGCTGTCGGCCCAAAAAGTACAATTCCCTGAGCAGTGATAAGAAACCATCAAAGAAAAACTATTTTTATTGCAAAAATTAACCAATGCTTTAGTTTCCGGCTCGCTGTTTGCCTCATAACCCTTAAATCTTTCGGAACAAGGCACACCTGTTCCCGGTACACAAGCTCGTATATCCCAGTTTCCGTCATCAAAGTTTTTATTTAAATCAACTCCGTTTGCATTTGCCTTCCAATATGTATTATCCTCGCCCCATATTTTCATATCCCTTAATTTATCATAATTGGAGGATGCTTTTATTCCGTTATGAACAATATTAAGACCGTCCGGATTTGCGGCAGGAACAAAATACATATCTGCATTGTTAATTATATTCATAACATCAAAGCAATCAAGTATTTTACCTTCATTATAATAATAACAATATTGCTCAATCATTTTCATACACAGCATAACGGAAAAATCTTCCCGTGCATGTATTCCTCCCACAAATAAAATTAGGGGTTTTTTGTCATTCTGAGCGCAGCGAAGAATCTCCTCCCTTTCCCCCGAAATCTTCAATGCAACAATATCCCTTCCTTCAACCGACTTGCCTATAACCTTTTTACTCAGAATACTATCGTATCTCACACAAAGCTTATCCATATCCTCATATATTTTATCTAAAAAATAAGTATCGGAAGTATCAACTATAAACATATTCGCCCTCATCATTTGTAATATGTTTATTATAATATAATAGCTTTCAATTATTCAACAATTTTGTCATAATAAGTCGAGGCATATCGCCTGATAAAGCAGTTTTTGCTCTAACATAGCTTAAACCCCATTTTTTTATTGCTTACAAATTTTATTAATGCTATAATAAAATCAGCAAACAAAAGGGGATGGTTTCATGCTTTCGAATCTGAATATTCAATCAAAAACATTGAAAATACTAAGCTTGATTCTTACGATAACAGGAATCATATTTATTTTGGCATCAAAGCATATCGGAAGTATAGCCATTCGTTTATCAATGATTCTGCTTTTAATATTCTGCATTATAAATTTTAAAATAACATACAAATATTTATCAATGAAAGAAAAAATAACTCACTTAACAGCTGCGACAGCAGCTGTCATAGGCATTTACAAACCTGAATTAACCATTCTGATTTTAGGGATATTCCTGCTGTACCTAAGCCTTCCGGCATATATTAAGTCAATTAAAAATAAGGATTATTCAGATATATTAACACTGATTATATCCGGGACAGGCATATTATTTGCCGTTCTTTGTATCCTAAACTCCAAAGCAGCCCTTCAAACAATAATAATTATAATAGGAATAGCTTTAACCATACTTGGCTGTATATCCCTCTATCAGGTATTGACTTCAGACAAAAGCAACATATCCGATTATAATACGGAAGATAACAACTTCACAATTGAAGATAACAAGTCATCCTAAAGTGAAACCTATTAAGGGCGCAGCCCGTGTCATTATGAACCGAAGGTGAAGAATTTCTTATTATTGTCATCTCTTATCTCACCCCCAACCCTATTCGCCACAACACTCAGCAGCAATCTATAAATAGATACAAACCTGTAATATTAATGTAATATTAGTCCTATTAACTTGTGGTATATTATAACTATAGCACGTTGGCATTCATTCTGTGATTATTACAAAAACATTACAATCAAACTTGAAATGTTGACTACATAATATCACGGTGTTATAATGTTTTAGTCGTTGTGCTAACACAATGAAGGTATTGGGGACCTAAATACCCACAAAAACAAATTTCATAGGAGGAATAGAATGAAAAAAGTATTATCACTTGTCTTGGTAATCGCAATGGTATTATCAAGCTTCAGTTTTGCTTTTGCAGCAAAATTCGAAGACATAGCTGATATTGATTACGAAGAAGCAATCAACACTTTATCTGCTTTAGGCGTAATCACCGGTTACGAAGACGGGACTTACAGACCTGAAAAAACTGTAACAAGAGCCGAAATGGCAAAATTAATGGTAGAATTACTTGGATACGGTGATTTGGTAGCAGGTGCAAAGAGTAACTTTGCAGATACTCAAGGACACTGGGCAGACCAATGGATTGCTATTGCAGCAGGCAGAGGAATTGTTATCGGAACAGGCGACGGCAAATTTATGCCTGACGGTATAGTAACTTATGACCAAGTACTGACTATGTTAGTTAGAGGTTTAGGTTACACAGATGCTTCTAATGAGCTTAAAAATATGACTTGGCCTACAAACTTCAAAGTAAAAGCTGCTGAGCTTAACATTACAAAAAAGGTTAATATGACTAAAGCTGAAGCTGACAGAGGCGGAGTTGCACAGGCTATGTTCAATGCTTTGGATCAACAGCTTGTTAAAGTTAACAGCGACGGAGACATAGTAAAAGAATTTACAACTAAAGGATCTCGTACAGACATTCCTGTAAATCTTATAACTAGAATTGCTAAACCAGATTATGAGTTTGTAGTTGGATTCGAACACATTAATCCTGATAGCAAAGATTATGCCGGAGATAAAGTTGATTTAACTCAATATCTGTTCCAATCTGTAGAAGCATATTTCAGCAAAAACAATGAAGATGAAGTTGTTTATGTAGGAAAAGTTAACAGTTTAACTTATAGTGACGAGTTTGAAAGTGCAACATTTAAAAATGATAAATTAGATGAATTGGAAGTTGGAGATTATACTTTCAAGGTAGTAGGTTCTTTAGTATCTTACAACAATGATGAATTAGGCTTAAGCAAAATTGAGTCAGAAGATGATCTTGACGGCGCTAAAATAACTGTTGTACTTGATGAAGATGAAACAAGAGTTAAAGATGGTGCAGAAATTTCTGGAATCGTAATTGAAAAAGCTTCAGCTTACGTTCAGATTGAAGATGTGTATAAAGCCGATGCAACTGAAATAGATGAAATCTATTTGCCTGAAAATAAAGACAAAGTTGACACTAAAAACTTAACAGTTAAAGGCGATGCTACAGAATTAGGTGATATTGAAGTTGATGATATAGTTGCAGCTTATGCACCTTTCGGTGATGATCCTACAACAGATACTCCTGACAAATTGACACTTGTTGTTGCAAGAAATACTGTAGAAGGCGAAGTAACCGGTACAGCTAAAGATGCTTACTATATAGACAGAGTTAAATACGAAACTAACGATGCATTGGGTATGGAAACTCTTGAAGTAGGCGATGAAGGTGTATTCTACTTGGATGATGCCGGAAAGATAATAGCTTTCGGTGATGGTTCAATAGGAAGCAAAACATACGC
>ENA-UOOM01002948-UOOM01002948.1-fermentation-metagenome-genome-assembly--contig:-NODE-2948-length-13136-cov-43.085162_pt1 | contig 13136 bp, 11 predicted proteins | sample MGYA00245781_ERZ724031 | MGnify/ENA primary metagenome ERZ724031 (study PRJEB28704, sample SAMN03018317) | fermentation metagenome | biome: anthropogenic terrestrial biome; feature: soil... | reverse complement strand
TAATTTTAATATATGAATTAAAGAGGATCAATTCGCAATAGCACTGTAGATTTTGATTCCATGTCAATCTCAACGATCTTTGTATTGTTTTGAAGTAGTTTATTGTCAATTGGATTGGTTATTTTAGCAATAAATGGAAGGTTGATTTTATTTTTCTATTTTTTATAAACACGGTTAATGCCATCTTCGATCGCACCCCATTGATTGTTGTTGATAACATGCGATATCTCAAATACCATCAGACCATCGGTGTTTTTCAGACAGAGATAGACTACATCCGATATCTTCTCCTGATCGTTTCCGTAGGCGTATGAAGCGAATGAACCATGTACATCACAGTCACCCCTGGTAAAGTCAGAATAGGTGGTCACAAAGTTTTCAACGGTCCAGACGGAATTGGGATCTTCTTTGATCCAAATTTTCTTTGTATAAGCTCCCAACGAGAAGACATCAATCTGATCGGCAAAACCTGTTTTGCTATACGAATCTGTATATATACTACTACTGCCGGCTGGTTTGTATTTTTTGCTGGCCCAATTTTGTCCCACAATGTATCGCGATCTCCAATCAGCCGATGCCCAAAGATGAAGTTCTAGATCTGGATTAACACCCTTTACTTTCGAACTGATGTTTGTGATGAAATTGGTTATTGTCATGGAGCGGAATTCAATCCAATGTTTGTATAGCGGGCCGACACCTCCATTACTGGTGATAATCTGGTTGTTATCGTTAACTTTAACTCCACTGTAGGCTTCAAATGCAGCAATGGTTGCATCTCCAAAGCCATACCTTCCGCCATACCAGCGACAATAATCGAGACAGATTCCTTTCAGTTTCGGATATTTGGTAGCAATCTCTTCAATGATTGAGATGATAAAAACTTGTACTTCGGGAATGGCCGGATTTAGCATTACAGCGTCCACATTTGTTTGGTCACGCATATCCACGAGCAAATCAGGTTTGCTGCTATCCGGCATTTCCTCTTGGGTTTTTCCATCCCACCTGTCATCTTCATAAACCAGCCCTTCTTTGGTTTTGGTATAACCATATCCCAATACCGATAAGCTTGCAATTACCTTCATATCGAGTCGTTCAGCCTCTTCAATCCAGTAAGCCAGGTAATCCCAATCACGTTCAACTGTTACATCGCCCCATTTTGTGAGTGGGGGGAGTATATCACTATTGTAGAGCGCATATCCGATTCCCGGTTTTACATCGACATAGACCTCGTTGAATCCGGTTTCTTTCATTTTCTTCAGGTAGGAGGTAATACTGGATTTTTGGGAAAAACGACTCAGATTTGCATGTGCATCAATCCACATTTGTATGGGTTTCATCACTATATCGGGCTTCTCAATATCGATTGGAATCTCATGTTTATTCTCACAGTTACTCACTTCATCTTTTTTACAATCGGTAAAGCCGGTAAAGATGGTAGCTGCCAGTATTATTAGCAAAAATATGTATTTCTTCATTTTTTATTGTTGTTGTAAAAGAAATTTTATTATGGATGGTTTTTTCTAAAATCGTTTTCAGTAAGGCATACATATACGGCATCCTCTTTATTGAACTCATTATTTTCTCCATATATGGTACCAATAACCGAGCATTCATCGCCAATATATCGATTTGCTCTCTTGATGGCATATTCAATGTATTCATTGTTAAAGCTATAAACAATTGATCGGCTCAGATTCCTTAAATGGAGAGAGGCTGTAATACATCTCTCCATTTATAAAGAAATTTATTCAAAACAGGTCAGCTTGTACGTATATAAACCTAGCCTTTCAAACCAAACGGCCAGATAGGCTTCTTTGTCTTCCTCATTCCAGTACCAATCGACCCAGGCTCCCAAACTCCAAGCACGGCTAACGCTGTCAGCAATATTGAGATTTTCATGTACCAATGTCTGTAGGTCAGGCGATAGCACAGCGGCTGCGTGCCACCATGCTGTTCCACTTGTAACCACCACGTAGCTTTTCCCGTTGATGACCAATGCAGATACAACCGGTGAACGGCCACCCATGCGTGCTGTGGAAAAGCCGGTGCCAACCCACCAGGATCGAAGAATATTCTGCCAAAGTCCCGGCATAACTGATACTGTTGAGCCAGCGTATGTATTTATGTAAGCGTGGTTAGAATTTGCGGCATTTGCCGTACCCTCACTGTCACCCACAACAAAACTTGGTTCGTCAGAATTGTCAAGAGGTGAGATCATCTGAAAACCAGTACAATCATCGCTCCGATAACCAGTTTCCACAATTGAATAGTTGGATGACAACTTTCCGGCAGAAATTTTTGCGCGATAATGCTCTCCCTTCACATTACGCGGTGCCATTGCGGTAATCCATGCGTTTGATGTGACATCTCCTGCTACCTGGAAATTGCTTGATCCGTCACTGGTGGATGCCATGTTTATGGCGATTTTACCAATGGATATAGGTGCATCGGTGGGCGTGGACCAGTAGAAAAGTTCTGTTTCCCCATCTTTTGTTACCATCCCTACCATATTTCCCTTGTAGTCCGAGGTAATCACCTTTAAGTCAATCATCGCTATTGAACCGAGATTCAGAGATCCGGCTTCGTTTAAACTGTTCTTATCTAGCACCTTTATTCCATAGGGGGAGTTCGGGTCAGCTTCAATATATGCACGTGACAGCATTACAATAAAGTCACCGCAATAGGCGTGGTACATTTTTAAGTCACCATACATTTTAGAGTCTGCAAAACCGAAATTTCTCACTTTTCCCGGGTAGCCCAGTTCATCGAAATATTTTCTGGGGCCAATTTCTGCATAACTAAATCCTGCTCCCGAGGGTAGGTGATCTGAAATATCCCACGAAATGACATAATCTTGACTGTTTTTCTTATCTTCTGAAGTGACTGTGTATTTAATTCCTCCCTCTTGTGCGAAATTCTGCGGAATAGATGGGTCAGGAGATACCGTGGCACCCTTAGAAAGATAAAACGTGGCCTTAGCTGAGTCTAATGCAACAGATGCATCGACATATGGAGATACTTTCACGGTGATCGTGTTGTCATCGTTAATAAGTGCCTTGTAATATGTGTTATCTTTGCCCACTACTGAAAATGAGTGAATAATTGCTGCTTCGTTGCACAGTTTTTCCTGGTCACAGGCACTCAGAAGTCCCAAAACAAGAATGAGTAATATACTATGTAATTTTATCTTATTTTTTTTCATTACGAAGAAAATTTTATTGTTTGTAATATGAACCAGTAACGATTCAATGAATTTTCTATTCATAATACCCTCTTACCCGGTATTGACGAGTGGTTCCGACACCTGACTTCACTGTGATGATTATTCCATCACTGCTAATATCATGTTTTCCGGTTAGTGACGGTGTGATGAATACATCATATGTCACCGTTGCAATAAGGTAAACATTTGTCAGATCCACATCTTTCTCCAGTGTTTTGGGAATTTTAAACAATATTAGGCCATATCCGCCCTCAATATCTTCCTGATTGAATGGACCTTCAACAATGTTGTCATCTTTGTCAAATTCAGTGATCTCGCCTCTGTATTCACCTGATGAGTGAGAAGCTCTGCATACCATCTGTGAGATGGTATTTGTATCATGAATAAATACATATTCGTCATTCACTTCGGCACAACTCCACAATGAAAGTGCCAATGCAAAAGGAATAATCAATATTCCTATTTTATCAATAATTTTCATCATATCTCTTTTTATTGTTATGATCACCAATAAGGATTGTTTTCACAAAGATTGTTGTTGGCTGTTTCAGAAGTGGGTAGAGAAAAATAATAATATTTCTCAAGGAAAATGCGTTTGGATCCTCCGTCAACAGTTACTTTTTCGTAAGTAAGCGTATTGTCTTCGTTTTTTGTGATTTTCACACCGTGTGCGTTTTTATCGTTTATTACATTTTCTGCCAGTTTCCAACGACGCAGGTCCCAATAGCGAAAACCTTCTCCTGCCAACTCTACGCATCGCTCCTTGCGTAGAAATGCCATAAATGCGTCTTTATTTGGTGCATCTGTTGCTTTTATTGGGGGTAGCCCTACTCTTGCTCTTACCTCATTCAACGCGGAGAGAGCTTCTGACTGGTAGGTTGCATAGTCAAGCTGTGCATACGCTTCCGCTTTGTTCAGTAACACTTCTGCGTAGCGTAAAACGGCATCATACTGGTAACTGCCCTTGGTGACAAAATCTGTATTCCCTTCCTGCAGATATTTTCGTAAATAATATCCTGTGCATGTATGAGCACCCGTTGATACTGATTGTTCGAAAGCAACAAAACCATCACTGCCTCCAATATATGTTTGAATTTCCCGTCCTTCCCATTGACTGCCATTGTAGAGGATGGTAGCGTGAAAACGAGGTTCACGATTAGTATATGGGTCAGCATATTGATCTTGGTAGGATTCCCAAGAAAAAGGCGTCCCGTCGGAAAATTCGTAAAGATCAGCCAGATCGCCTGTTGGGACATGTTCCGCATAGATCGCTGAAGTGTTGTGTACAGCTCTGTCTCCAAATGGTCGGTTATAACTGTCAAAATGATGTGTAACGCTTCCACTTAAGAAGTTCAAAGAGAACAATATTTCGGAAGTGTTATCTTGTCCACCATCCACCTGAAATACTTTGGCATAGTCCGGTGCCAGTGCACCACCCAGTTCTTTCACCTTTTGTGCAGCATCGATAGCTGTCTCCCATTCCCCAGCATGTAAAGCCATGCGCGATAGTAAGCCATATGCTGCTTTTTTTGTGGCTCGTCCGTCCCATTTGTCTGGCCACTGTTCCGGAAGGTGTTCGGCAGCCCAGAGCAGTTCTTTGATCACAAAATCCCAGCTTTCTGATTCTGTTGCTCGGGCACGATGAATATCTTCCTGATAAGCTCCATCATCTACCCCCCCGTTGGTACCCGATATATCAGTACGCAAAATGATTCCCCCATAAACCCGGATCAGTCGGTAATAAGAGAAAGCGCGTGCAAAACGAACCTCAGCCATTCTTACATTGCTCCATTCTTCTCCAAATTTCTCAACGCCATATCGTTTGATCTCTGTCAAAAGAACGTTTGCACGGCGAATCCGGTCATTATAAACATGACTCCAGCATTCAAAGGCCCCGGCACTGCCAGTTGTAAAGGCACTTGCCTGTAACAATGATTTGTTGTAGGGGTGGCCGTAGATATCCCAAGAGGTGGATTTCATGATGTCTGAATAGCTGTCAAAAAATTGATGGCGGCTATTTGCAACTTGAGAAACGTCTGTAAATGTTTTGTATGCAGCTGTGATATACATTTCAGCTGCACCCTCGGTGCTCCATATTGCCAGATCTGAAAGGTTTTTTGTGTCATCGATGTCCAGTACGTCTTCGACGCAGGAAGAGAGATAAAATCCCAGGATGGCAATAGTGATGATAAGTATAATTGATCTGTTTTTCATTTTTTTTCTCCTTCCTTTAAAATGTTATATTAATCCCCATTGCATATGTTTTTTGTTGCGGATAGTATCCGTTACTAACAGATGGACTTTCCGGGTCAACATATTTAAAATGACTAAATGTGAGCAGATTAGTGCCGGCTAAATAAATATTGATGCGACTAAAAGGAGTATTTTTCAACAATGTCTTAGGAATGTTGTACCCGATATTGGCATTTTTTAGTCGTAAATATTCTCCATTCACTACCCACCATGTTGATTGCCACGCATTGTTTCCGTTGCTCACGGTGCTAAGACGCGGGTATTTAGCATTTCTGTTTTCGGGAGTCCAAGCATCCACGACAAGATAGTAGGGGGAGTTCCCGTTTGCGCTGAAAGGCGCGGTATAAACCGTGGATGATGTCACCCCTGTATCATATACACCGGATAGCTCATAGTCGGTGTGAGTGACTCCTTGCCATAACATAGTCGCATAAAAGTTTCTGTAGTTTATCTCCATGTTCAGAGCAAAGTTTATTTCAGGTATGGGACCATAACCGGTTTTGATGTAATCATATTGAGCGTTGATGATTCCGTCGCCGTTCACATCCAAATATTTTAAATCTCCGGGTCTGAGAAATCCGGACGGGGCTGAGGGATAATTCTCAATCTCCTCGTAATCCTGAAAGAGTCCCAGAGCTTTGTAACCGTATCTGACTCCGATTGATTCGCCGACGATAGCTCTGTAATTTGGCCTGTTGTCACTGATGATGCGGGAAAGCACCTTGTTGCGCGCATAAGCAAAGTCAGCTCTTACAGAGTAGTTCCAATCGGAGTTTATCCGATTGTGATGTTTGAGTGTGAGTTCAAAACCTTTGTTTTCCACTTTCCCGGAATTTTTGAATCTCGGATAGAAGCCTCCCAGTGAAGAAGGGAAGTTGCCGCTTTGTTCTTCCAGAATATCTTTGGTCAGTTTATAAAACAGGTTCAACTCCATACCTAACTTTTGGTTCCACATATCGAAGTCAATGCCCACGTTGTAATTGTTGGTTGTGGCCCAGGTAAGATCATGGTATACATAGGGGTTGGTGGAATAAAATTGAGAGATTGCCTGGTTCCCCAGGACCATGCTGTTGTTGGCCAGGGCATAGAGCGAAAAATGCTGGAAAGGTGAAACACTATTATTCCCGCTTCTTCCGTAGCTACTTCTTATTTTCAGATAATCTATCATTGGTAGTGAACTCTTGAAAAAATCTTCTTCTGAAATAACCCAACCCAATGAAATCGAAGGAAAGAACCCCCATCGGTTTTCCGGTGCAAAAATGTAAGATCCGTCATAACGGAATGCCATTTCTGCCAGATATTTTGCACTGTATGCATAGTTGAAACGACCCAGCCAGGAGAGTTGACCGCCTGAAAAAGCATGTGAACCGGTAATAGGTGTTTCCGGTAGTATTGTACCCAGAGACAAATCAACCGGATTATCACTATAGTAACCTCTTTTTATACCGGTCATGGTATTTGAATAGCTCTTTTTGGCTTCATATGAGATCATAGCTCCTACAAAATGTTGATCGAAGTCACGAGAATAGTCCAGTCGTGGTCGAACAAGCCAGGTGTCACCCCACGACGCAGACTTGGCATATCCATTGCCAGGAAGAAATCCACTGGCACCACCGACACCCTCATCAAACTTTTGGTTCACGTAATAGAGTTCATAATAACGGTCATAATTAGAATCAACGGTATTCTGGTAATTATAGGTTCCAAATATGGATACTCTTAATCCTTTTAAGGCAGCTGCCAGATCCGAGAAATCATATTCAAGTTTTACATTTGAATCAATATTCCATCGGTTTTGTCGTTTATATCCTGACTCTGTTAGCGCAGCATAACCGTTGACCAGATAGGTTGAACCGTTCCATGCTACCGGATAACCATTAAAATCAGATTTTAATACCGGAACGGAATGGATAGTCTGTTTAACCGGATTGAATTCCCCCTGAATGCTAATGGCAGTCCCGGGCCAATTACGGTCGGAACGATAACCAGCGATACTGGCTGTCATTTTCATATTTTTTGCAACTTTCACATCCAGGTTGGTGCGGATATTATAACGAGTAAAATCGGTATTGATCATTGTACCTTCTTGATTCATGATTCCAAGACTTGCATAGTATTTCGTTCTTTCCGTTCCTCCTGTTGCAGATAAATTATGCTGATTCATGACGCCGAGTCTGAATATTTTGTCTAACCAGTCAGTCTCACCCCAAACACTGTTTGGATCATTCCTCATCACTTTGTTCTGAATATCAGCAGTCCAGATTGGCGTAAGGCCATCCATTGACCGGGCTTTATTGTGCCAGTACATATAATCCGCAGCATTCAACATTTCGGGCATCGCTGTGTTTTGTGTAAATGTGACAGAGCCATCATATGCAATTGTTGCAGGTCCTTCTCCACCCGATTTGGTAGTAACTACAATCACTCCATTCGCTCCCTGAACGCCATATATAGCTGCGGAGGCATCCTTTAAAACTGAAACCGACTCAATATCGTTGGGGTTGATATAATCCAACGGACGGGGAACGCCATCCACTATAATCATTGGGCCATTGTTCCCGGTGAACGAGTTAAGACCTCGTATATAAAGAGTGGCACCATCTTCTCCTGGCTTGCCTGAGCGCTGGATACTTGTTAATCCGGGGATTTTACCTGTAAGCATATTTGATACATTTTGCATCGGCGCTTTCATTAAATCATTATTCGTAATTTGGGAAACAGCACCCGTCATATGAATTTTCCGCTGTGTCCCGTAACCTACAACCACAAGCTCATCCAATGCCTGTGTATCTTCTAACAGTACAATATTAAAACTCGTTCTTTCAGCGGTATTAATACTCTGCCCTAAATATCCGATATACGAAATACGAATTTTAGCATTATCTTCCACACTTAGCGAAAATTTTCCATCTATATCGGTAACGGTTCCATTGGTTGTCCCGGTTTCAATAATGTTTGCTCCAATTATGGCTTCTCCTTGTATATCCACCACTTTACCGGTTATTTGTTTTTTAGCTGGTTGTTGCAGGGTGACGACATTCGCTTCATTAACAGTTTTGGATGATGCAACTTTTGTAGATTCGTAAATAACGATTTGTTTGTCTAAAATCTTATACGTAAGTCCAGTCTCGGATAATACTGCGTCCAGAATTTCCCTTACGTTCTTTGAGTTGGCTTCAACGTTTACTTTTTTTTCCAATGCTTCTTCGCTATTATCGGAAAAAACGAAGATATAATTACTCTTTTTCTCAATCTCATTGCATAACTCCTTTATTGAGGTTGATCTTAGCTTAAAAGTGAGTTTTTGCGAATAACTGTTTGACGCTGATGAAAACAGTATGCAAAAAAACAAGAAGGACAGGGTTATTCTCATGATTTTTAGAACGCGTATTAAATTATTGAGGGGTTCTCTCCCCTCAATACAATGTTTATTCATATCTTTGTATGATTTTAATTATTAATAATCAAGGTAATTAAATTCAATCTGGCCGGACGATATTCACGGTATCGTTCGGCTTTTTGTTTTTTTATTATCATCTATCTTTGTGCATAGGCTTAAAGTTTAATTAGGGTTCATTAATTATAAATACTTGATTGTTGTCCTTTATGTATTTGGTTGAGGAAAGAAGTCCTACCGTGGTCATTACGTTATCCAGGTTTTCTGAAAGGAAGATCTTTCCGGTACAGGTGCGCTTCTGTAGATTCACATCGTTATCGAAGTCAAAAGAGAGGTTGTAGTATCTTCCGATCTGTTTCAGTACTTCCGTCATAGGGGTTTTATCGAATTCCAGGTAACCGTTTTTCCAGCTGATAAACTGAGTCACGTCTACTTTTTGCGTGTTGAAGGTTCCGTTGTCTGAATAAACAGCCTGTTCGCTGGGTGACAAAAAGGTTTCCTTTTTATTCACGGGTTGCAAACTCACCCGGCCTTCCACCAGCACAACCGATCGAGGGGAGTCGGCGTATGCCGAGACGTTGAATTTGGTGCCGTACACCTTTACGTTAAAATCGGAGGTATGCACGTGAAACGGTTTTTGACTGTCGGGTATCACTTCGATGTACATCTCTCCGGATGTAAGACGTATTTCCCTTTTTTTGCTGCCGAATTGTGCCGGAAATTCGAGAACGGATCCGGAGTTAAGCCATACTTTACTACCGTCGGAAAGGGTAAGTGTGGAGCGTTTTCCGTATGGGACGATTAGTGTATTTTGTTTACTTCCAGTTAATTCTGCGGTTTTTCCTCCATTGTTCCCCTGTGTGATTTTTGCTTTTCCGCTTTCATCGAATTCTACCTGTACATCGTTTTGAAAAGACAACGAATCTTCGTCCGTAATCAGTTGAATATCTTCATTGTTTAATAGATTTCCAACTATGAGTTCTTGTTCCGGTGAAAATCGGGTTTCTTTTTCTTGAAAAACAAAGTGGTTTAATCCAATAATAAGTAGGGCTATAGCAGCGCACGAAGCAACGGAGAGTTGGATAAGCCGGCGGTGTTTTGTTTTTTTCAACGACCGTTCGACGGTGGATTTAATTTCATTCAACAAGCGTAACCGTTCATCCTCGTTTAAGGTGCTTTTGTTCAGTCCGTTTGTTTTAAGGTAATCAATCGCTTGTTGAAGTTCATAGTTCAGGTGTTGATTTTTTTTGATAAAATCTTCCCAATGCGCTTCTAGCTCCCTATTCGGGGCTAGTTGCCACCGGATAAACTGCTTGTCTTTTAGAAAATCGGTATATCGTATATAAGTTGGCATCGTAAATTCATTTCATGCGGCTTATACCAGTTAGAAGCGCGTTTATTAAATAGACGACTACGGGAAAAATTTATCCCCTTGTATTTGAAAAATCTTGTAAATTTAACATTCGAAGATTAAAAATGACAGGTAAAAGTAGCTGGGAAATGATGAAATCCGAGAAGAAGAACAAATTCCTTGATATTATGATGTGTGGTGATAAAATAAGAAAGGATCATTAGCAGAGCAGTTACAGAATGAAGGCAAAAGAATAAATATAAGTCATGTCCAAATGAGATTACGATAAGAGAGCCAAAAGCAGGGTGAGGGATCCAAATTTTTCACGGAGGCTGAGGATAGCTTTCGATACAAGTTTGCGGCAGCCGTGAACACTGATTTGCAGAAGTTCGGCAATTTGCAGATAGTCATACTCTTGTACATAGCGGAGATAAATAATTTCGCGCTGCCGGTCGGTGAGAGCATTGAGCATTTGTTCTATATCAGCTTTTATCTGTATCTTCTCCTCTCTTTCAATTATAAGGTCCTCAACGTTTACATGTATGTTGAATGGGACTTCCACCGCTGCATCAATCTCTTCAAGGGGAATCTGTCCTTTCTGGCGTTTGTATATGTCTATTAGCCTATTTTTTAGTGATCTGAGAAGATAGAACTTTATATTTGATACGTCGTTCAGGATATCTCTATCAATAGTTATTTTCACAAAAATATCGTGTATTGCATCTTTTACAACCTCTCCATTAAAACCGAGGTAGGTTCCGTATGTGAACAGATCATCCACATAGAGATTGTAAACTAAAGCAATATCATTCTCTATTTTCACCAAATTTATAAAATGTATTTAAAATAAATATAAATGCAAATTAAGCAAAAATGATTCGAATAAAAAATTTTAATTTGTATGCTGTAATACTGAAAAAGAATGTGATATTGTATATTTATGGACAGGCAATGTGTAGATTGCTCATGAAGGGTGTTTGGGCATTCAGCTAAAAGACACTAACTTTGCAGCTATGAAAAAATTAGTGATTGTTGGATGTGGTTATCTGGCGGATATTGTGGCTGATGCGCTATTGAAGGGCTTGTTGCCCGGCTATGTTTTGATTGGTGTTTATTCGAGAACGGCGGCAAAGGCAGATCGACTTGCCGCAAAGATGGAGAAGCATGGGTATAAGTGCAAAGCATGCAAATCGCTGGAAAAGCTGCTCACTTTAAAACCAGATTTTCTGGTGGAGGCTGCATCTCCAGCAGCAATGAAGGAGCTTGCATTGCCGACACTTAAAAACGGTACGTCTATCGTTACACTATCTATCGGGGCTTTGGCTGATACTCATTTTTGCGAGGAGGTAAAGAGAACTGCAAAAGACTACGGTGCGCGTGTTTATATTGCCTCCGGTGCTACGGGAGGATTTGATGTGCTCAGAACAGCCACCCTCATGGGTAATGCAGCTGCCGGATTCCTGAATGTGAAAGGGGTGAAGGCACTTAGAGAGTCTTCCTTCTACACTCCTGATATGGAAACAAGCAATAAGGTTATTTTTTCCGGTACAGCCCGTGAAGCAATTGAAACTTTTCCCACCGGTTTGAATGTGGCCGTAGCTGCCTCACTGGCGACCGTTGGACCGGAGAACTTACAGGTGACTATGAAGTCGACTCCAGATTTCACGGGCGACAGGCAGCGGGTGGAGATAAAGAACGATCAGGTGCACGCTGTGGTTGATGTATTTAGTGCCACTCCCGAAATTGCCGCCTGGTCGGTGGTAAGCACCTTGCAAAACATTGCTTCTCCCATTGTATTTTGATTTTGAACAGGTTGATGAGAAGCGGCCAGTCGCTTTTTTATTAAAGGCTTCTATCCGTTTGACCGGCGTTTATAGCAACTCTATTCCGGTATAGACGGAAAGGTTCTGCAATACCTTTTTGCTTAACCGGTCGAAAGCCTGCCGGGTACGTCCGGTAGATACCCGCATGCAGCGCACTTTCGGGTGGTCGATTAGATGTTCGCCTCCCAAGGCACCTACTGTGTCGCAAAAACATATATTATCGCCTTCGAGCCATTTCAAAAAAGATGTTTCATCCCATGCAGGGGAGAGTCCCGTGTTGAATAGAATCTTCTTATTACCCAGCTTTTCAAACTGGGCCTCGTGTAATAAAACTGTATTTTTGTTGAGACAGCAAAAAACCGATTCGCTCTCTTCAAGCAGTTCATCTAATGGAAGAAAACGATACCCTTTTGTTCTGGCTGTAGCCTTCTCACTCCTGGCAAAATATGATATCTCTGCACCGAAGAAGTGAAGAGCATCAGCAATCATGCCCCCCGACTTACCCAGTCCCACAATTCCGGCTTTCAGACCGGTAATCTCCCTTGCCACACCATCCCATGGTGTTTGGCCAAAACCGTGCAGGCATCGTATCAACTCACTGATTACATACTCCACCACGCCCTCATCGCCATAATCCCGGATGCCGGTAACAGTTATATTCCGGCTATTAGCATAAGTGATATCCACGTTGGCGCTCTTGGGAGAGTAAAGAGAGTTGCACATGCCTATATATTTCACATTGGAACATTGCTCAAGGGAGGCCTTCCCAAGTTGGGAGGTATAGCTAAGCAATACTGCGTCGGCATCTCCTATTCGTGCTGCAATCTCATGATCATCTTTTGGAATATCGGGGTAGAGGATAACCTCTTTTGCGAATGAATGCAGTTTTTTTTCTGCAGAAGGAATTAAACTGACAGGCTCTATCGCAACTAGTTTTTGAAACATATCGGTACTGTTTGGATTTTTATTGATGAAAGATGAGTCTCCTCCGATAAGTCTTTTTTCTTGAAAATTTCACAATATGAACATTGATTTTCAATAAGTTGCAAACCAATAAAAATGAGTTTTGAGGTTTTCGGAGAGGACTCA